>Ga0123329_1000304_pt1 | contig 51729 bp, 33 predicted proteins | sample BioC12SIPDNA_FD_89703 | JGI IMG/M metagenome (GOLD analysis project Ga0123329, IMG submission 89703) | Anaerobic biogas reactor microbial communites from Washington, USA - Biogas_R1_B C12 SIP DNA | ecosystem: Engineered > Bioreactor > Anaerobic > Unclassified | place: Washington, USA | collected...
AGAGGACGAGAATTCTGGGTGAGGACTGGGGTAGTTCCATTCCCTGCAGAAGAGGCAGCAGGAAAGCAAGAGTTTTTCCCGAGCCCGTCTTAGCCCGGACGATGAGGTCGGTCTCGAAATTGTCAAGGGCTAGGACTTTTTCCTGTACCGGGGTAGGGATGGAGAATCCTTTCTTTTTCAGAGCGAGAAGCAGTTCTTCCCGCAGTTCGTAGCTCGCGAATCCGTTATCATTCATTAATTTCTGTTCCTCCTTGAGATTCGAAAGAAGGGAAGGGCATCGACGCCTCCGTCTTTCGCCCTCAAAAAAGAGTGGACCCCGTTCCGGGGGTCCACTCAAAATCTTCCCTCCATTACATCATATCTATTATCCGGAAGATTTATGATTTGTCAAGTTCATCAAAAACCACCTGCCGGGGTTATTTCTTTTTCGTCAGCCTCTGCCACGCATGAAGGGCCAGGGCAATACCGATGACGCCGTAGGCGACAAAAACCCGGAAATATTCGCCGACCTGGGCGCTGCCCATGATATTTTTCCCTGCCAGTGGGGACACGATGAAAAGGGCATGAAAGAGCACCGTCCCAAGGAGAGCCTGGCCGATAGTGGCCTTGGAGACCGAAGCACCGCCGATAAGGAGCGCCGCCACGGCGAAAGTCCCCACCTGGACATGGGATCCGTACACCTGGACGTTGCCTATGTTCTGGAGGAAGATAAGCTGACCCCAGGCCGCGAGAACGGTGGAGAATATGACGGCGATGATTCTCACCCTGTCTACCTTTATGCCGGCCACCTCGGCAATATGCCTGTTCTGTCCCACAGCCCGGAAATCCTGGCCGAGCTTGGTCCTGAAAAGAAGGTAGACTGCAGTGCACAGGAGAGCGACGATGATAAGGGTAAGCACCGGAAAATTGATGTTGTTCAGGTACTTTAAAAGAGGGGTGGTAATGCCCTTCAATTTGAATACGTAGAACTTGTCGATGGCATACTGCCAGATCTTGAGGTCGAGGGTGTTCACAAAACCGATTCCCGAAGGCAAAAGGAGCGCCTTGTTGGAGATGGGGATGATCCACCCTATGAAGATGAGGCAGACGAGCTGATAGAGTCCGTTGGCGAAGAATCCGAGAATAAGGCCCGTGATCATTTCCTTTCCCTTGGCCTTGTTGAAGAGGATGCCTGTGAGCCACCCGAAAAGGACAGCGAAAGGAATCGACAGGACGCATGCCAGGAAGAACCCTGTTATCCCGGTGAGATTGTAGACTACCGTGATGAAGGCGGCGAACTGACCCGCCATGGCGCCGAGAACAATGCCGAAATTCAGTCCCATTCCGGCAAGCACAGGGATAATGAGGGAAATTACCAGGAAAGAGTTCCGGGCGAGCCTCGTCATGAGGTCGTTGGCGAAAAACATCCATGACAGTCCGGAATAGTGGAAACCTATCGTGCAGAGAACAATGAACACTATGGGAACGATGTTTTTTTGAAGGAGCCTCATCGGGCATCACCTCCCACTTCTTTGCGGGTGAGGGCATAGAGGATGATGCCGTTGCTTATGATGACCCTCATGATTTCGGAGATGTCGCTGTCCATGGCCACGTTGGCTACCGGCAGGGCGATGACCAGAAGGGCGTTGAAGAGAAAGGTGCCGATGAGTGCCTGGGTGATGGTGGCCCGCTGCAGTGATGCTCCCCCGATGAGAATGGCGGAGACGGAGTAGAGGGCCATATAGAGTGGGGCCTGGTAGAGCTGTATGAATCCGTAGCTCTGGGAGTAGATGACGATGCCTGCAGCACCCATGGCGCATGAAACGACGGAGGCGAGGAGTCGGTACTTGTTCACGTTGAGGCCTGATGCCTCGGCAAAACGCGGGTTGGAGCCGACCACCGACATGGCAAGGCCCGTTCTCGTCCTCATGAAGATCCACAATAAAACGCAGCACAGCGCTGTTGCGAGAAGCAGGCCCGTCGGGATGGTCACTCCGTTGACCGTAAAACTCAGGAAGCGGTCGAGGAGCTGCTCCATTCGTCCATCAAGAACCACGGTGACACGAAGGCCGTCCCCTCCGTAAGGCCAAACCATTTCAGGGCTTTTATAGGGAGCCATGAGCCAGAAAATGCACATGACCGAGACGATGGAAAATCCCATGTAGGTACCTACTGTCATTTCCTGTCCCTTGACCCGGTTGAGCAACAGGCCGTACAGCCACCCTGCTATCGCGCCGAGCGGAATGGAGACGCCGATGGCGAAAAAGAACGCGGTGAACCCCCTCAGATCAAGTTCGATGGCCAGGGTTGCGCCGATCAGGCCGCAGATGATGCCGAAAGGAAGACCGAAGTTCGGACCTGCGCCTGCCTGTATGGTGGGGATCATCGCGAGGACGAGAAGGGCGTTCATCCCAAAGCGGGTGAGCATGGCGCTGAAGATCTGCCCCATGGGAAGGCCGAAGGAAAAGGCTGCTGCGACGAGGAACGCAAGGAAAAGGGAAATGATGAGCCTGGGAATGCCTAGTTTGTTCAGGAAATCGTTGTCCATGTCATACAGCCTCCTTTCCATGGAACTTGTGGTATTCGCCGGCCATCATGAGTCCGAAGTCCCTGTCGCTGTCAGTAGGGAGAAGGATACCCTCCAGTTTCCCCTGGTAGACAATGGCGATCCGGTCGCAGATCGAGCGGAGTTCCGCCAGTTCGGAGGACGTCATGACGATGGTCAGCCCATTGTCCCTGTTGAGCTTCACCAGGTGATCGAGGATCAGTTTTTTCGCACCGATGTCGATTCCCCGTGTCGGCTCGGAAACGAACAGCAGGTTCGGCTCCAGGATGATGGCTCTGGCTATGCAGACCTTCTGCTGGTTGCCTCCGGAAAGCCGCCTGGTGAGCTGCCCGGGGCCGGTGCACCGGATGTCGAGCTCCTGTATCATGTTTGTGGCGAGCCCGGTCATGGCCTGCGAATCAAGAATGCGCACCTTCCCCGGAGTCAGAAATTTTCCCTGGACCTGGATAGCCGTGGCGACGATGTTGAATTCAATGGAGTCATCAAGAAGGAGTCCTGTCCCTCTTCTGTCCTCGGAGACGAAGGCCATTGCATTGTCAAGGGAAGCCCTGGCGGCGTTCAGTTTTATGGTTTTCCCGTTCTTCTTCACGTCACCGTCTGAAGGAAAGAGTCCCATGATCCCGTTGGCTATGCCGATTTTTCCCTGGCCGGCAAGACCGCCTATTCCGAGGATTTCCCCCCTCTTGACGTCGAGGTTGACGCCCTTGACCCGCTCGCCGGGCATGGCCACCGATAGATCCCGTATTTCGAGTATGTAGTCGTCCTTCAGTTCCGAGGGCGGTCTTCCCACCATTTCGCCGCTTTCGATCTTTCTTCCCACCATAAGCTCGGCAATCCGGTCGATGGTGGTTTCGGACGGACGGGTTTCGGCGATCTGCTCTCCGTCCCTGAGTACGACAATCTTGTCGGAGGCGGCCATGACCTCGTCGAGACGGTGGCTTATGAACAGGATCGAAATTCCCTTGCCGGTGAGGATCTTCATGGCCTCGAGAAGCTTGTCCGCATCGGATTCTGTAAGTACCGCCGTAGGCTCGTCGAGGACGAGAAGGCGGATGTTTTTCTTGTCGAGTTCCCTGGCGATTTCCACGAACTGCATGTGTCCCACGGGCAGGCCCCGAACGGGGAGCATCTCGTCTATTCCGAGCCCTATGGTATCCATGGATTGTCTTGCATCTGCCTTCATGGCAGGCAAATCGAGCCATTTCATCGGTTTCCCGAAGATTTTGCTCAGCAGGCTGTCTTTCGTGATTTCCCTGTTGAGCTTGATGTTTTCAGTAATGGTAAAACCGGGGAGGAGCATGAATTCCTGGTGGACCATGCCGATTCCGAGTTTCATTGCTTCTTCAGGGGACTTGATGTTGGCCTTTTCGCCGTCGAGGAAGATTTCGCCGTCAAATCCTCCTGTTGAATGAATCACGGGCATACCGAATAAAATGTTCATAAGAGTGGATTTGCCTGCTCCGTTTTCCCCGACGAGGGACAATACCTCTCCCTTGTTGACGGAGAAGGATAAGCCCTTGAGGACACGGTTTCCGTAATACTGCTTGCTGATGTTCTTCATTTCAAGACGGGCTGCTCCGGTCAATAACACGACCTCCTTTATCAAAAAGGCAGGGCTGTCCCTGGTGACAGCCCTGCCTCGAGTCTCTGCGTTCCCGGGACAGGCTTACTTCTTCCCGAAAATGATGGATTCGCCCACAACCATGAGGAAGTTCGGAGCCTTCTCGTCGTCGAAAGCGCGGATGCGGATTGCACCGGCAACCTTCTCGAGTGTGAACTTCGCTCTCTGGATGTCTTTCTTGTCCTCAAACTTGCCGTTGGCAAAGTCCATGGCGTACTCTGCTCCGGCACGGATGAAGTTCATGGTGATGGGAGCGGTCCAGGTGGCGATACGCCCCTGCATCCCGAGTTCGGCGACCTTCTCTTCAATCGCCTTGAGGATGTAGGGCACGTCTCCCTTATTTTCCACCTTCAGACCGAGGGCATTGGGAAGGGCGTGGAAGGGGCTGGGGCAGCACTGTTCGGGGTAAATGGCCTTCGTTTTGACCACGGACTTGATGAGGGGTTCCTGCATGGAGCAGTTGGTGCTGAAGAAGGCGGTATCAGGGCCGTATTTCTCGACCTGCCGGGGAGCGTCTTCAAGAATGAACTGCTGGGATCCGGCCACGCCGCCTTCGCCGGTGGGGTCGGGAGCGTTGACGAACACGAATTCGAGCCCTATCTTTTTGCAGGTTTCTTCCATGATTTCCCTGCGTTTTGCAAGAAGAGGATAGCTCATGTGGCGGGGGAAGGAGTAGTGAATGAAGGTCTTGGCCCCCATCTCCTTCGCTTTTTCCACGATGGACGTTCCGCGGGCGGGCTGGTCGATTTCAAAGAGAAGGTCCGCTTTCCCGGCCATCATGTAAGGCTCTTCATGGACGGTCCCGATGAGGAAGAGAATGTCGTCCCTGACTTCCCTGACCTTGTCGATGGCTGCCGCAGTCCCGGGGACTCCCTGGCAGATGACGATGGCCTTCACTTCAGGATCGGAGGCCATGGCCATGACCTGGGATATGGTGGTCTCCTGTTCGTCCATGAACTTATCGGGATAGGTGACATGAATGACCCTGTCGGCGCCGTACTTGGCCACCATTTCTTCCCCGGCGCGGTACTCTTCCTCACCCTGGGAAACGGTTCCGGTCATGATGCCGATCTTGGGGGCCGCAAAGGCCACCGTGCCAAGGGCAAGAACAAGCGCGACTGCGAAAAGAACTCTGGTGAATCTCCTCATGTGCGTATCTCCTCCTTATTGGATTGTTTGGTTCCTGTTTCATTTATGGATAGGAAAAAACGAACTGCCAAATAGGAATGAAACTGAAGCCGAATGCGTATACATTGAATCCTCAATGAATGCTACGGATGCTACAGCAAAAAAAGCAATTTGTAAAGATTCCCTGTCTTTACCATATTCCAGCCCTAATAATTTTAGTGCAGGTTTTGTTGATAATCAACGAAAATAGTTTTCATTTACTATGTGTACAATAAAACTTGATTCCGGATGTGAAGAATCTGGAGACTTCAGATGCCCGGCCATTTCGGTTCCCTGATATTTCTTGACAGGAACGAGGCTGAATATCTATACTCAAAGCAATGGACAAAGAAAAGCGGGATATATTGCTTTTCGAAATTTTTCATTTTTCTTTCTGAACCGGCAGATGAACCGGCGAGAAGCGAAGGGTGCTTCATTCGAGGAGGATCATTCATGGGAAAAGGATTCAAAGCAACACTTCTGGCCGCAGCGTTGTTGGGCGGTGTATTTTCGTCCATGTCAAATGCCGCGGAAACTTCTCTCGAGGAATTTCTTACCGCTGTCCGGGAGAAGAACCCCTCCCTTCAGGCTTCCTACAGGCGCCTCGAGGCGTTCCGCCACACCGTGAAGTCCTCTGTGGCCGTCCAGCGGCCGTCTGTGGGTATCAGGGGCAGCAGCAGCTGGCTCAGCGACACCTACTCCTCCCAGGCAGGAAGGAATATGGGGGAGAAGGGCAATTATTCCCTCTCTGCGGCCATAACCCATCGATTCGACGTGAGCGGGGTCTACGGGGCCCAGGAGCGGCAGCTTCTTCTCCAGTACAACGGTCTGGCATCCGATCATCTCACCCTGGTGAACAACACTCTTGCCGCAGCGGAAAGCCTGTACTGGCAGTCCTTTATTGCCCGTCAGAACATTATCCTCCAGAGGGGCATCCTGAACCAGCGGAAAGAAGACCTGAGAATTACCGAGGAAAAGTTCAGGCAGCAGCTTATCCCCCGATTGGACGTCGTGCGGGCCCAGGCAAAGGTTGAGGAGGCCGAAAGCCTCGTGGTGGAAGCCGAGTCTGTATATAAAAATACCCTTGCCGGGATGAGAACCCTTGCGGGGGGATCGGATCTGGAACCGCGGGAGGAAAACCTTCTCGTGCCTGCTCTTTCTGTTGAGGTCGGGATGCAGGAGGCTGTCGAACGGAGGAACGACATCCGGTCCGCCGAGACGGCCCTGGAGCGGGCAAAAGTGCTGAAGACCCTCGCCGCGAAGGGGATGTCTCCCACGGTTGAAGGCTCGGTGGGATATATGCTCCTGACGGACAATGACAATGCCTCTCCTGTAGAAAAGGAATTCCTCCTCGCCTTGAATGTTTCCATTCCCGTATACGACGGAGGGAAAACGAAAGAAGACGTGGCGGACAAGGCCAAAGGCGTCGAGGCTGCGGAATGGAGCCTGGAAGCACGGAAGAGCCAGGTCCGGGAGGATCTGGGGAAGGCCCTCACCCAATGGGAGAAAGCGGTGGCCGTGGAAAGCAGCAAGAGAAAACAGGTTGCCCGGTCGGACGAGGAGCTCAAGATAACCCAGCTCATGTACAAGGAAGGCATGGGGGCCCAGATCGATCTCCTGAACGCCCAGGTGGATAACCAGAAAGTCAAGACGGAGCATCTCGCGGCAATCAAGGAAATGTATCTCGCCCTGGTGAGCCTGAAGCAGGCAATGAGCGAGTACGAACCGGCCCCGGCGGAATAGGTTGTGTAAACTGTAGGTGAAGGGACGGGGACGGTGCTGCCGACAAGCATCGTCCCCGGCTTTTTGGGAAAAGAGAAAACAGCGGCGGTTTTGTCCGCTGACAGACTGACGACTGAACGGGAGGAACGGCATGCAGCAGGAACGGTTTTTCTTTCAGGCTGAAGCGAAACAGCTTCTTGATCTTATGATCCACTCGGTCTATTCCAACAGGGACATTTTTCTTCGGGAGCTTATTTCGAATGCCTCCGACGCACTGGACAAGCGGCGACTGGAAATTCTCGCCCATCCGGAGCATGAGGAAAACGAAGGGGAATCCCGCCTGTCGGCGCCCACTATCAGGATTTCGAGGGGAGAGGAAGGGCGGACTCTTTTTGTATCCGACAATGGCGTTGGGATGAACAGGGAGGAACTGACGAACTATATCGGGACCATCGCCAGGTCCGGAACCGGGGAATTCCTTTCGGCCATGAAAGCCGCCAGGGAATCGGCGGGTGCCGAGAGCCTGATCGGGCGGTTCGGAGTGGGATTTTATTCCGCCTTCATGGTGGCTGACCGTGTAGACGTGGTGACCCGCCGTCTCGGCGAAGGGAAAGGCTGGCGTTTCTCTTCACCCGGAGACGGTACCTATACGCTTGAAGAGGCTGAACGGAACGAACCGGGAACTACTGTGATCCTTCACCTCAAGACGCCCGACGCGGAGAAAGGGGAACGGGATTACACCGACGAGTGGACCCTCCGGGACATTGTCAGAAAATATTCCGATTTCATCTCCTATCCCATCGTGATGGCCGTTTCGAAAAAGACAGAAGACGGCGAGGCGGCGGAGGACCAGGTTCTCAACTCGGGGAAGGCCATCTGGCGTCGCCCGGAAAAAGAAGTGACCGACCAGGAATACGAAGAATTCTACAAGCATGTCGCCTCCGACTGGGAACCGCCTCTCGGCAGGGTGGCTTTTTCCGTGGAGGGAGGAACTGAATTCCGGGGAATCCTGTTTTTCCCGTCGAGAGCCCCCTTCGATCTTCACTACGCTCCCCGGAGCGAGGGCGTGAGCCTCTACATCCGAAACGTCTTCATCATGAACGACTGCCGGGACCTTGTCCCCTCCTGGCTCCGCTTCCTGAGGGGCGTGGTGGACTCCGAGGATCTCCCGCTCAACATCTCCAGGGAAATTCTCCAGGAGGATCCCCTCGTCCGGATCATCAGGAAGAGCCTTGTTCGGCGTGTTCTTGCATCGCTGAAAAAAATGATGGCCGATGACAGGGAGAAATACGTTCGTCTCTGGAAGGAATTCGGGCCGGTAATCAAGGAGGGCCTTGCTTCCTTCGACGGCGCTGAAAAGGAGCACCGGGAGGCCATCCTGGAAATCTGCCTTTTCCCGTCGGTTTCTTCGGGGGATGGTTTCCTTTCCCTCGGAGAATACGTGGAGGCCATGAAAGAAGGGCAGCAGGCTATTTATTACGTTACGGGAAGAAAGCTCCCGGTGCTCAGGAACTCCCCCCTTCTTGAAAGGTGCAGGGAAAAGGGCTTTGACGTGCTTCTCCTCGCCGATCCGGTGGACGAGGTGATCGCCCCCACCCTACCGGATTTCAGGGGAAAGAAATTCCGTTCCCTCGAACGGGAGGATGCCCTGCCTCCCGAGGAGGAAAAAACAGACGCTCCCCGGCCGGAAGGACTTGCCTCGTTTTTGAGGGAGGTCCTCTCCGAAACGGTGAAGGATGTCAAAATATCCTTCCGCCTCACGGAATCACCGGCCTGTCTCGTAAGCGACGACGACGGGGCATCGTTCAACATGGAGCGCATCCTCCGGTCCATGGGCAGGGAGGTTCCTCCACTGAAACGCATTATGGAAATCAACCCTGATCACCCGGTGATCTCCAAAATGAACAGGCTGCTCGCTTCGGGAGGGGGGGAAGAAAAAGTGAAGGAATACGCCTTCCTGCTGCACGACCAGTGCGTTCTCGCGGAAGGAGGGCAGATCGCCGATCCGGCCCTTTTCGCCGGTAGGCTGTCCTCTCTTCTTTCAGAAAACATGGATGCCGCGGGAGGCAATTTTCCGCCTGTCGGTGAAGGGGAATGACACCCACCGCAAAGGCTCGGCTCAAGGCCTTTATCGCGGTGGTGGCGTGGGGAGGCTCGCTGCCTTCCATCAAGGCCGCTGTTGCTGAGGTCTCCTTCACCACCCTGATCTGGCTCCGCTTCGGTACTGGGGTGGCGGCCCTGCTCCTGTTTCTTCTTCTCAGGGGAAGGATGCGGCTTCTTCCCCTGAGGGAAGCGGCTGTCTTCGCGGGGCTGGGCTTTCTCGGGGTCTTTTTCCACAACGCCCTCCAGGCCTATGCCCTGCGGACCGTGTCAGCGGGCATGTCGGGGCTCATTGTGGCTGCAAACCCCATCGCCATTGCCCTCCTGGGAGCCCTTATTCTCGGCGAGAGGCTCGACGGAAGAAAGAAAGGCGGTATCCTTCTCGCGGCCTTCGGTGTCCTGGTCATTCTCTCGAAAGGCGACCCCGGCGTATTCCTGAGGAGAGGCTACAGCCCGGGGGAGCTGCTCATGGTGGTCAGCGTCTTTTCATGGGGGCTTTTTTCCGTCTTTTCCAGGAAGGCCCTCCGGAAAACCTCTCCGGAACTCGGGATGGCTTACGCCCTTTCTTTCGGGTGGCTGTTCGCTACCCTTCCCTTTTTCTTTTCGGGAGGGGCTTTGGAGATTCCATCCATTTCCGCCGGGGCTTGGGCCAATATCCTGTTCCTCGGGGTATGCTGCTCCGCCCTGGCCTACCTTTTCTGGTACGATGCCCTCCGGGAGCTTCCCGCTTCGGAAGCGGGAGTTTTCCTCTACATCAATCCCGTGGTGGCCGTGCTTCTTTCGGCGGCCTTTCTCGGCGAGACCGTCACCCTCTCCATGATCGCCGGAGGTGTCCTTGTCTTCACAGGAGTCTGGTTCGTCAACACGAAAAAAAGACCATCCCCTGCCGGGGAAAAATGAGTATTCAGGGAGCGTGGATTCAATGAAGATAACTGCATCCCCTCTTACCGGCGAAATCGTGTCCGGGAGCGGGGCATTGGCTCTGTATGTATTTTCGGTAGAATCTCTCCCGGAAGGGATTCTTTCACCCGGGAACGAAGCGGCTGCGGCTGCCCTGCTGGAAGATCCCCCGTTCAAGGCAAAAAAGGGGAAAATAGCGAAGGGGCTCCTTTCGGGATCTCCCCTTTCCCCGCTCTACCTTGTCGGCCTCGGGGAGAGAAAGGATTTCGGTGAGGACAGCCTCCGCTCCAGGACCGCGGAGCTAGTCCGGCGAGCGAAGGGAGACGGGATCTCCCGTATTTCGGCCGTTCTCCCGGTTCTTCCGGACCGGAACGCAAGCTGTGCGGTGGGGGAGGGAGCTGAGCTCGGAAGCTATTCCTTTGAAAAATACAAGACCCGGAAGGATGAGGACAGGCTTCCCGAACCCGGTGAATTCGTCCTGTACGGCGGAGACGACGACGGGCTTTCCCTGGGGAAAATGCTCGCCTGTACCCAGAACATGGCACGGGATCTTGCGAACGAGCCGGGGAACAGGTCCAATCCGCAGACGCTGGCGGAGTACGCCCTGGCAGAAGCCCGTGATTTCGGCCTCGAGGTGGAAGTCTGGGACGAAAGAAAAATTCTTGAAGAGGGGATGGAGGGTCTCTATTCCGTGGGAATGGGGTCGTCCACACCTCCGAGGCTGGTCAGGCTTTCCTGGAAACCCGAGGGTGCCCCCTTGCGGAAAGTGGTCTTCGTCGGGAAGGGCATCACCTTTGACAGCGGGGGGCTGAACCTCAAACCGGGGGACTTCATCCGGTCCATGAAGAGCGATAAATCCGGGGCATGCAATGTTTTTGCACTCCTCCGTGCGGCGGCGAAGATGAAGCTTCCAGTGGAGGTTCACGGAATCGTGGCCCTTGCGGAGAATATGCCGGGCGGAAAGGCGTTCCGCCCTGACGACATTCTCCGGATGAGGAACGGCAAAACAGTGGAAATCGACAACACAGACGCCGAGGGGCGGCTCGTCCTCGCCGACGCCCTGAGCTACGCCTCGGAACTTCGCCCGGATGTCATCATCGACATGGCCACCCTGACCGGGGCCTGCGCTGTCGCCCTGGGAACGTCCATTGCAGGGCTCTTCACACCCGACGAAAGCCTGGCCGGGAGTCTTCTCGAAGCCGGAAAGACAAGGGGAGAAAGGCTGTGGCGCCTTCCCGACGATGATGAGAGAATCGCGGAATCCATGAAGTCCCCTGTTGCGGACCTGGTGAATTCAGGGAGCAGGTACGGCGGGGCCATCTTTGCGGCACGGTTTCTTCGTGAATTCGTCGGGGAAGGGATCTCCTGGGCCCATCTCGACATTGCCGGGGTGGACTTCAACAAGGATGAGTATTCGGTCTACAGCAAGGGGGCCAGCGGGTTCGGCGTCAGGACATGTCTGCAGTATCTTTTGTCTCTCCGCTAGTATTCCGGGGTGGGGAGGAGCTTCGGGGCTCCTCCCATCGGATTATTTCCCGACGCAGAACTGGCTGAAAATGTAGTCGAGCAGGGTGTCGTCTCCAGTAATGCCCAGGAGGCGCTCCATGGCTGACCGGGCCTCTGCAAGGCCGGATCCTGCGATGTCCTGCCCAAGCCCGGATTCCAGGGCTTCGGAGGCATCCCTGAGAAAACCGATGGCTGCACGAATCTCGTTCACCTGCCTGGCGGAGGCGTTCAGCCCCGAATCCAGAGCCCCGCCGCCTGCGATGGAGGAGACCACGGCATCCTTCAGATTATCCAGTCCGGTGCCTTTCTTCGCCGAAATCGATAGCACAGGGCTCTCGGGCAGAAGTTCGGAGATAGCCTCCTCGGTGGTTCTTCCGGTATCCTCCCTTCCGGGAGGAAGGTCTGATTTGTTCACTGCCACCACGTGGACGAGATCCCGCAGCCGCTCCGCCATGTCAAAATCGAAGGGCGCCGGAGGAGTGCTTCCGTCGGCCACCCAGATGCGCACGTCGGCATTTTTGAAGGCCTCCTCGGCCAGGGAGATACCGATGGCCTCCACCTCGTCGGAGGGATCCCCCAACCCCGCCGTGTCCACCAGCCGGAGGGGAATTCCCCGGTAGGTGAGTACTTCCTCAATGAGGTCCCTGGTGGTGCCGGGAATCGCCGTGACGATTGCCCGCGATTCCCTGAGGAGGGCGTTGAGAAGGGAAGATTTACCCACGTTCGGCCTGCCCACGATGGCCACCCTGATCCCCTCCCGGAGAAGAAATCCCGTGGCGCAGCGGTCCAGCAGGTCCTCCAGGCTCTGGCGTATTGCCAGAAGGGAATGGCCCGTATCCTCGTCGTTCCCGTAGGGCAGGTCTTCCTCCGGAAAGTCGAGAGAAACTTCCATTTTTCCTGAAAGAGCCAGCAGTTCGTCGTAAATGTCCCTCGCGAAGGAAGCGAGTTCTCCCTTGAGCGTCCGGGCGGCAGCCCTGAGAGCCTCGTCGCTTCGTGAACGGATAATTCCCAGGACGGCCTCCGCCTGGGTCAGGTCGATTCGCCCGGAGAGAAAAGCCCTTTTCGTGAACTCACCGGGCTCGGCGAGGCGGGCTCCCCGGCAGAGGAGAAGTTCCAGGCATTTTTGTGCCACCAGGGTTCCGCCGTGGGTGTGAATTTCCACCACTTCCTCCCCCGTGTAGCTTTTGGGGGGGGCGAACCAAACGGCAAGCACCTGGTCGATGGCCTCTCCTTTTTCGTCGAGAAGAAAGCCGTTCCGGAGGTACCGCGGCGGAGTTCCCGAAAGGGGGACGGTGAGGACAAGCTGCCTGTCCGCCAGCCTGCGCGCTTCTGGGCCTGACAGGCGGACAATGGCAATGCCGGCTTCTCCCCACGCCGTGGCAATGGCCGCTATGGTATCTTGTGTAACGCTGTGCGGACTCCTGGAATCCATCGCTCTCTCCTCCCCTGATTTTCCGGCTTCTCGCCTTGTTCCGTATCTTACATCAAATCGCCCCCGGGTGCAGAAAAAAACTCCCTCCCCGCCGGGGAGGGAGCAGAGGCTCCTAAAAAAATGTGTTTTCAGTGAACAGCCGGAATGGCGAGTTCGGTGACTGCTTCGGCGAGACGCTTCACGCCCTCTTCGATGATTTCCGGGGACGGGAAGGTGTAGCACAGTCTGGCATTGTGGATCCCCGTGCCGGCAGTGGGGCAGAAGGGATCACCGGGAACGAAGGCCACCTTCTTGTCGATGGCCTTTTTAAAAAGGTCGTTGGTGTTTACCGTGGGGAACTTCAGCCAGTAGAAGAAGCCTCCTTCGGGCTTGACCCACGTGACTCCAAGGGGTGCGAGGTGTTTTTCGAAGCTCTTCTCCATAGCGTCCCGCTTCACCCTGTAGTTGCCAATGATCACGGGAAGGTGACGGTCGAGGTGGCCGTTGATGCAGTACTCCGCCACCAGTGCCTGGGTGATTGGGCTGGAGCAGAGGTCCGTTCCCTGTTTGAAAACGGTGAGGTTCCGGATGATCTCCTTCGGGCCGGTTACCCAGCCTACGCGGGTTCCGGGGGAGAGGATTTTCGAGAAGGACCCGGCATAGATCACCCCGCCCTGGTCATGGAAGGAGAATATGGACGGCAGGTGTTGGCCTTCGTACCTGACGTATCCGTAAGGGTCGTCCTCGAAAATGGGGATATTGTATTGTTTGGATATCTCCACCAGCTTTTTGCGCCGCTCCACAGACATGGTGGAGCCGCCGGGATTGTGGAAGTTCACGATGGTGTAGATGAACTTGATCTTTTTTCCTTCGGACCTGGCTTTCTCGATTATGCCGGGGACAAGGTCAACCTGCATACCGTCCCGGTCAGTGGGGACGCCGAGAAAGCTGCCGCCGTGGTTGAAGAACACCGTGAGAGCCGCAAGGTAGGAGGGGTCTTCAGTAATGACATAATCCCCCTTGTCGATCATGGACCATGCGAAGAGATCAAGGGCCTGCTGCGATCCGGTAGTGATGAGCATTTCGTCCGGTCCGACCTTGCGCCCCATTCGCTGTGCCGTCCACGATGCGAGGAATTCCTTGAGAGGAGGGTATCCCTCGGTAGTTCCGTACTGGAGAAGATCCTTCCCCTGGTCTTTGAGGATATGAACTCCTTCATAGAACTGGTCGACCGGGAAAACCTCGGGGGCAGGCATGCCCCCCGCGAAGGAGATCATGCCGGGCTGCTTGATCACTGCCAGCATTTCCCGGATTGGTGACGGCCGGTTATTCTTCGCAATGGAACTGAAGTTATCCTGCCAAATCCCGCTCATTTCTTCGCCTCCCTTGATTTGTTCGTGTTTTCACTAATAATTCGGATTTTACGCCATAGAAGCAAAAAAATCTACAATACAGGTATATTATAGCACGAAAACGGGAAACGGCTTTATGCCGTTCCCCGCGGAAATTATGGGCCGGATGCAGGGCCGGCTATGGTTGCTTTTCCCTTTCTGCCCTGGAATACCGTATTTCTGCGAGAGGTATCCCTGAGGGTGAAAGAATATCGGCTTCCAGGCGGAGCAGAAAATCACAGGGTTCGTCGTCTTCCGGTTCTACCCGGATTATGTAGTCGCCCCATTCTCCTTTCAGAGTGATCTTCCCTTCCGCAAGCACATACCCTTCTTCATCCGGAGGGAACGCCTCCACTGACCATGTGCACGGGATCTCCCCGCTCGAGGTCGCTTTCCAGAATAAAAGCAGCCCGGCATTTTCCCCGTTTTCTTCTTCCAGGCGCCTGTCCAGTATTTTCGTTTCCGTCCCCCGGACGTCAACGTTCACGGAACGTTCACCGCACCTGAAGGGGTAGGATCCCGTCGCTATGGCTCGGGGAAGGGGAACATCAAGTATCGCCGTACCGTCGGATCCCGGGGTTATTTCCTTCACTCCCTCAGCGCCTGGTATTCCGCCGGGGAGGAGCAGGGAGGCGACCGAAAGGGGTTCTCCCGCTTTTCCGGAGATCCGGATCCGTACAGTTTCCCCCGCCATGTACTGCTGTTTTTCCGGAACAAGATGGACGTCTCCTGACCCGTCCTGGACCTGGAGTGCATTGAGCAATATGGACCGTCCCGAGACATGGTAAAGGCCGTAGAAGAGCTTGTTCCCCCTGAAAGAGACAGGTATGTCCCGGAACAGAACCTTTCCTTTTCCTCCGGAGAATTTTACCGCTTCCAGGCGGGTCTCCTCGTTGAAGGAAGCCCGGACCTGGTATTCCCCATCTCCCGAGTCGGAGGTCACTTCCACTTCAAGATCCAGAACGTCACCCTCCAGGTAGGTTTCCCTGCCCGTTCGCGCGGAGAGAGTGAATTTGGGTGCCTCGATGGAGAGCACCCCCCGTTTTGACTGGTCCCCGGCCTTCACAAGGGCGTACACCCTGGAATTGACACTGTCTTCCGGAACCAGGACTTCGAAAGGAACTTCCGCCCGTTCGCCCGGTCCAAGCACTGTTTCCCTGACGATTCTTCCCATATCGGGGATCTCGAGGGAACAGAAAGTCCTCCCGCCCTCATCTCCCCTGTTTTCCAGAACGGCCCGGAGGATTTTTCTTTCTCCCGGCCTCAGGATCTCGTCCGAAGGAACGCTGATGATGACGGGAGAGAAAGGAGCATGGGGCCGGAGTTCCGACAGAAGGGACAGCTTCAGCGCGGTCTTTTCCGTTTCCCCGCCTTCCACGGCGGTTCGCGAACTGCTCTTCCCGTATCCTTTTGCCGACGCGGAGAGGGTATGTATTCCCGACGGCACGTTCCTGAAGAGGATCTGTCCCGCCGCGTTGGTTTTCCCGCGGACTGCCGTCCCGGTACAGGAGAGGGTAACAGCCGCACCGGAAAGGGTTTTTCCTTCGGAATCAGCCACCGTTACGAGAAGATTCCCTTTTCCCGGCGGGACGATCCGTTCCAGAGGGATGGCCAGTTCGACGTCCCTGCGGCCCGAGGTGAAAAAGCCGGGGGCGTCATTGCCTTTATATCCGGGGGAAGAGGCCCGGAACCATTGGTGTCTGAAATGAGTCAGGGATGAATGGAGGGCTGTGCCTCCGGGAGCTCTGAGAGGAGATTCTCCATGGGGCTGGAAGGTGACGTTGTTCACTGTTTCCCCTGAAACCAGGTCTATTCCTTTCAGGTTCACCTGGCCAAGAGGTTCTCTGGGATGAAGATACACGGTGTGCGTGGTTGAGCGGCCAGGAAAAGCCGTGGGGTAAAACCCTGCTTCGAAGTAGCCATCCGCCTTGATCACCGTGTTCCTGTTTCCCGGCTGGGCTTCTGCGGAGGCTTTTCCGTTTTCGTACCGTGCCCACCCGCTGTCGAGAAGATACGCGGAAAAGGCCGGCAGGGGTTCTCCCGTGAGGACGTCCGCCACGGAAAAATCAGCCCGTCCCAGTGAAGGCTGGAGAAAAAGAGTGCGCTCCGTAGTTTTTCCGGGGAAAACGGTGGGATAGAATGACCCCGTTTCGAAGTATCCCGGTGCCTTGACGACCGTATTCCTGTTCCCCGGCTGGGCCTCCGAGGAGCCCTTCCCGTCCCGGTACTGGGCCCATCCTCCGTCCAGCAGGTAGGCGGAAAAAACGGGAAGTGGCTTTCCGGTCAGACCGTCTTTAACAGATAATTTGAGTTTTCCGGTGGAGGGGGCAAGGTAAACAGTGCGCCTGATGGTCCTTCCCGGAAAAACGGCAGGATAGAAGGAGCCGGTTTCTTTGTATCCGGATGCCTTGATAACGGTATTTCTCTTCCCCGGCTGATTTTCCGCAGCCGCGGAACCGTTTTCGTACTGGGCCCATCCGTTGTCGAGAAGATAGGCGGAAAACTGCGGTATAGGTTTCCCGGTGATCATGTCGAGAACCGAGAAATTGATACGCCCCGACGAGGGACTGAGGAAAATGGTCCTCGTGACGGATCTTCCCGGAAAAACGGTGGGGTAGAAGGACCCGGTTTCATAGTATCCCGGTGCCTTGATGACCGTGTTCCTGTTCCCCGGCTGGGCCTCCGTTTCGCCGGAGCCGTTTTCGTACTGGGCCCATCCGTTGTCCAGAAGATACGCCGAGAACCTCTGTATTGGTTCCCCGGAGAGGGCGTCAATGACGCGGAACTGTATCTTTCCCGTGGAAGGGTGAAGCTGGATCGTTTTTTTCACCGTTTTCCCCGGGAAGACGGTCGGATAAAAAGAACCGGTTTCGTAGTATCCGTCCGATTTGATGACGGTATTCCTGTTCCCCGGTCTGGATTCTGTGGCGGCGGACCCTTTTTCATACCCTGCCCATCCGTTGTCGAGGAGATAGGCGGCGAATTTTTCCAGGGGCTCTCCCGTAAGGGCATCCACGGCGCTGAACAGCATCCTGCCGGGAGTATCGGGATAGGGGGCTTCCGAAGAGAAGAGGAAAAACTCCTCCTCCTCCGGAGGGAGTATTCCCCTGGAGAAATACGTCTGGGTCTTGAGTTCGTGGAACCCTGCGGAAGTCAGGGTAAGTTCAAGGGGACCCGGCTCCGGAGACAGGGAAAATGTTCCGTTCTCCAGGCTTTCCGTCGTGGCGGTGGTGTCTTTTTGTTTCAGGGTTATGGAAACGCGGGAAAGAGGTTCTCCGGCAGTGTTTTTCACCACTCCCCGGAAGGGGTACGGGCTTTTTTTCGGGAACAGGAAGACTTCGTCAGCAGGAGTGTCTTTCCTGCCATTCCCCGGAACGAAAAACCCTGTGGTGAGAGAATCGTATCCGTCCAGCTCGAACCTGAATGAGAGCGCTCCCCTGGGCACTGAAGCCTCGAGGATCCCTTCATTCCCCGTGACGCCCAGATCGTGTCCCGTCTCCCTCTCGAGCCGGAAAATTCTCACTCCTCCAAGGGGCTTTTCCGTAATGCCGTCCCTGAGGAGAAAGGCTGCTTTCGCTGAATCGAAGTCGAGATAAAACACCCTTTCCGCCTCATCCAGGTAGCTGTTGAACAGTTCCGTCTCCAGGGACGCATATCCTTCCCGGGTAAACCTGAGAGCGACTCTTCCATCTGGAATCGCAAGGGTGACACGGCCATTGTCGTCCGTGACTCCCTGCTGGAAGCCGCTGGGAGCGGTCACTTCAACGGATGCTCCTGTAACCGGACTGCTGGTCATCCTGTCGAGGACGGCCAGTCGTGCGCTTCCCGGTTTTTTTTGCGTGTCCCGGGAAAGATACAGTTTCACCTCGGGCACCTCCGCCTCAGGGTGGACCGACGAGTACCATTCCGTTGACAGGGTGCTGTATCCTTCAGCCTCGACGGAAAATACCCACCGTCCGTCCTCGAGGCTGAAGATGCACCCTCCGTCCTCGCCGGTCTTTTTCATTTCGGAGGCGGGCTGCCCCGGACGCCCTGCGGAGACGGCCACCCCCGCCAGGGGAGCTTCGCTGACGAGATCGGCACAGACGACCTTCAGCGACCCTTTCTTCGGGGTCAGATAGAGGAGGTTTTCCCCTGCCCTTTCCCCGGCAAGGATTTCCGTTTCAAGCATCCTGTACCCGTCGGCCGAAACCCTCAGGGCTCTTCTCCCGGGAGCGGTCAGGGCGGTGGGTCCGCCGTTGACGGCGAAGGAAATGTCCCGATTCCAGCCGTCTTCCTTTGAAAGATCGGCGGTCTTGAGAATGGCGGAAACGTTCCCCACCTCCTTTTCCGATATGGCGTCCAGGACCCTGAGCCGTATTTTCCCCAGGGGGGGATAGAGGTCCAGATGCTGCTCCCATCCCTCGGTTATCCTGAAGGGAAATTCCGATGAACTCCAGCTCTGTCCTTCCACAAAACACCGTGCCAGGTAATCGCCGGGAAGCAGCGCCAGGGAATAGCGGGCCGAGGCATCGCTTTGTACCGTGTACTTTTCATTTCCCCTGATGATATCGATCAGGCATCCGGGTACGGGCTCGCCGGTTACCCTGTCGAAAACCCGTCCCGAGACCATTCCTGTTCCCTCTCCCTTGCCGAGGGGAAGAAGGGCTATGGGGAATTCTGCCCTGTCCTCCGGACCGATAACGGCCTCTGTCGTGAAGATGTTGAACCCTTCTGCTGAAGCCTCAATGCTGTACCGTCCGTCAGGGAGCGCAATCTCGAAAACACCGTTTTCGTCGGTTTTTCCCCTGAAGGAGGAATCTCCGAGATGAAATTCGATCTCGCTCCCGGAGAGCGGAGACCCTGTGATGCGGTCGGTGGTCTTTCCCTTGAGGGCGTACGGCCTGCCCGTGTAAGTGAACGAGGCGCTTCCCACTCCGACTACGGTGCCCCTGAGAACGACAAAGGCCTGGAGAGAGCACTCTCCGGAAAAAGTGTTTTCCGGGAGGGAAACCTGGAATGGAACGGTTGCTCCGTCCTCGGATACCTCGAAGTCCATCTCTTCGTCAACGGCAGTTTTCCCGGCGGAGTCTGCGGTCCTGATTCTCAGTGTGCCCGTTCCTCTCGCCCTGAAGGGATTTTTAAAGGTGACCTCGCCCTTCAGCGCGCTTCCCTCCGGGAACGTCCGGCCGGAAAGGAGGACGGAAATTTCGGCGGAAGGACTCTTCGTATAGAATCCTTTCGATACTGTGCTGATTTTTTCCCTGGTCCGGCCGTCATAGACATCGACCCACAGGCGGTCGATGCCGTCGGTGTTCACGATGGGTATGGCAAGGTTTATGGTTTCCCTTGCCCCGGGCTTCAGGACCAGGGTGTTCGAGCCCGCATATTTTTCTTTCTCCGCCCCCGGTGCGCTTCCGGAGTTGTGGGGGAACCTCCAGTCGATCCGGACTGTCTTTTCTTCTGTTCCCCGGTTCCACAGGAGAATGGAGAACCGTCCCTCGGCCCCCCTGATGTAGTTCTCCAGGTCGCTGGCAACCGAAACGCTCACGCCGTTCCTTTGGCCGTTTCCAGCATCTGAAATGCCTTTCGGGAGGACACTCAGGCCGAAGCGCGTCCTGGGAAAAGTCTCTCCCGTTTTCTTTCCCGATCCGTCGGTGAACACGCCGCCGAGCCGATAAAAACCGGGGACTCCGGAAAGGGAAAGCTCCAGTTCCTTTTCGGCGGCGGGTTGCGGGAAGACCTCTATCTCGGCGCCGTCCGGGCCGAAAAGAAGAGGGAAAAAGGAAATCCCGCGGTCGCCTGTTTCCGGTTCGGGGAGGGCAACGCGGACGGTTTTGCCCTCATGGGTGAGGACCGGGGCCTTGTCGAGAAGGAAAGAGACAAGGTCTCTGAAGAAGAGCCGCTCATGGAGGGTTCCCTGGTGGTTGCCCGCGGCCCAGTCAAGGTACAGGGTCGACAGTACGACCCGTCCTTTGCCCCAGGGGAAAGAGATCATACAGGGCTGGTCGTTTTTTGTCCTCGAAAGCCATATTTCACTTTCGGCCGGGTAGTCGAGGAAATACCCGTCCACGTTGAAATCCGGCGTAGGGGTCGTCATGGAGCAAAATGCCCCGTTCGAAGCGGTGATCCGTGCGGAGGCGTACTGGCAGCTCTGGTCTTCCGCGAATCCGTAGGCGGTCACCTTCCCGGGCAGAACGGCGTATTCTTTCCCGAGCTGCTGGGAGAAAGCGAGCAGGGTCCCTCCCGAGGAAACGTATTTTTCCACCGCGTTCCGGAAGGTTTCCGAGAGGCTCCAGTCTGACAGGGATCCGCTCGGGAGGATGAGCAGCCTGAACTTTTCGAGGGATTCGCCGGCTTCTCCCGGCTGCAGAAGGGTGGCAGGTTCGGACTGGCCGAGGAGGGCCGCCGCTCCCTTTGCGTACCCGGAGGAAAGGATCGCCACGTCGGGTGTCTCCGCCACAGCCTTCAGAAGGTCTCTGTAGATTTCTTCCGCAGCAGCTCTCTGCTCTTCGGAGAATGGAGCCTCGAAGGCCACCCGCTCATCGGATTTCGAAGCCTGGAGAAAGGCTCCCAGGGTCTCCGGACCCAGCGGTTCGGCAAAGGCTCCCCTGTTCCGGGATGAAAGGAAATTAATGACGAAGGTGTTTCCCTTTTCCGCCGCCCGGAGATAGAGCCCCCGCTCCTGGGGAGGAAGAGCGAGCAGAGCCTTCCCGATGTTATCGTTATCGTCGGGGTTGTCCGCCCCGGGAGAGCCGAAGGTAATGCCGAGTTCCTTCGCTCTTTTGTCCTTGTATTCCTTCATCCATTTCCACAGGTCTTTCCCCGCGGGAGTCTTCATGAGCTTATCAAGGGCTTCCGGGTCGTCGAGGATAGGTTTGAATATCCTGTAGTATTTCCAGCGGTTTTTCTCCCATATAGGCGGGAGAGGACCTCCGATGACATGGGTCATGAGGTCGGAGAGAGGTTTGTAGGCCGTATCAAGCCGCTGCTTCATGTCCAGCGCCCGCTGGGCGGCTTTCCGGGCGTCAAGGAGGTCTCCGGCAAGTCCGTATCCTTCAAGGATCGCTTCGCCCCCGGAGATGAGCGGGCCTATGGTCACAGACTTCCCGAACTCCCAGGCAGCGTAGGCTCCCGCCCAGACAGCGGGAGGCAGAAGCCATTCCTTTCCCTCCCGAAGGTCCTTGAGGTACTGTTCCCGGGTGGAGAGGCCGATCTGTTCCCCCATCTGGATCAGCCCGGGAATGCCGAAAAGAGTCGCCACCCCGTACCCGATGCCTTTCCCGACCGTAAGGAGGCCGAAATTCTCCGGATCCTCCCGTGCGGCTTTGTCAAGGTAGTCGGAATATGCCTTGAGGGCTTCGTATCCCTGGTAGATCATAATAATGCCCGTTCCGACCTTCACCAGCTTCGACGGGGGAGGGGGTGTGGGAACCGCCGGTTTTTTGGGAAGCTCGGGCTTGATCACCTTCGGGACTGTTTTTTTTGTTCCCGGCGCTGTCCTGTCCGCAAACTGGCTCCTGGTCATAGTCTTGCCCGTTTTCAGGTCCGTTACCGTGCCGTCGGGGTTTGTCCGCACCTGCTGTTTCGTGATCTTTCCCCCGATTTCCGGGGCCTTTTCTGCGATGTTTCTCAGGGTCTCACCGTTGCTTTTCGAGATTGTATGGAGCTCGTCCGTCAGTTTTCTCCACGTCTTCTGGTCCGCTTTGGACATGGGGGGTTTTTTGTTCAGTATTTCCGTGAGTTCCTTCACTTTTCCGTCCGTGATCTTCTGGCTCTGCCTCTGGGCCTTCTGGTAGGACTTCGACAGGGAGTCCTGGGCTTTATCGAGCCACTGCCGGATTTTTTTGTTTTTCACCTCCGGGGGATCGTTGGGGCTTGTTATACCCGCTTCCTCCCAGCTTCTTCCTTTCCGCAGGTTCTCCGCCTGCCTGGCGAATTCGGCCGCTTCACCCTTTTTCGGAGTCGTGCCCGTCCATTCCATGGCTTTCTTGACGCTTTTGCCGACGGTCTTGGAATCGATCTCCCCGCCTGCGGGGTTCTTTCCGATCCCTGCCTCCATCGCTTTTTTGACGTTGTCGAGGACCGCTCCGGCGGGGTCTTTCGCGCCCACCTTGCCGCCTGAGGTCTCGAAGAGACCGCCCGCGGTGGAAAAGGTATCTTCCGCGCCTGCCCGGGAGGTCACCCAGTTCCGCCATTCCGGGCTCCCGGTCCGCAGGTTCGGAGGGGTCTCCCAGATCACGAGCTTCTTTGCCGGATCCACGTACCGTCCGGGCACGTTCGGGTCCGGTCTGATGGAGTAGCCCTTCGAGTTGATCTGGTTCGCCAGCTTTTTCGCGCTCCCGGGCTTCATTTCCGTAATGTCGATGTCGCTCGACGGGGTTTTCGGAGCGCTTCCTGAGTTGAGGAACTCCTTTTCCATGCCTGCGGACTTGATGGCGTCCTTGATCTCGGTGAACCGGCCGTCCCGGTTTTTGTAGGTTGTCCGAACGCCGTCGGAAGCCTTCTGGAAATCATTCAGCCATTTTTTCCGTGCGGAGCTGTAACTTCCTTCATCGGAAAACTGACCCCTTTGGGGTTCAGAGGCCGCAAAACTATCCCGTACCTTGCCCAGTTCGCTCAGCATCTCCTCCTCGAGGGATGCCCCGAGCGCCTGTCCGCCGAAGGAGAAGAGATGAAGGGCGAGCAGGGTGAACAGGAAAAAGAGAGAGAAGAATTTCCCGTAATACCTCGTTCCCGCTGTCTTCATTTCCTTCACTTCCCTTCGGTCCATTCAGCAAGAACTGAATGCGCATAGGAAGCCTTTTCCGTGTCCTGGGAAAACGCTTCCGCCGCCAGCCTCATCGTTTCCCCGGCTTCCGGCAGCTTTTCCATCCCGTGGAGGATTACCCCAAGGCAGAAAAGGGCGGGGCCGTTGGGCTCCCCGGATGAAAGGTACTTTCGAAAGAACTGCTCACCCCTGGGAAGAGAGTTTTCGAGAAAATAGGCGGCACCGAGAAGGGATGCCGTACGGAAATCCATCAGAGCCGGCTTTTCCGAAACCGCCCTTTCAAGGTTGTCGATGGCAGGGCTGAATGATCTGTTCTGGTGCTGCAGGATTCCCAGCAAAAGCCTTGCTTCGGCATATGAGGGGTCGAGTTCAAGCGTTTTTTCAGCCGCCTCCTCTGCTAGCTCCCGGGTGAAGGGGTTTGGACCAAAGGCGGCGTAGATCTGGGCGACAAGGAAAAGGAAGTCAGGTTCATCCGGGACAAGTTCTGCCGCTGAAAGGGCGTTGGCCAGGGCAGGAAAAAGAGGGTTATCCAGGCCTTCTTGTGAAGGAGTCTTTCTTTCGCCGGACTTCAGGGAATCCAATAGGGATGATGCTTTGCGCGCCCGAAGTATGGCGAGAGAAAGCACGTTCGGCTCATCAGGGGTTTCCATGGCCGCCGCAAGGGCTTTCTCTTCCTCGGGATGGGGAGGAAATTCCATGTCGAAATTTTGAAATTCTTCCTGCTCTTGTTCTGCCCCGAACAGGTCCTCTGCGGAAACGAAGATGTCGCTGTCCTGTCCTGTGTAAAAATCAGGCCTGTCGTCCTCGGGGCTATTCTCCTCGAGGATGAATTCCTCTTCCACGGTCACCATTTCCTCTGTTGCGGACGCCCCCTGGAGCGGCATTGAAAAGAGGATCAGAGCCGCAAGGACCGACACAGTCAAATGCATTGCGACCACCTCGCTTTCACCCGGAAAGGGTACGATAAGACGTCTGAAAAAATCGAGCTGAAGATTGGCCATATTATACAGCGGAAGCGGGATCCTGCAGCACAGGCTCCCGCTTCTGCAAAAGTGGCGATGGTTTCTGGTTATTCCTTCATTTCCGCTGTTCTATAGCCGAAGCGTTGTTTCTCAGGCGGAGTAGTCTTCTTTCAGTGGGAGGGTGGGAATTGAATCCGTTCGGCGATGTCTTGTACCCGGCGGCCTTCATTTTTTCCATGGCCCGGACGAGACCCCAGGGACTGTAGCCGGCGGCGGCGGAGGTCCTGGTCCCGTAGTCGTCTGCGGCCACTTCCTGTTCCCTGCTGAAGCCGGATTCCGCCAGGGCCATGCCGACGCCCCCGGCGATTTCCCCTGCGGTATTGCCGTCAAGGGCATGGAAAAGAAGTCCCCAAAGCAGGCTGCGCCCCACGGAGCTGTTGTAGTGTCCCAGCTGGATATGCCCCGCTTCGTGGGCGAGGATGCCGGCGATTTCGTCCTCCTCGTCAAGTATGGCCATCAGTCCGGTCGTTACATGAACCGAGTGATTCCCCGGTGAAAACTTCACCCAGGCGTTGGGTTCCTTTTTGTTCTCGAAGTTGACAGGCTTGTGTTCGATTCCTGACTTTGCGGAAATTTTTGCCCATGCACGGTGCACCGCGGCCTGGTCTATGGCGGCTTCGGCAGCACACGTGAAAAGAAGGGCCAGAAGAGAAACGGCGGGAAGGATTCTCCGTATTTTTTTCACAACGTTCTCCCCCTTTTTTCCGGGGAAATACCCCGGAGGAATGTCTTTCAATTACAGCGTTTTCATTGAAATTCTTGCGTATTTTTTCCCTGCAGGAAAGGGGAAAATTACGTATAATATCCTATTATGACCAATCACGGAAAAATAATGCTTCAATGCTCCCTCTGCGGTACGGTGGTCCGGGAAGACAGTCTTCTGTGGAGGTGTGTGTGCGGGGCTCCGCTTCTTGCGGACTTCAGCGGAACTCCTCCTATGGACAGAAGCCGAATATGTCCCGCTGAGCAGGGAATGTGGCGCTATGCATCGTCCCTTCCCCTGGAAAAACCGGAGGAGAAAGTGTCCTTTTGTGAGGGGTGGACCCCTCTTGTCCGGGAAGAATGGAACGGCATGAACCTCTTCCTCAAGCTCGACTATGCCTGCCCTACCGGCTCCTACAAGGACCGGGGGATGGCATACCTGGTAAGCAGACTGAGGGACCAGGGAATCTCCGAAGTCATCGAGGATTCTTCAGGAAACGCCGGAGCCTCCATGGCGGCTTACTGTGCCAGGGCGGGCATCCGGTGCCGGGTTTTTGTTCCCGCCTACACCTCGGAGGGGAAGTGTGTCCAGGTTGCCTCCTACGGCGCGGATCTTGAGCGGGTGCCCGGTTCCAGGGAGGATACGACCAGGGCAGCAGAGAAGGCTGCGGAGACCGTATTCTATGGGAGCCACAACTGGAGTCCGTGGTTTGCCCACGGGATCAAGACCTTCGCATTCGAACTGTGGGAGCAGCTTGGATTCACCGCTCCGGAAGCTGTTCTTCTTCCTGCCGGACAGGGAAGCCTCGTTCTCGGCTGCGCCCTGGCCTTTGAAGAACTTCTTTCAAGCGGAGAAATAGAAACCCTTCCGAAGATATTCGCCCTTCAGCCGAAAAACTGCGCTCCCCTGGAGGAGGCCTTCAGGAAAGGGAGTCCTTCTCCGGAGAGAGTGGAAAAGAGGGAAACCATAGCAGAAGGTATAAGCTCCGCGGAACCTGTTCGAGGGCGAGACGTCCTCGCTGCGGTTCGAAAAACCGGAGGAGCCGTCCTTTCTTTTTCGGACAGGGAAATCTGGGACGGATTTGTGAAGCTCGCCCGAAGAGGATACTTCGTTGAACCCACGAGTGCCATTGTCGGCGCTGCGGCTGAAATGCTTTCCCGTGACGGTTCGGTAGGCGGGAAACGCCCGGTGGCGGCGGTCCTTACCGGGTCGGGTCTCAAGGGAAGCGGCAAGATCCTCTCCCTGTTTTCCTCTCCCCCGGAGGACTGAATGAAACGACGGCATATTCCTTGGCAGGAAACGGACCTTTCATGGGCAGGGTGAGCGTAAACAATCTCCGGGAGGGGATGGTCCTCGAAGAAGACCTGTCGGCTCCAAACGGGAGGTTCATCCTGGGCAGAGGCTCTGTTCTGAAAGAGAACCATATCCGGATGTTCAAGATATGGGGCGTCACCGGTGCGTCAGTGGAAGGAGCCGAGGATGCGGAAATAGCGCTGGAGGAGCACCTCCGGGAAGAGGCTCTCAGGTCGGCCGGGACTTTTGTGGATTCCTACCTCCCGCCTGCGGAAGGCGAAACGCCGGCTTCAGCGGGAATCCGGTCATTCTGCACGAGAAAATTCGCCGGAGAAATCGCTTCGGGCAAACTTCCGGCACCTCTTCCCGAAATGAAACAGCTCCCGCGCCCTCCCGAGGGACACTTCGGGCGGACTTTTTCAGCTTATGGCCTCGCAAAGAACGAAGTACGGCTTGTTTCATTCCCGGATATCTACTTCAAGATACAGGAAGTCATCAATTCTCCGATCAGTTCAGCCACCACCATCGCTAAAGTGGTGAGCAAGGATCCCAGTCTTACCGCCCGCCTTCTTCGTCTGGTGAACAGCTCCTTTTACGGTTTCCCTAACCCGATTCTGTCCATTCCCAGGGCAATCGCCATCATCGGGGCGAACGAACTGACGGCCCTCGCCCTTGCGGTTTCCACCATGACGGTGTTCCGCCATGTGCCGCCCGCATACGTTGACATGAAATCCCTCTGGAAGCACTCCATCGCATGCGGTGTCTTTTCCCGCCTATTGGCCTATTCGAGGAGGATCCGGAACGAGGAGCGTTTTTTTCTCGCCGGACTCCTGCACGACCTCGGAAGAATCATTCTTTACACCAAGACGCCGGCGGAGATGACCTATGCCCTCGAGCTTTCCTTTTTTGAGCGGATTCCCCTCTGGCGCGCGGAAAAGAGGGTTTTCGGCTTCGACCACGCCGCTGTGGGAAAGGTTCTTCTCGAAGAGTGGAACATCCCTGAAAGCATCAGGAAGCTCTGCGACTTCCACCATTCGCCACTGGATGAAAACGCTCCGGAGGAATCCGCCTTTGTTCATGCCGCGGATTACATCGCCAACGGACTCCGCGCGGGAACCAGCGGATCGGTCTATCTTTCCGCCGTCGCGCCGGAAATATGGGACTATCTCGGGCTCGACGAAGGGGATCTTGAATCGGTTCTTGTCCAGGGCGAACGGCAGATCCGGGAGATCATGCACATTTTTCTTGTTGCCTGAGGCTGTAATGATGAGCGGAGATGTCATGGAGAAGATGAAAGAAAGACTGGCCATACTTACCAGGGAGCGGGAGGCGGCAAAACGCCTTCTCGAATCGGCGGTGGATTCCCTCGGTTTTTCCGTGGTAGTGGACGAGGAATTCTCCTTCCATTCCCTGTTCGAGGAATGCGCGCGAAAGGTTCGTTCCTTCATTTCCTTTGAGTCCCTGGCCTTTATCGTCTTCTCCCATGACGGTCTCGACATGTCCCTTGAGTTCTGCGATCCTCCCTCCGGCATATCCTTTTTCGAAAAGGAAATGCTTCCCCTCGTTGAAGATAGAACTTTCGCCTGGGCCGTGGACAGGAACAGGCCGGTCATCGTTACAGCCACCGATGGGAAGGGGCAGATTCTTCTTCATTCCATGACCACCCAGAACAGGACCATGGGGATGTTCATGGGATACCTGGGAGAAGACGACGCCGATATTCTTGACCTTTCCTTCGCCTTTCTCACCGTGGTCCTCAGCACGGCAGCCGGACTGCTCCAGAATGCAGAACTGTACACTGTGATCCGGGGCCTGAACAGCGAGCTCAGCAAAAAAATCGAACGGCTCGAAGAATCTGAGCGGAGTCTTGCCGAGGCCATGAGGGCCAGGGATACCTTTCTCGCCAACGTGAGCCACGAAATACGAACCCCCCTGAACGGAATTATCGGCATGGCGAGCCTGCTCGAAGACACCGCTCTCGACTCCCGCCAGGCAGACATGGTCAGGATCCTCAGGGATGAATCCTCGTCACTGCTCAGGCTTATCAACGATCTCCTCGACTTTTCAAGGATCGAGGCCGGAAAGCTCAGCTTCGAGGATGCCCCCTTCGACTTTCCGGAATTCTGGAACAGCATCCGGGACAGCTTTCTTCCGAGAGCACGGCAGAAAAATCTCCGGTTCAGGATGGACCTCACGGGACAGGTTCCTGCATCTGTTTCCGGAGATTCTCTCAGGATACGCCAGGTTTTCGGCAATATCATAGGGAATGCCCTGAAATTCACTTCAAAGGGGGAGGTTTCCGTCCTCGGCGACATTCTCCCCGGGGATGGGAGACAGTGTCTCCTCAAGGTGGATGTTCGGGACACGGGGATCGGCATTTCAGCAGAACAGGCTGGCCGGCTCTTCCGCCCCTTTGTCCAGGGGGACCCCTCCACTACAAGAAAATACGGCGGAACCGGTCTCGGCCTCGTGATCTCGAAGCGACTCGTGGAGGGCATGGGAGGAACGATATCCATCGAGCCTGAGGATGAGCAGGGAGCCCATTTCCGGTTCTCCCTTCCCCTGAAGATCCTGCCCGGAAAGACCCGCGAAAGGGATGGGGCTGCCGGAACCGCAATAGGTTTTCCTCCCGGGTATTCGGTGCTCGTGGTAGAGGATAACGAAACAAGCAGGATGGTGGCCGTTTCGCTGCTCGAAAAAATGGGCGTCCCTGTGATAGAAACTGCGGAAAATGGTGCCGTGGCCATTGAAAAACTTTCATCGAGAAGGTACGATCTTGTACTTATGGATATCCAGATGCCGGTGATGGATGGATTGGAAGCCGTGTCCGCCATCAGGGATTCCTCGTCCCCCGTCCTGGACCGGGAGGTTCCCGTAGCCGCCATGACGGCCAACACCCTTCCCGCCGACAGGGGAAAATATCTCAGGGCGGGCATGACGGACTACATCAGCAAGCCGGTTCTCCCTGAGGAACTCGCGAGACTTCTTCTGAAAAACCTCGGAGTGGAAAATCTTCGGAATGCCGACTGGGACAGCGGGAATGAAAAGAGCATCTTCAGAAAGGATCTCCTCCTCAAACGTATGGGGGGGGATGAAAAACTCTGCGAACGGACCATACAGCTTTTCGTTGAGGATTCTCTTAAACTTGTGGAGGATCTCGCCGCCCTTATCCAGTCGGGTGATTTCGACGAAGCGAAGATGAAGGCCCATACCCTTCGGGGCGCGGCGGCGAACGTGGAATCCAGGGAAATCATGGCTGCAGCGGCAGCGGTGGAAGAGGCCGCCGCCGCAGGCAAAGGGTCGGAAGCCCGAGCCCTCATGCCGGACGTTTTTGCGGCCCGGACACGATTTCTTGCCGAAGTTCTGGGCAGTGAAGACAAACATCGAAAAAGCGCCGGAGAATGGAAAGGATGAATGACCCTATGAAAATTCTTGTTGCCGAAGATGACGCGACATCTTTGTTCATGCTGCAGTCCCTGCTCGAAAAATGGGGGTACGAAACTGTAGCCCTTTCCGACGGCGTGGAAGCTCTTTCGGTGCTGAACGGTGAAGATCCGCCCTTCCTTGCGATCCTTGACTGGATGCTCCCCGGCCTGAGCGGTCCCGAGATCTGCCGGAGGCTCCGCATGGGTGAGGAGGCACGAAAGGGAAGGCCGTACCAGTACATCATCATGCTGACCGTCAAGGGAGAAAAGGAAAACGTCGTTGCCGGCCTCGATGCGGGAGCGGACGATTATGTGACAAAGCCCTTCGATTCCCAGGAACTGCAGATGCGGATAAAGGTCGGAGAAAGAATCCTGCTTCTCCAGGAACAGCTCAGGAAGGCGGCCCTCTACGATGCGCTCACAGGCCTCCCCAACAGGAGGGCTGTCATTGACGGCCTCGAGGGTGAATTCGCCCGTTCCGAGCGGTCCGGGGAATCATTTGCCATTGCCCTTCTGGACCTCGATCATTTCAAGGAGGTCAACGACAGGTACGGCCACCTGACGGGCGATTCCGTCCTGGCGGAGTCGGCCCGCCGGATCCGCTCGGCGGTGAGGAGCTACGACCTCGTGGGCAGGTACGGCGGGGAGGAGTTCCTTCTTGTTTTTCCGGGCCTGAAGAGTGACGATGCTCTCAGGATCTGCGAAAGGGTATGTTCCGTAATAGAAAAAAAACCCTTTTTCCCTGTGCCGCAGCAGGGGAGCGGTACACCCTTTACCGTGACAGCCAGTCTCGGCATATGTGAATGGAACCCTTCCTCCAGCGGGCCTGATGAATTGCTCATGGGGGCTGACCAGGCTCTCTACCGGGCGAAGAGGAAGGGACGCAACGCCGTCTGCCTCTGATTAGGGAGTTTTACCGGAGATTTATTCCCGCCCTTCCCCTATAATCCCCGAAAAATGTGAAAGGAGTGATGCCGGTGCCCGGATTGCTGAAAGCATCCGCTGTCCTCTGTATTTTAATCATCGTCTTCTTCCTCCCTGCTTTTCCGGCAGGGGCAGCTTCCGGCATGGACGAACTTTTTTCCGCCAGGGACTGGAGAAGTGTGGATACACTGCTGGCGCAAAAAAGCGGCTCACTTTCCCCGAGAGAGCTTTCTCTTGCTGCAAACGCTCTCTGGTTTCGCGGAAAATGGGCCGAGTCGCTGGAACTTCTTCAGAAAACAGCCCCGCACTGGCCGGAATCAGTAAAGCCATACGGTACCCTCATGATCATTCTCGGGCTGGAGAGAACCGGCCGAAAGGATGAGGCGAAGAAGGCCGCCGCCAGGTTTCTTCCTGCGGCATCCCCTGACGTGGCCTATTATGTTGCCTATGCCCTTTACCGGCTGACAGCTCAAGAGGACACCGAAGCAAGAAAAAAGTATCTTCAGCGCATGTACAGCCTCGCTGAAAACACCGCCCAGCAGTCGACCGCCCTCACGCTCCTCCTGGGACTGCCCGGAGACAAGACCGCCTATGCTCTCAACCTTCTCGGTATCTACCCGAGGAACAGTGCCGCCTTGAAGGTGCTGGAATCCCTGCCGAAACCATGGAAGACCGACGTGAATTTCGCAGTCGGTTATGCCGCTTACCTTCGGGGTCAGCACGGGAAAGCCGTCCCCCTCCTCAAGGCTGTTCCCCTCGCGTCCCGCAACGGAAGAAAGGCGAGATACTACCGGGCCTTTTCCCTCTATAGCCTGAAGAAATACGGTGAAGCCCTCGAGCTCTGGAGTTACCTGGCGCGGAAAGGCACCTCCTATGCCGAATCCTCCATACGGAGAATTTCCATCCTCGCAGGAAGAGCCCAGAAGGACAGGGCCCTCAGAGTGCTCAGGGAGGTTGCAGCCTCCCGGGAGGGAGCGATAAAGGCGAGAGCCCTGTATTCCCTCTCGACCCACGCTTCGGGAAAGGAAAAACGGGAACTCGAGGAAAAGGTCATCGCCCTCATACCGGATTCGGCCTTCACCACCCGTATCCTCTACAACCGTGGATGGGACCGGTGGAACAGCGGGGACATCAAGGGTGCGGTGCAGATATGGGAAAAGAGCATCGCCTCAGGAATGGACGGAAACTGGCGTCCAAGGGTTCTCTACTGGCTCGCAAAGGGGTATGGACGGCTGAAGCTCCAGGAAAGGAGGGCAGCGGCTCTTGAAAAGATACGGAAAAACCATCCCCTTTCCATCTACGCTTTTCTCAGCGGCGGGGACAAGCTGTCCATCGTTCCTGACGTTCCCCGCCACCTGGCGCAGGACAGCCCCTCGGACCTTGAACGGTGGGGGTTCATCACCTATGCAAGGTGGAATTTTCTCTCCCGGGGGGACCCAAAGTCCCTCTTCCGCGCTGCCCGGCTGGCGGAGTGGAGCGGTGACCACCTGGCCGCATATTCGGCGATGGGCCGCATAGCCGGAGAGATCACCCGGGGGCCTTCGTTCTTCAGGAAGGGAATGGAGTTTCTCTATCCCCGGCCCTTTCTGGAAGAGGTCAAAAAGGCTGCGGAACGGTTCAAGGTGGAGGAAAACCTGGTATGGGCCATAATGCGGCAGGAAAGCGCCTTCAATCCCAATGCCACAAGCTGGGTGGGCGCCGCCGGGCTCATGCAGCTCATGCCCTCCACGGCACGGAGCGAAGCGAAAGCACTGAAAATGAAGGATTACAATATCTACGACGCCGGACAGAACATCGTTCTCGGAACGGCCCATATAGCCCGTCTCCTGAAATCCTTCGGGAACGTGGAGCAGTCCGTGGCTGCGTACAACGGAGGAGGCGGCTCGGCAAGACGCTGGCTCGCCGGAAGAAAGGACGTACCCCTGGATGAATGGATTGAATCGGTCCGGTTCGAGGAAACCAACGACTATGTCAGAAAAGTGATGGCCAACCTTCACATTTACAGGGCGCTGTACGGAACTTCGGGATCGGGAGGAACGGTTCCGGCCGCCCCTGGAGAGGTTCCCGGAGACGACCTTGAATCGTCAGCCGATGGCCCGGATCCGGAGGACGAAGATAATGAAGCCCCTCTTCTGCTTGACGACGGAGGGAAATAAAACAGGGGCCCCGCAGGAATAGCACGGGGCTCCTTCTTTTTTTCTATTTGGTTCCCTCGTTCTGCCTGCAGACAGAAGGAAGCTCCTTGAGTTCCCTGAGGGCTGATTCGAAGTGGTGCCATTCCATGAGGAGCTCCCCGTCTCCTCCTGTTTTCAGATGGTCTCTCACGGCGAGCATGGCGGCCTTCCTGCAAACGAAGGCGATATCGCCTCCTGTTCTGCCGTCGGTAAGCCGGGCCAGTGTCGCGATGCGGACCTCGGAGGACAGGGGTTTTTTTCGCAGGTGGATTTCGAAAATTTTCTCCCTTGCCTGGGCATCAGGACGGGGCAGTTCGAGAATCAGATCGAACCGGCCTCCTGAAAGCAGAGAGGGGTCCACAAGGTCGAGCCGGTTTGTCGTGGCAAGAACCACCACACCCTTGAGCTCCTCGATGCCGCTCATTTCCGCGAGAAACTGGCTGATCACCCGTTCCGTGAAACTCGCCCCGCTGCCGCTTTCCTTGCCCCGCACCGGCACCAGCGACTCGATCTCGTCAAAATACAGAATGGAAGGGGAAGCCTGCTTAGCTGTCCTGAAAACGTCCCGGATGGCCCGTTCGCTTTCACCCACGTATTTTGACATGAGAGAGGGGCCCTTCACGGAAATGAAATTCACTCCGCTTTCCCGGGCCAGGGCCTTCGCCAAAAGGGTTTTACCCGTTCCGGAGACGCCGTGGAGCATGATTCCCTTGGGCGGCGTGATGTCGAACTTCTCGAAGATGTCACCGTGCTGGAGAGGCCACTGGACCGCGTCACGAAGCTCTTCCTTGATCTCGTCCAGGCCTCCGATATCTCTCCAGGTAACGTCGGGAACCTCAACGAAGACTTCCCGTATGGCCGAGGGCTCCACTTCCTTGAAGGCCTCGAGAAAATGGTCCATCCGAACGTCCATGGCAAGGAGGCGGTCGTAGGGGATGTCCTCCATCTCCATGTCGATCTCCGGAAGAAGTTCCCTGAGGCTTGCCATGGCAGCTTCCTTTGCGAGGGCTTCCAGGTCGGCTCCCACGTAGCCGTGGGTCATTTCGGCCACCTTCTTGAGATCCACGTCGGCCGCCAGGGGCATCCCCCGGGTGTGGATGGTCAGGATTTCATGCCGTCCCTTCCTGTCGGGAATGGGGATGGAGATTTCCCTGTCGAACCGTCCTGGTCTCCGGAGGGCCGGATCGAGGGTGTTGGGGATATTCGTCGCACCGATGACCACGATCTGTCCCCTGGACTCGAGGCCGTCCATGAGGGCCAGGAGCTGGGCCACGACCCGCCGTTCCACCTGCTTTTCGCCGCCCATGTCTTCCCGTTTCGGGGCTATGGCGTCGATCTCGTCGATGAAAATGATGGAAGGAGCATGGGCCTGGGCATCCTCGAAGACATTCCGCAGCCTCTCCTCGCTCTCGCCGTAGAATTTTCCGATGACCTCCGGTCCCGAGATGTGGGTGAAGTAAACATCGGTCTCAGCGGCTACCGCCCTGGCGATCACCGTCTTTCCCGTTCCCGGGGGGCCGTAGAGGAGAACACCCTTGGGAGGCTGCACGCCGAGCCGGTCGAAGACCTGGGGAAAACGGAGAGGAAGCTCGATCATCTCCCGGATGCGCTGGATCTGGGGACCGAGGCCGCCGATGTCCTCGTAGGAGATCCTGGCCTTTTTCTCTATTTCAGGCTGCTTTTCCACGTTCACGTAGGTTGACTTGCTGATGATGACCGTTCCGTCGGGGGTGGTGTCCATGACCCTGAAGTCGCAGATTCTCGTGCCGAAAAGGTTGGTCCGCACCCGGTCGTCCTTCCTGACGGCCATTCCCTCGAGGAGGGACCGGATATACACTGCGTCCCGCTCTTTTTCAAGAAGGGCTGTGGATGTGAGGGGCCTGAGGGTGATGCTCCCCGCGAAATGGTGGTCGGCCTTCCGGACGGTGACCTTGTCGTCGATGCCGACCTGGGCGTTGTCCCTGGTGATGCCGTCGATCTGGAGGAATCCCCGTCCCCCTCCCTCGGACATTTCGGAATCGCAGGAAAGAAGCCGTGCGGCTGTGACTTTTTTCCCCTCTATTTCGATAATCTGGCCCTCGGACAGTTCCAGTTCCCGGATATCCTCAGGCGCCATCCGGGCGATGCACCGGCCCACGTCCTTCGGCATGGCTTCCTTGACTTTGAGCATGTTTCATTCCCTCTTTCCTGTAGATCGTCAATACAGCGACGGCACTTTTTTTCTTCCGGAATGCTACCATAAAAAAGCCCTCCCCGACAAACGGGGAGGGGGAAATGAGGAAGAGAAGGTTCGATCAGCGGGCGACCGCAGGCTCGATGCGGCCGGGATATGCTTCGAGGCCGACCTTCAGAATATTCATCGCCTTGACGAGGTCCTCGTTTTTCAGCACATAGGCCAGCCGGAATTCCTGCTTCCCGAGACCGGGGGTGGCGTAAAAGCCTTCTCCGGCCGAGGCCATTACTGTCTCCCCGTTCACGTCGAAGTTCTGGAGCATCCAGATGATGAACTTCTCGGCATCGTCCACAGGCAGCTTCACCATCACGTAGAAGGCTCCCTTGGGCTCGGCGCACACCACTCCGGGCATCTCCTTCAGCGCCTTGTACAGGGTGTTCCGCCTTGACTGGTACTCCTTGTTGACTTCCTCGAGGTAGGATTTCGGCGTGCTGTACAGCGCGGTAGCGCCGACCTGCTCGAGGGTGGGTACGCACAGCCTTCCCTGGGCGATCTTCAGAACCTGGGCCATGAAGTCCCTGTTCCGGCATGCGATGCAGCCGATGCGGGCGCCGCAGGCACTGTAGCGCTTGGACACGGAGTCGACGATGATGACCCTGTCGGCGATTTCGGGGAGATGACCGAAGCTCGTGTACTGCAGCCCGTCGTAGACGAACTCCCTGTACACTTCGTCGGCGACGATGAAAAGTTCGTGCTTTAGGGCCAGGGAAGCCAGCATATCCATTTCGTCTCTTGTGTAGATGGTTCCGGTGGGATTGCCGGGATTTGCCACGAGAATCGCCTTGGTCCTGGGGGTGACGAGAGCTTCGATTTCCTCTCTCGGGGGAAGGTGGAATCCTTCTTCGGCTTTTGTGGTGATGGGGCGCACTTTCACGTTCACTGAACCGGCAAAGGCGTTATAATTGGCGTAGAATGGCTCCGGGATGAGAACTTCGTCCCCGGGATCGCACATGGCCATGAAGGCGAACATGAGGGCTTCGCTTCCGCCGTTTGTGACGATGATGTCCTCACGCTCGAGGGGAATGTTGAAGTTTTTGTAATAGCCGCTCATGGCGTCACGGAGATCGTTGTTCCCCTGGGAGGTGGCATAGGCGATCACGTCCTGGGAAAAGCCCCTGATGGCCTCGAGGAAAGATGGAGGAGTCTTGATGTCAGGCTGGCCGATATTGAGGGGATAGATCTTTTTGCCCTTCGCCCGGGCTTCCTCCGCATAGGGAAGAAGCCGGCGGACAGGCGACGACTGGAGCGCGCGAACTCTTTCGGAAAACTTCACCTGTATTACCCCCTTGATTTAAACTGGATGAACCTTTGGAGAAAATGATATCATAAAATCCAGTGGTTTTTGCAGAAAAAAACGTGTACTTACTACAAATTTGTCCCTGGAAAAAACCCGGAGGTGGAATCAGACTCATGAAAAGAATGGAACTTCTGCGGAAACTCGCCCGCGACAACGGTAAAAAAATGATCCTGCTCGTCATGGATGGCATCGGCGGGCTTCCCGGACCGAACGGAAAAACAGAGCTTGAAGCCGCCGATTCCCCGAACCTTGATTGCCTTGCATCAAAAAGCGAGCTTGGCCTCATCGACATGGTGGACACGGGAATAACGCCGGGAAGCGGTCCGGGCCACCTATCCCTGTTCGGCTACGATCCTCTCGAGTTCTCCATCGGCCGGGGCATTCTCGAGGCCATGGGCGTGGGGGCTCTCGTAGGCCCAGGAGATGTCTGCGCCCGGGGAAATTTCTGCACCCGCTCCGATGAGGACATCATCCTTGACCGGCGGGCCGGGCGGATACCCACGGAGAAAAGCGCTCTCGTGGTGGAGAAACTGGCGACTGCCATCAGGGAGATAGATGGTGTAAAGGTCACGTTTTATCCCGGAAAGGAGCACCGGTTTGTCGTCGTCTTCTCCGGTGCCGGCCTGACCGAACAGGTCGCCGATGCCGACCCCCAGCAGGAAGGTGCCCCCATGCGGTGGGCAGCTTCCCTTGGGCCCGACGGCGACCGGATGGCTGCCGTGGCAAATGCCTTTATCAGGAAAGTTTCGGAGGTCCTGAGTGGGGACACTCCGGCCAACGGCTGCCTGCTGCGGGGTTTTTCCTCCGCCCCGGAAATCCCGCTGATGGGGGATCTCTACCGGATGAAGCCCGTTGCCGTGGCGACCTACCCCATGTACCGGGGGCTGGCGAAGCTCGTCGGGATGGATGTCGTTGACGCCGGCGAAACCCTGGACCAGCTCTTCGATACCGTTGGTCGTCTCTGGAACGAATATGACTACTTCTACGTCCACGTGAAATACACGGACAGCAGGGGAGAGGACGGGGATTTCGACGGTAAGAGGAAAGTGGTGGAGACTGTGGACGGCCTTCTTCCGAAACTTCTCGCCCTGTCCCCCGGAGTGCTCGTGGTGACAGGAGACCACAGCACCCCGAGCGTCATGAGCGCCCACTCCTGGCATCCCGTACCCTTCCTTCTCTCGAGCCCCTTCGTTCGGTCAGGGGATTCAAAGGCCTTCAGCGAGAGGGAATGCCGCCTTGGCTCGGGGGGAAGGATGGAGGCCAGGAAACTGCTCGGACTGATGCTCGCCCATGCCGGACGTCTTGAAAAATACGGCGCCTAAGGGCTCTTCTGTGACAATACGGGGTGATGGCGTGGAAGAACAGCGGCTGAGCAAGACGGGAGAAATCCGGCGGATGGCCAAGGATGACCGTTTCAAGGTTCTCGGTGTGGTTTCGAGAGCATCCGTGAGGAAGGACAAAAACGGAAAGAACTACTGGGACATTGCCCTGATGGACGACGAGGGCATCATCGAAGGAAAAATCTGGGGCAATTCCAGATGGTGGGACAAGAGCGGCGACGGCCAGGTTGAAGTCACCGATCCTGCCGAGTCGCCCCTTTTCTGCGAACTTGTCGGCAAAACCCTGGGACTGGCGGGACAGGTCGCCGAATTCAAAGGGCAGCTCCAGTATAATTTCAGCGGGGTCTTTTTCATGAACCAGGAGAGATTCCCCCCCCACCAGTTTGTTCAGCGTTCTCCCATCGACCAGGCCACCCTAGAGAAGGAATTCTTCGATCTTCTGGAGAGTTGCGGCGGACAGGTGGAGGCATTTCTCCGCTACGTATTCTTCGAGAGAAAACTCTGGGACCGGTTCAAGGACTGGCCGGCAGCGGTGGCCCATCATCATGCTTACGTGGGGGGGCTGCTGGAGCATACCGTTGCAGTGGCGAGAACGGCCAGATCCCTTGCACGAACCTACTCGGAATCGGGCTTGGAAATCAATGTCCCCGTAGCCGTGGCCGGCGCTCTGCTTCATGACCTGGGGAAAATGGATTCCTACAGGCTCGTTCCGGCACCCGAAATGACGGTGATCGGCACGGTCATAGACCATATCGTTCTTGGATACGGCACCTTCTCCTCCCTGGCGGCGGATTTCGGCCTGGAGGAACGGCTTTTTCTCGCCATCGGCCACATCCTGGTGAGCCACCACGGCTGCCGGGAATTCGGATCCCCCGTCCTGCCCGCCACTCCAGAGGCTATGGCAGTGAGCGCGGCTGACGAACTCGACTTCAGGCTCTTCTGCTGGAAGAATTCTGTCGAGAAAATGGAGGACGGAAAGGAAATATCGGATTATAACGTATCCGCCCAGAGGCGATTCTGGAAATGGGAGCAGGGGAATGGCGCATAAGCTGACGGTTTCTTCTTCCGACGACGGGCGCAGGCTCGACAAGGTGCTCCGGTCCATCTGGCCGGGACTTCCGCTGAGCGTGGTCATGAAGGGAATCCGGACGGGCTCCGTGAGGCTAGACGGGAAAAAGGCGTCCTGCGATGTCCGGGTTTCCGCCGGCCAGGAAATCTACGTCCCCTGGGAGAGCCCCAGGGAGGCGGCGGGGGAGTATAGCTTCCGCCGTACCCTTCCGGTCCTTTTCCGGGACAGCCGGATATGGGCGGTCAACAAGCCTGAAAACCTTCTTGTCCAGCCCGACAGGAAGGACCAGGACAACGTCCTTGACCGGGTGAAATACATGCTCCATCTCGAAGGTCTCGAGGAAAGGGCCTATGCCGTGCACCGCCTCGACAGGAATACCACGGGCGTTCTGCTCGTCGCCCTTTCGGGGGTCAGCCTCAGGATTCTCCAGGACGCTTTCCGCGAGAGAAAAATCCGGAAAACCTACCTCGCCGTGGTGGCGGGGCTTCCTCCGAAGGAAGGGGAGATACGCGAACCTCTCCTGAAGGATCCTTCGTCGAACACCGTCCGGATCGATCCCGCCGGCAAGGAGGCCCTGACCAGGTACAGGCTTCTCGCAGGAGGAAACGACGCTTCCCTTGTGGAGATCGACCTCGTGACGGGAAGGTCCCACCAGGCAAGGGTCCACATGGCGTCCATCGGATGTCCTGTCCTCGGCGACATCCGGTACGGAAGCGAGGAAAACAACGGAAAATGGAGAAAGCGCGGGATCCGGCGTCCTCTGCTTCACAGCTACAGGATCTTTTTCGGGGAACTCGGTGGTGAAATTCAGGATTTGTCGGGCATGAGGATTACCGCTCCTCTGCCTGCGGACATGGAATCTCTTTGTGTCTCCCGGGGATGGCGGATTCCATGAAGAAAAAATAGTGACGGACTGCAGTACAGGAGAGGAGGATGGATTTGGAACTGAAAATAGCAGCGGAACGGACCGTTATGGAAAAACTCCGGAAAATGGGCGAAGTGTATGTCATCCAGCGGACTCTTGGGATCGGCTGAGGGGCCAGGAACGTCTTCAGGGTTGAAGACGGCGCCCCTCCGTCGGAGGGCGAATACCGGAAAATAGAGCAGGATGGGGTGACTCTCTTGATTCCCTCCTTTCTGAAATTCAGGAATGAAACGATCGAGGTGGTGCAGCGGGGGGTTTTGTGGTCGGCCTATCTCATGGTGACAAGCGTTGTAGTCGGTAACGGCTCTTTTTGCGCGGATTGCTCCGATTGCGGAAAATGAATTGTAAGATTTTGTTTTAGGTATTTGGAACTATTTTGATCTCTTTCTTCTCTTTCCTTGGTGGTTTGGAAAAAAAATGTTATGATATACACAGTCTCAAACGGCAGAAGCCGTAAATATACAGGAGGTGTGTTTAATGGCCGTAGTAAAGCGTACTTCCTCAAACGTTCTCCTTGACACAGCACTCAAGAATTTTTATGCGGCAGCAGAGGAGATGGGGCTCGAAGACGGGCTCATCGACATTCTCAGCCATTCCGAGCGCAAAACGTGCGTTTCCATCCCCGTGGAAATGGACGACGGAACGGTGCGGGTTTTTGACGGGTACAGGGTCCTCCACTCTTCCGCCATCGGACCTGGCAAGGGCGGAGTCCGTTTCCATCCCGAAGTGAACCTCGACGAATGTGAAGCCCTCGGCATGATGATGACCTGGAAATGCTCCCTCGCCGGAATTCCCTACGGCGGAGGCAAGGGCGGCGTTTCCTGCGAACCTCTCGAGCTTTCCAAGAAGGAAAAAGAGCGGATCGCCAGAACCTGGGCAGCCCGGATGGCTCCAGTCATCGGGGCATGGACCGACGTCCCGGCCCCTGACGTGAACACCGGCGGACCGGAAATGGTCTGGTTCATGGACACCATCAGCAAGATGAAGAACCAGCTCGAGCCCGCCATTTTCACCGGCAAGCCCATCCCCCTGTGGGGATCCAAGGGCCGCACGGCCGCGACGGGCTACGGCGTCGCCACCTGCGCACTCGAGCTTCTCAAGAACCTCGGAAAGTCTGCGGAAGGCACCACCGTCGCCATCCAGGGATTCGGCAACGTCGGAACCTATGCCGCCCTCACCATGATCAATGCCGGGGCGAAAGTAGTCGGAATCAGCGACATCACCGGAACATATTATGCTCCCAACGGGCTTGACATCAAAAAAGCCTTCGACCACGTGAGCAACCACCCGAAGCGCCTTCTTGAAGGCTTTACCTGCGACGGCTGCCAGAAGCTGGATCTTCCCGAAGTCCTTTTCCTCGACTGCGACATCTTTATCCCGGCAGCTCTGGAAGGTGTCATCAACGGAAAGAATGTCGACAAGGTCCGGGCGAAGTACATCGTCGAAGCGGCCAACGGGCCCATTACCCCTGAAGGCGACGCGATTCTCGACGCAAAGGGAATCCTCGTCGTTCCCGACTTCCTCGCCAATTCCGGCGGTGTCATCGGCTCCTACTTCGAGTGGGCCCAGGACCTCGGTGGCTTCTTCTGGTCGGAGGAGGAGTACAACGAGCGGCTAATCCGCATTATGAAGGACAACTTCCAGCGGGTATGGTCCTATGCCAAGGAAAAGAACGTCAAGATGCGCCGGGCGGCTTTCATGGCCGCAATCCAGCGAGTGGCCGATGCCGTGCGGATGAGAGGCGTGTTCCTGTAAACGAAAAAGAACCAGCTGAAAAGAGACCGGAGAGATCCGGTCTCTTTTTTGTTCTCTTAAGAAGACAGAAAAGACAATAAAGTGATTAAAATACGACACTATATATGTTAGAATATTCCTAGTGTATGTTGCGCAGCAGTTTTCCGGTTCCAGGGGGAGTGGATCTCCGAGGAGGTGGAGAAGCGAATGAACCCGAGAGAGATGTACCTTCAGCAGCTTGAACAGGCGGTGCCTTTCCTGACGGTGGAGCCCGAGTACATTGATATGCTCAGGTACCCGAAAGAAGTGCTCGAGCTGTCTCTTCCCGTTCGGCTCGACGGTGGAGGTGTGAAAATTTTCAGTGCGTGGCGAAGTCATCACAACAACGCTCTCGGCCCCTACAAGGGGGGGGTTAGGTATCACGTTGAGGTGAGCAGGGACGAGGTGGTCGCCCTTTCCTCGTGGATGACCATCAAGTGTTCCATTGCGGGTCTCCCTTACGGTGGTGGAAAAGGGGGCGTTGCGGTCGATGTCCGTGAGCTGTCCCGGAACGAGCTGGAGAATCTCAGCAGGGCTTATGCTTTCGGCATCTCCCGGTTCGTCGGAACAGACTATGATATTCCCGCACCCGATGTATACACAAATCCCCAGGTAATGGCCTGGTTTCTCGATACCTTCGAGAAAGTGAAGGGATGGAGTGAACCGTCCGCTTTTACCGGAAAACCTGTGGTCATTGGCGGTTCTCTCGGCAGGTCCGACTCCACCGGGAAAGGCGGCATTTTCATCCTCAGGGAAGCCCTCAAGGGAGTGGGCCTGCTCGGCAAACCGCTTACGGTGGGGATTCAGGGCTACGGCAACGTGGGCTCGAGAGCTCACAGGTTTGTCGAAGAGGATCTCGGCCTGAAGGTCGTTGCGGTCTCTGATTCTGCCGCCGCCGTCCATAACCAGGCGGGCCTGAAATATTCCGAAGTATCGAAATTCAAGGAGGAGACAAGGTCTCTGAAAGGTTTCCCTGGAGGGGAAGAGCTTTTCCCCGACCTTCTGTTCGAACAGAAGATGGATATTCTGATACTTGCCGCTCTGGGCGGGGCGGTCGACGAAAAAAACGCCGGATCGGTCAAGGCAAATGTGGTTCTTGAGCTTGCAAACGGTCCTATAACGCCTGAAGGCGAAGCCATACTTACCGACAAGGGAGTGCTTATTGTTCCGGATGTCCTTGCCAATGGCGGTGGAGTCATCGTCAGCTGTTTTGAATGGATCCAGGGACGATCGGGAGACACGTGGTCAGAGGAGTATGTGTATTCGAAGCTTGACGAAAGAATGGTCCGCTCATTCGGGGAGATCTGGTCCATGCGGGAGGAACGGAAGATCAGTTTCCGGCAGGCCGCTTATGTCAAGGCGGTCAGCAGGATCGTGGATGCCATGAGGTTCCGGGGGATCTGGCCCTGAGAAAGAGGGGGAAGGGACCGGAAGGGGCCCTTCCCCCACCGGAAAATCAGTCCAAAAACACTCTTGCAGCAGGGCTTGTATCAGGTTTCGCAAAGTAATGTCCGATACCGTTGTCCTTCATGTCTCCCTTCGAGGAGCGAGGGAAATTCCTCGGGGATGATTGCCTTGTCGTGAGAATACATGGTGTGCACCTGAAGGATCGTCATCAGCTTCGTGACGCGCCGGGTGCAGAAATTAGCCCCGGCCGGAAAACGAGGCCGGGGCGCTCGAAGGTCATTTTGATTGAGGATCGTTGGAGATGACGACGCCGACCTCGTTTTCTCCGTCGAGCAGGACGGAAAAATTGCCTGTATAGTGCCGAACCGCAGGGTGCCTTTTCTGTTCGTAAAATGAGGAGGCAAGCCAATCCCGGTTGTAGACGTTTCCCTTCATTCCGTCGAAGACGGGAAGATAGAGAGTTCCGTCCACGTCCAGATCGAGGAAAAAGTGGGTTCCGTAGGAAAGTTCCGGTGTATAGTCGCTCTCGAGGATCCCGACCTCTACGAGGCATCCGCAGTTGCATATTTCATTATACCTGACGGGCACGCCGAGTTTCGGGTTGGTGCTTCCCCATCTTCCGGGCCCGACGAGGATGTAGTTCGTTCCAGAGAGTTTGTGGTTTATCCGGCCAATCTCCCTTGCGACCTCGTAAAACGTGGCATCCTTGCCATAAACTGAAGGGTCAACGTACACCAGGTGATGGACGTTTTCAAGCTTTCCGTTGCTGACCATCCTGTTCCCCTTGAGTATGACGTTTTCATCCCTGACTTCCGGAATGGCGACCCGGGCCATCTCCTCGTAGGAGGCAAGAGGCCTGAGCTGTAGCAGGGTGAGCTTTTCCCTGTCCGTGTCGTAAGCGAACTCCATGTCCGCCGGCATGCCCATCCGTTCTTCAAGGAAGGAGCAGAGTTCTTTCACAAGGCTGAAAAAGCGGGGGTGCCGCCTCGGAAAGTTCGAGAAGGAAAAGACGGCTTTCCCATGGCTCACCTGGTCCGATCCTGCCCAGTAGAGGAGGTTTTCTGCGTAAATTTCGATGAAAGCCGAGGCGAGCCTGTGTTCCCTGAGCAGGAAGGAAAGGTGGTCGGACAGGGCGCCGGTCATGAACCTCCCGGAAGTCCTGTCGATATAGTCAAACTCGCTCTGGCTGGTCATGGCGATGTCTGCGGGCAGATTCCCCTGGGGTCTGAGCATGGGGTGGGAAAGATAGGAGACGTTGGCCTTCAGCCTGTCGACCGTTCTCGTTCCCAGGCCGAAACAGAACCGGACAACCCCGTCCTCTTTCCGTATGCGGGGGGAGGGCCTGCGGTAGACTTTCGAAAAGGCGGTTCCGGCAATTTCGGGGTAATACATGGAATTGTGCTCCCTGCCGATGACCGGCTGGATCACCACTGCCATGGATTCGTCCGAATCGGTGAGGCCGTGTTTCTTCCGGTACGCCCTGGCCGCAGGATTGTAAAGGGATGCCCAGACATCCTTCACGGCGTTGACAAGATTGGCTGAACGCTCTTCCCGGGGACCCCGGTTCGCGGTGAAACGGGTACTGTACTTCCCTGCAAAGGAAAGCTTCCTCGAGTCCTCAAGAATGGAGCTTGACCTGACGGCGAGGGGGAAGTCGCCTATGGCTTCCATGGCGTCCTCCAGGTCTCCGGTCAGGGAAGGACGAACCCTTCCGTTCCGGAAAGCGGAGGCGACCTTCTCGAAAAGCTCCCTGGCGAATTCGTCTTCCGTGTTCTCCTCCTCTCCGGAGAGGCTTTCCTTCAGAAGTGTTTCTATCCCGTTGTCCGAAACAAAATCGTCAAACCCCTCGGTGGTGAGCACATAGTTCACATCGGGGAATTCAACGCAGGACTCAAGAGGCGTTCCTTTCAGGGTATTGAAGGCGAAGGCGAGACCTCTGGCCTTTCCTCCCACCTCACCGTCCCCGATGAGCCTCCTGTATTCGCGAAAAACGGGTTTCGGGTCAAAGTCGGAATAAATCACGTACAGTGCCTCCCTGTGAAACGGAAAATAGAAGCCATCAGGGCTTGAGACGGTAAATCGTCCGAGGCCAGGGAATGGCTTCCCTGATGTGCTGCAGTCCGGAAATCCAGGCCACCACCCGTTCGATCCCCATGCCGAAACCGCTGTGGACGAAGGTTCCGTACCGCCGGAGATCAAGGTACCAGTCGTACGGCTCCTCGGGAAGCCCCTGTTCTCTTATCCTGGCCAGAAGCCTGTCGAAACTGTCCTCTCTCTGGGAACCTCCGATGATTTCTCCGTAACCCTCCGGAGCGAGAAGGTCGTCGCAGAGAACCAGATCAGGATTCTCGGGATGTTCCTTCATGTAGAATGCCTTGACGCTCTTCGGATAACATTCAATAAACACCGGCCGGTCGAACTGCTGGGTGAGGATGGTTTCGTCGTCGTTCCCCAGGTCTTCGCCGTAGGGCGTATCGCTTCCCAGCTTTCTCAGCATCTCGATGGCCTCGCCGTACTGGAGATGGTAGAAAGGAGACTTGATGTTTTCCAGCTTTGAGATGTCCCTTTCGAGGGCTGCGAGTTCCTTTCCGCAGTGTTCCAGCACGGATGCGACAATGTGGCAGATGAGCCTCTCCTGAAGGTCCATGTTGTCTTTGTGGTCGAAGAAGGCCACCTCGGGTTCGAGCATCCAGAATTCGGTAAGGTGGCGGCGGGTTTTGGACTTTTCCGCCCTGAAAGTTGGGCCGAAACAGTAGACCTTGCCGAAGGCGGCTGCGGCTGCCTCTGCGTACAACTGTCCCGTCTGGGCAAGATACGCCTTGGAATCGAAGTAGTCGATTTCGAATAGGCCGGAAACTCCCTCTCCTGCAGCTCCGCTTATGATAGGGCTGTCCACGAGAAGGTAGCCGTCATTGTGAAGGAACTCCCGCGCCGACCAGATGACCCTTTCGCGGATCCTCATGATGGCCTGCTGTCTGCTGCTTCGAAGCCAGAGATGGCGGTGGTCGAGAAGGAAGTCTATTCCGTGGTCCTTTTTGCCGATGGGATATTCCTCCGCGGGATTCTGGATAACCGAAACGGCCGAGACAGAAAGCTCTACCCCCGACGGAGCCCGTTCATCCTTTCTGACGGTTCCGGTCACTTCCACCGAAGCCTCCAGCCACAGGGATTTAGCGGCGGAGAAGTCCTCTTCGGAGACCTCCTTCTTCACCATGACGCCCTGTACTGTTCCCGTTCCGTCCCTGAGCTGAAGAAAATGAATTTTGCCTGAGCTTCTCACGTTGTATAACCAACCCCGGACGGTGACGTCCGATCCTTCCCGGGAGGGGAGGTCTTTGATGTAGGTCCATGGTGCCGTCATGTGCAATCTACCTCCAGACATTGAAACAAGTATGAATTTCGACCGGCGATGTTCATGGCGTATATGATACACTAAACCATACCGTAAAAAAAAGGAGAAGCGGCCGTGATTATTCCCCGTCTTGTTATCGCAGATGAAAGAAGGGAAGGCGCTGTTCCCCCGGGCGTGATTCTCGCTGCGGCGCTCAAGGGCGCAGGGCATCCCCTGAGGATTTTCTGCGCGGGCCCCGACGAGTATCTCGTTCGCCTGACCACCCTGGTCACGGGTGAGGAAGTGACGGTGCTCGATCCCTTTTCCTGCGGGAGTACCAGGGTATTAAAGACCCTCTTCCAGTTCGCGTCGGACAGCGGACGCTTGAACATCATTCTCGCTCCCCTCGGAAAAAGAGGGGATGATGACGGTCTTGTCCTGTTTCCCCAGGCTCCCGAACTGAGCCGCCTCCTTGAATGCCCATTGATACCGGTTGTGTTCGCCGATTCCTCGGCGACAATGATCGCCCGCGTTCTCGAAAAAACGGTCTCCGGAATTGCCGTCCAGGGAGAAATCCCCGTTCCCGCCGTTCTTTTCGCTTCCGTTCTCAATCCCAGGGAATTCCAGCTTCTGGAGATTGAAGCAGGAAGGAGAATCCCTCTTCTCAGTCTTGGCTACATCCCGAAACTCCTTGAACGAAACAGGTCAAGCCTGCTGGAACTCTGTCTTGATTCCATGGCGGAGAGAGCCGCTTTTCCTGTCAAGGCCGCCGCGTCACAATTGGCGTCCATTCCGGGACAGATAGACTGGAATGCCCTTTGGGGATTTGCCAGGCTGAACCAGGAATGGACCGAAGTGCCGGAACCATTCCGCGGGAAAGCGGCCGGGCTGACCGTCGGCGTGGTTACCCACAGCGGGCTTGAGCTTGAAGGGGATAACGCAAGAAGGCTCTTTTCCTACCTTGGGTGTTCCGTACGAAAGATTTTTCTTGACGAAGTGAATCCAGCCTTGGACGTCAACGCTGTCTACGTTCCCCACGGCCCCGGTTTTCTCAGCGCGGAAAAGATCCTTGCCAGGCAGGACACGAGGGAATGGTTCAGCGGGCTTTTCAGGTCAAGGAAGGTCGTTTTTGTCAACGGAGGGGCAGCACCCCTTCTCGGCGAATCCTTTGAAATCCCGAACGGGAAGCAGTACGAAGGGATGAATCTTTTCCGCTACAGGGGAAAGTACGGCATGCCTTCCGATGACCTGAAAAAGGTGGAGGTGTCATCTCTTGAAGGAGATATCCTTCTGAACCTCGGGGAAAAGCTCAGGGGCTACCTTCCTTCCTACGCTTCGGTCATTAATCCCGGGGATGCGGCCCAGTCTCTTTGGTCCGTCAAAGAACCCGGAAACGGGAAAGAAAAGGGCTTCTCCGGTTGGAGCCAGGGATATGGAGTGGTTACAGACCTCTGCATCGAACTCTGGAGCAACGTCGAGGGAATCTACCGGTGGCTTGTGCTGAGGAAAAAATGAGTTCTACCCCATGAGTCCTTTGTCCCTGAGTGCTTCCTCCGGATTTTCGTAGCACTTCGGCTCGTCTGAGAGAAAATCTCCTATGGCTGCGAAGGTGCCCCTGCCGAAAGCTGAAACCGTCTTTCTGTCGCTTTCGGCATCTCCGAGAAAGAGGGGGGAGGATGCTCCGGCTTTTTCGCAGAGAATGGACAGCCCCAGGGGGGATGGTTTCATGATGCCGTCATCCGGGGTTATTATCATATCGTCGGGAAAGTCCGTCCAGCCGATGAGCTTCAGGGCAAGTGAAAGTTCTGAACGGGGCCTTCCTGTGTAGATAGCTGAAACGAGGGGAAGATCTCTCCAGTGAAAAGAAACCAGGGAGGATTCCTCTTCCCAGAAACCCTTGCGCCTGGTGGTGTAGAGAGACGTTTTCCCAAGAGCCTCATATTCGTCGCAGCCGAAATACATCTCTTCGCAGACTTTTCGTACCATTGCTCTTGGAACTCTTTCTCCAAAAAACCGGCGGACCCACCCTTCAATGTCGCCGTCCCTGCACTCTTCTATCAGTGCGCGCCATTTCGACGGCGAGGGAAGGCTTTCCGCCAGCGACCGGCTTGAGGATGCGGCGGTGCAGTTGATGACCGCCCAGGCGATATCATAGTCATCGTTGAAGGCAGGATGGGTTTTCGTTGCGGCAAAATGATCGTAGGTGAATCCGTCGCAGTCGGGAATTCTCCCGAGCACCCTGATCCAGGCCCAAAGAAGGCTTCGGGCAACGACCAGGGGGTAGGACCGTGAAGCGTCAACGAGGACGCCGTCCACATCGAAAACGATAATATCTGGATTTGTCTGCCCCGAATTGATCAAGAATTCACCTCGTTTTCATCTTTCTGTGTCTTCATTCTGACCATTGTACCAGAGGATAGACGGCGAAAGGCTGGGAAAGATGCTTCTTGAAATACCGTTGGAATTCAGAATCGGTACACTGTACAGGCAAATTGCCGATCATCTTGAAAAAATGATCCTGGCGGGCAGCATTCCCTGCGGAGCGAGGCTTCCGGGCACAAGGGAACTTGCCCGCACCCTCGGCGTGAGCCGCTCCACAGTGGTGGAAGCCTACCTGCTCCTCGAGAAAAGGGAAGTGGTTCGCCTAAAAGGAAGGAGCGGTGCTTTCGCAGCTTCGGAATTGCTTCCCCACCTGGTGCGCAGCCCGGAAGAAAAAAACATTTTCAATTTTGATTCCGAACGGCCGACCCGGGATCTTGTCCCTTTCGCCGCCCTTGCGAAGATCAGCCGGGAAGCCCTGCTCGAAGACGAGGGAAACGTCCTCGGGGGCAGCCCTCCCGAAGGGCTGGAAGAGCTGCGGTTCGCACTCCTAGAGCACTCCGTTCTCAGGGGGATCCCTGCCAGGCCGGGTGAGATGGCGGTCACATCAGGAGGAAAAGATGCCCTTTCCACGGCCCTCCGGTCTCTCCGTGCCGGCGGCTATTGCCGGGTGTTTGCGGAGAAACTGACCTATTCGGACATGAAAGATATAGCCGCCAACGAGGGATTGCCCCTCAGACCTGTTCCCCTTCTGGGTGAAGATGGGCTCGCCGCCCTGGAAAAGTTGACATCCCGGGATATCCTGTATCTCGTTCCGAGCTTCCAGAACCCCACCGGGAGAACTCTTTCCCAGGAAATCCGCAGGGAAATACTCGCTCTCAGGGAGAGAAAGGGTTTTCTCATCATAGAGGACGACAGTTACGGAGAGCTCCGCTACGGTGAAAAGAGCGTTCCCGCGCTGAAGGCTCTCGATGAAGGCGAAGGGGTGATATATATCGGCTCCTTCAGCCAGGTTCTCTTCCCCGGCATGCGGCTGGGATACATCCTGCTTCCGCCGGGGCTCAGAAACGGCTACGTCCGGACCGCATCCTTCCGTCAGGGGCAGACGTCGTCCCTTGTCCAGCTTGTGATGCTGAAATTCATCCAGCAGGGCAAGCTTGCGGAAGCCATTGAAAGGGCGAGAACGGTGCTTTCGGCACGAATGGAGTCTCTTGTAAGAGGTCTCGCTGACGCCTTCCCCGGTGTCTCGGCCCACAGGCCGGAAGGAGGAGTATTCCTGTGGTTCCCCACGGGAAAAACGGACGGCAGCGAAGCGGCGCGAAGTGCTTCCCGAAAAGGGGTGTTCGTCACCGACGGGGCTCTTTACTCCCTTGGGAAAAAACCGCAGAAAGCGGTGAGGTTTTCCATTTCTTCCGTCCCTGCGGGAAAAATGAGTGAAGCCTGCGCCAGGCTGGTGCAATGCTGGGGATCTTTCATTTAAACATTTTTCATGGTGTCTTTTCCTGTCTCATTTTCAAGGGTGACGAGGTATTTTTTCCACAGGAAAAGCGCGACCGCTGCGGTGAGAATGCCCCCCGCGAGGCCAAAAACGATGTAGTCGGGCCGTCCCCTTGCGAAAAAATAACCGCCGAGCCCCGCAAGGGCATAACCGAACAATACCACGGTTCCCATAGACAGCAGCAGTACGGTGAATCTCATAACCAGCCCTCCTTCGACGCACCGGAAAAAAAGTGAAGGTGAGGTGCACTTTTCTCCCCCCGTATCTTGTCGGTTCATCCTAGATATGATAAAGTATCTCAAAATCTACAATACTGACTGTTATACAATAGATTCGGCAAAAATCCGACTTCATGAAAACAGGGAGGTCCTTCAAATATGAGAGAACCACGTCTTTATACCACATCGGCGGATTATGCCTACCAGGAACTGCGCCATCGCATTATAACAAAGCAGCTGAAGCCGGGACAGAGACTTCCGGAAGTGAACATCGCAGTTCAGATGGGCGTTAGCAGGACCCCGGTGAGGGAGGCGCTCCGGCGCCTGGCGAGCGAAGGACTGGTTATCATCATACCGAACAGCGGCGCCCGTCTCGCCGCCCCGACAGTACGGGAGATCGAGGACACCTTCCTTGTACGGGAACAGCTTGAATGCCTTGCCATCCGGCTGGCGGCTGAAAGAATCGGAGACAGGCATCTCCGGCGGCTGGAAGAAGCCTTGGTGGAAGAAGCCAGGGCAATCGAGGAGAAGGACCTCGAAACCTACCTCGAGGTTAACGAAGCCTTCCACAAGGCAGTCGCCGATGCGAGCGGGAACAGGGTGCTGGCGGAATACGTGGAGAATATTCTTGCAAGAACAAATGCCTACGTCGTTTTCTATGATCCCTTCTATCAGAACGAAACCACCCCCACAGTTGATTCTCACAAGGAAATTCTGGTGGCCCTCAGGGCTCACGATAGTGAAAAATCAGTCAAGCTCATGAAACGCCACCTAAAGGAGACCATTTCTGGACTCAGCCGGATCGTGGAGGAATGACCTGCGCATAGTGTCATAGTTTCCGGGCGGGGAACTTCTCCCGCTCGTTTTTTGTGCGCCACAAAAGGACCCGATTTGGTGAAGATACACTACGGAGTGTATTCGACGCGGGGAATTCTTTCTTCGCGAAAGTTCAAGGAGGTACACGTTTTTATGACCGCAAAGATCCCAACCCTGGATTTAACGAGGAATTACGGCAGGATAAAGGACGAAATTCTTGAGGCGCTGAACTCGGTTCTCGAGAGCCAGCACTTTATTCTGGGGCCGGATGTGGCCGCTTTTGAGAAGGAGTGCGAAAGCTATCTCGGCAACGTCTCCGCCATCGGGTGCGCCTCCGGAACGGACGCCCTTCTCCTGGCGCTCATGGCTCTTGATATTGGAGAAGGGGACGAGGTTATCACCACGCCCTACAGTTTTTTCGCCACGGCAAGCTGCATTACCCGCCTCGGGGCGGTTCCCGTTTTCGCCGACGTGGATCCCGGGACCTTCAACATTGACCCGGTCAAGGCCCTTGAAGCGATAACGCCGAGGACAAAAGCCTTCCTTCCGGTTCATATCTTCGGCCAGATGACACCCCTCGAGACAGTGTATGAAGAGTTTTCCGCCAGGGGAGTGGCTGTCGTTGAAGACGCAGCGCAGGGCTTCGGGGCCTGGAGAAAGGAAGGAAACCATATCCGCCGGGCAGGAGCCTGGGGGAAAATCGGGTGCTACTCCTTTTTCCCCACGAAGAATCTTGGAGGTTACGGAGACGGCGGCATGATAGTCGCCCAGGACGAAGAGATAGCCGCACGCCTCAGGAAACTCAGGGTACACGGCGCAGGCACGACCTACTATCACGACGAGGTCGGCC
>Ga0123329_1000308_pt1 | contig 51600 bp, 35 predicted proteins | sample BioC12SIPDNA_FD_89703 | JGI IMG/M metagenome (GOLD analysis project Ga0123329, IMG submission 89703) | Anaerobic biogas reactor microbial communites from Washington, USA - Biogas_R1_B C12 SIP DNA | ecosystem: Engineered > Bioreactor > Anaerobic > Unclassified | place: Washington, USA | collected...
CTTCACATACTCAGTAATATACCACATATAAAGAATCTTGTCAAGGACTATTTCAGAAATGTACGTGGCTACATTTGAAAGCCGAAACAGCCCTTAAGCCTTCCTGGTTCAAGCGGTTAACTCATTTCGACGGAGGTAAGTTGCGGCAAGCGTCCCGGGAGGGCGCTGGACTCCCGATAAGCGCGCCGGTCGCCGCAGGGGGCGACCGCTACGGAGGGCGGGGGACGCCTCAATCGAGTTCCGCGATGGTTCGCAGGACGGTGTTGCAGCGGGCTCGCAGGTCGGCGAGTCGGTCGCGCTCGCGCTGGACGACGTCGGCGGGCGCCCGGCCCACGAAGCTTTCATTGCTCAGCTTGCTCGCCAGGCCGGTGATCTGCTTCTCCAGGTTTTGCAGTTCCTTCTGGAGCCGTGTGCGTTCGGCGGCTGGGTCGATCACGCCGGCCACGAAGATCTGCATATCGCCAATGACTAAGGTGGCGGCGCCGGCGGGTTTGGGGGCGTCCTCGGCGATGGTCAGCCCGCCGACGTTGGCCAGGTGGCGGATCACGTGGGCCTCGCGTTTGAGTGATTCGACGCGGCCGGCGGGCACGCGGATGGTCACGTCGACGGCTTGTCGAGGCGGGACGTTCTGCGTCTGGCGGATGTCGCGGACCGCGCGGGTGGCGGTCTGCAAGTCGGCAAAGACCGCCTCGACCTGCGGGTTGTCCAGAGCGGGCCAGCCCTCGGCGGGCGGGTAGTCGGAGACGATCAGCGGGTGATCGGTGTCGAGTTTCTTGTCCAGGCATGGCACGCTGCGGTGCGGCACCAGGTCGTTAAGTTGCCGCCAGAGCCGCTCAGTGATGAAGGGGACGAACGGGTGCAACAGACGCAGCGATTGGTCGAGAGCGAAGGCGAGTACTTGCCGGGCCTCGGCCGCCTGGCGATTCTCGCGCACCCGCGACTTGACCAGCTCGAGGTACCAGTCGCACAGGGCGTCCCAGAAGAAATCGCGGGCACAGGTCAACGCCCGGCTGAACTGGAAGCTGGCCAGCGCATCCTGCACCTCGACGCACGCCCGGCTGACCCGCGCGAGAATCCAGCGATCCTCGATGGGTAGGGCGTCCAGCACCAAAGAGCCGCGTGGCTTCAGCCCGCGCGGTGGTTCCTCGGGGGACAAGCGCTGATCGCGTTCGAATGACCGCGCGGGCTGAAGCCCGCGGCTCGTTGACGCTTGCGGCGTGCCGTTTTCGCCGACGAGGTTCATGAACGCGAAACGGGCGGCGTTCCAGAGTTTGTTGCAGAAGTTGCGGCCCAGTTCGAAGCGCTCGGAGCTTTGCAGCTCGCGGCCGTCGTCGAGCTTGACCTTCTTCATGGGCATGCGGATGTCCTGCGTCTCGGTGGTCAGACTGGCCATCGTGTAACGCAGGGCGTCCGCCCCGTACACCTCGATGATGTCCACCGGATCGAACCCGTTGCCCAGGGTCTTCTTGAACGGGCGCCCCTGCCCGTCCTGGATCACCGCGTGAATATACACGTCGTGGAACGGCACCTTGCCGAGGTTATACATGCCGGTGAGCACCATGCGAGCCACCCACAGGGTGATGATTTCGCGGGCCGTGCTCAGCACCGAGCCGGGGTAATACCGCCGCAACTCCGCCGTATCCTCCGGCCAGCCCAGCGTCGAATGCGGCCACAGGGCCGAACTGAACCAGGTGTCGAGGACATCGGGGTCGCGCTCTAGCGATTGTACATGAGAGATGATTCGCCGTGACACTTCGAAGCGGGGATCCAGGGGTGGAATGGTGATCTGGATCTCGTCGTTCTCAAAGAGCCCCACCATTCCAGCAGGAGTCAGATCCTCGCGAATATCTGCCAATTGTTTGTCTGCCGCGTTGCTCAAAGTGCAAACATAGCAGACCCACGGAGACTCTTCATCCGTTGCAGCCAACAAGAATTGCCCTTGACATCCCACGGCAGCGCCCATTTCATCAAGGTCGGCCTTCAATTGGCGCATCGCCTCCTGTTGTTGGCTGCGCATTTCGTGCTCCGTTGCGTGGTCAATCAGGCGCGAATGGAAACGCACCCTCCACACCGGAATCCGATGCCCCCACCACAGTTGCCGGCTGATGCACCAGTCGCGTTTCTCGCCGAGCCAGTCGAGGTAGGTCTTGGCGTAGCGGCCGGGGAAGAAGTGGACTTTGCCGCAGGCTTTGCGTTCCTCGGCCGAGGCGTGCTCTTGCTCGCAGACCATGTCCATCGCGAGTTGAGCGAGCCCTGCCGATCCGTGCAGGCCCTCGATTCGGCTTGCCTCTTCGCGATCCAAGTCCCCCATGCGGATGAACCACTGATCCGACAGATAGGGTTCAACCGGCGTCTTGCTGCGGTCGCTGTGCCCCACGTCGGACTCGTGGTCCTCGATCCGCTCGATCAGCCCTTGCTCTTCGAGGTCGGCGACGACCTGCTTGCGGGCTGCGTAGCGGTCGAGCCCGGCGTACGGCCCGCCGTTCTCGTTGATCTTGCCGTCGGGCGTCAGGATGTTGACCATGGCCAGCCCGTTCCGCTGCCCGCAGGCGTAGTCGTTGGGGTCGTGGGCCGGCGTGACCTTCACGCACCCGCTGCCGAACTCCCGGTCCACCAGGATCGGGTCGGCAATGACCGGAATCTCCTTATTGAGCAGCGGCAGGATGACCGTCTTGCCGATCAGCGGCTGCCAGCGCGGGTCTTCCGGGTGTACGGCCACCGCGGTGTCGCCGAGCATGGTCTCCGGCCGGGTGGTGGCCACGACCAGGAACGAGACCTGCACATCGCGCCCGTCGCGCTTCTGCACCAGCGGGTTCTTGAGCGGATAGCGGATATGCCACAGATGGCCCTTGACCTTCTCATGGTAGACTTCGTCGTCGGCCACGGCGGTCTGGAGGTGCGTGTCCCAGTTGACCAGCCGCTTGCCGCGGACGATGAGCCCGTCCTTGAAGAGTTTGAAGAACGTGTGCCGCACCGCCCGGGCGCACATGTCGTCGAGCGTGAATCGCGTCCGCTCCCAGTCGCACGAGCAACCCATGAGCTTGAGCTGCTCGATGATGCGGTTGCCGTACTGTTCCTTCCACTCCCAGATACGGCGGACGAGTTCGTCGCGGCCGAGGTCGTGGCGGCTCTTCTTCTCGTTCTCGAAGACGCGCTTCTCGACGACCGCCTGGGTGGCGATGCCGGCGTGATCGGTGCCGGGCATCCACAGGGTGTTGCACCCGTGCATGCGGTGCCAGCGGATGAGGATGTCCTGCAGCGTGTTATTGAGGGCGTGCCCGCCGTGCAGAGCCCCGGTGACGTTGGGGGGCGGGATCACGATGGTGTAGGTTGGGTCTTGGCCGGCGGTCGGGTCGGCGTGAAAATGGTTGCCGTCCACCCACAGCCGGTTCATATCCGACTCGACGCTGCGGGGGTCATATGTGGTCGGCAGGTCGTCCAATGCGCTCATATCTCACCCAAGGTACGAATAGCATGGTGTCGTCCCGCCCGTCCGGTGCCCAACGGCGCCGACAGGCCGGGAAAACGGGCATATTAGCCCTCGGGGCACGCAAAGTCGATGAAGGCAGGCCCGATGAAAAGCCCGCGGGGTCGCCAGGCGGTGGGCGGTCGGGTGTGTCGTCACGCGTTCTTGCATTGGTGGTGGGCCAACGATTAGAATGGGCAGCGATGAGCGGTGTGTTGTCCATCCTGATGAGGAGGTTCAGCGACCGGAAGGCCCCGGCGGCAGTCGGGCACCCCGGTCGCGCGGATAACGGCCGATAACCCTCGCCCGCGGCCCGCGGGCTGACCCTCTGGCTCATTCAACCCCGAATCCGTACACTGCCCGGTTCTGGTTGGCTGGAATGTGCGCCCGTGGTGGGCTTTCTGCCCGGGATTGACCCGGTGGCGGCCCCGCGAGGCGACGACAGGAGATACGTACGTGGCTATTGCCTACAACAAGCGGACATGTGACTGCGGTACCCTTCGCGCCGCCGACGTCGGCAGACAGGTGATCCTGGCCGGCTGGGTCAACAACTACCGCGATCACGGCGACAACCTGGTTTTCATCGACCTGCGCGACCGCGGCGGGCTCACCCAGTGCCGGTTCAACGTCGACACCGATCCCGAGGCGACCAAGCTCGCCCGCACGCTGCGCAAGGAGGACTGCGTCGCCGTGCGCGGCGAGGTCATCCACCGTGGCGAGAACGTCAACCCCAAGCTGCCCACTGGCGAGATCGAGGTCAGTATCCAGGAGGTCGAGGTGCTCAACAAGTCGCTGACCCCGCCTTTCGAGGTCGCCGACCATGTCGAGGCCAACGAGGATCTGCGGCTCAAGTACCGCTTCCTTGATCTGCGCCGCGGCCCCATGCAGCGGGCGATCATCATGCGGCACAAGGTCACGCAGGCCTTCCGCACGTTCTACTACAACGAGGGTTTCCTCGACGTCGAGACGCCGATCCTGACCAAGTCCACGCCGGAGGGGGCCCGCGATTACCTGGTGCCCTCGCGCGTGTGGCCGGGCAAGTTCTACGCCCTGCCGCAGTCGCCGCAGCTCTTCAAGCAGTTGCTGATGATGAGCGGGTTCGACCGCTACATGCAGATCGCCCGCTGCTTCCGCGACGAGGATCTGCGGGCCGACCGGCAGCCGGACTTCACCCAGGTCGATCTGGAGATGGCCTTCGTTGACGTGGACAACGTGCTCGACGTGGTCGAGCGTTCGCTGGCCTACGTGTGGAAAGAGGCCGCGGGCATCGAGGTGCCGGTACCCTTCCGCCGCATGCCCTACGACGAGGCCATGCGGGACTACGGCAGCGACAAGCCGGACCTGCGCTATGGCATGAAGCTGATCGACGTGACCGAGGTGGCCGGGCGAAGCGAGTTCAAGGTCTTCCGCGATGCGGTTGAGCGCGGCGGCGTGGTCAAGGCCATCTGCCTGACCGGCGGTGGCGAGATGACCCGCAAGGAGACCGACGGCCTGACCGTGGAAATCCAGGGCGTCGGCGCCGGCGGCTTGCCGCTGTGCAAGGTGGTGAGCGAAGGCGGAAAGACCATCCTCCAGACGGGTATCGCTAAGTTTTTCCCAGAGGGGTTAGCGGGCGACCTGATCGCGGCCATGGGGGCCAAGCCCGGCGACGTGATCTTCTTTGCCGCCGGCCGGTTCGGGGACGTCTGCAAGTACCTCAACTGGCTGCGGATCACCCTCGCCGAGCGACGCAAGCTCGTCCCGGCCGGTAAGTGGGAATTCCTGTGGGTCGTGGATATGCCCTCGTTCGAGTGGGACGAGGAATCGAAGCAATGGATTTTCCTGCACCATCCGTTCACCATGCCGCGGGACGAGGATTTGCCACGGATGGAGAGCGACCCGGGCTCGGTGCGGGCCAAGTGTTACGACATCGTGGTCAACGGCGTCGAGCTGGGCAGCGGGTCGATCCGTATCCACAATCGCGAGGTGCAGAGCCGCCTCTTCCGTATGCTGGGGATCAGCGACGAGGAGGCCATGGCCAAGTTCGTGCACCTGCTGACCGCCCTGCAGTATGGCGCTCCGCCGCACGGTGGGCTGGCTCTGGGGCTGGACCGCATCGCCATGCTGCTGTCCGGCACCGACAGCATCCGCGACGTCATTGCCTTTCCCAAGACGCAACGGGCGTTTTGCCCGCTTACCGAGTGCCCCAGCGAGGTCGACGCCAAGCAGCTTCGCGAGCTGGGCATCGACCTGGCACCCGAGGTCAAAGCGAAGCGCAAGGCCGCCGAGAACGAAGCATAAGCAGCTCAGCCCGGCCAATAGGCGATAACGAGCCGCCGTGGTGTTCACCCCCGTACCGGCCGGGCGGGCAGCAGAAGGTCGAGCCCGATGTAGAGGGCGATGGCTCCGAGGATGCCGTTGAGCGGCGGGACGCCGGGGCTGAAGCGAGCGAGCAGGACCGAGTTGAGCCCGGTCTTGAAAACGACGTAGCCGAGGACGGCGACGTAAAGACCGAGGAGCAGGTTTCCCAGAGCGATCAGTCCGACGAGCTGGCCGAACGGAAAGGCGACGCCGAGTTTGCCGCCGCCCCACATGGTGGCGGTGAAGAAGGTGAATCCGAGAAGGACCACCGAGTTGGAGCACAGCCCCTTGCGCGACTCTGCCGGCACTTCGCTCAGCGGATAGTCTTCGCGGGCCTCGGCGTTCGATGCGGGTGCGGTCTCGCTCATCGGTTCCCTCTGGAGGTCTCGCCTCGGCCCATGACCGCGAGGGAATGTTACCTCATGACGCTCGGCAGCGCAACCAAGGCGTGCGTGCGTTGCCTTCGCTTGGGCGACCCGCATGGCGAGAACACTCACGCGGTGGCGGTGGGCTCAACCTTCGCGGTCGGGATCTGTGGAAGTGTGCGTGTCCGGCGGGTTCTCCGGTCGGCCGGCCCGCTTCCGCACCGCTTCACGCAGGATAAACTCCATCTGCCCGTTCAGGCTGCGCAGTTCATCGCGTGCCCATCGGTTCAGGCTCTCCCACAACTCCGGGGAGATCCGCAACAGTACCGCCTTCTTCCTGTCCGCCATGTTCCCTCAGAATATGTGCTCTGCACGCATTACTCAGGACCGGGCACCGCCTGGCGCATAACGCTACGCGTACAACGTGCCCGTATTCAGCACGGGCTGAGCGGCCTGCTCGCCACAGAGCACGACCAACAGGTTGCTGATCATCGCGGCCTTGCGTTCCGGGTCCAGCTCGATCATCTTCCGCTCGGCCAGGCTATCCAGGGCCGCCTCGACCATGCCCACGGCTCCTTCGACGATCCGGCGCCGGGCGGCCACTACCGCCTCAGCCTGTTGACGCCGCAGCATCGCCCCCGCGATCTCGGGAGCATAGGCCAAGTGGCTTAGCCGGGCTTCTTCCACGAGTACACCCGCCTTCGACAGGCGTTGCTGCAATTCGGCCTGCAATGCCGCCGAGACTTCCTCCATACTGCCGCGCAGCGACAACTCGCCGTCCTCGTGACTGTCGTACGGGTAGGCACTCGCCAAGTGCCGGACCGCCGATTCACTTTGCGTGGACACAAAGTCATGGTAATTGTCCACATCAAATGTCGCTTGGGCGGTATCCTGCACCCGCCAGACCACGACCGCCGCGATCTCGATGGGGTTGCCCCGCAGGTCGTTGACCTTGAGTTTCTCGCCGTTCAGGTTACGCGATCGGCACGAGATCTTGGCCTTGCGGTAGAGCGGATTGTTCCACGCCAGTCCCGGCCGACGCGCCGTTCCTCGGTACGCCCCAAAGAGCAGGAGCACTGCCGCTTTGTTGGGCTGCAGGGTGTAGAAGCCTGCCCAGAGGAACCCCAACAACCCCAGTGCCACAACCCAGCAGATGATCGGCACCATCAGCTCCAAGACCGGCGTTCCTCTCGCCGCCATCGCCGCCGCGTAGATGGCCAAACCCAATCGCCAACCCGCCAGGATCGTACCCACCGACAGACCCGTTAGAACCGCCCAACCGTTGACCGGCACTTTCGTGATCTCGTTTGACATGGTCCGTTTCTCCAATGCGACCTTCGCCAGGGGTCCGCTCACCGCCGTCGCGAAAACACGGGAGCTCGCCACCTGACACCACTGGCTCACTAACCAGTGCAGAGTCATCCGGAATCGCCTTCCTCGGCACGGATGTATCGAGTTCCCAGCCGTCTGAAGTATACCATATAGATATCAAAATGCAAGCATATTGATTTCTTCGCATCCCGCAAAAGCGCATCGGGCTTCGCCCGGTCTCGTAACTTCTTTATCAATATGACGTTACGAGATTCCGGGATGTGATGTGGCGGATGCTTTGCCGGTCAGGTCAGATGCCGGTGGAGTCTGCGGTCGGAGCGCAGCGAGTCCTTGTTGGTTTGACGCCATCACCGCAGAGATGGCCGCCCACCGTATCCTTGGAGCGAGATTAGATGCGAGTCGGGGTCGCGATACGCGTCCCGACTGTGAATTCGCGGGTCACAGGGCCAGGAAGCGGTAGACGGTTGTCGTCTGATACCGTTGCCCGGGCCGCAGGACCACGGAGGGGAACTCCGGCTTGTTGGGCGAGTCGGGGAAGTGCTGGGTTTCCAGGCAGAAGCCGCAGCGATGCTTGTATGCCCGGCCGCCTTTGCCGACGTTGCTGCCGTTGAGGAAGTTGCCGGAGTAGAACTGGACGCCCGGCTCGGTGGTGTGGACTTCCAGCACGCGGCCGGTCGTGGCTTCGTAGACTCGGGCGGCCAGGGACAGCCCCTCGCCGGTGCGGTTGAGCACGAAGTTGTGGTCGTAGCCGAGACCATAGCGAAGCTGCTCGTCATCCTGGCTGATATGGGCGCCGATGCGTGTGGGCCGGGTGAAGTCCATCGGCGTGCCTTTCACCGGGCGGAGTTCACCGGTCGGGATCAGGCCCGCGTCGATCGGCGTGAACCGATCGGCGTTGAGCATCAGTTCGTGCTCGAGGATGTCGCCTCGGGCCTGACCGATGAGATTCCAGTAGCCGTGGTGGGTCAGGTTGACGACGGTGGGCTTGTCGGTAGTCGCGTCGTAGGTGATCTTGAGTTCGTTCTTGTTGGTCAGGGCGTAGCAGACGGTGACCTGGAGATTGCCCGGGTAGCCTTCCTCTCCGTCAGCGCTGAGGTAGGACAGCCTGAGACCGACCTCGTTGGCGTTTTGGAACGACTCGGCGTTCCAGAGCACTTTGTCAAAGCCGATCTTGCCGCCGTGGAGGTGGTTTGCGCCGTCGTTGGTGGCCAAGGTGTGCTCGACGCCGTCGAGGGTGAAGCGTCCCTTGGCGATACGGTTGCCGTACCGGCCGACGATGGCCCCGAAGTAGGGCGTGTCCTTGAGGTAATCGGCCAGCTTGGGGTACCCGAGGACGATGTCCGCGAGTCTGCCGTCGCGGTCAGGGGCATGGAGTGAGACGACGATGGCTCCGTAGTTGGTGATGGCTGTCTGGAGGCCGTTGGCGTTGGTCAGGGTGTAGAGGTCGGCTTCCCGGCCGTCGGGCAGCTTACCGAAGGAGGCTTTGTCGATTTTCATTTCCGTTTTACCTTGGGTCATAGTCATTGTGTCCGTGGCCGAGGGGCTGGTGGTACAGGAGCAGAACAACGCGATCAGGGCGGCCGTTGCTGAGACCATACCGACGCGAATCATTGGGCTTGCCATGTCACATGTCCTCACTAGGTGGTCAAGATACACTGAACCGCGGGGGGCATCATACCATCGGTTGAGCCGGCAGGGCAAACCATGTGGGGCGGGCCGTTTGTTGGGCGAAGCGTCATCGGGAAGTTGTTATAATGGGCTGAGCTGATGCGGGGAGGGGAGAGCTGTGGCGTGCGAAGCGTCGCGGTTCAGTTCTGTCTGGTTCGCCTAAGCCGCAGGCGGGAGAGGCTGACGCGTCATGTTGTACGTACCGGTGTTGCGGTCGCATCGTGCGCTGCGCGGCCTATGGTTTGTTGGGTTGACTTGGGCGGGGGCGGCCGTGTGCCTGGGGCAGATGCAAGCCGGGGTGCATTGGCCGGTGGAGATTGAGTCGCCCCGACCTTATCCCGGCCATCCCGGCGGTACGGAGCCTGTCTCCGCGTGGTCGTATGAGCTGCACGACCCCGGGGCGACTTACATCGCCATCCATTTCCGAGACTTTGCGTTGGCCCCTGGCGACTACTTGGCCCTGTCTGATCCCGGCGGCGGGCAGTATTACCAACTGGCAGGGCGCGGCAAGCTGGATGCGGGGACGTTTTGGGCTCCTCATATCAAGGGCGATACCGCGGTGTTGGAGTTGGTTGTTACCGGGTCGTCGGGCGGGCCGGGCTTTGACATCGACGAGTATGTGGCGGGCTTCGTGGATCTGGGCGGTCCGCGGGCTGAGGCGGACAAGGGCAAGGACGGCAGGCTGCCTTCGGCTCCGCGGGGTACCGAGGCCATCTGCGGACTGGATGACAAGCAGAATGCGGCTTGTTACCGCGATCTGTACCCGGAGTTGTATGAGCACGGACGACCGGTTGCGCGGCTGTTGATTCAAGGGAGCACGCTGTGCACCGGTTGGCTGGCCTCGCCGTTCGACCATCTGATCACCAACCAGCACTGCATCGCGACGTCGGCGACCGCGTTGAACACGGACTTTGAGTTCATGGCGGAGGCTCCCGATTGCGAGACTCCCAGCTGCCAGCTCTGCCATCCGGGTCAGGTGTTCTCCGGGGGGGTACTGATTCAGAGCGACGCGGGCAAGGACTACTCGCTCGTGCGAATCGCCGGCAATGGGGCGGCGGCGTCCTACGGGTACCTTCGGATGACCGAGCGGGAGCCGGTTCTGGACGAGCAGATCTACATTCCGCAGCATCCGGCGGGCCGAGCCAAGGAAATCGCGATGGAGAGCACTAACCTCGAGGATTCGGGGGGTGTGTGCCGTGTGTTCTCGCTCGATGAACCGCCCTGTACCGGAGGGTCGGGCGAATACGACGTAGGTTACTACGCGGATACCGAGGGGGGCTCGTCGGGCTCGCCGGTGATTGCCGCCGCGGATCACCAGGTCGTGGCCTTGCACCACTGTGCGGATTGTCCCAATCGTGGCGTGGCCATGTCGAGGATTTGTCCTGAGTTGCCGGGCAATTTGTGCCGGCCGTCGGCGGGAGCGTTCTGGATGGTCAAGCCGATCTACGCTTGCGACGACGTGGTGACGATCGCGTTGTGGGATGAAGATCTTGGCGGCGAGGGCACGGTAGAGGTTGAAGTGACCACCTTGGGGGGTGATGCGGAGGTTGTTGTGTTGGCGGAGTCGCCGATCGGCTCGGGGGCCTTCACCGCGGATCTCCTGCTTTGGGCTGGGTCGCCTGTGCAAGGCAACGGTCTGCTCGAGGCCCAGGTCGATGACGAGGCGCTGACGCTCTGGTATGACGACGCGGATAACGGGACGGGCAAGCCGGCCTGGGTGATCGAGCAAGCGGCCGTCGATTGCAGGGCCCCGGTGATCTCGGACGTGACGGTTCCGATCCTGCATGCCGTCGCCGCGACGATCGCCTTCGAGACAGACGAGCCCACGACGAGTGATGTCTTGATCGGTTTCGAGTGCGAGAGTCTCGTCGCCGCTTCAAGCCAGGCCGCCCCCGGCACTGTGCACCGACACCTTCTGCGCGGGCTGCAACCGGAGACGACCTACTTCTTCGCCGTCCGGGCCGACGACGCCGCCGACAACTCCAGCTACGACGACAACCAGGGGCAATGCTACAGCTTCACCACGACGACCCTGCCCAGCGACTACTTCACTGAGCGGTTTGACGACGGCCACGTCAACGATCTGAGCTATCACTCGGTGATGTGTGTTCCCGAGCCGTCCGTCAATTGGTACGGGGCCTGCTCGCGCGAGATTACCTCGCTGCCTACCGATCCGGAGGGTGGCATTGAGATCTCTCTGGCTGACGACGGATACGCGCTCGTCACTCTTGACGCGGGACGCACGGTGAGGCTCTACGGCGAGAGCTATCCATCGTTTTACGTGGGCAGCAACGGGTACGTCACTTTTGGCGCCGGCGACTGGGCCTACCTCGAATCGCCGAGTCTGCATTTCTCGTTGCCGCACATCTCCGGCCTGTTTGATGATCTCAACCCGAATTCTCGTGGCGAGGTCAGTTGGAAGCAAATGGAAGACCGCGTGGCGGTGACCTGGTGGAAAGTGCCCAAGTACGCCCAAATCGACGGTAACACGTTCCAGATCGAGATGTTCTTCGACGGGCGGATTCGGCTGAGCTGGTTGGAGTTGGCGTCGCCGGACGGTCTCGCGGGTCTCTCGGCCGGCCTGGGGGTTCCGGTCAACTTCGCGGCGGGTAGCGATCTGACCGCCTATGATTGCCCGGCCCCACCGAGCATTGAGCAGGCCCGGTCCCTCAAACGCCACGGTGCCGGTGCGGAATACGGGGTCGAGATTCAGACGCGCGAGGGGATCTGCGATGTCGCTGTCGAGGGAAGAGCACAGGGACTCGCCCGGCTCACGGTGCTCTTCGACCAAGCGGTTGTGCAGGCTACCGGAACGGCCGAGGACGTATGGTTGTCGGCGGGTACGGTGAGCAGCGTTGACGTCCAGGACTCCTCATTGACCGTGGCGATCGCGGACTGCCCGGCGGCGGGCCGGCTGGGCGTGGCCTTCCCCGGCATCACCGGCGTCTTCGATCATGTCGTCGAGGACGAACTCTGCATCGGCGTGCTTACCGGCGACACCAATCAGGACTGCAACGTCAATGTGTTCGATCTCATGTCCGTTCGCATGCAGCTCAACCAGCAAGTGGATGCCGCGAACTTCGCCCAGGATGTATCCGCCGATGGGCAGATCAACATCTTCGATCTGGTGATGGTCCGCAACTTGTTAGGCGGCTCGATTCTTGGTCTTCCCTGCCCGTCGGCGATCGGCGGCTCAGCGGGCGTGCCGACTCAGGGCCATTGAGCGCCGCGGGCGAGGCGCACCCGGCCCCGCATGGGCGATGGATGTCGGTCGGGCTACGGCTCGATGCGCGCGGGCTCTTTGCCGAAGGCGTTTTCGTGCACGCGGGTCTTGTCAGCCGCCCGGACCGCGGCTTGGCCGTCGGCGTGACGCGGGAACCAGTTGCGGTACACATCGCATTCGGTCTCGGGCACCCCGCGAATGGCGATCGCCGGTGCGTTGGGAGCCAGGAAGGTGTTGTGGTGGATCAGGATTCGTGTGCCGGCGATGTCCGTGCCGTCCTTGCGATCGCGGCCGCCGTGCATGTCGAAGCAGTGGCTTGAGGACGTGCCCAGCTCGATGTTGTGGCGGGCCTCGTAACCGCTGCCTGCTCTGCCCGTGCCGGCGATGGAGTGGCGGTTGCAGTCGAAGAGATTGTGCTCGATGATCGCGACGGCGACATCCATGCTCACGCCGTAGCCGAGTCCCGCGTATTGGCAGTGATGGATATAGCTGTGGTGGATATGGTGCCGCTCTTCCTTGGCGAGAAAGACGGCGGACTGGCTGAAGGCCGACAGCTCGCAGTTGTCCACCTCCAGGCCGGGGAACTCCGTGCTGATGCCGCGCGAGGTAGGGAGCTTGTAGTAGTACGTGTGTCCTCGCCCTTCCTGGAAGGATCGGCGGTGATGGTCGTCGTAGCGCCGTGGAACCGGTCCCCGAAGGCGCAGGCCGGTGACGCGCACATCGGGGCCGTCGGCGCGAATCAGCGGCGATGTCTTGAGCGCATCCGAGTAGAGCAGGGCACCTTGCGAGCTGTCATGGCCACGACTGCTCGCCAATGTCACTCCACTGGGCACGACCAGGACCAGCTCCTCGATGTACACGCGAGCGGTGCAGTCGATCTCCACCTCACCGGGGATGAACACCACCTGTCCCGTCTTGGCCTTGGCGAGGGCGTCGATCAACTGGTCGAGATTCTCGGCAACCAGATCGCCGCTCGTCACCATGCGGGTGTAGCCGCGGCCTCCTCCGATGGGCCCGGTCTCGTCGGCGCTGGCGCCGTACGCTTGTCCCTCAATGACAACGCTGGTGGGGCCTTCCATCGCCGGACTCGCGGCCAGAACGCATGCAACGACAAGAGCGGTCATCGACGTCATCTGTGGTGTCCTCCCAACGCGGCGGTGTGCCGCAATGTGTGCCCCCGATCATTGTCCGCGTGAAACCGGGCGGTCACGCCGCCATACGGTTCGTTCACTGGCAGTGCCCGCGCAACCGCCGGATCAACTGGGGCAGGGCATCGTACCGGCTCAGTCGTACGCCCGCCGCCCCGCCGCCCGGGTGGATGGTCACGAACTCAGGGTCCGGCGACAGGCCGAACCGCCGATAGAACGCCATGCGAATGAACCGCTCCACCTCGCCCACGCTCGCCTTTTGCGTATCCACGTGGACCTGGAAGTAATCACCCTGGCCGGCGGCATTCACCCGAACCGCGACGGCGTCCCCGCCAAACGCCCGCTTGAGCATGGCCTCGGCCAGGTCGATCAACGCCAACCCTCGGAAGAAGTTCGAGCCCTCCAACAGGTGAAACTCGGGCGGGTTCTGCGCCGAGAGCGATTCATCATCCAGCCCGCGATCAAAGTCGAAGGGCGCCGCCACGTGTCGCTCCAGCCAGCGATCCATCAGTGCCGGCCCGACTAATCCCTGCTCCCAGTCCAGTTCCCTCTCCATCTCCTCACGGGAGGGCAAACGTTCCGGAAGGATCTCCAGGCAGCAGTCGCCGCGTTGCGAGCGGGTTACGTACTCGATCCATTCATCGGTATGGTGGATCAGGTAGAAGTTCTTGGCCGTCTCCCCGAATAGGTAGGCAACCATGGCTCGCAAGGGGACTCCGGACTCCCATATGATCTCTCCGGAAGGGCTGGGCCGACGCAGAAGCGGGTTTCGCCATCCCTCGAAGAACGACGCCAGCGCCGCGTCCACCTTGTGTTCGGCGGCCTGCGGATCGAGCCGGCTGACGTCCACCAGTTGTGCGATATACCAATCGCGACCCTCGGCCACAAGCCGCCGCAGATCCTCCTGACTGATCAGCAGCGGCAGCTGGCGAAGGATCGAGCAGATCCAGACGCGGTTCTCCGGGTCGAGCAGGCCGTCGGCCACCAGATCCTCCTCGATGTGCATGAAGAAATCGACATCGAGAGGCTGACGCGCGAGCAGGGCGCCCAGTTCCGCGGCTTTGCCGGTCATCTTCCGAGCTTCGCCCGGGGTTAGCGGGCCATGCCCGGCCGCTTCCGCGTAGAAACCCCAGGACCATCGCCACGCCTCGCGATCGCGGCCCACGCTGTAGGGAAAGATCACGTGGAAGCGGTCTGTCGGCACCGGGTAGGTCGCGATGATGCGGTAGTTGTCCTGTGGATTCGAGGAAATCAGGGTCCCTTGTGCGGCCTTGCCCTTCTGCTCGGTTGCCTGGTCGAGCGAGCCGGCACGCACACCCGTGCCGTATTCCGCCTGGCAGGCCAGATGCACCAGCACGTCCGGTGGTATCCCGATGTCGAACAGGGCGTTGATCGCGTTCTTGGTGGCCACGGTCACCGCCGACGAACTGGAGAAGCCGCCCTGCGGAATGCTGCCCGTGCACATGAGACGCAGGCCCTTGAAGTTGTGCCGACCGAGATGCTCCTGCACGGCCGCGCCCAGGTTCCCCTCGCGCAACGTGCGCATCGACGCGATGGCGTTGCCGACCAGGGCGAACGGCCGACGCATGCTGTTGCTGATCCACAGAGAAGGCGGGGGCAAGGGTAGCCCCTTCTCGCGGCGATGCTCTAATTCCTGGTCGCTGAAGTACCCGAGTGAAAGCAGCAGCGTCTCGCTCATCCGCGTGCCGAACCCCTCGTAGCTGTGCCAGTCGGAGACCTCCTCGCCGGGGTACATGACGTCGTCATCGGAGGGCACGAAGTTGACGCTCTCGCGGTACTTGGGGTCCATGGGGTAGAGGTGGACGCGACGGTCGTCGGCTTCTTGCGAGAGGACGAGAATCTGGTCTCGACCGTCGGCGTCGCCCGCGCCGATCGGCATCTGCCAGGCCGGCCCGAAGAACCGGACCATATCCGGGTGCATGAACGCGATCCGCAATCGCCCGCCCGCCACGCCGATCGCCACAGGCCAGTCGGGTTTGAAGCCGAGCTTCTCCTTGACATTGCCCGACGCCAACTCCTCCAACTGGCCCGCGATCGAGGCGATTTGACCCTTCGGCCGGTCCGCCGCAATTGCCCGGGCCGCGTCATCCACCTCGCGGACCTCGCTGAAATAGCCGCGGGCCCAGTCCAGCTTACCTTCCAACAGGGCCAGGTCCATGGGTTGGGTGACATCCGAGCAGAGCAGATCATACTCGGGGTCCGCCGCGGTCGTGGTCACCGTGCGGATCTCGCCTTTCTCGCGGCTGATGCCTTCCACGACGTCGGTGAGGTAGTACTGTCGCTGGGCGTTGTTATTGGTCAGTGGTAGCAGGTGGCGATGGAGCGTGCTCGCGCGGATCGCGTAGAGCGGGCAGTTGCCCTCGGTCAGGTTGAGCAGGGCCTGGCGAGCCAGGGGGTTGTCCTCACGGGCGATGTCCCGCTCCTCGATGATGCGAAGAACCTGACCGTTCTCGCCGCGGAGCACGCGTCCTTTGCCGTGATGCTTGGGCGGTTCGTACTGGGCACTGAGGAAGGTGAGGTCCGCTTCCCGGTGACCGGTGCGGTGCGTTTCCCACAGACGACGGAAGATCGAGGTGGGCACGATGCGGTCGCCCATGGTGATGATCAGCAGCGGGTCGGCTTCCAGCAGGGCGGGGACGCTGAACGCCTCGAGAACCGCGAACGCGGTCCCGCCCGTGGGATTCTCGGACAAGACATGGATGTTGTCCGCGCCCAGCGCTGCCGCCACCTCCTCGTGGCGATAGCCGACGAGACTGATCACCGGCGAAGGGCTGACCCAGCGAAAGGCGTCGATCGAGTGGCGGGCTAAGGGGATGCCCTGGACGGGCTGAATGCACTTGGGGTTCTGCCCGAACCGCGTGCCCTTGCCCGCGACCAGAATGACCAGGACCGGTGCGTCGGCCCGCACCCCGCCGTAGAGTGCCAGGCTGTCCGGGTTCAGGATCTTGTGGCTGTCCACTCGGACTGCGTTGCGCAGTGGGCAGATCCGCTCCGGCACTGGGGGGGTGGATTGGGTCATATATACTCACCCGTAGGGTTTGTTGGCCTCGCTCACGCTCAATGTCTCTTCCCACGAGGTACCAGCGTATCATAACGCGCCCGAAAAATGGTGTCAGGATGATTTTCTCGCCTACCGCACAGGTGTGACCGGCCTTGGCGTGGGCGCAAAAATCATCCTGACACCATTTTTGGGGCGGCTTGCGGAGAGCCCGCGGTCCGGTGACAATAGAGTTTGCCGGGTTCATGCGCCGCCGCGCCGGAAGCCTAAATACCCGTGAAACGACGATCTGTTGGCATCGTGGTACCGGTCTACAACGAGCAGGACTCGCTGGATACCCTCGTGCGCGAGATCCGCGAGGTGGCGGCCGCTCAAGACTATGACGTACACCTGCTGTTCGTAGACGACGGCAGCACGGACGCCAGTTGGTTGCGGATCAAGACCCTGGCCGAGGCGAACCCGGCCATCGGTGGGCTGCGTTTCCGGCGAAACGAGGGCAAAGCGGCCGCACTGATGGCCGGCTTTGCCGCGACGCGAGGCGACGTGGTCTTCACCATGGACGCCGACCTCCAGGATCCGCCGCAGGAGATGCCCCGCCTCATCGAGCGGCTCGACCAGGGCTACGACGTGGTCAGCGGGTACAAGCAGCGAAGGCTCGACCCCTGGCACAAGGTCTATCCCTCCCGCGTATTTAATCGGATCATCGGGCTGCTGACCGGCGTGCACCTGCACGACCATGTCTGCGGCCTCAAGGTCTATCGCCGCAAGGTGCTGCCCGATTTGCGCATCTACGGCGAACTGCACCGCTTTCTTGGCGTTCTAGCCGCCGCCCACGGGCATCGCGTCACCGAGATCCCCACCCTCCATCGCGCACGGACCAGCGGCGTAGGTAAATACGGATTCTCTCGTTTCGCCAAGGGCTTCCTCGACCTGATCACCGTGCTGACGCTGACCCGGTTTCGCTGGCGACCGCAACACCTGATCGGGGTCATCGGCCTGTGGGTTGTCGTCGGTGGATCGCTCGTGGCACTGGAAAGCCTGCTGCTTCCATCCAGGGTGCTGTCCGCCTTGATCGTGCCGCTGCTGGGTGTGCTACTCATCGCCGTCGGGCTTGTGGCCGAGCTGATCGTCGCCGAACGCCCGCTCGGCAGTCTGTACGAGATTGCCGAACGCACCGGCTGGTGCACCCAGCAGAAGACCGCCTCCCAGCTTGACCCCGTGGCCGTCTCCCACGACCATGAGCTGTGACGCGTCTGTTCGTCGTGAACCCGTTGATTCGCCGCACCAGGGAACAGAACACATGGACCAGCCCGACACCCCGCAATCGCCAGCAGAACAGCAACCGGCATCGGAGTCGGAGCCGATTCTAGCCCGGCCCCCGTCATGTTCGGCGATGGATCTGAGCGCTCTGTTCATGATCCTGGCGGCAGGTTTGCTGATCGGCACCGTCGTGCAGCAGGCGAAACTCGACTACTGCCCCAACGACGCCTCGCGATGGAACACCATCTACTACCTGGTCAAGCACGGCACCTATGAGTATCTGCCGGACTACCAAGTGTCCTGGATGGGCGGGCGGGGCAAGACGCTCGACAAGTTGACCCCAAAACAGCGCCGTATCGCCGAGCTGCCCCCCGACCAGAAGGACACGTGGTTCAAGATCGGCGATCGCTACTACCAGAAGCCTTCGGAGATCCCGCCTTTCTGGACCATTGACATGATCCGTGTCGTGGGCGAGGACGGGCGCGAACGGTACTTCTCGAGCAAGCCGCCGCTCTTCCCGACATGCGTGGCCGGCGTCGTCTGGCTGATCGAGAAACTGACCCTGGGCTGGGCCGATTTCACGGAGACGCCCTGGTTCATCATCCGCACGACCCTTATCATCGTTCACGTCATCCCGTTCCTCGTGCTGGTCTGGATCCTGCGCGGGTACATTCACCGGGCGAGCGAGTCGTGGTTCGTGCACAGCTTCTGTCTGGCGGCCGTGGCTTTGGGTACCTATCTGACCGCATGGTCGATCACGCTGAACAACCATGCGGCCGCCGCTTTCACGGCCTTGCTCGCTGTCCACGCGACCGTGCAGATCTGGTACGAGAACCGTCGAGCGTGGTACTGGTTCGCGCTGGCCGGGTTCTGCGCCGCCTTCACCGCCTGCCTGGAATTGCCCGCGGGCTTGCTCGCAGTTGCCCTTTGTGCGGGCCTGCTGGTCAAGGACTGGAAGCGCACACTCACCGTCGGGTTGCCCGCGGCGGCGGTACCCACGCTGGCCGGGCTGCTGACCAACTACCTGGCCATCGGACGGCTGCGGCCCGCCTACATGGACTTCGGGAAGCCGGGCGGGTTCTATGACTACCCGGGAAGCTACTGGAACGAGATGAGCGGCATCGACGCCCTGGCTGAGCCCAAACTCGTCTATCTCATGCACATCGTCATCGGGCATCACGGGTTCTTCCTGTTGACCCCCATTCTGCTGCTCGCCCTGCTCGGTGTCCTGGTTCACCTGCTGCGGTCCGGACAGTCGCATCGCCTGTTGGCGGGCTTCGTGCTCCTGCTCACCGCCGTGTTGACCATCTTCTACGCCTGCAAGTCAAACAACTACGGCGGAACCTGCCAAGGCCCCCGTTGGATGTTCTGGATCATTCCGCTATGGCTGCTGTTCCTGCCTCGCGGCGTGTCCCTGCTGGCGGGCTCGCGGATCGGCCGGGGTGTGTGCTACGCCCTGCTCGGCGTGTCGATGGTCAGTGTCGCGTTCGCCCTGCGTACACCGTGGGCGGACTCCTGGGCTCACCTGCTCTTCCGGCAGCTCAAATGGATCAACTACTGATTGGCATGTAGGGCGGTGACGACGGCGTCGATGATGGTGTCGGGCTCGGCCATGCGACCGGGGCCGATGGCGCCGCAGGCCAGCCAGCCCTCACCGGGTTCGATGAAGGCGAAGCCCAGCTCTCGCAGCGTCTGGATGTTGCGCTGCACAACCGGGTTGAGCCACATGCGGGTGTTCATGGCCGGCGCCAGCAGGACCGGGCAGTTCCGACCGAGTATCAGCGTACTGACCAGGTCGTCGCCCAGCCCGGCGGCGAACTTGGCGATCAGATCGGCGGTCGCCGGCGCGACCAGGAAGAGGTTCGCCGACTCGGTCAACGCGAGGTGTTGGGGATCGTAGTAACCCTCCTGTTGCCAGAGGGTGGTGAAGACCTGACGGCGGGTCAGCGACTGGAAGGTCAGCGGGGTGACGAACCGCGTCCCCGCATCGGTCATGGCCACGGTGACCCCACAGCCGCGCTGCACCAAGCGGGAGACGACATGGCAAACCTTGTAGGCGGCGATACCTCCACCGACCGCAACGACCAGCTCGCGGCCGTCCAGATCGCGCTGGGGCTGGGCCGGCGAGGCCTTCGACGGGTCACCGGTTTCACGCGGTTTCGGCACCGGAGGTGTCCTCCGTCTCCGCCTTCACCTCCGGTGTGGTCGCGATTTCCGACTCCTCGGTCGGCACAGGAGTCAGGTCGGCCGCGATCTTCTCCGTGATAATCTCACTGGCGATGACATCCAGCGGAGAAGTCTCGTCGGAAGCATCCACCATCGGACGGCTTCCCTGCATGAGCTCGACCCAGCGCTTCTGCATCAGCGCCGCCAGCTTGAACCGGCCGCCCACCTTCTGGATGATCTCGTCGTTCTTCAATGCCTCGATCATGTCGTCTGTCTCTCCTGCACGATGCGCTCCAGCGCCTCGACTGTGTCCTCGATATCCTCGTTCACCAGGAAGTGCTGATACGCGCCGCACTCCTGGGCGTAACGGGTTTCGCCGTCCGCCTTGCTGAGCCGTTCGGCAATGGTGGCCTGAGAATCCTGCCGCCGCCCAACCAGTCGCTGTTGCTGATCCGTCGGGCTGGGGGCCAGCATGTATACGCCGACCGCCTCCGGGAACCGTCGCTTTACCTGGATGGTCCCCTCGATCTCGATCTCCAGGATGGCCAGCCGGCCCGCGTTCATCGCCTCGATGACCGGCTCGGCGGGTGTCCCATAGTAGTGCCCGCCATAGACTCGGGCATGCTCGAGCATCTGCCCGCCGGCGATCCGCCGCTCGAATTCCGCTTGCGGTACGAAGAAGTAATCCTGCCCGTCGACCTCGTTCGCCCGCCGTGACCGCGTGGTCATCGACACACTCAGGAACGCATTCTGCCGCTCCGCCAGCCGCTTACAGACGGTCGTCTTCCCGACACCGCTCGGCCCACTGACGATCAGAAGCATCCCACTCATCACCCGTCGCACACCTCATGCCGTCGCACGGATCCGCTCCCGTTCACGGTGTTGTGTCACGGCGAAGCTCGCCTCGGTTAAACCCTGCGCCCTTTCGGGCTGATCCAGACAACGGCCGGGCAACAACCCAAGCCGACCGGAAAGCCTACTCCACGTTCTGTACCTGCTCCTTCAGTCGATCGATCGCCCCCTTGATCTCGACAATGTGGTGGGCGATTGCCGTGTCGTTGCTCTTGCTTCCGATGGTGTTCGCCTCGCGGAGCATTTCCTGAGCCAGGAAGTCGAGCTTGCGGCCGGCCTGCTCCGAGCCGCGGCACAGCCGGGCGAATTGCTCGAGATGCGACCTGAGTCGGGAGACCTCCTCGTTAATGTCGCATCGCTCGGCATAAAGCGCCACCTCGCGCTTCACGTCGTCAAGCTGCAGTTGCAGCTTGCTCTGGTTGAGCAACTCATTGACCCGCTGCAGTAAACGCTGGTGATACTCCTGTAACACCGCGGGAGCCCGTTGGGCCACGGCCGCCAGACATTCGCGAATCTGATCGCACTGGCCAATCAAATCCGCACAGATCGAATCGCCCTCCGCCCGACGCATGTCCATCAGCCGATCCATCGCCTGCTCGACAAGCGACGCAATGACCGTCCATTGATGCTCCCGCCGAGCTTCATCGATCGCGGGGGGTTGACACACCCCCGGCAAAGCCAGCAAACCCGACAGATCCAACCGCACCGCTCCCTGGCCGTCGAGCACATCCTGCAACTGCGACAGATAGCTCCTCAACGCCGCCTGGTTGACCTCTTGTGCGGCCTCGGCGCTCGTGTCTCGAACGCGTAACGTGCACGTCACCGTTCCCCGGGACAACCGCGTACGCAGCAACTTCTCGATGTCCGGCTCAAAAATCGCCAAGTGCTCGGGAAGCTTGATGCTCGCCTTGAAGTAGCGGCTGTTCAGGCTGCGCAACTCAAGGGCATACGACACGCCATCGTCGCCATGTTGCACCTCCCCGTAACCGGTCATCGAGAGAATCATGGTTTTGGAAATCTCCGCCCCGGCACACGATGCGACGAGAGGATCAGTTACCCAGGTTGCGTTGTCGTGGCCGACTCGGCGGGCAAACCTTCGCCGGCCGGGGCTTCTCCCGGCTCACTGGGGCCGATAGGAGCAATCGCGGGCGGAGAGATGTCCTCCGCCTGCTGAGGAACGAAAGCGTAGTTGCCCACGACCGCCACCACGATGAACAGGCCGGTCAGGGCCACCGTGACCCACGTGAAAACGTCACCGGTCTTGGCACCAAACGCACTGTGCCCGCCGGTCCCGCCGAACGCACCCGCCAAACCACCACCGCGACCCTTCTGCAGGAGAATCACGACGATCAGCAACGCACAGATCACCACGAAGAGCACGGTGACTATCCCGCGAATCCACGACGCTGACGCAAGCAAATCCATGGTTCCAATTCCTTTTCCTGAAAGCCCCGACACACGCGGGCCGCCACGCGGACAGCCGCGACGGGGTCTTGGGATGCCGCCTTACGCGGGCTGGGCACCCTTGATGATCCCCAGGAACTCGTCGGCCTTCAGACTGGCGCCGCCCACCAGGGCACCGTCCACGTCCGGCTGGCCCAGCAGCTCCCGAGCATTGCTCGCCTTGACGCTGCCGCCGTACTGAATCCGCACGGCCTCCGCAGCCTTGGCATTATACAGCTTGCCGATCTGCCCGCGAATGTAGGCGTGGGCATCCTGGGCCTGCTGCGGCGAGGCGGTCTTGCCCGTCCCGATCGCCCACACGGGCTCGTAGGCGATGGTCACCTCGTCCAACGGCACGTCCGCCCCCAGCACCTTGTGAATCTGCCGGTGCAGGACGGCCTCCGTCTGGCCGGCTTCACGCTCGTCGAGCTTCTCGCCGACGCAGTAAATGACCTTCAGCCCCACCTTGAGAGCCGCCATGACCTTCTTCTTGAGCAGCTCCTCGGTCTCGCCGAAGATGTGCCGGCGCTCACTGTGTCCGATAATCACTGACTTACAGCCCACGTCCAGCAGCATCTGTGGCGCAATCTCGCCGGTGAACGCGCCGCTCGCCTCGTAATGGCAGTTCTGGGCACCGAGTTGGATCGAGCCGCCGATCACCGCCGCCAGCGGGTGCAGCAAAACGAACGGCGGAAACACCGCCACGTCTACCCCGGCATTGGCCGGCATGCCCGCCGCGATACCCTGAACCAGGGCCTTGGCGTCCGCCAGCGTCAGATTCATTTTCCAGTTGCCCGCTACGTACTTCTTGCGCATCGTTGTCTCCCAAGCTTAAGCGTCGGTCTCCAGTCTCTGTCCGTCGTATCAGCTCCGACATTCCGAATCCGCGATCCCAATCCTCAGATCGCAGATCTCAAATCCTGCATCTCAGATCTCAAATCTCAGATTGCAGATCTCAGATCTCAAATCTCAAATTGTGCACCTCAAATCTCAAATCGTGCATCTCAAATCTCAAATCTGAAATCCCAAATCTCAAATCCGAGATCCGCGTTTCCCTCAGTCCGCCTCGCTCGCTCGCGGGTACGATCCCAGAACATGCAATCGCAGACAGTGCTTCCGGGCGGCCACCAAGGCCTCCTGGATCGCGGCCTCGCTCTGATGGCCCTTGAGATCGCCGAAGAAGTAATACTCCCAGTTCCGTTTCTTGCTCGGCCGCGACTGGATGAACGACATATTGACCCCTTCCTGGCGAAAGGCGTCCAGCACGCTCACCAGTGCCCCTGGTTCATCCTTGGTCGTGAAGACCACGGAGGTCTTGTCGTCGCCGGTCGGCCGCGAGGGCTTGAGCCCGATCACGAAGAACCGCGTCGTGTTCTTGGCGTTGTCCTCGATGTTCGCACAGATGATCTTGAGAGCATATAGCTCCGCCGCCAGCGTGCTGGCGATAGCCGCCGAGCTCTCCTCGTGGTTGGCCAGCTCAGCCGCCTTGCTCGTGCTCGCCACCGGGATCGTCTTGCCGAACAGGTTCGTCTCACTCAACCAACGCTGGCATTGGGCGAACACCTCCGGCTTCGAGTAAACCCGCTCGATCTGCTCCAACCGGCAATTGGCCAGCAGGTTGTGATGGATCACCCGGTTGATCTCGGCACAGACCTGCACATCGGTCTCGACTAGGGCGTCCAGTGTGTCGATCACCCCGCCTCCGACCGAGTTCTCGATCGGCACCAGACCGAAGTCGGCATGCTCGTGGGCCACCTCGTCGAACACGCCCCGAATGTTGGTCACCGGCTCATACTCGACCGACGAGCCGAACTTCTCCACCGCCGCCAGATGCGAGTAGCTGCCCTGCGGCCCCAGGTAGGCGATCCGCAACGGCTTCTCTAACGCGAACGAACCGCTCATCAGCTCCCGGTAGATCGCCAGCAGCGTTTTGTCGGGCAGTGGGCCTTTGTTGGCCCGGCGGATCTTCTCCAGCACCGCCTTCTCGCGGTCCGGAGCGTAAATCGGTGTGCCGTCGACATTCTTGAGCCGCCCGATCTCGACTACCACTTCCGCCCGGCGGTTCAACAGCGCAACGAGATCCTCATCGATCACGTCGATCTGTTTGCGCAGTTCATCGAGGTTCATGCTGCCCATACCTGCCGACTTCCGCCGACCGTCGTCTCTGCCGTCCTGGGAAAGCGCAGACCCGGACCGTCCTGGGGGTTCAGAATCCAGAATCTTGAATTGTACCGCATACGCACCAGGATGCCAAACCCCGCCCACGGTGCAATCTTCAGGTCCGTGGCCCAATCGCCGTTGCCTGCCATGACAATCCGCCCGGCGATCGGTACACTAACCCGACGAACGGCAACCTGCCGAGGCGGCGAGATTGTAACCTCATGCTATTTCTGGCGTTGAGGTGTGTCGCGACGGGCCGGGGCCACGAAGGGCACAGCGTGAATCCGCAACGCGTCATCCTGCTGGGCACGGGCACCTCGCATGGTATCCCCATGATCGGTTGCGACTGCCCGGTTTGCCGATCGCCCGATCCGCGGGACAAGCGAGGCCGGTCGAGTGCCCTCGTGGAGGTGGGCGGGCGGTCTTTCCTGATCGACACACCCCCGGAACTGCGGCTGCAATGCCTGGCGTCCGACGTGTGCCGGGTGGATGCCGTGCTCTTCACCCACCACCACGCCGACCACATCACCGGCCTGGACGATCTCCGCCGGTTCAACGATCTGCAAGGCAGGCCCCTGGGCTGTTACGGCGACGAGGCCACGCTGACCACACTCGAGCGGGTGTTCCCCTACGCCTTCCATCACAGCCCCGATTACCCGAGTTCCAAACCGCAGCTCGAGTTACGGCTCATCGATGGCCCCTTCGATCTGCTCGGCGTGCCTATCGTGCCCGTGCCCCTGTACCATGGCAAGCTGCACGTCTTCGGCTTCCGGTTCGGCAACTTCGCCTACTGCACCGACGTGAGCATGATCCCCGATGAATCCTTGCGGCTGCTGGCCGGCCTGGACGTCCTCGTGCTGGACGCCCTCCGCCGCCGACCGCACCCCACCCACTTCAACCTCGAACAGGCGGTCGAGGTCGCCGGGCGTATCGCCGCCAAGCGAACCTACTTCACGCACATCGCCCACGAGTTGATGCACGAAACGACCAACACCGAGCTGCCGGCGGGTATGGCTCTCGGCCAGGACGGTCAGGTGATCACCTTCGATACCTGACACCGCTCGGTACCGCGTCGATTTCGGCCCACCGCCGCTGTAGCCCCGGCTATCCTTACCGTGGGTGGCCCAGCGGCAAGAGGTCGAGAACCTGTTGTCCACGCGGCAGCTTCAGCGCGCGGGCGACCGCATCGTCGTCGAAAGCTCCGACGGGCACGCCCGCCAGTCGCAGCGCGGTCGCCTGCAGCAGGATGTTCTGGGCGACGTGGCCGGCCTCGATCATGCAGTAGCGTTCCGCTCGTCGACCGTATTTGCCCGCCGTCCGCTCGACCACCGCGGCAACCACCATGCAGACCGGCGCCTGCCCGATCACCTCCTGCCCCAACGACGCTTGTTGCAGGGCCGTCCGCACGTCATCGGCCAGGTGACGCCGCAAGGCATGCTCGCGTGGACGGTAGTGGTGGACGCCATTGTCGCCAACCACATACAACTCGATGGGGAACAGAGCCCCGGCCGAGGGTGCCGTTCGGAATCCGCTTGCCCGATCGGTGATGCCCTGGCCCGACCAGCACAGTTGCCCGATCTCCTCGACGGTCAACCGCTGCTCAGTGAATTGGCGCACCGATCGCCGTGTGTGCATCGCCTCTTCCAGCGAAACAGGGCCCGCGATGGCGGGCTCAGGGAGCTTGTGCACATCATTCCTTACCGTGTCCATGGCTCCATGCTCCGTCGCGGGCGTCTCCGGCTTCTTTGCCGCGTCGGTCGGCCCCGTCGCTCCGCCCACGCATACCAGGATCCCTATGATCCCCAGAACAGCTATCGCCACAAGTCGCATCGCGTCTTCCTCCCATCAAAACTGGTGCGGTCAGCGAGACCACGTCTTGTCGCAGGTGATAAGCACGACACTTGCTTCCGTCGTCAGAGAACCGGATGGGAATCTACCTGCGTATTCTACGCCTGGACGAACACAGGGACCATGCCGCGACAACCCCGACTAAACGGAACGCATTCGTCACGGTCGTGTGGGAGCCTGACCCGGTCCTTAGGCCGGAGTTGGTTCGTGCCCGTTGCAGCGTTGTGAGCAAGACACGTCCAGGTTGAACGAGTCGAATTCCCTGTTCCATGCGATACGTTCGCGTTTGACTCTCGCCGGTGAGCTACCTAGCATTCCCCGCTTCGGGCACAGCCAAAGCGGGAGATTGTTGTATGGCACAGCCGGACATCGGGACTTGGCGCCCGGAGACGCTGGCGGTTCATCAAGGCGTCTTCCAGGACACGGCCTTCAATTCGGTCACCACGCCGATCTACCCGAGCTCGACGTTCGCCTTCGAGCGGGTCGGCGTGCACAAGGGCTTTGACTACACGCGGTCGGGCAACCCGACGCGGCAAGCACTGACCGAGAACCTCGCGTCCCTCGAAGGAGGCGTCGCCGCGTGGGCCACCTGCACCGGCATGGCCGCTCTGACCACCACCGCGTTCCTCTTCAGGACCGGCGACCACATCGTGGCCGGCCACGATATCTACAGCGGGACGATCCGCCTGCTCGATAGCGTCCTGCCGACCCTGGGCGTCTCCACCAGCTTCGTACGCATGCGCGACCCGGACGAGGTCCGCCGGGCCATTCGCCCCACGACCCGTGCCCTGCTCGTCGAGACCCCGTCGAACCCCATGCTGAACCTGGTGGACATCACCGCCATGGTGGCCGTCGCACGAGAGCACGGACTGCTCACCATCGTCGATAACACCTTCCTCAGCCCGCATTTCCAGAACCCGCTGGCCATGGGTGCCGATGTGGTCGTGCACTCGACGACCAAGTACCTCAACGGCCACAGCGACGTGGTCGGCGGGGCGATCATCGTCCGCGACCCCAAGTTGGCGGAGCGATTGAGCTTCCTGGTCAACGCCCTGGGCACCACCTGCTCGCCGTTCGACGCTTGGCTGGTGCTGCGCGGAGTCAAGACGCTGGCCTGCCGCATGGAAGCCCACCAGCGCAACGCCCTGGCCGTCGCCCGATGGATGAAGAAACATCCCCGCGTGCTCAAGGTCTACTACCCCGGCTTGGAGGATCACCCGGACTACACCCTCGCCTGCCGCCAGATGCGGGGCTTCGGCGGCATGGTCAGCTTCGACCTCGATCAGGGCAAGCTGCCCCTCGATGACCTGTTCGGCAAGCTGAAACTCTTCGCCTTGGCCGAGTCGCTCGGCGGCGTCGAATCGCTCATCGAGCATCCCTGGACCATGAGCCACGCATCGATCGCCGAGGAGACCCGCATAGCGGCCGGCATCAGCCCCAACACCATACGCATGTCCATCGGTATCGAGCACCCCGACGACTTGATCGCCGACCTCGAGCGGGCCCTCGGCCCCGTGGCATAACGAGTGGTCGCCCCCTCCACCGCGGCGGGCAGGCCGTGGCGACCGACGAGTTTGTCGAGACGTCAGCGCCCCGCTCACTGTGAGGGAATATCGTGAAAGGCTTCCGCTTCTCGCCACACGTTCGTCACAGATGGCGATCGCCCGCGGCCTCGGGCTGATAGAGCATCTCTTCCACCTTCAGACGCAGCTTGGTCTTCGAGCTCGTCCACTGGATCTCGTCACCGACTTGGTAACCCAGTATGGCCGTCCCGACCGGCTCCAACACGGAGACCTTGCCGACGGCGGGGTCGGCGTGCTCCGGGAACACGAGGGTGATGATCCGCTCCTCCCCGTTCTCCAGGTTGCGAACACGCACCTTCGAGTTCATCGTTACGACATCAGGCGGAACAGCCTCGGAACTTACCAGGCGTGCGTTGTCGAGTTCGCTCTGAAGGGCTTCCAGTGCCTCGGGGTCCGGCGCCTGGGCGACGAGGGCAATCAGCAGGTAGTCGAGCCGATCCATGTCGTTCTTGGTCATGTAGAGTTGACGCTTGGCCATGGAACACTCCTCGGTATCACGCGTGTATCGACGGCAGGGCCGGTCGATCGGATCAGCCGGCCACAACGGCCAACGCCGGACCCGTCAGGGACCCCATTATCATGCCGAATTGCCCGCTTGGTGCAAGCCCGACCCGCGGGCCGGTGGGGTGAGCGGGGAGGGCTTCTTCCGCAGGTTCAGAATCAGCTCCACTTCTCCTACCGTCTTGCCGAGATCCTTGGCGATCTCGACGGGTGTGAACCCGGCGTCGGTCAGTTCATAGACCACACCGTGGCGGATGTCCGTTTCAGCGGGTTCGTGCGGCGAGCCGTTGGTCTGCTGAGGTGCCTGCCGGCCAAGACGATTCAACGCCGCGATTCGCCGATCGGCGTCTCGGATGGCCGCCTCAAGCTTGGCAAAACGCGTGTCGATCTGAGCGCTGATCTTGCGAGACAGCTCCTGCAACTCAACCAGCAGCGATTCGAGGTCGTTACGCAGCTGCCTCTCCGGTGTCTGACGCGAATCGCTGGCTGGGGAGCGGAAGGGCGTGCTGCGAGGCAGCTCCTGCGCCCGTAGCCTTTGTCTGCGGCGCAGCGAGGACATCAACAGGATGATCGCCACCACGATGACCGCCAGCGGCACCAGGTTGTCGGTGGCAACCAAAGCTTCAGACAAGGGCAGTTGACCGGGCATACCAGGGCCTCATTTTTCGGAAAGCCGCAACCATGCTTGGCGAGCCGCGTCGATGACGTCGATCACCGGCCGATCCGCGAGTCGGGCCACCGCCCGGCAATCCTCGAACTCAGGCGTCACCCGCATCACCTGCCCGCCGCGCCGGCCCACCTTGACCCGCACCTCGCCAAACGGCGTTGATACCCTCTCCAGCGTGCGGCTCAACGTTCGCCGGCCAGCCAGGTGACTGCGAACCCCGAACGTCGTCGTCTGGGCGAAGAGAATCTCCTCGACCGCGCCGCGCAAAGCCGGCGGGGCCAGCACGGTGATCAGCGTACCCGGGCGGCCTTTCTTCATATAGATCGGCGTGGTGAACACATCTCGTGCACCCGTATCCAGCAGGAGTTGGAAGACCTCGGCCACAATCTGCCCGGTGGCGTCGTCCAGGTTGGCCTCCATGACCAATACCTCGTCGCATTCGCCCTCACCAGGTGCCGAGGCCGTCTCGCCGATCAGCAGCCGCAAGACATTGGGGCGATTGGCCCCGTCCCGCCGACCGGCGCCGATGCCGATCTGCCGCACGGTCATGGCCGGCAAACCGCCGTAGCCCGTGGCCAGAGTCGTCAGAATCGCCGCCCCGGTCGGCGTGGTCAACTCGCCCACCTCGTCGCAGGTCGCCAGGGGCACGCCCTTGAGCAGTTCCGCCGTCGCCGGGGCCGGTACCGGCATCAGCCCGTGCTCGCACTTCACCGTCCCGCTGCCCGTCGGGATCGGCGAAACGTACACCTCACGCACACCCAAACGCTCCAGCGCCAGGCACGCCCCCACGATATCCACGATGGCGTCGATGGCCCCCACCTCGTGGAAATGGACTTTCTCGACGGTCGTGCCGTGGACTCGGGCCTCCGCCTCGGCCAGCCGGGTGAAGATGGCCGTTGCCTGGTGCCGGACCCCCTCGGGCAGCCGGGCGGCACTGAGGATTTCCAGAATGTGCCGCAGGTGGCGGTGTGGCCGGGGGGCGTCCGGTTCAACCCTTACTTCAAACTGAGTCGCCGCGAAGCCCTGCTTGCGGACCGCCTGGGCCTCGACCTGGTAGCCCTCCACGCCCAGCAAGGCGAGATCCTCGCGCAGGCGGTCGATCTCCAGGCCGGCGTCCAGGCACGCCGCCAGGATCATGTCGCCGCTGGCCCCGCTGAAACAATCGAAGTAAGCGATCCGCATGGGTCCCTCTGCCTTCCCGGTGCCCGTCGATAGCCGCGATCCCTCAGAGCCGTGCCCGATCAGAGCCGCGCCCGTAAGGAAGCGGTTCTTCGGCGAGCAAGAACCGCTTCCTTACGGTCGCGGCTCTGCTTACGATCGCGGCCCTGCTCGGGCATGGGCGAGTCTAGGTCCGGCAGTGGGGCTTTGCAACGGCTTGAGCGGGGAACCCACCCGGCGGCGCGATACCAGCGGCGAGCCGTCGGGTTTATCCTGGACGGAAATGGCGAGCCGCCGGGTTTGCTGTGGACGGAGATAGCGAGCCGCCGGGTTTATCCCGGCGCTTTGCGGGAGAACGTCGGGGACGCAGTCCGACGTTCCTTCCGTGACCGGCTGCGACGCGGTCCGGCGGTGGCCGCGATAGAGCCATGATGTGTTGTCAATGGCTGTCCTGTGCTCTGGCAATGAGGTGATGCATGACCGTGGCAAGAGGTCTCCTGTTGGTGGGTTTGCATATGACGCTACACCCGGCGGTCGGGATGGCGGAGACCACCTCCACGCGGCCGGCGGGGACGGTCGAGCTGATCCAGGACGCCAACTTTCGGCGAGGGTTCGAGGTCTACGATCCCAAGCCCGGCAAGCACGTCGTTCGCGGGCTGATGCGGATCGACCCTGATGCGGATGAGCCGATCTGGGGCCTGGCCCAATGGTCGAGCCGCTATACCTTGGCCGGCGTGCCCGCCGAGCGGCTCGCCTCCGGCGCGGTGCGTTTCGCCGACCAGGCCAAAGCGGTCACCTTCACACCCGCGGGCGATGGGCTGATCTTTACGCTCAACGGCCGACGCGAGTATGGCGAGCGTTTTCGTCGGGCCGACGAGCCCTGGGCCCACCTGCTGGCCGAGCAGCGCTTCGCGGACCATCCCCGCGTCGTCGATCTGGAGCGGCTTCGTTTTCGCATTGAGTGTCGATTGCGTTCGGTCAAGGACTACGCCCCGCCGGACGCGGACCTCCCCGGCCAGGCGGCACAGTTCCTCGCCTACGTCACCGTGCAGAACCTCAACCGCCAGAGCCCCGGCTACGGCGACTACCTCTGGTTCGGTGTCCAGATGTACGACAGCCGCTACCGCGAGCCCAAGGCCCACGCCGCGGCGGATACCGGTACTGGCAAGTTCATCTACAACCCGCCCGGGTCGGCCTACACGCCAGCCAGCACGCACGACGGCGAATGGATCACCATCGATCGCGACCTGTTGCCGCTTATCCATGAAGGCCTCAAGACCGCCTGGGATCAGGATCACCTGAAGCAGTCGCGGGATCTGAATGACTTCCGCCTGGGCGGCTTCAACATCGGCTGGGAATTGCCCGGCACACTCGATGTCGAGATAGAGTTCCGCAAGCTCAGCCTCGAAGCCGTCTCCAAGTAGCGAGCCGCCGGGTTTATTGTGGACCGAGATGGCGAGCCGCCGGGTTTATCCCGGCGTTTTGGGGGAGAAGGGCGGGGACACACTGCGATGTTCCTGCGGGAAAGGCGGGGACGACATCCGGCACTCTTCGCGAGGAACGTGGGGTTGGGCCGGGGCGCTTCCCGCGCACAAGGCGGGGATAAACCCCGCCGCTCGCTTGGGCGCCCCATCGCTCACCTATCGCGTCGAGCCTATTTCAATCACCACGGGGCTGCGCGGCGGGAGGGGGAACCGCAGTTCGAGACGGCCATCGTGCCATTGGGCCTGAGCGTTGCTGATGGCCGGCAACGGCTGCTGGGCCGAGAGGCGCAGCTCGGCGGGGTCGATGAGCAGTTGGCGCTCCGCGGGCTGCTCGCTCAGGTTGAACGCCACCAGCACGCCGCCCGGCTCGTTCGGCAGTACGTGCAGATGATTCAATTCATCCACGCCGACCAGTTGGCCGCGGCTGCTCGCGAGGCATCCTCGTCTCGTCGGCCCGGCAGCCTTCTTGTGCGATCAGCCCCGAACTGCTCGACCACCGCCTGGATGAGCTGAGAAGGTCACTATTGACTCAACGCGCTCTGACCTTAGTCTGCCCCTGATCCCGCCCCTGCTATTCGAGCGATTCCTTAAGCGTCTGGATCTCACGCCGGACCAACGCCGGTAGCGACGATGCTGATACCTCGTACTCCCTCAGCCAAGCCTTGCACTCCTCCACCGCCATGTCTTCGTTCGCTATCACCTCGAAGAGGGCGATCGCGCTCGTGCGTGACAGACCCATTCCCATCAGCGACAGGGGCGTCTTTGCAGAAACGCCGAACTCGAGAAGTACACTCACATCGGGCAATTGGGCGGCAAGATCCTCACGGCCGATCGCGGTCAAATGTTGGCGCAGCACGTCCGCATAGCAGCTCAAATACTTCGGGGCATGGAACCGAGCGATCTGCTCAACATCTGCCATCGTTTTTCGAATCTCAGCCGGAAGATTAATCCGCATTCCCCTTCTCTGGCGATTTGCCAACCGCCCCTCGATGATCCGCTTCAGGGAATCCCCACGCATCCACCTCACAACAATTATCGCTAGCGCGATCTGCCTGGTGCTATCACCAAACTCCGGTACAAAATGCTGATTAAGTGTGGCGAACAGGCTGGCGTATCGGTTCACTGCATCGTCACTTCCGGGTTCAACCAGTAATAACTCGTCCGGATCGCCCTCATAGTTCGTGAAGTGGTTTAGCAGCGTGTTCATCGCAATCGGACTGATTCCTGGATTCTTGAACACAACCGAGTCTTCAACCTGCAAACCTTCACATATCGGGTCAATCGCCTGCTCCAACTCCAGCCGCAATGCGGAATCGAGACGACTTGTCCAAGGAGCATCCGCCAGCGTACCGTACTTCAGCCGGCTGCTCACAAGGTATGACACGACAGACTCCCACTCCGGGTGTTCGCTCAGGGATGCCATGGGAGCGCCACCCCTCAGAAACTCCACAAAGTCGCTCGGCTGTCGCAGCACCTCGTCAGTCGATCGTTTGATTTCAAATCTAGTGCGGCTGCTTGGGGCCGTGCCGCTCCAAACCCCCTCCTTCGTCGCGTCGACACATACGACGTTACCGTCGAACTCCTTGCCCCAACGCCCAGCGCGTCCAGCAAGATTCCAGAAGTCCTCAGCCTTCATTGGGTTCCCGTTGCCCTTCTTCGGGCCGCGGACGAAGATGTTCTTACAGGGCAGATTCACGCCCTCGATTAGCGTAGAAGTGCAGCAGAGGTACTTGATGTTCCCCTGCCGAAAGAGTCGCTCGATCTCATCACGTACCAAGAGAGGGAGATTGCCATAGTGGAACCCCACCCCTCTCTTGAGCACATGTGCCAACGCGTAATCATCGTGGATCGACGCCTTGACAAGCTCGATCAGTTCATCGAGCGCCAGCCTCTCTGGCGTGTGGGATGCGGGCTCGGTCAACAGGTCGTAGAGTTGCTCGGCAGCCTTCTCTGCCGCAGCCGCTCCATTGACGTACACCATCGCTCCACCTTCATTTCCGCACATCGCATGAGCAACAAACGGTAGCCGCTTGCTCTCGGGTGTTGGAGTGTGCTGGAGCGCAATCGTGCCAATTCTGCGTTGCGCTTCCTCTCGGCATAGGTCAACGTGCCATTCTTTCGGTCGGCCGGGTTGCTGGGACAGCCAGAGAAGGTTCTGATTAACCGTCACTGCGTCCGTGTCGAGCGGAAATCGCGACACGCCATCAGGTGCATCCTCAAGTAGCAAGCCGGGATTCCGCGTCATGGGACTGGACAGCAGAACTTGGCATTCATGATTCCCTTCGACGACGCGCTCAATCGCCTGCTGGAGCAAGACGCCTCGCGTTCCATCTCCGATCTTCTGGGCCTCATCAACGATTAAGAGGTCAACCACTGGAACGGCGCTTAAGGACGCCAGGAAAATGTGAAGTCTCTCCTGCGTGAACACAAACACGTTCCTCTCGCCGAACACATACGCGTCGCTGAAGGGGAGCGTTGACACATGGACAGGATCGACACCGCTGGTCGCGACGCACTTGCGAATGTCTCGCTCTACCTGGTGAATCAATGCACGGGTCGGAACAAGATACACCACGACAGCATCAGTGTCGGCCGAAAGAATATCGACAAGATACTGCTCGATAATGTACGACTTGCCGGCACTTGTCGGAGCGGAAGCACTAACCCACTGGAACTTGCTCGCTGCGGTCCAAAAGGCTCTCTGAAACGCATTGGTGTGAATCGTTTGTTCGCCTGCCAGGGTGACCATTTGCATCATCTCTCTGCGGTGCCAATCGAGCATCGCCATTGTCGGCAATCGTGAAGCAATCCCCGCTTGTACCAGTTGCCTTGACTCTGCCAACGCGATGGCGGGGCGGTTTGCTAGCTGATCAAGGATGATCGCTGCCGAATCGCGCTGCAACGGATTCGCCTCACGATCTGTGATGCATGCTTGGGCAATCCGCAGCGCCGCGTCCAGCATCGCCTCACTGCTTGAATGCGCAAGCACGCTTGCGCAGAAGAGCATGTAGTGCCAATCGACCCCCGGTAGCTTCGCGATTGAGTCGTCCGGTACGAGTGCTTCAAATTGCTGCGCAACAGAGCGCAACACTAGGTCGCCGAATCGTTGCCGGAATCCAGCGTTCTCGATCAGAAACCGTTGGACATTATGTAGCGGCATTATTGGTGTGGCCGATTCCTTGAAGAAACAGGGCACGAAACTTCTCAACAGATGGCACGGGCACGCAGAAGCAGTGGATGACAAACGATGACAACGAAGCGTCGCGAATGCGCTCGGCAATCCTACCATTCCAGCTTTGGACTGCAGTAGCCATAGCAGAATTCAAATGGTCTTGGATCGCTGTATTTGGATCGCTTGGATAATGCTCGCAATCGAAGCCGACCAGTGCCAACCCTCGAAACTCCAGACTATTAAACTGGGGATTATCAGGGTCAAGATACCGCTTCAACGCCGCTTCGAGTTGTCCATTATTCAAATCGATATGCCGGCTGAGCAGGACCAAGTCTCGATTCTGTCGACTGGTCGATGTTGCGGGCTCAGTGAGAAACGGCGCAAGATCGTTGAAACAGCTTTCCACCGCACTAGAGAGGGTCGCATGGAATTTCGACTCCCCCCAGTAGAGGCAAAGCGCGCCAGTCGTAGCATCGACACCGGCATGGACGCCGTCGATTCCGTGATAGTGAACGCCACCAGATGTCTTCAATGACATCTTGCAGATGATTTGGGGAAGCCCAAGGATCATTTCGGTAAGCAGCCACAATAGCAGCTCCCCGCCTTCTCCCGTGGTACTCATCCCTGCAAACAGATGCTCGGCTTCGCGCAGCAGCTTGACTAAGTGGCGCGTTGACGGATTAGCACGGGCAGCCTCAATCTCGCTTCGCGGGATGGCGTAATCCAGCACATGAAGGCAGAGCCGCTCTATAAGTGCATCAAGCCGAGGTCGACCGTTGCCGTCCAGTCGGAGGTAGTGGCATCGACAAGTCGCGCGAGTACCCACAAGGGAGTAGTTATCGCTCTCGACGGACGCCAAGAGTGACGATACATCTGCGGGCGTTCCGCGCACAAGGTTCCTCAGTGCTCGCCCCAAATGCGACCCATTCAGGATGTGGTCGATCTCAGTCTGCGTCATCGTGCCTGCTGTAGTGCCAATTCGAGGGCCCGTATCGCCATATTCGTGAGGATACTGCAACTGATAGGGAATGTGATTCGGCGAGGGGCGGCGGCGTGCCCCCGGGCCTGAGGTCGTCCGGCGACTCACGTCTGCCCTCCAGAGTGCCCGTTCCCACGGACGCCAAGACACTTCTGGCCCATTTCGCGGAGTCATCCCGGCGTGCCGGGAGCCCGTGGACCGTCCACGTGCCATGGGCGCAGTATACTTCCTGATCCGGGCCGTTGCAAGGCCGAAATGGAGAATGTTCCGCACGAGTGTACGGCTCGCAGGGCAGTTTCCTTTGACGCGCCGCTACGGGCTGGGCCCGCCCGTGAAGCGGGGGCGTACGCCGGCCGCTACGCGATGCCGTGAAGCGCTTCGGACTCTATCGTGCCGAGCCTATTTCGATCACCACGGGGCTGCGCGGGGGAATCGAGAACCGGAGTTCGAGGCGGCCATCGCGCCATTGGGCCTGAGCGTTGCTGATGGTGGGTAACGGCTGCTGGGCCGAGAGGCGCAGCTCGGCGGGGTCGATGAGCAGTTGGCGCTCCGCGGGCTGCTCGCTCAGGTTGAACGCCACCAGCACGCCGCCCGGTTCGTTCGGCAGCACGTGCAGATGATTCAACTCATCCACGCCCACCAGTTGGCCGCGGGTAAACCACGCTCGCAAGCGAAGGTACTCGCGCATGGCCTGTTTGTAGGCCTGCCATCGGGTTTCGTTCTCCGCCTTGCCGCCCAGCCCCTTTTTCCCGCCGATGCCCAGGTGCCGCACCGTCGAGGCATACCACCAGAACGCCAGGCAGGCATCGTTGTCGTTCTCCATGGTGATGTGATCGTACAGCGGGATGTCGGAGGCCAGCGCATAGTAGTACAGGCACAACGCCCGGCCGGAGACGAGGTCCTCGATGGGGTTCCACATGAACTCGAAACCCCAGTTCTCCTCGTAGACGCCCGGCCGGTGGGCGGGGTCCATGGTCTGGCCGAAGTAGATCGGCAAATAGCGAACGCCCCAGGGCCAGACCGGATCGTGGGCCTCGACCAGCAGGCCCGGCACGTGCTGCTTGACCTTGCGGATCAGGTCATACACCGCGCGTGTGTGGCCCTCCGGCGTCGAGGGCACCGCGTGGCCATGCTCGCGGGAGTGGCACGGTCCCCGCCAGTCGAACTCGTCGAACATGACGAAGCTCATGCCCTGCGGGGCGATCTCCAACAAGCGTCGCAGCTTCTCTGCCTGCCATGCGGGGTTGAGCGTGCACACTTCCCAGAAGTTGATCTGTGTGCCGACCGGCTGCTCAGCGGTGATCGATCTTCGGGCGGGGGCCTCGCGCCACGGTTGCGGCTTGGCTTCGTACACCTCGATCTCGTCGATGCGCACCTCACCGCCGGCTGACTCCAGAATGTCGACGCGAACGTAGCGTGCCCGGCGTGGCGGAAAGTCGAAAGCCGTTGTACCCCGGATGGGCTTATCCTGACTCCCAGCCACCACCTGCCAGCGCGGATCCCGCGATTCCTCGGCATACTCCGTGGCCACGAGGATACGCATTCGGGTCGCCGCCCGGTCGTTGTGGTGGGCGGTGTGTTCGCTGCCCAGGCATACGCGGCTCATCTCGTAAACTGCGCCAAGATCAACCTCGGCCCAGGAGGGCTCGCCGGCCGAGACCCAACTGGCGGGGTTGTTGTACCAGCCGTCGTTGAGATGCTCGGGCTTATGTATGTCGTGTCCGCTCAGCGTGGAGGATGCGCCGGCCTTGGCGTGCGGATTGAGGGCCAGGTTTCGCCGGCCGGCCGAGTCGAGCGTCGGCACCGGCTCGGGTCCCACGGGTTTGCTCAGGAAGGGCCGCTCGTAAGGCCCGGCCTCGGGGCCGTGCTGGATGCACCAGTCATGCGGGAACTCATCGCGGTAGACCCGGCCGATGGTGCGAAATGCCAGGCCGAGCCGATAGCGCTCCCGCAGCTCCTTAGCCAGATCAGCCACCGGCCCGAGCCGCTCGGTGTCCCACAAGCTGGTGCCCTCGCAGATCTCCCAACCGGGATCGAGATAGAGTGCCGTCGCCCCGATCTCCGAGGCCTTGGCCGCCTCGTGCAGCAGCGCATCGCGGGTCCAGTGCCGCTCCAACGCCTCGCGGTCCGAGTGGTACCAGCCCACGTCGAACAGCACGTTCCAGTTGATCGGCGGGTCGTAGGCGGCCGACAGGCCGTGGCCCAATTCGTTCAGCAGATCGCGGAATCGTGCGTACCCGGAAGGCCAATCGCCGTGGATCGGCAAATAGCAGGTCTCGCCGAGCTGTACCCAAGCTGCGGGGGCGAGTGTCTGCATAGGCTGAGGCTCTCGGTGCAGGGCGAACGCCGAGCCGCCGAAGCTCAACCCCGCATGGTCGCCGGCTTCCCACTCCACATGGGCATACTCGATGGCTTCCTGATTGTACTTGGCGATGAGCAGACCGCGTCGGCCGTCCGTCAGGATCCAACCCTCGGAGCGTATTCGCCCCCGTGCGGAATCGACCGGCTGCGGGGCGATGACCGCCGGATCGTTGCGGAAATCAGAGTTGACGGCCCTGCCCGCTTCGAGCTCGGCCAGCGACCAGTCCCGCAATCGCCCGTCCGCTTGGCGACGAAAGGGCACCGCGACCACACGCAGTGTACCAGGCACGGCCTTCACCCGACGCAGGCCGAAACGGTAATCGGTGACCACCATCGCCTGATCTGTGGTGTTCCTGATGCGAATGGACTCGACGAAGCCGTCTCGCCTGGGCCGGCTCCGTATCTCATGCAGCAGCTCGATCCCGGCACCGACGGCCCGGATGGCCAGGCAGCCTTCCTGCGTGGAAGTGATACTCGCCTTCAGCGTGACCTGCCCGGCGTGTTCCAGGTTCAACTCGTATCGAGCCGGGCCGTCGGCGTACACCGTCCCGCTCGCATCCGCCATTCTCACCCAAACCGCCGTCTCGTGCGGTCGGGCTTCAATGGTCAGCTCGCCGGAAGTGATCGACTGGCCCGAAGCAAGGGCGACGCAGGCCAAACTCAAGTTGATGACCGTGTCCATGTCCTTCCCTCAAAAATGGTGTCAGGATGATTTTTGCGGGCTCAGAAAATCATCCTGACACTATTTATCCGCTGTTCATCTACAGTGCAACCGTCCCTGCGGCCCCGCAAAAATCATCCTGACACCATTTTCTCTACCGCCGGGTCAGCTCGCGGAGTTCGGGGCAGCGGAGCAGCCAGACGGCGGCGAGGAAGGCGGCGGCGCCGGTCGCGACCAGGATCGCCAGGCGGATGAGGTTGCCGACCTCGGGCAGGGCGTAGCGGTCGGCCAGCAGGACCAGGGCACCCATGAAGAGCGCCGCCGCCAACGTGCGACCGGCGCTGGGCAGTAGTTGGGCCCACGGCAGCCGCTCGATTCGTCGATTGAACAGCACCAGCAGCACGATCACCTGCATCGTTGCCCCGACCGCCGTCGCCAGGGCCAGCCCCGCCTCGCGCAGCACGGTCTGCACCAGGATCAGGTTCAGCGTCAGGTTGAGGGCGACGTTGGCCACGGACACCTTCAAAGGCGTGCGGGCGTCCTGCAGGGCGTAAAACGCCCGGGTCAGCAGATGGTTGAGCCCGTAAGCCCACAGCCCCAGCGAGTACATAGCCAACGCGGCGGCGACCCGCAGGTCGGCGTGGGGAATCTCCTTGAAGCGACCATGGGCGAAGAGGGTCCGGACCAGCGGCTCGCGGATGAGGATCAGACCCACCATGCACGGCAACGCGATGAAGAGCGCCGCTCGGATGCCGCGGATGAGCGTCTGGCTGAGGCCCGCCCGATCCTGGGCCGCCGCGTGCCGAGCCAGGGCCGGAAAAATCGCCGTTGCCAGGGCGATGAGGAAGACACCGAGAGGGAACTGGTACAGCCGCTGGGCGAAGTACAGGATCGCGGTGCCCGGCCGCTCGTCGGGCAGATGCGGCCCGACCGGGTCGCTCACGAACCACCAGGCGATCAGCGAGTCCGCCAGCGTGTTGATCTGGACCACGCCCAGGCCGAGGATCATTGGCAGCATGGTGCGCAGGATGCGTTGGATGGCCGGGTCGCGCCACTCGATGCTGAGTCTGATACGCAGGCCGCAGCGGCGCACTCCCCACCATTGCAGAGCCACCTGCAGCAGGCCGGCTACCAGCACGGCCAAGGAGATGACAATAATGTGCTTTCGCGGCCCGCCGGGAATCACCAGGCGGGCGCCGAACGCCGTGATGATCAGCACCACGTTGGTCAGGATGGGCATGGCGGCGGGCAGGGCGAAGCGTCCGAAGATGTTTTGAATCCCGCCCAGGATGGCCACCGGGCAGATCATGACCACGAACGGAAGCATGATGCCGGTCAGTGTCAGCGTCAGGGCGGAGTTGGGGTCGTCGCCGTAGCGCCAATACAGGATCAACACGACCACTTCCGCGATCGCACAGAGGCCCGTGAGCACCATCAGGAGCAAGCCGACCAGTCGGCCGGCGACTACCGCCATGGCCGGCGGGCCGTCGTGGTGCAGTCGCTCGGTCAGTACGGGAATGCTCGCCGCCGAGATCGCTCCCTCGCCAAACAGCATGCGAAACAGGTTGGGGATCTGGAAGCCTAATGCGAAAGCCGACTGCACCGAGCCCACGCCAAACACGAAGCTGAAGGTCATATCCCGCACCAGCCCCAATCCGCGGGAGGTGAGGGTCAGGATGCTGATGAGCCGGGCTGCACGCAAGACGGAGAGCGACATGGGCGATGAGAATAGCCGCCCACATAGGACCCAACAAGTGGCTTGATGAGCGGCAGTCTCACAAGGCGTCCGGTGCGGATCAACATGAATCCACACTGGCGACGAAAAAAAGTTCGGGGTGGCCGAGAAACGACCACCCCAGTGGGAAAGGGAAGAGGCCTGTCAAACCGCAGGCGTTTCCTGCATGCCTGGGCCGATCATGTGGTGCGGACGGCTCTTCGTCGTCGCCGTTGCTACAGACAGAAGAACCGATCGAAACCTCCGATGCGTATGTCCTCGGCCGGCCGGCTCATCGCGATTATAGGGAGCCGGTTTGCCCGGCAACAGGTGACGCAGGAAACCGCATCTTCCTTGAAGCTCTACCTGCCCTCCGGTTCAGGGCGACTGTCCTGCTTCTGTAGCGGATTCGGACCTTGCATCTCGGCCTGGCGACGGTCGTCCGGGAAAGTCCGCGACTGTTTCTTCAGGACTGTGCATTATTGGGCAAGATTTTTTTCGAGATTCGCATGATCGGTCCTTGACGGCGGTGTCCGGTAATAGCCTTTGGGGGCGTGCCCGTTGGGCAGAGTATCCGGACATTGGGCAGGCGCATGTCCGGAAATGTTTAACTGCTTGCGTGGTCGCAGTTTCGGACCGTCGGAGAATGCTAAAGCACCGATATTCGCTGGTCGATCCGACGAACGCCGCTGAAGGATCGGCGGTCACTGCAAGGCTCTGGGGTGCCAGTCCGGCCGGCTGTGTTGTGCACCCTGGACCCGCTCGGGCGTGAGGAAGGGAAGTGGCTGTCGTTCTCGGGGCAGGACCCCGAGCGTGGCTTGGGGTTGTTTGAAAAACAGAGAAGCGAGCCCGCGGGGCGACAGGGCGAGGGCCCTGTTCCACCGCACCTCGGCGATCAGCTCAGGATCACGACGGCATGCCGACGCGGACTGTCGGCGGTCGTGGCCGGTTGGAGGCACGCGAAAATGAGTCGGATTAACACCAATGTGCCCTCACTCGTGGCGGCACAAAACCTCAGTCGGAACAATGAGGCTCTGAATCTGTCACTGGAGCGCCTCAGCACCGGTCTGCGGATCAACAAGGGCAAGGACGATCCTGCCGGCTTGATCGCGTCCGAAACCCTTCGTTCGGAGATCACGGCCATTTCCTCGGCGATCGACAACGCTCGCCGGGCCGACATGATGATCTCGATTGCCGAAGGGGCGCTACAAGAGGTGAGTGCCCTCATGCTCGAGCTGGAGAGCCTGGTGGATCACACCGCCAATGAGGCCGGCCTCAGCGACGAGGAAGTCGCCGCCAACCAGCTCCAGATCGATTCCATCCTGGACACGATCAACCGGATCTCGACCTCGACCGAGTTCCAGGGCAAGAAACTCCTGAACGGGTCGCTGGATTACAGCACCACTGGAGTCTCGACTGGGACCACAGCGTCGGCCATCTCGCACCTGCAGATCACCAGTGCCCGTATCCCCAACGGGGGCTCGCGGTCGGTGGTCGTGGAGGTGACCCAGTCGGCCGAGACCGCTCGGTTGACCTACAGCGGCGGTACCCTGTCCTCGGGCGGGAGCATTCAGATTGCCGGCAACCGCGGCACTGAACAGGTCAGCTTCTCCAGCGGTACAGCCGTATCCGCTATTGTGGCTGCCGTGAACCAGTCGTCGAGTCTGACCGGCGTGTCGGCGAGCCTGAGCGGCACCGTCGTCCACTTCAGCAGTACGGAGTACGGCTCAGACGCCTTCGTCTCGGTCGAGGCGATCAGCGGAACCTTCGCCGTGACTGGCGGCGACAGCTCGACGAAAGACACCGGCGTTGACGTGGGATTGCGGATCAATGGCGTTGAGGCCATTACCAGCGGACTTGACGCCTCCTTGCGGACAACGGCCTTGAGCCTGGATTTGACGCTGGCGGCCGCTTTCGGTACGCAGACCGCCCTGTCCAAGTCCTTCACCATCACGGGCGGCGGAGCCAACTTCAGCATCGCCCCCACACTGGGCATCAACGCGATGGCCAGCCTGGGCATCGCCAATGTGGCCACCGGCAGTCTTGGCCGCGGCAATATCGGTTACCTGTCCACCTTGGGCACCGGCCAGGCAAACCAATTGACCTCCGGCAACTTCGACACCGGACAGCAGATTCTGCGCGAGGCCAACAAGCAGATCTCCGGGCTCCGCGGTCGGCTTGGCGCCTTCCAGAAGAACACCTTGGGCTCGACGATCAACGCCCTGGGCATCGCTCTGGAGAACACCACCGCGGCCGAAAGCGCCATCCGGGACGCTGATTTCGCAACCGAGACGAGCAAACTGACCAGAGCCCAGATTCTGGTTCAGTCGACCACGGCGGTCCTTCAGTTGTCCAACCAGATGCCGCAGGCGGTGCTGAGTCTGATTGGGTGATATTTAGTTCAGTCCGCACGGCGGGCCGCCGACAGAATATAAGGTGGGCGGCCTGTACCGTACGGTTCGACAGACCTGAACTGGACGATACAATGAGGCCGGGCCCGGGCAATGGATCGGGGCCCGGCCTCCACATTGGGCGGGGAAAGGTCACGGAACATGGGGGATGCCCCGGTGGGAAGAGGCAGGTCGGCGAGCAGTCGGCCCGGGGAAGCGGGGGGGAGATGAAGGCAGGTCCGATATCTCACAATTGCATCGGACCCCGCACTTTATAACTAAAGACCCTCCGGGTAATTAGTCGAAATCCCGGATGCCTGCCAGATGGAACCTCACTCCGATCAGGTTTCTTCTTCGGCAAGGCAAGGGCACCCAGGGGGAGAGGAAGCAGCCGCCCGTGGCCGGGACTCATGCGGGCTCGCAGGCGGCAACTCACCAAGGATGGTGGGGGCTGATCGGGACGATCAGTTGGTACGCGTCGGCTTGTGTACAGAGCGGCCGCCAAAGCCGCGAGTCACGGGCCTCCCCGCAAGAGGGGCGGTGGAATCCGCCGCTGGCGGGTCGGGTTGCACGGGGTCGCCTGACCGACCCATCGCGAGGCACAAGGCTGTGCCCCGTCCGGTGCAAGAACGGATACTTGCCCGACTGTCAGGGAGGATACCATGAGTGTCATCAATACGAACATTCCCTCGATCACCGCTGTTCACAAGCTGGCGGCCAACCAAGGCGACCTGCGAACGAGGCTGGAGCGCCTCAGTACCGGGCTGCGCATCAATCGCGGGCGTGATGATCCGGCCGGACTGATCGCCTCGGAAACCCTGCGCAGCGAGATCCGGGGTATCTCCCAGGCGATCGACAACTCGCAGCGGGCGATCAACGTGATCTCGACCGCTGAGGGTGCGCTCAATGAGATCTCGGCTTTGCTGTTGGACATTCGCGGCCTGGTCAACCACGCCGCCAACGAGGGCGCCAACAGCGAAGAGGAACTCCGCGCCGACCAGCTTCAGATCGACTCGATCATTGAAGCCATTGACCGGATCGCGAATACCACGCAATTCGGCGGTCAGAAGCTGATCAACGGCAACTACGAGTACACGGTGTCGGGTCTGGCGGCGTCGGCCATCGACACGCTCACCGTTTTCGGTGCTCGGGTACCGCAGAACTCCTTCCAGAATATCACGGTCGAGGTGACCAAGGCAGCCGAGACCGCCCAGGTGGCCTTCAGTGCCGGTTCCGGGCTCACCGAGAACGTCACCATCGAGGTGAAGGGCAGCCGGGGGATGGAGGTCATCTCGCTGACCAGCGGGTCGACCGCAACTACCATCGCCGAGGCCATCAACAAGTCGAGCTACATGACCGGCGTGTCGGCGGCCCTCAGCGGCACAACGGTGTTGCTCAACAGCCAAGGCTACGGGAGCGACGCGCTGGTCTCGGTCAAGCCGATCGACGGCAGCTTCATTGTCAGCACCGGGTCCACGGCCATGGACAAAGGCGTGGATGCCAGCGTACTGATCAACGGTCAGAACGCTTCGGTTCGCGGCATCGAGGCTTCGCTGCGGGCCAATGGGCTGGATCTTACCCTGCTCATGACCGCAGATCGGGGAACCACGCTTGGGACCTCGACCTTCGCGATCACTGGTGGCGGAGCCACCTTCCAGATTGGGCCGGAGGTCAACCCCAACGGGCAGGTGTCCATCGGTATCCCCAACATGGGCAGCAGCAATTTAGGGAATGCCGACGTCGGGTTCCTCTATACCATCAAGGATGGTAGCTCGAACTCGGCCAGCTCTGGCAACGCCATGTCTGCCGAGAGGATCGTTGTCGAGGCCATCGACCAGGTCGCGGTCATTCGCGGCCGACTGGGAGGCCTGCAGCGCAACCAGATCGAAACCAATATCAACAGCCAACGCGTCGCGTTGGAGAACGTCACAGCGGCGGAGTCCGCCATTAGGGATGCGGATATCGCGGTCGAGGTGGCCGCTCTCACCCGGTCACAAATCCTGGTGCAGAGCACGACCTCAATTCTGGGCATCGCCAACCAGTTGCCCCAGACCGCGCTATCCCTCCTCGGGTAACCGCAGTCACGGAGGACGCGAGGAACACGCCAAGGACGGCGAACAGGGAATCGAGGGATTCTCCCGGAACCAGGCCTCGTCCATCAGGATGAGGCCTGGTTCTTTGGTTGGTGGGCGCTTGTCGCGGAGTTGATCCTGCGGGAAAGCTCGTCAGATCCGTGCCCGATCCCAGCGTGCTCGCCCCCATGTTTCTTCGTAGGGCAGGCCGATCTCCGCGAGGAACTCCTTGAGGAATTCATCGGGGATGTCGTTGTCACGGGCCACGCGAGCAAGCCCCTCCTCGCGCGTGAGCAGGCCGCGACGAATGACCCCGCTGATCAGCCCATCGTGTCGCGTGAAGCCCAAGAGCTTCTTGTACATCAGGTTCTTGAGAAGAGGTATTTTACAGTCGGATCGCCAGCCGGCCGCGGCGTGATGATAACGTTTCCAGCCCAACTCGCCCTGCAGGATGCGCTCGAGTTTCTCTTCGTCGTAGGGCAGATAACGCATCACGTCGATGTTCTTCCATCGCATCCGCACCCTTTTGCGGATGAACTCGATCGGGGGCGGGAAAACATACATCCCCTCGATGAACATGCGCCAGGGTAACGACGGGGGCAGAAAGTAGCGTGGGTTTCGAAGCAGGTCCATGCCGATGCCGCAGGCCAGCTCCGCGACGGCCCGCATGCGGCTGCTGGAGGTCGTGTAGAACGATCTGGCAAACTCCTCTTCCTGTGGCTCGCCGTTTCCAGTGAGACAGATGGGGAGCTCTGAGTACTGGTGGCTGATTTTCTGAACGGTCTGGTAGAGTCCCAGTCGGCAGCCCAGGCACATGAAGGTCACCATGCCCGGCGAAGGGCGGCGCACCCACGCTTTGATCATCGGCTTAATGCTTCGCTCGGTCAGGTCGTGCTTGACTCGGAAATGATCGACCCCAAGAATCCTCGTGGCGTTCTCGATGTTCGCCCAGGTCTCGTCGGGTATGAAGCCCTGATCCACGGTGAAAGCGAGCGGCTTGAGCTTGAGGACTTTGACGGCATGGTAGAGCGAGTAGGTGCTGTCGCGTCCGCCGCTCAGCCCGAAGGCACAGTCGTACTTTCGGCCGCTGTTCCGGTAGGGTTCGACGTCCCTGGCGAGGGCCTCCTCGCCGCGCGGCTTGGGGCGTTGCCGGTCGTGAGCATGGCATTGGCTGCAGACTCCCTCGGCATCAAACGTGAGGCCTGGATGGTTTTCGGGAAGGATGCATCGTGTGCATCGTGTGAGTGCCGCTGGTGCCGGTGATCCCGCGCTACCCATGGATGTGATCCTCCACAACAACCATCCTGGCGGTTGATGGGCATGTCCGGGGACACATATTCTTGGCCCCGGGGACTTCGACGCGTTGGTTCTACAGTACTCGCACGAAAGCGTTCGAAACGCCTGCGCCTTCGCGTAACATATATGCGGACGTGGTCCCATTCGGACCTGCCGGGTTACGCTCTCAGATCGTGTGCCCACATTATACAACCATTCCCCCGTTGCGCCTAGTCCGTTTTCGAGGTAACCGTTGACGATGGATGCACCCGATCGCCCACTGGGGCTTGGTTATCGGTTGTGTTGTCCGCGGATGGCGAGTTACGCACTTATTGGACGACGTGTCCCGCGTGATTGTCACACCCCTCACAGGCCGCAAAACCGACCTGGTCGACAGACTTCGCCAGAACTCCTTATATACCCCATCCGTTTTGTTTCCCGCGGCTCCATATCTTAAGTAACTGCCGGAGATCAACCACCGGCTTTGCGCCACACGGGGATATCGGATCAGGAACACTTGCAGGGGAAGACTATGTTGCAGATTGGGGCGTTCATGCGCGCGGTTGGCGGCTCGTCGGGCATTCGATGGGTGGTTTGTGTGATTCTGCTCAGTGGTTGCCTTGGGCAATCGTGTGCCCCGGTTTCTGTCAAAGATGACCAAGTGGCCGGTTATCACCCCGATCCGCCCCCGGTTGATGACCTCACGCCGAATAGTGGTTCTGGGACGACATCGACGGGCGATTCGGGCCAGTTGTCGCCGGCGGTTCCTGAGGTGGTGATCCTGGCTTCTTCGCAAGAGGGGATCGCTCCTCTGAAGGTGGACTTCAACGCCGCGGGTCCGGAAGGTGGAAGCCGGCCGGCGGGGACGTATCGATGGGCTTTTGGAGACGGGTCTGCCTCCACGACTGGCGTGCCGGTGTCGCATACTTTTGCGGCGGCCGGCCAATATCGGGTGCAGTTGGTCGTGTCCGTCAAGGCAGGCGAGACGACCCTGGAAGGTCGTGATGAGATCCTGGTCGTTGTCAACGAGCCGGTCAACCAGACCCCGACAGCCTTGGATACCAGCGCGGAGACGGATGAAGCCGCCGCGGTCACGCTGACCTTGACCGGGGCCGATCCGGAAGATGCTTCTCTGACCTTCCAGATCTCTTCGATGCCGGAACATGGCACACTCGGGGCGCTCAAATGGGCTTCGGCGACCGTGGCCCGGGTTATCTACACACCCGCGTCAGGGTTCAGTGGTGTTGACACATTCAGCTTCACGGTCAGCGATGGCGAGAACGAGTCTGTGCCGGCGACGGCGGTGGTGTACGTCAATCCTTCCCCGCCGCCCGCGGCGGCCGCCATTGGTATCAGAGTCACCGCCCAGGAAGGCACGGTTCCGCTGCGGATCGCCTTTACCGCTACAGGTGTTGACGGGCAGTCGCGGCCGCGAGGCACCTATCACTGGGATTTTGGGGACGGTACCCCGGAACAGACGGGAGCCGTTGTCGCCCATACGTTCAGCGAACCGGGCAGCTATGCGGTCAGCCTGTGTGCCTATGGTGGTACGGATGGGGCGGAGGTGCTCGCCTGTGCGGAGACGACGATCGTGGGGACTCAGGATAGCGGGGAGGTGGATCCGGGCGAGGAAGAGGAGCCCGCTCCGGAGGATATCGTTTTGCCGGAAGATCCCGATCCGGCCCCGGCCGTCGCTATCGGGATCGCCGCGACCAAGAATGAAGGCACGGCTCCGCTGCGGATCGCCTTTACCGCCACGGGGGTTGACGGCGAGCCGCGGCCGCTGGGAACGTACGTATGGAACTTCGGGTACGACACGCCGGAACAAACGGGGGCTGTCGTCGCTCACACCTTCCGCCAAGTGGGCAGTTACCTAGTGACCCTCAGCGTTGTGGATCGCGACGACGAGGCTTTGGTTCTCGCCCGGACCGAGATGGGTGTGACGGTTCAGGGGCCTGCCAATACGGCGCCGGTGGTGTCGAAGGTGGCGGCCCAGACCGCGAAGAATCAGGCCGTCACGCTGACGCTCAGCGGCCAGGACGCCGACGGCGACGCCCTCGTGTTCAGCATCGTGTCATCACCCGCTCATGGTTCGCTGGGAAGCGTCACCAAGACCACCGCCACTGCCGCGACGGTCGCTTACACACCCACCGACGATTTCACCGGCAGCGACACCTTCACCTATCGGGCCAGTGATGGGGTGAGTGAGTCGGCTGTGGGCACGGCGACGATTACCGTGATCGAGTCTGCGACCGTCGTTCAGGTGGGTTCGTTCGAGCAGCTTGTTCAGTGCGGGCGTGATACCGCGTTGCAGCGCGACGTTTCCTGGGAGATTGTTCTGACCGCCGACATTACCTGGCCCTATCGTTATGGCCCGCCCGGCATACGGTTCCACGGCAGTTCTGTCTCGATCCGGGGCAACGGGCATACTTTGGACATGACCGCGCAGGACTTCCAGCTTGGCGTCACCGGCAAGGAGCACAGGACGGCGGGTATTGAGTTCTGGTCTCAGAAGGCCTACGCGGACGATCTTCGTATCGTGGGCTTTGATGGAGGTGGATCGGCAATCAAGTGCTACATCGACGGCAGTCTGGAACTGCGGCGGGTGTCGTTCGTCGACGTCGGCTCCACGGTGCATCCGTTTTTCGCGCCGGAGCCGGTGGCGACGGCAGATGATTGCTGGTTCAGTCAGCCGGTGGGTGGGAGCGCTCAGTTTGCCACGCTGATCGACTGCACATGGGAGAACTGCAGTACGAACAGCTTCTACTCGCATTGTGTTTACTTAACCGGGCAGGAAATGCTGATGCGGGGTTGCCGGACGATCCGATCAGGCCACCCGGTCAAGTTTCTCGCGGCGGGTGATTCCGCGAAGCGGGTAGTGACTTTAGTGGACAATGATTTCGAGGTCGTTCCGGTGCCGTTCCGCACCAGCGAGAAGAAGCTTCCGTCTCTTCTGCTGCCCTATCAGCCTACCGTTGTGCTGCGTAACGTGTTCCGGTGGCCCGCGGGCGACTGGCATATCGCACCGGTTTCGGACCGTGCCCCGAACCAGATCGCCGCGTCGCGGTTCGAGGACAATGTGTACGTCGGGCCTTGCTCCGCGGAGACGTGGTGGAATGCTCCGGCGAGTGGTTCCTGGATAAGCCTGAGCAACTGGCAGACGGGGATTGAGCCGAGCGGCGAGTGGCGGCTTCCGTGACGGTGGCCGGGTGCGGGGTTGGCCCCTCTTCGTGAGAAGGATGGTGTGGGCCCAACTACCGGTCTTGGTGAGTGTCGCTTTCTCTGTTCGCTTTCTCCGCGTGGCGGCCGCAAGCTGTGGCGGTTCTTCCCGCGAGGTGTGGACGACGCTGCTTGATAGCGACCGCCGCCGGGTGGAGATGAGGTTTCAACGCCGGCCGCCAGTGCTTGTTCGTCGCGGCGAACAGGCTCTGGCGGCCGGCGTATTCTTTGCGAGTTTGCCGGCCACCAGAGGCGGCGGCCGTCACAGAACCTGGGTACATTTCGAGGCCGGTTCACACCCGTCGGGTCGTTCCTCCCGGATTCCGGAGTCTCCTTGGGGCTTGATTGGGTTGGCTATCGGGCTTTATAACATGGCCCAGGCTGAGCGAATCACGGAAACGCGGCCCTGTTGAGGGAGGAGAAGGGGAGCCAGGAAGCCTTCCGGTGGCCTCTGTGTGGACCATGATCATCGCGGCGAACGAGCCGACCATGGCCTGGTTGCAGTATGTGACTCGCAACTGGGCCTTGTTCTCGTTTATCACCACGGTCGCGGTTCTGCTCGTGACCAGTTGGCTGGTGCTGCGCAAATATGTTCGGATCATGTTCAACATCATCCGCGATACGCCGCCGCCGCTCGCCATGGGGCCGTGTGATTTTGTGCGCATCAAGGGTGACCGGGTGACCTTTCGGGCGTTCGACAATCTCAACCTGTGCGGGATGTTCCTGACCGGCCAGCACGGCGGGCAGGCCAAGGGCATGGTCATTTTCGCCCACGAGTTTTCCAGCGACATGTACAGTTGTGCTCGCTACTGTCGCCCCCTGCTGGCGGCGGGGTTTGACGTGTTCAGTTTCGATTTTCGCGGGCACGGGGAATCGAGCGGCGAGCCGGGCTACCATCCGCGGCAGTGGCCTACCGAGCGCGAAGTGAACGACATGCTCGGGGCCATCGCCTATGTCGAGGATTGGCTCGATGAGCGTGGGCGGCCGGTCGAGCTGGGTCTGTTCGGTATTTCCCGGGGGGCTGGGGCCGCCATTCTCGCCGCCCAGTCCAACCCGGCGGTCAAGGCGATCATCACCGACGGGGCCTTCAGCTCGGATGCCACGCTGGAGTACCTGATGAAGCGGTGGGCGTACATTTTCGCAAAAGTCCGCTTCGTCTACGAGAATCACCCCCCGCAATTCTGGCGTTTTCTCCGCTGGCTGCTGTTCCGCGAGTGCCGTCGGAGGCTGGGCTGCGAGTTCCCCTCGGTGCTCAAGGCCCTGAAACGCATGCGTGCGGGTTTGCCGATCCTGTTCATCCACGGCGAACGGGACAGTTACATTCCGGTGGAGCAGTCCCAATTGCTGTACGCTTCCGCGCCCGGCCCGAAATCGCTCTGGGTGGTGCCCAAGGCGAAGCACAACCAGTCGGCTGTGGTGTGCCCGGAGTACTACGGCGTTCGGACGGTCGGTTTTTTCGAGGAGTACCTGGCGGATTGTCGGCCGGCAGGCCGAGAGCAGGTTGAACCGGCCCCGGCGGGCGGGCCATCGGCTTCCAGCCCGACCCCGGGCGGGCGAGCCCTTGGGGCACCCCGGGCCGAGGCGGCTCCTTCGGAGTTTGTTCGGTGATCCGGGCTGCCCGCGAAGCCCGGCATAACGGCTGAATCGGGGTACCGGACCGGTGAGGGGGCCTGCCGGTACGGCTTCACCCCGGCCATGCCGGTTGGCGGGACATTTATCAGGCGGTACGATATACTACGGCCCCTCGGTGCGGGCGGGACGGCAGCCCGCGGAACGGACGAGGAGCACCCACCGTCCCCTGCAGGGCCGGAGGTTGGGATGCTGTAACTGTTTTAGCCCCTGGATGATAGGGTTCATCAATGATGCCATGCCCCAAGACGAGCCGGTGGTGGACTGTCGCTCTTGCTTCGTGTGCGGTCAACCACGGCCGGATGCGCAGAGCGGTCGGCAGGGCAATGCCGGCCGTCACGTTGTCGCTGCTTCTGGCCGCACTGTCGGTGAGCGTTGCTCCGCAACAGGTCTGCGCTCAAACCGTCATGATACCCGAAGAAGGAACATTGTGGTTCATCGGCAC
>Ga0123329_1000332_pt1 | contig 49641 bp, 40 predicted proteins | sample BioC12SIPDNA_FD_89703 | JGI IMG/M metagenome (GOLD analysis project Ga0123329, IMG submission 89703) | Anaerobic biogas reactor microbial communites from Washington, USA - Biogas_R1_B C12 SIP DNA | ecosystem: Engineered > Bioreactor > Anaerobic > Unclassified | place: Washington, USA | collected...
AGCCATCTGCCGAGGCAGGAACTGGACCGCAAACTGGGCGGGATTCTCGAAATTTACGAGAAGTTCCAAGGTGTCGATCCGCGCGAAGTCCCGATGAAGATTTTCCCGGCCGTCCATTATTCGATGGGCGGGCTGTGGTGCGGCTACGAGCGGTCGAGCGCCGGCGGGCTGGAGGTCGGCTCGCCGCGAAACCACGAGACGAACATCCCGGGCATCTATGCCATCGGCGAATGCGATTATCACTACCACGGGGCCAACCGTCTGGGGGCCAATTCGCTCATCGCCTGCATCTTCTCGGGCCTGGTGACCGGGACCGGCGTGGCCAACCGCCTGAAATCCCCGGATGGCCCCGTGGCCGCCGATCGCCCCGCGTCGCTGTTCGACCGCGCCTGCCAGGCCAGGCAAGCCGATTTCAAGGCCCTGCTGGCCCGAGACGGCAAAGGCGGCAATCCCTATGAAATCCACCAGGAGCTCGGCCGCGCGATGACCGCCGCGGCAACCGTCGTCCGCCACAATCCCGAGCTCGAAGCGGCGATCGGCAAGGTCGAGGAGCTCCGCGAGCGGGCCCGGCGGTGCTCGCTTTCCGACACGGGGCAGTGGACGAACCAGAACGTCGTGTTCACCCGGGCGCTGGAGGACATGTTCCCCCTCGCGTTGACGATCCTTCACGGGGCGCTGGCTCGCGACGAGTGCCGGGGGGCCCATTTCAAGCCCGAGCTGGCTAGGCCGGACATCGACGCCAAGGAACCCGCCGAGCGGCGGAGGCAGGCGGAGGCCTGGTGCGACCGGTTCGAAGAGAACAACAAGCGGTGGCTGAAGTCGACGATCGCCCGGCTCGACGCCGATGGCCGGCCGGTGCTCAGCTACGAGGAGGTGGACGTCTCGCTGATTCCTCCCCGGCCGCGGCTCTACGGCGTTGTCGGCGGCGAGCTGATCGAAGAGGTCTGGAAGGAGCGGAGACGAGGAACGACGCATGAGTAGCATGGAACCATCAGGCCCGGAGGCAGCCGGCCGCGGGCGGACGTTCGACGTGGTCGTCCTGCGGCAGGACGGGCCGGCGCAGCCGAGCTACTGGCAGCGGTTCACGGTGCCCTACGAGTCGGACATGAACGTGATCAGCGCCCTGCAAAAGATCGCGGCCTTGGGCCGCACCGCCGAGGGCAAGCCGGTCGCCCCGGTCGCCTGGGACTGCAACTGCCTGGAAGAGGTCTGCGGCGCCTGCACGATGATCATCAATGGCCGTGTCCGGCAGGCCTGCACGGCCTTGATCGACCGGCTGCTGGAGGCCAGGCCGGGCGAGATCGAGCTCCGCCCGATGACCAAGTTTCCCGTGATCCGCGACCTGGTGGTCGATCGGTCGCGGATGTTCGCCACGCTCAAGAAGATCAAGGCCTGGCTTCCGGTCGACAGTTATTACGACATCGGGGCGGCGCGCCGCCAGTCGCAGGAGAATCAGCAGATCGCCTACGTGCTGAGCAAATGCATGACCTGCGGCTGCTGCCTGGAGGCGTGCCCGCAGTATTTGAAGATCGAACTGGCGCGGCGCGAGGGCGAAACCGCGGAGGCCTTCCACGCCCGGGAGACGGAGGCCTTCTTCCGCTCGTTCATGGGCGCGGCGGGGATCGCCCAGGTGGATCTATTCAACACGAACCCGGTCGGCCAGATGACCTCCCGCGAGCGGCTCGACGCGCTCGTTTCCGAAGGCGGCATTCAAATCTGCGGCAACGCGCAGAACTGCGTGGCGGTCTGCCCGAAGGAAATCCCGCTGACCACGTCGATCGCCCGGATGGGCCGCGCCGCCACCGTGCACGCGCTGAAACGGTGGTTCGACGGTTAGCCGGCGGAGCCTTGCCGTTGCCGCTTTCTGCCGCTTGCCGGGCGTCATCCAGCCCGCGTCCCGCGCTGCCAGGCGGTCCGTTCATCACTCAGGTCTTCCGGGAACGGAGCCCAGCCTGTTGCAGTCGACGCGGTTGTCGAGCGCCGCCGGCCCGATCACCTCACCCAGAGATTACCCCAGCGATTCAACGTCCGGTACGGCCCGCCGCTGGTCGGCGCCAGCGCCCAGGCTTCGCGCGTTCCGCCGGTGAAGCGGGTGCGCCCGACCTGGATTCCCCAGGGGAAATCCTGGCTGGGGCCGAGTTGGCCGAAATCGCCGGTGGGAATCATGATCTCGACGGTCCAGCGATCGGCGAACTTCTTCACCGCGGCTTTCGTGCCGGGGTTCCAGAGGATCGGCAGCGTGTCGCGGTCGATCAACGCCACGTCGGTGGTCTCGTCAAAGATCGCGCCGTTGGGGTTCACGACGACCTTGAAGTAGGATCGCTCCGGCGTGTTGACGTAGACCTCGATCACGTCGTCCTCGAAGATGCTTGGATCGTCGCCCGTCCGGCAATCCGCCTTGAGCTCCGCCATCCGGCTCTCATGGCAGACCGCCGCGACGAGGAGTGCCGACTTGTCGGCCGTCATCGCCAGCGCGGCGCGGGTCGCATTCTTGGCCGGCGCCTGGCCGGTCGTGGTATCCCGGAGGGGCGTCCAACCGTAGCGATATTCTTCAATCGCGCCGTCGATCGCCGGCGGCGACGGCGCCGGATATGCGCGGATTGAAGGCCCGCTGCGCTTGAGGTTCGGGAAGAGCTTCTTGAGCGACTGCATTTCGCCTTCGATGCGGGCGATGCGATCGTCGTAGACCGTGCCCTTGCCGGCCTTGGCGCGGGCCTTGGCGAGGAGTTCGAAGTAGCGGTCGACGTCGGCCTCCTGGAGAAATCCGGTGCTCTCGGTGAGACTCCGCGAGGCGGGCCGGCTCCAGACCTCCTCGGCCAGCTCGTAGAAGGCTCGCATCTCCGCCTCGGCCGGGCCGAAGAACAGCCGGTAGTACTCGCCGAGAACCTCCGCCCGGTCGGCGTCGGGGTCCCAGAACAGCTTGTTCTGCCAGTAGACCATCAGGTGGACCAGGCCGGGCACGCCCAACCGCCGGATCGCCTGGCCGCCGGCGTCGCGGCCCTCGCCCGGCTGAATTCGATGAACTTGCCGCAGACGTACGGCTGAATCTGCTTCATCTGGCTCTGGAGCGCCTTGGTGAAGACGACCGGGTAGCGGGGATGGGTCGGCGTGCGGTAGCTGAGCCAGTGGTCCCAGGCGGGCGCGCGGCGGACGGCCGGCATCTTTGCGAGCCATTGGCGATGGCGTTCGGTCACCGCGCGGCGATGGCTTTCGAGGGCCCACAGCGAGCTGGGGGCGATATGCGGAGGGATGAGGATATTGCCGGGAAATTCGGCGATGTTCGTCGGCAGCGCGCTGGCCCCGGCCCCGGACATGTAAAGGAGGTCCTTGCCGGGGTGCGACGTCTTCAGCTCTGCGGCCAGGTACACGTGGAAGTCCCAGACATAGTTCGACGCCTTCTGCTCGACGGTGTCGGTCGGCTTGCCGAAGGCGGCCATGTCGCGGGCGTCCATCGTTACACCGCCGTCCGGCGGGCCGACGCTGACCGCCGACAAGTCGGGCTGGGCCTCGAAGACCTTGTTCATGTACGTCGCGGCCGCCCGGCGGAATCCCGGGTCCGTGTAGCGCGGCATCCCACGCCCGCTCGGATAGCCGATGTAGGGCTTCCCCTGGCTGTCGCGGGCGAGGTATTCCGGGTGGAGAAGCTGCTGCTCGTAGGAACTGTAGATCGCGTAGGTCGTGTGGTTGTAGAGGATGATCGCGTGGTTGCCCGCCTTCAGCCGTTTCAGCCAGGCGATCCCCTCGCCGTCGGTCCGCATCGTGCCGTAGTAGCACCACTCGCGCTTGCCGAACTTCGCCTCCTTCTTGAGATGCTGCTCGGCCACGGAGATCGTCTTCTTCGGCGGAATCACCGTGCCGTTCTCATAGGGCATGTACCAGCGGACGCCCAGTTGCTCCAGCAGTTCCGCCACCGCGTACCAGGCGCCGAGATCGTCATTCGTATAGATCCCCAGCGGCGCGTTGAACGAGCCGGGACCGTTGTTCAAATGGATCGTCGTGAATTTCTCGCCGCAGAAGTCCTGCCAGCTCTTCAGGCCGGGCGAAGGGAAACCGTCCGGCTTCGCGGCGACTTCGCCGCTGATCACGCTGCCGTTGAGGTAGTGGCTGTCCGCGGCGGTCTGCCCGTACGGAGACGCCTTCCAGTGCCGGGTGGGCCCGTCGAGAATCACGTAGTCGTCCCTGGCGACGATCTCCAGGCCGCTGCCGCCGAACGCCGCCGGGTGGAAACCGAGCTTCCGGGTGAACGCGCTTGCGCCGACGTAGACGCGGCTTCTCACGCCCGGCGACGGCGCATCGACAATCGCAACCCGGGCGCCGGAGATCAACTCCAGGTGCCTCTGCAAGTCCGCGGCCGCCAGCTTGACTCCCGGCACCGCATCCGCGGCGATCACGATTTCGCAGACCGCGCGGCCATTCTCGACGAGGTCCACCGCGCCGAGGGCCGGTCCGGCCGCCAGCAGGGCGAGGAGGAAGCAAAGTCGGTCTTTCATTGGGGGCTCCTTGGCGGCGGGCTTTTCAGCGCCTCGATCTTTTCCTGGACCCGATCGAGATAGCTTTGATGCGTGCTGATCGTCGTGGCGTCCTCGTACTTGGCCAGCGCGTCGGCCTTGCGTCCCTGGTCCGCGTGGATGTCTCCATAGGCCTCCAACACAAGAAACGCCCAGACGTTTCTCCGGCTCTCTGCGGACGTGTCGCCGAACTGGGCGAGAATTGCCGAGGCCTCGCCGTGCTTGCCCTGGCGGAGCTGGATGCGGGCCGCCCCGAGCAGCGCCTGGGGATAGAGCCATCGCCCCTTGCGGGCCGGTTCTTCTTCGTAGATCGCCAGCGCTCGCCGGTATACGGCCAGCGCCTTGGCGTCGTCGCCGAGTTCGCCGTATTGGGAGGCGACCTGGTTCAGCAATTCAAGCTTGACCCAGACATCCGAACCGGCCAGCTCGACGCACTGCTCGCCGTCGGCGATCGCCGCCCGCCTGTCGCCAATCGCGATGTACGCCCCGGCACGGAGGGCGAACCCCAGGTAATTGATGCGATCCGGCCAGTCGGCGATCGGCTCATCCTTGAAGTCGGCGATCAATTCCCGGTACCTCTTGTTGTCGGCGAGGATTTCCATCCGTGTGTAGGCCGACAGGGGCCCGGCCTCGATCGTTCTGGCCGCCTCGAGCGCCCGATCCACCTGCTTGAGCCGTCCACGGCACCTGGCGGCGAAAGAGATGCTCGCCGCCTGGCCGTGGCTGTTCGGCGCGGCGGCGGCGAGTCGCTCGAAGGCCAATGCGGCGGCCTCGTACTCCTGCCGGTCGAAGAGCCGCTCGGCCTCCTGGAAATCGGCCGCGAAATCCGCCGCGCCGTTCGGGGCAGCGCCAAGAACGATGGCCAAGGCAACAAGTCCTCCGCTCACGCTTCGTCCTCCTTTCGCCTCGGACGATCGAGATCTTCGGCCCGGGCGGCTGGTTGCATCGCGGTGTTGCTTCGCCGCAATTCAGGGCCTGGCGGCCCCAATCGAGGAGATTATCCACCAAGTCCAAGGGACATTCCAGTCCGGGTTTGGAAACGAGTCCGCGAGCTTGCGTGGCGAGTCAGGGGCCGGGACAATGGGGGCAACCTTTCCCGGGTGCCCCGCATGACGGAAAACGCTCCGCTGCGGCGCCGAGGCCAGGCTGCACGGCGCCTGCACGGCCGGCCCGGCGGGCGCCGGCGAGATCGGCAAGTCGAACAGTGTGCGGCTGTTCGGCGCCGAGACCGTTTGGCGGTTCCGGCTCGGGGAGTCTCGCCCCCTGCGATCCGCCCTGTTCCGAATCTCTTACCGACCTTGTGAGGAATTGCACCATGCGCCTGCTCGATTCCGTGCTGAAGACGATTCTCTCGATCCTTCTGGTCCTGGTGCTCGGCCTGGCGCCCGCCCGCGGCGGCGAGCCCGCCGCCTGGAAGCTGGGCACCGCCCAGACCGAGATCACGCCGCGGGAGCCTCTCTGGCTGGCCGGCTACGGCGGTCGCGACCGGCCGTCCGAAGGGACGCTGCACCAGCTGTGGGTCAAGGCCCTGGCGCTGGACGCGGCCGATGGCGGCCGGGCGGTGATCGTGACCACCGACCTGCTCGGCTTCCCCAAGGGGTTGGCCGATCGCATCTGCGCCGAGTTGGGCAAGCGCTGCGGCCTGGACCGCTCGCGGATCATGCTGACCAGCTCGCACACGCATTCCGGCCCCGTCTTGCAGGCAGGCCTGACCGACATCTATCCGCTGGAGAAATTCCCCGAACAGCCGGCCCGGATCGAAGCCTATTCGGCCGAACTGGTGCAGAAGGTGGTCGACACGGCGGCCAAGGCCCTCTCGGCGACCGAGCCCGGCACGCTCTGGTCTGGCGAGGGTAAGACCGAATTCGCCGTCAACCGCCGCAACAACCCGGAGGCACAGGTCGAGGAAATCCGCAAACGGGGCGAGGCCCTCCGCGGGCCGGTCGAGCATAGCGTGCCGGTCCTGGCCGCCCGGGGCCCGGACAGCGCCCCGCGGGCCGTCGTCTTCGGCTACGCCTGCCACAACACGACGCTGAGCTTCTACCAGTGGTGCGGCGACTATTCGGGCTTCGCCCAGATCGACTTGCAGGAGCGCCATCCGGGCATGCTGGCGATGTTCTACATGGGTTGCGGGGCGGACCAGAACCCGCTGCCGCGGCGCACGGTGGAACTCTGCCAGAAATACGGCTCGATGCTGGCCGGCGCCGTCGACGACGTGTTGGCGAAGTCGCTCCGCCCGGTCGCGCCCCGCATCCGCGCGGCCTTCGAGGTCCTCGACCTGCCGTTCGGCGAGCAGCCCACGCGCGAAGAGCTGGAAGCGACGGCCAAGAAGAGCGGCTACACGGCCCGCTGGGCCAAGCGCCTCCTGGACGAGTTGGACGCGGGCCGCGTCTGGGCCACGTCCTATCCCTACCCGGTCCAGGTCTGGAAGCTTGGCGAGGAGCAACTCTGGATCGTGCTGGGCGGCGAAGTCGTGGTCGATTACGCGATCCGCTTCAAGAGCCAGTTCGGCCCGCGAACCTGGGTCACCGGTTACGCCAACGACGTGATGTCTTACATCCCCTCGCATCGCGTCTGGGAGGAGGGGCGCTACGAGGCGGGCGCGTTCAACGTCTACGGGCTGCCGGCCGAGCGGTGGTGCGAGGACATCGAAGAGCGGATCGCCGCCTGCGCCGAGCGGCTGGCGGCCAGAGTGGAGTAGGTGGCAGCTGCGGCTGAAGGCGCGCCGTTCGATCGCCGCCGGCCTTTAGTGAGCGGATTGCGATTGGCCGAAAGCCGTTGGCTCCAAGGGGCTGCTCGGCTTGCCATTGGCGTCCATGAGGTGCGAGAATCCCGCCGCCAGCATCATGTTGCGGCAATCGGCGGTCGTGATCTCATTGCTCTGCCGCCAGAGGGCGGTGGTGAATCCGTCCCGCCCGTCGGGCCTTTCGAATTCGGCATCCCGAGAATCGGGCTCACCCGCTTCGGGGAAGAATGCATTGGCGCCGCTGAACAATCCGACCAGGTTGGACACGTTGACGGCGATGCTTGTGGTCTCGGGGCTGGCGCGCGTCGCCAGCGCCACCACGGCGACGACCTGGCCGAGCCTGGCCAGCGACACCTGGCCATGATGGTAGAGGGGTGATCCGGGAACCGGGAACCGCTGCATTGCTCCGTGCTGCCTACAGGGCAGCTCGACACCCATCCAGATTTGTTCGGCCAGTTCCGCGGGAGTGTGCTCCGGTCCGACGGGTTCGCAGAGGTTGAACCACGACAGCCCGGCTTCGATGATCCGCTCGATCGTTGCCCGCCGGTCCCCCGGGTTCATCCAGGAGTCGGTTCCTTCGCGCAAGCGGCAGACGTGATACGCCCCCGATATCCCGGCGTCTCGGAGCTCGTGCAATTGGGAAGACGTGACGTCTCCGACATTCGCCAGAATCTCAAGCTCCGGGGGTATCCGGCGCCGCAGTTCGGCGCACAGGTCGCGGAACCACTCAAAGCCGAAGCGGTGCATGGTCATCAGGAATACGCCCCGCGCCCCTCCGGCGGCGAACCGCTCGCAACGAGCGGCGATCTGATCGGAGGACAGGACCGACGGCTGGACCGTCGTATGCGACTTGGCGAAGAAGCAGAAGGCGCAATCGCCCTCGCACGGAGCCATATCGACGCCGATCTGGCCAAGGAGCAGGCCCATGTTGCTGAACCGCCGCCGAGATAGGACATTTGCGGCGGAGCGAACAGCGGCCGCCTCGGGCGAATTCGCGGGCAGCGCCAGAAGCGTTTCTGCCTCGATCTTGTTGATGGGCTTGCCTTCCTCCGCGTCCTTCAATATTCGCCGCACGCCGGCATCAATGTTCATCTGTCATTTCTCCAATCGTTCTCCTGCTTCGCCCGGCGCATCAGGGCCAGCAACTCATTGATCGCGTCGCGGTAATCGCACAAGGTGGACAACCACGTTTCCAGGCAGTCTCTGCCCGCCTCGGTCAGCGCGAAGACCCGCTTGCTGGGACCTGCGTCGCCGGGCTGCCAGGAAGATGCCACCAGCCCCTGGTCAGCCATCTCCTTCAAGGCCCGATAGATGCCGGCATGGTCGGGTTCTCGCCCGGCGAACATTCGCATGCCCGACAGATGCTGGGCGATCTGGTAGCCATGGGCGTCGCCTTGTGCGAGGAACGCCATGATGCCGGGCCGGAGCAGGCGGGGCAGCGTTTTCCCCGTACAGGCGCACTGGTTGGCGTTCGGCATGACGGAATCCTCCCGATCTAGCTGTGGAACACATATAGCATGGCCGAGCGGCGAGGTCAACGCAAGTGGCGAGGCGCCAGCAGCGGGCTTGCCCCGTGCGAGATCAACGCCTCTTGCAGCAAGCCGGAAAGAACGGGGGCGGAGCGGGTGAATCGGAAGCTGCGCCGCAGTCGCCGCGGCGGTTCACACGACTTCTTTCAAGGCCCTGGTGTCGGGAATCGTGGGCCGTGCCCGCTGATCCAGAAACCACTCATTCAAGCATCGCCGCTGCAATCCCTGCTTGCCTTTCCGCCGGCAGCGGCACCTTCCGCCAGCCCTCGATGCCGAAGCGGATGTCTCGTTCGATGAGCTCCCAGACAACCACTTTCTTGTTGGCCAGCAGCGCCGGCTTGCGCGCGAGCGCTTGCCGGACCAGCGTCGACGCCCCGCCGTCGTTCACCAGGGAGGCCAGCGGAGCCCCGAGCTCCCGGGCGAGGTGGGCGATCATGCCGCCGGAGCCCGGTGCGTCTTGCTCATAGATGCGCAGAAAACTGTCGCCCAGGACGAGGATTTCCGCATCGGGATCATCGCAGTAAACCTCGCCGGACTGGCGGTGAACGACCTGTGTGCAATCGATCGTCTCCGCCGGAAAACACCGCTCGATCCGCGGCGCCTGCATCATCCGGACGATGTCGCCGCGCCGCTCGACCGCAATGGGCTTCAGGTCGTATTGAACTTGTCCCCTTTCGACCCGGCCCAGCTCGAGCAGCTTCCTGGCCGTCGCCTGGGCCGCCAGACGCATTCCCTCGGGCGACCAGTGCGTGTCCTGCCGCAGGTAGTATTCCGTCTTGCCGCCGGCTTCCTCGCCCCTCTTGGCCCGCTCGAAGACCTCGAACAGGTCCACGACGGCGACGCCGGCCTCCTCCAATTGCGCGATGATCTTGCGGGTGTGCCCGGCGAGCGGCTGGCCGGGGGCTGGCGCCCTTTCGGTGAGCATTTCCGGGTAGACGCTCGCCTTGCCGGGAACCGGGACCACGAGCAATTCGATCCCCCGCCCGTCGAGCTGATCGCGAAAGTCGAGAATCGCCGGAACAGGATCGCCTTGGCCTACTCCGCAGCCCGCTTGCGGAGGCCAGGGCTCGATCAGGTACCGGACCCCGGGGCGGTAGAAGAGCCAACCGTCCCGCCCCAGAATCGTTTTCGGTCCGGCGTCGCCCAGCAGCGCGAATCGTGCATACTGCACCGTGGGCCGCACCTTTTCCGCGAACCAGGAGGCCTCCTCGAGATTCCTTTCGTAGGCTCTCAGGTTGGCCTCGGTCGGTTTCTTCAGAAACAGGTCGGCCGCCCGCGGCCTTTGCCCCCGGGAGACTTCAATCCCCGATTGGAGAAGGCCGACGCCGAAGATCGTCGCGACGAACGCTCCGGTGAGGAAGACGTGCTGACCCTTGGCTGCGGCCATTCTACTCTCTCCGGGAACCGCCAGATTCCATTAGAACTGGAAATACAGGAACGGGTTGAACGCCTGAACAAACATCGTCATCAGCGACAGCGCGAACAGGAGGATCAGCGACGCCGCTTTGCCCCAGGTGAGCGTCTCGACCCAGTCGAATGTCTGCACGGGCTGAAACACGATCAGGGCGCAGAGAGCCATGATGATCAGCGTGCCTTGCGTATAGATCTCCGCCGCCAGCAGCAGCGAGCCGCCCCCGGCGATCGAGCCGCCGAACATCGCGCTGAGGAATCGCCAGGCGTCCATGATGTCGGGGGAACGAAACAGCACCCAGGAGAACAGCAACAGGAGGAACGTGATCGCGATCCGCGCGGGCGGCGGCAGCCGGGTGTAGATGCTGCTCTTGCCCATCGCCCGCTCCCAGATCAACAGCGTTCCGTGGTAGGCGCCCCAGAGGACGAACGTCCAATTGGCGCCGTGCCACAGTCCGCCCAAGAGCATCACGGTCGCCAGGTTGAAATAGGTCCGCCGTATTCCACGGCGGTTTCCGCCGAGGGGGAAATAGAGGTAGTCGCGCAAGAACGTGGAGAGCGAGATGTGCCACCGCCGCCAGAAATCGGTAATGCTCTCCGACAGGTACGGGGCGTTGAAGTTCCTGGGAAACTCAAACCCCAGCATCCGCCCCAGCCCGATCGCCATGTCGGAATAGCCGGAGAAGTCGAAGTAGATCTGGAACGCGTAGGCGGTCACGCCCAGCCAGGCGTCGAGCGCGGCCGGGGCCTGGGCGTCGAAAACGGCGTCGGCCACCTGGCCGATCGTGTTGGCCAGCAGGACCTTCTTGGCCAGGCCCAGGATGAACAGCGCCACTCCCGAGGAAAACTTGTTCCAGGTGTGCGCCCGCGAAACGAGCTGCGCGGCGATCGTGTTGTAGCGGACGATCGGGCCGGCGATCAATTGCGGAAACAGCGCTACGAAGCAGGCGAAGTCGAAGAACGAACGGACCGGCGGCGACTCGCCCCGATAGACGTCGATCGTGTAGCTGAGGCTCTGGAAGACGTAGAACGAGATTCCGATCGGCAACACGACCTCGACCAGCGGAAACGGCGCGATTCCCAGCTTGCCCAGCAGCCAGTTGAGGTTGTGTCCCGCGAACATGTAGTACTTGAAGAAGCCCAGCGTCCCGAGGCTCGCCACGACCGAGCCGACCAGCGCCATCCGCTTCCGCCGCCGACTCGCCCCGGGGGCGGCGATCGACTGGCCGAAGGCGTAGTTCGCGGCCGTGACAGACAGCATCAGCGGCACGAACCACGGATTCCACCAGCCGTAGAAGACGTAGCTGGCCAGGAGCAGAAAGAGATGCCGGTTGCCCGGCAGAACGTAATAGACCAGCAGGACCAGGGGCAGAAAATAGAAGATGAAGACCTGGGAGGAGAAGACCATGGGCTCTCACTCGACGACTCGATTTGTCCATATGGCCCAGTAAATCGGGTCTGACTTCTCCTCGAAGTACTTGTCGATGATGCCTCCCATGAAGTAGTTGTCGATGGGCGAATCCAAGGCCATCCGATGCACGTCTCCAGCCCGGAACTGCACGAGGTTTCCGCCGACCTGCTCGACGCGCTCGTCGGCCGCGGCGGCCCGCGGCTTCCGCGGATTGTAATGGCCCACGTAGATCACGTCGGAATCGACTCCTCCCCGGTGCGCCTGGAGCACCTCGTACTTCATCACGAAGGCGTAATCGTAGTTGACGTTTTCGGGGAACTCTCCGCGAATCTCCACGAGCCGGGCGGTCACTTCGGCACTGCCGCGGGTGGTGACCTCCGCATCCTCACCGCTCTCGGTCTGGCTGGCGCACGAGCTGCAACATGCTCCAGCCAGCAGCAACAGTCCGAGGCCGAGCAGGCGCCGGCACGGATTGACACGCCCTGTGACTTGCATCATTGCACTGTGCCGATCTCTTGACAAGTCCAGCAGGGCTCCCAGCCCCGGCCAAGCTCGAGGACGGGGCCGTCTTTCGTGCCGGCGTGTTCTTTCCGCAACTCCTCGCTCGCGCCGCCGATCGTGGGTGCGTCGCTGAAGCGCATCAGGCAGATCGTGCCGCCGGAGTCTTCCGAGCCGCCTCCGTCCTTGAGGCTCTTGGTGAACAGCACGTACTGGCCGTCGGGCGAGAGGCCGCCGCCATAGACATGGCAACCGTCCTCCCCGTAGACGAGCTGCTCGCTGCTGCCGTCGCCCTCGGCCATCCATAGCTGGGTCCAACCATAGCCGCCGTCCGCCGTCTGGCCGGCCGGCCGCGAAGAAAAGATGATCTGCTGCGAGTCCGGGAACCAAGCGGGGGTGCAGCTCTGGAACTTGTGCACCGCGTTGAGCTTCCCGCTGGCCAAGTGCAGCCGAACCACCGTCCACATCACGCCCAGATGATTGCCCGTGCCGCAGAACCACTCTCCGTCCGGCGACCAGAAGAGCTGCTGGTAGATGCCTTCGCGCGGCATGCTGCGGACCACTTTCCTGCTCGCCAGGTCGACAATCTGGATGCCCTGGGGAACCAGGCAGGCGATCTGCTTGCCGTCCGGCGACCACGTGGCCCAGGGCCACTGGCCGTCCTGGCCGACAACCGCGGCGTTGCCGCCGTCGGGATCGGCGATCACCAGCCGGCCTTGAAATCCCCAACGGTCGTGGTTGATCGTGCTGCCCCGTGCAATCTGGCGATAGAGCAGCTTTTTGCCGTCGCCCCGGAACATCGGAGCCGCCTCTTCGTAATTCGGCGTGTTGGTGATATTGCGAGCTTGCGATCCATCGGGCCGCGACAGGAACACGTCCCAGGTGCCGTTCTCGCTCCGGGCGGAGTAGGCGATCCAGCCCTTTGCACGAACCTGCTCCGCCAGTTGCCGCGCGCGGGGGTCGCGTTCCGACTCCCCCGCCGGAGACGCCGGGCAAATCATGACGCCGATGACGGACAGCGCAATTAAGACAACTGGCCTTGGCATGGATGGATTCTCCCTGTTGGCAAAGTCGCGCCCGCCGAGCGCCCCGGAAGATTCGGCAATCGCCCTCGCCGCGGACCGGCAAAGTCGATTTCCGCCGGCAGGCCGCCGAGAAGGTCGGAAGGGTGTCAGACGCCTTGGACCCGGTCTCCCTGTTGAGTCCGCCGCAGTCGCCGCAACCTCGTCCGCGTGTTGGCAGCCGCGAACCAAGGCCGATGACGCGTCTGAGTATAGCAGGCTGCGTGGAGACTGTCATGACGGACGATTCTCACTTGTCGGGCTCCGCCGGGCGTGGCGGCCGGTGCAGACCGCGGTCGGCGCAGACCGCGGCCCGTTCGGCGCTGCCGCAGGGCGCAAGTCCAGACTCTCCGAAGCCGTTCCACCAGGAGCGGCGGCGATCTTCCGCGCCACCTTGCCGAGGCGGCAGCCCGCTCGCCTGGCGTGGGTCAATCGGACCCTCCGGGCGATCACCCTCTCGCCGCTGGCGGATCGACCGGCGGCGTCCCCGGGAAGTGTCCTCTGGAATACTGCCGCATGGGTGCTGCATTTTGCCGCTCTCGTTGCCGCCATACTCGACGCACCGGGCTGCCGGGGGGCGCAGCGCGAAGCCGCAACAGCCTATATACCAATAGGTTGTGAAATGTCCCAGCGAGCGGGCAGGGCTTTTGGCACATGAGTTGCTCACACCAGGCTGCCGTCTTCTAGGGGCCTATTCCGTGGATGGAGCCGAAGTTATGTTGGTCTTGAGCCGCAAGTTGGGTGCGAGCATACAAATCGGCCCGGATATAATGATCAGCGTCCTGGCTGTTCAGGGGAGCAGGGTCCGGCTGGGGATTTCAGCCCCGGCCGACACCGACATCTGGCGGGCCGAGTTGACCGAAGGCTGCGCCGCGGTCGACACGCGGCCGAGGCACGCCCGGCGCTCAACCAGGGGTGCGGTTGTGAAACGCTGGGACTGAAGACAGGGACGCCGGGGGGGCACGCATTCCCGCGCTATTCTGTTTGGCTGCGATGCTTCGTCATCCGGCCCGGAGACACGCTTGGTGTCCGGCTGGAGAATCGCGGTTTTCTCGGAAGCACAAGCTTCGCCTATCGCCGGGCACAGGCGGGGCGCTGGAGTACTGAAGGAACTCAGGAATGATTCGCGACTGGAAGTTGACCGTGTTTCTGCCGCTCCTGGCGCTCCTCTCGCTGGCCAGTTGCCGGCGGGAGCCGTCGCGTTGGGACCAGGTCCAAGACGCAACGCGCGGAGCGCAGGCGCCCGCCGTTGTCGAAGAGTCCGTCGAGGGAAGCGATCTGAACCGATTCTTCCCCAAGGTCGAGTCGCCGTTCGACATTGTCTTCAAGCAGGAGAAAGACGGCTTTGCCCAGGCCAGCCTGCAAAAGGATGGGCAGGAACTGGCGGTTCTTTCGATCTCCGATACGGCGAACAATCCCCAGGCGAAGGAAAAGTTCGCCGCCAGCGAGCAGCAGCTCGACGGCCACCCGATGGCCGCCGCCGGCAGCAAGGGGACGGCAGTCCTCATCGCCGATCGGTACCAGGTCCAAGTCCGCTCGATGGACCCCTCGTTCGACGAGGCGGAACGCGTCGCCTGGTTGCAGAAATTCGATCTGAAGAGCCTCTCCAACCTCTAATCTTCTGCAAGGAGCCTGCCGTGGCAAAAACAATATATCAGCTCGTCGACGCCCTGCCCGAAAAAAGCATGACCACGCGGTTGCTGGGAGCTTTGGACTGGGTCGTTCCGGGGGAGTGGAAGAACATCGTCGGCTTCGAGAAGATGATCAGGGAGGTGAGCGGCGAAACGGACCAGGCCTGGGTCCAGAAGATCGGCGAGCGGGCGATCCAGCTCTATAACGACAAGACGCAGGGGTATCAGCGGGCCCAATGGCTCTACCAGACGATCGACTCGGCGCAAGGCATTGCCGGCGCCGCGGCGCTGGTCGACAAGGTCGGGGAAAACGTGGGCTTCCTGTCGTTCCTCCGCTGGCTGACGCCCAAGGCCGACACCGCGCAGGTGATCGACCTGAGTCTGAAGTTGATCGTGGAAATCGTCGCCTTCTGCAAACTCAACGGCATCCCCGGCGATGGCATCGGCGACTTCGCGGAATCGCTGGCCGACTACCGCCACGAGGCCTTGATGCGGATGGCGACCCTGGTCTGCATCGATGGGATCGTACCGCTCGGGCCCGACTTCGTGGGCAAAGCGATGTCTTCCTTGAAGGGCCTCGGCGCGTCGGGGCTGGAGAAGAACAAGCGATTCCAGCAGATCGAGTCGATGATTCCGGGCAACGGCGCCACGGAGAAGCTGGGCTACGTCTCCCGCGGCCTCGACGCGGCGCAGGGCTGGATCGGCTCGTTCATCTCCAGCAAGGGCCTGGCCGTCGACAAGATCGTCGGCAGCCTCAGCGGGTTCGCCAACGGGATGGACGGGAAGCTCGACTACGTTGCCGCGTTCGTCGACATCATGACGGACTACTTCGAACACACGGGGACGCAGTCCGTCGCCCGCAGCCTGATCTCGCGCGCTGCCGGCGAGGTCTGACGCAACCTTTTCTTTGACTCTCTCAAACAACACTCGACTGGAGGAGTCCGCGATGGGTACGCTTGGAACGATTCTGGGATGGGCGATCTTTGGATTGATCGCCGGGGCAATTGCGCGGTTTGTGCTCCCGGGAAGGCAAGCCATGGGCTGGCTGATGACAATGCTCCTGGGAGTCGTCGGATCATTCGTTGGCGGGGGATTGTCCTACCTGCTGTTCGGCCGCGGGGAGAAGGTGTTCCAGCCCTCCGGATGGATCATGTCGATCCTCGGGGCGGTGATCGTGTTGGTGATCTACTCGTCGGCGATCGCCAAGAAGGGCGCGTCGTAGGTCGCGGTCCGCGGACGTGCTTCCGCGGGGAACGCGCCGCGGCGGACTGGAGGTTGATCGACACGAGCGGGTCGGATTGCCGCCCGCTGCAAGTACCGTTGCGGCCCAAGCCGCCTTGAAAGGAGTCTTGATGGACCTCGGCAAACGCTGTGCAGCCGAACTGTTCGGCACGTTCTGGTTGGTTTTCGGGGGATGCGGCAGCGCTGTTCTGGCGGCCGCGTTCCCCGAGGTGGGAATCGGGCTTCTGGGGGTCGCCTTCGCGTTCGGGCTGACCGTGCTGACGATGGCCTACGCGATCGGCCATATCTCCGGATGCCACTTGAACCCGGCGGTCACCGTCGGCCTGGTGGCGGGCAGCCGCTTCAAGGCAAGCGAAATCATTCCCTACGTGATTGCGCAAGTGGTCGGCGGCATTGTCGGCGCGGCGGTGCTGTACGTGATCGCTTCGGGAAAGGCGGGGTTCAACCTGGCCGACGGATTCGCCTCGAACGGCTATGGCGCGCACTCGCCCGGCGGCTATTCGCTCGTCGCCTGTTCGGTCGCGGAATTCGTACTCACGTTCATGTTCCTCCTGATCATCCTTGGCGCCACGGACAGCCGCGCGCCGCAAGGATTCGCTCCGATCGCCATCGGATTGGGATTGACGCTGATCCACCTGATCGGGATTCCCGTCACGAACCTCTCGGTGAACCCGGCCCGGTCGACGGGCCCCGCCCTCTACGTCGGCGGCTGGGCGCTTGCGCAGCTCTGGCTCTTCTGGGTCGCTCCGATCCTCGGCGCGGCAGTCGCCGGGGTCGTCTATCGCACACTATTTGGCGCCGCTGGCGAGGAAGGCTAGTCCCGGATTATTCATAAACGCCTGGAATTCTTGAGCCTCCTGGCGGACCTGAGTCGATCTGCGTGGACTGCTTCGAGAACAGCCAGGAGGCTCAAGATCAACATGGATCGGAGAATACCTCCGATCCGGATCGCCGTGAGGGAACCCGGCTTGTGCGGCCTGAGCGGATCGGCAATCCGGCGCCATTCTGACTCCGCCCCGCGGACGGGCAAGAATTGAAACGGGCCGGGCCTCGCCAAGAGGCCCGGCCCCAGATCCGCAAAACAAGCGCTACGGAACGGATGCACGACTGTTTCTTGTCGGGCTGCGCTGCTCAGCACCCGGCGCAGGGGGCGCAGGCCGTGGTCGCCTTGGGGGCGCAGCAGCCGCGGGCCGGACGCGCGCAGCTACGGGTCCGCGCGGGGCGGCAGGGGACCTGGACCGTCTTCTGCACCATCTTGCAGACGCGGACCTCGACCTGCTTCTCCACGCAGCGGGGAACCCGCACCGTTCGGGTAACCACCTTCTGCTCGGGAACGCACTTCACCACGCAGACCTCGCGGGTGACCGTCCGCTCCTGCGGCACGCAGACCGTGTACTGCACCTGGCGCGTCTTCTCTTCTTTCTGGTACTCGCAGACGCGAACCTTCCGCGTCCGCGTCTCGGGCTTGCAGACCGTCACGGTATACTCGTAGGGCTCGTCGACCATCACCGGCTTCGAGCAGGTGACTTCAACCTCCTCCTGGACAATGTTCGGAACCCAGACCTTCTTGACGCACTGGACGGTGTCGGCAGCGCCGGCTCCGCCGCAGGAATCGCAGGCACTGTCGCAGGCGGGGCTGCATGCGGTGGTCGCGCAGGCGGGGCTGCATGCGGTCGCGCAGGGGGCGGCGCAGCAAGCGCTGCGACGGGCCCACAGGCGGCAAGCCCGGCGGGCCGTGCGGGGGCTCGCGCAAACCGTGGCACTGGCTGGAGCGACTTCCACGACCTGCTCTTCCCACTGGCCCTTGTCCTTGCACACGGTACGGGTCTCTTTGACCTGCTCGACCTTGCACACCTTGCGGACGCCCTGACGCTTCTCCTGATGGGGAACCATCACCGTGTACTGCTGCTCGACTTCCTTCCAGACCGGCGTGCAGACCGTGAACTTGCACGTCTTGGTCCGCGTCTCCGGGACCATCACCGTGCATTTCGTCTCGATCGTCTTCGTTTCCGGAACACGCGTGTAGACCGTGCAGGTCTGCTGGCGCTGTTCCGTCGTGTACTCAACGGCCCGGACGGTCCGCAGCTCCGTCACCCATTGCGGCACGCAGACGGTGCGCGTGACATATTGTTGCTGACATGCCGGCTGGCAACAGTCGGCCTTGGGCGGGCAACATGCCGCCCCACAGGCGGCCCACGAGGCCCCGGCCATCACCAATGGCAGGAGCAGGGCAAGCGACGACCTCAAGTAGCGAGACATTGGTGGATCCTCCTTGGAACCATAGGAATGACCGAACTCCAACCGCCTCCACCACGACGTGCGCGGGTCTGGGAAGCCACTGGGTTCTGAACAACGTGGGCAAACCAGTCCAGTCAAAACAGCGGGGGCCCAACCCGCTCAGCTATCCATTGTTCTGACCCGCAGCGCCCGCGTCAACACCCTGGCCAACAAGAAAACCACAGATCGCGCCGAGTGAGCAGCCTGCCCCTGGCGAACCCTTGCCAACAAGAAAACCACGGGTCGCGCCGAGTGCGCGTTCTGCCACGATCGAAGCCGCATTCTGCCGCCCTGCAACCGTTCGCCCCGCGACTGCAAGGTTGGGCGCATCATGCCACAAAGCTCTACAACGCACCGGGTTGTAGCCACGGCCAGCCTCGTCCGCGACCCCTGGCATGAGAATTGCTCCGGCGTCGTCCAATCAACCGGACTTCTTTCTTCCCGCAAGCCGACGGCCTTGCTCTCCAACGGACCGCCGTGTGAGATTCTCGGCCCGGCCCAGGGGCGGGGTTCTGACCGAGCTCCGCCAAAGAATCCAGGGCTGCGAACTCCGGTTGTGCATCGGTCCGGCTGGCGGAATCGTTACGGCTTATTCGAGGCATCAGAGATTTGTCATGTTGCGAAAGACTGTGTGTTCAGGAGTGATGTGCGTATTGTTGGGCATCCATTCCGCCCAGGCATCCGTTCAGGTTCCGTCCTATGAGCCGGCAGAACCTGGCGCTAGCGGATCGATTCGCGAAGAACTCGACATGTTGTTGATGCCGGAGAGTCTGCTTTCAGAGCAGAAGACGAATGTCTTGCTGTTCTCCACGTTTTCCGGTTCAGACGGCGGCTGCGAGGAATCGGCCACGATCACACCAGCCAAAGCCCCGGGGCCGCCCGCGGCGGATGCGCCGATCGTCGCCGAGCCGGCCTTGCTGGCAATCTGGCTGATCCTGGGGATCGCCGGGCTAGTCTGGTGTCGCTTCAGAGCCGCGTAGATTCTGAGTCTGTCAACTTCCTCATCGTGGCGCTGGCCCTGTACCTGTTCATCGTGAAATTCCTCTCCAGGACGCCGCGCCGCGGCGGTTATGCCGCGACCTTCCTGCGCGGCCCCTCGTAAATCTTCACCTCGCCGGCCATCTCGCCCGTCTGCCACGGGCGGCCGAACCGCTCCTTGCGTTCCAACGTGAGCCGTTCGAGGTAGACCAACTCTTCGAGAAACTCCAGGCGGCTTGCCGCGCCGATCGACATTTCATGATCGTGCAGGCAGGCCCGGATCAGCGAGATCAGCCCGACGATCCCCATGGGCACGGCCAGCAGCGTCAGCAGCACCGTGGTATTCTGATTGCCCTGCGACAGGCTGGCCACGGCGCCGGCGCACAAGATTGTGGCCGCCAAAACCATAATTGCGGAAGGTGTCTGTTTCATTTCGTGTCTGCCCCTGTGCCAAGTATGCAGTAATGCAAAAAAGGCGATTGTCGAGTCCAATCGGCTGGAAACCTGGGCAGACTTTAACGAAAACGCCGACTGTAACGGCCAGGCCCGCCGCGTTCTTGCCGGCGAGACGGCTTCTCCAGCGATCCACTGACCAATCGGCAAGGTCCAGAATCCGATTGTTCAAGGCTCACAGTCCAGACTCCGGCACTCCCGGGCGAAGGCCTCGCCTCACCCCCTCTTGAACCTTGCCTCGGGCCTAATCCCGCCCCTGCGTAACCCAAGCCAGGTTGAATCGCGCCAGCGCCATCCGGTCATAGAGCTTCTCTTCCCCGCGTTCGAAGAGCAGGTAAACCGTGCCGTCCGACCCGGCGGCGAGCGACGAGTAGGCGCTCATGCCTTCATGGACCAGCCGCTTGACCGGCCACGTATAGCCCTGGTCGAAGCTGGCGAACACCGTCATCCGGCGCCGCGACTTGCCCGGATTGTCCGGCGCGCTGAACAGGAGCACGTCCTTGCCGCCGGTCAGCTCCAGGGGCATGCGGATCAGCCCGGCGTTGCAGCCATAGCTCGGCTTCGTCCCGTATTTGAAGTAGAACGGTTCGCCGATCTCGAACAGGTCGGTCGTCACCTGCCAATCGACCCACATCTGGCCGCCGTTATGGCTCCAGGCGATCTGCCGCCGGTGGTCGACGGACATGTGCGAGCGCGAGTTGTAGTAGATCGAACCGGTGGACAGTTCCGCCAGCGTCCCCTCCCCGGTCCCGCTCTGCACCGGTCCACTCGTCTGCCACGTCTTGCCCCCGTCGTCGCTATAGATGGCCGTATTGTAGTTGTAGGGCCACCACTCCTGATCGTTGTTGCCCATCGGCGGCTGAACGCGCGCCGGCATGATCAGCCGGCCCTTGTGCTTGCCGAACTGGAGCGTGACCCCCGACTCGGAGCACGTCGTCTGCACGGGCACGTTTCCCGCCCCGCCATGCCCCATCGGGTTGGGCTTGACGACGATCTCCTCCCGCTGCCACGACTTGCCGTGATCTCGGCTCCGCCAGAGGAATCCTCGCTTCGATTCGACGACCATCACGTCGCCCGTGTTCCAATCGACGATCGCACTGCCGCCGGCGTCGTGGCCCACTTCCCGCGCTGGTTCGAACGTCTTGCCCCGGTCCGCGCTGCGGCGGAGGAGGCGGCCGCTCCTGGCAAAGGCGAGCACCGAGCCGTCCGCCGCCACGACGACGTTCGGAATCCGATTCCCGGCGCCCTCGTAAAGGTCTTGGACCTCCAGCAGCGGCTCGCCCGCACGGCAGACTTCAGCCGCCGCCAACAGAGCCACAACGGCAAGGCTCGCGACGGCAGGAAAACTCCTCATGATCTCGCTCCTGGTCTTCAACATTCCTGGCCCGGCGGGGCCGCGCCGCTCACGCCCCGTAGATCGGAACCGGCGGCCGGCTCTGCCACTTGCCCTGGGTGAAATCGGGAAAGTCGATTGCCGAGCCGTTCCGCGCGACCGAGTCGATCGACAGCGGCGTGATCGCGCTCCAGGTGGCGGCATCGTAGACGTCTTGGGGCAGCGGGGCGCGGTTGACGACCGCCTTGAGGAAGTCGTGGATCAGCACGTAATCGCTGCCGCCGTGGCCGCCGTGCTGCCTGGCCTGCTCCTGGAGAGCCGTCCAGAGCGGATGGGCGTATTCCTGCATGTAAGGAGCGAACGGTTCGTAGGCATGGGGGCTGGGCGACTTGCCCTCCAGGTAGATGCCGCCCTTGGCGCCGCCCATGTGGATGCCCTCGGTCCCCTGGAGCCGGAAGATCAGATCGTAGGGCCGGGGCGTGTTCATGTCGAAATACAGGGTCACCGTCCGGCCGCCGGCGGTCTGGAGGAGGCTCGTGTTCACGTCGCCCAAGGCGTAGTCGCGCTGGGCGAGCGGGTGGTCGGGGCCGAACTTGCGGGCGGCGTACTGCTTCAGCCCGGCGGCCTTCGTGCTGTTGCTGGCGATCCGCGTAAACCGATCGCCGCGGTTGATGTCCATCCACTGGGCGATCGGGCCGATCGGATGCGTGGGGTAGAGATTGCCGTTCTTGGCCGCCGAGTGCTCGCCGCGCCAGCTGAGCTTGCCGTCGTCGGTGAACATCAGGGAGCGGCAATCGTGCTGGTAGCCCGCCTCCGCGTGCAGCAGGTCTCCGAACAGCCCTTCGCGGACCATCCGCAGCAGGGTCAGGGCCTCTTGGTGGTAGCAGACGTTTTCGAGCATCATGCAGGGCATGCCCGTCTCTTCCGACGTGCGGACCAAGTCCCAGCATTCCTCCAGGGTAACGGCCGCCGGGACCTCGGTGGCGGCGTACTTGCCGGCCTTCATCGCGGCGACCATGATCGGCGCGTGCCACTGCCAAGGCGTCGCGGTGAGCACGGCATCCAGGTCGTCGCGCTCGACGAGCCGCTCCCAATCCCGCTCGCCTTGAGTATAGGCCTGCGGCCGGTCGCCGGTCGCCTGCTCGACGATTTCCTGCGCGCGGCCGGCCCGCTCGGCGAGGATGTCGCCGACGGCGGGGACGGCGACATTCGGGAACTGGAGGATCGTCCGCAGCAGCCCGCTGCCGCGGCTGCCGACGCCGACGATGCCGATTCGGGCGGTCCGGGTCGGCTCCGCGCTGCGTCCCACCGCGCCTGCCAGCGCCGCGGAGGCTGCCGCGGAGGCTGCCGCGGTTTTCAGAAATGCGCGTCTCGAGTGCGTATTTGGGTTTTCCATGGTCGTCTCTCCAGGCGGTGAACCGGACACGAAGGCGTGAACCATTCTGACCGCCCGATCAGCGCGATGCAACAGCGGAAGGGGCCAGAAGGGGCCACCCATCATCCAGCGCTGCCGCCGCCCTCTGCCTGGCGATTTCTCCCGCTTCTGATAGCTCTTTCGGCTGGTATGCCGCTTGCCTCCGGCTCTCAAACGGAGGCCGATGATTCCGAGGCCCTGGCACCCGCCATTCCGCGCCAGCTTTCGGCAAGGTGCAACGCTCAATATTTCACTGGTTGAGACGGGGCTCTTGCCTGGGAGCGCCGGATGGAGCGACCTTTGGCCTTGGACATCCCCCCCCTCGCCTGGATTTACCCTCGGCGTTGTGGTAGAGTCACCGCTGGCGCGCCGATCGCCCCTGTCGCGTTGTTAAGCGGTGGATTTGCCGCGGAAATTGCGGCCGCCATCGTCAACGGTCGCGTCCACAGCCTGCCGCGCGATTACTTGCCAGTCGCCGCTTGGGAGAATAAAACAAGTGCTCCGACCCGCTCTGGCGCGGCGGCCGATCCGCCCCTGCCGAGTTTCGGCATCCGGGCCCATGCCCGGCCAGCAGAAAGAGGGGCCGCCCCGCGGCAATCCGCCGAACGGCGGGGCAGCGAATGCCGCGCGGGTCCGTTCCGGCCGCCGTTGCTGGGGCCGGGCGGCTGGTCGTATCCACTTCGGTCCAATGGGCAAAGCCGGGGCATTCGTCCGGCGCCGCCCGAGAAGCCTGGGAGTTTAATGAGTATGTCTGCTTCAAAGATCGTCTCCAAAGACAATGTCGGCCGGATTCTTCAAACCGCCATGGACGCCGGAGAGGGGCTGCTCAGGCTGGCGCCCAACTGGGTCCCGCGCAACTTCCTCCACCCCGGCAAGCGGATCAAGCTCGCCCCGACCGACTGGTACGCCCTGGGCGTCCACCGCGGCGGGATCGACGAGCGCTGGTTCGCCAGCACGACCGAGGCGATGAACGACAACCGGGCCGACGACGAAGGCCTCAGCTACTGCGTCGTCGAAGGTCAGCGATTCCTGCTCCGCGACGCCGTCGAGGAGGGCCAGGGCAAGATCGTCGGCGAGGCGATCTGGAGCGAGTACAAACGCTGGCCCGTCTACTCCAAGTTCTTCGACAACATGGGGCCGATCCCCCACCACATGCACCAGCAGCACGAGCACGCCGCCCTGACCGGCCAGCAGGGCAAGCCCGAGTGCTACTACTTCCCGCCGCAACTGAACGCCGCCGAAAACCACTTCGACTACACCTTCATGGGACTCGAGCCGGGCACCACCAAGGACGACGTCCTCAAGTGCCTGGAAAACTGGAACAGGGGCGACAACGGAATCCTCGATCTCTCCAAGGCCTACCGGCTCAAGCCGGGCTCCGGCTGGATGATCCCCGCCGGCGTGCTCCACGCGCCGGGCTCGATGTGCACCTACGAGCCCCAGTGGGGAAGCGACGTGTTCGGCATGTACCAGTCGATCGTCGAGGGCCGCCAGGTCCCCTGGGACCTGCTCGTCAAGGACGTGCCCAAGGACAAGCACCAGGACCTCGACTTCATCGTCGAGCAGCTCGACTGGGAGAAGAACGTCGACCCGAATTTCAAGCAGAGCAACTACGTCGAGCCGATTGTCGACAAGGCCGCTTCCGGCGACGGGTACACCGACCGCTGGATCGACTACGGCGGCTTCGACGGCAAGCAGCTTGTCAGCGCCAAGGAGCTGACGATCGCCCCCGGCGCGAAGATGACTCTCCGCGACCCCGGCGCAAGCGGGTGGATCACCGTCCAAGGCTGCGGCCGGATGGGCAAGCTGGCCCTGCAAACGCCGGTGATGATCCGCTTCGGCGAGGAGCCGTGGGACGAGGTCTTCATCACCGCCGAAGCCGCGGCCGCCGGCGTCGAGATCGAGAACACCGGCGGCGAGCCGCTCGTCGGCCTCCGCTACTTCGGCCCCAACACCCATCCGTCCACGCCGCAGATCGGCGATCACCGCAAGCAGTGAATGCCGGTGGCCGACAACCGGTGCCTCTGCCGAGGGGACCGCGCTGGCGCGGAATGTCGAAACGATGGCTGCCCAAACATTGCATGACGAGGGATATGTCGTGATCTGCGGCCTCTCGCCGGCCGCCTACGAGCGAGTGCTCGAGGCGATCGGCGACTGCCATCCGCGGCACACCTACGACCGTGGAGCACTCGAATTGCGCCGGGTGCTCCACGGCGTTGCCCCCGAGCAGTATGGGAAGCTGCTCGACGCGCTTTCGGAGCACTATTTGCGGCACACGTACGACGGGTGGACGCTCGAAATGATGACGCCGAGGAAAGACCACGAGTGGATCAGGGCCCTGTTGGGACGGATGATCGAAGCGGTCGCCTTCGCGCTGGAGATCCCGATCCAGAGCGTTGGTTCCACGACTCTCTCGGCGGGCTCCCACCAGCGCGGCCTCCAGCCGGACGGCGCCTACTATGTCGGCCGCGAGAGCGAGGTCCGCGGCAGCGACCAGTATCGGCCGGGCGAGGACCCGCCGCCGGACCTGGCGATCGAAGTCGACGTCACGAGCACGAGCATTCCCCGGCTTCCCGTTTACGCCCAGATCGGCGTGCCCGAAATCTGGCGTTATGAGGGCGGGAAAGTCCGGTTTTACAGCCTGGCGGCCGGCGGCGAGTACAGCGAAGTCCACCGCAGCGGGGCGTTTCCGTTCCTTGCCCCTGAGGACATCGCGCGATGCCTCGAGCTGCGCCACAAGACCGACGAGAACTCGGTGATCCGGGCGATCGTCGATTGGGCCCAAGACGCCTCGTCGCGATAGCCGCGGGCGCAAGCCGACCACTGGTGTTGGCGGGATGAAAAAAGGAAGACACGGATGCGAAGTCGCGGCTTACGAATCGTCGTGGGGAGCGCCGCAGTGGCCCTTAGTCTGGCGGCCGGCGCGGCCGCGATTGCCGCCGAGCAGGAACGAGCCTCCGTTTCCCGAGCGGAATTGCCGTATCTAGCGCAAATTGAGCAGTCTCTCGACGCGGTCGAGCGCGCGGACATCGGCACGGCGGTCGACGCCCTCCAGTGGACGGGGGAAGCGTCGAGCAAGCTCAAGCAGCAACTGGCCGGCGCCGCCACCAGCCTGGGCAAATCCGACGGCCACGAACTGATCGGCGTCCGGCGCTTCTCGCCGCGTTTGCACCAGATATACGGCGCGATCCACTACGAGAAACAGCCGCTGATGTTTGTGCTCCATCCTCGGCTTTTCAACGGCCAGTGGCGGATTCAGACCGTGACGTTCACCGTCGACCTGAAAGGGCTCGACAGCCTGGCCCCCTTGGAACGGATCGCGCCGGAGCCCGGTGACAGAGTGGCAGCACGCGGGGAGTTCCAAGACGGATACGCGAGAACTGAAAGCGGAAAACTGAAAACTGAAAACTGATCACCGAGTCGTTCCCATTTGCAAGGATTTCCCATGAGCGAACACAAGAACAACTACCCTAAGCTTCACAACGCGGCCTGGCCGGGAGTCGTCGGCAAGGGCGAGGGCGGCGAGCCGCCGATCGATCTGGACACGATGCTCGACCTGACCGCGGCGGCCGAGGTCGACGGCGTCAAGTTCGACGGGTTCGACCTGTTTCTTTATCTGCCCCATATCGACATCGACTCGACCGTCGAGAGCGACGACGCGATCAAGCAGTTGGCCGACAAGGCGCAGGCCCGGAACCTCCAGATCGGCACGGTCGTGGCGCCGATCTGGCAGGGGACCGGCGGCGGGGCGGCGATGGGCGACGAGACGGAGCGGGCCCGGTTCCTCGCCCAGGTCCGCAAGGGCTGCTACGTGGCCCAGCGGCTCGGCGAGCTGGGCATCCGGCCGCACGGCAACGTCCGCATCGACAGCGCCGGCGGCGTCGAGCCCTGGCTGGCCGACCCGGAGGCCAACCAGAAGCGGATCGCCGACTGCTTCCGACAGGCCTGCGATATCGCCGACGACCACGGTCAGACGCTCGCCGCGGAGGGAGAAATCTGCTGGGGCGGAATGCACAGTTGGAAGCGGATGCTCGAACTGTTGGAGATGGTCGATCGGCCGGGCACGCTGGGGTTCCAGGCCGACATGGCCCACACGCTGCTCTACCTGATGGGCTACAACGCGCCGGAAGACGCGATCCTCGCCGACGACTTCGACTGGTCCGACCAGGCGGCGTTCGACGCGGCCTACAAGCAGTTGACCGACGCCCTGCGGCCCTGGACCAACGACCTGCATATCGCCCAGAACGACGGCTCGGTGCACGGCTCGGGCTCGCACGACAAGACGGGCCGCCACTGCCTGGCGAACGATCCGAACGGCAAGCTCGACATAACCCGCCACGCCGGCTTCTGGCTGCGCGAAGGCGGCGAGTTGACCAAAAAAATCCGCCACCTCTGCTGGGACGGCTGCATGTTCTCCAACGCGACGATGATGGAGCCGCAGACCTGGAACGAGATCCTCGCGGCGATGATCGCCGTGCGGGATGCGCACGGGTGGCAAGAATAAAGCGGAAAGCGGAAAGCGGAAAGCGGAAAGCGGAAAGCGGAAAGCGGAAAGCGGAAAGCGGAAAGTCTGGAGCCGGGAGTGGGGCGCGGCGCGAGTGTCTGAGGGTCCCTGATGGTTCGCATGGAAGGGCTGCGAGACCGCACCAAGGCGTTTGCGCTTCGCATCATTCGGCTGTATGGTAGCTTGCCGAAAGAAACGGTATCGCAGGCCATTGGAAGGCAAATCGTTCGATCAGGGACAAGCGTGGCTGCCAACTTCCGGGAGGCGTCCCGGGCGAGATCGGACGCAGAGTTTATTGCTAAGCTCGGCATTGTCGAGCAGGAACTCGATGAGACGATGCTTTGGCTCGAACTCCTTGTGGAATCGCACATTATTACCGAGAATCGTCTTGCAGACTTGCACGCCGAAGCAGAGGAGCTTCTGAGAATCGTGGTTGCCTCGATCAAGAACACACGGCCCTCACGGTAGGTGCTGAAATCTGCGTTTTCCGCTTTCCGCTTTCCGCTTTCCGCTTTAACCACTATCCCAGAAAACTCATCACAAACCAGTTCGCTAACCATAACAAGAGGAGTCAGACATGTCCAAGGAACTTCGCATCGCCATGCTCGGCTGCGGCTTCATGGGGCGCACCCACTCGAATGCCTGGCTGCAAGTCAACCACTTCTTCCCCCGCGAGCACAAGCCGGTCCTCAAGGGCTGTTACGGCCGCCAGGAAGACCTGAAGAAGCTCAAGGACTTCCAGGCCAAGTGGGGCTACGAATCGCTGGAGACGGACTGGCGGAAGCTCGTTGAGCGCGACGACATCGACCTGGTCGACGTCTGCACGCCGAATTTCATGCACAAGGACTGCGTGATCGCCGCGGCCGAGGCGGGCAAGATCGTCGTCTGCGAAAAACCGATGGCCATGAATTCGGCCGAGGCCCAGCAGATGGTCGACGCCGTGGAGAAGGCCGGCGTGGCCAACATGGTCTCGTTCAACTACCGCCGCGTGCCGGCGATCAGCCTCTTCAAGCAACTCGTCGACGAGGGCCGCGTCGGCCGGCCGTTCCACTACCGCGCGGTCTACAACCAGGATTACACGATCGGCCAGGACGTGCCGCAGGGGGGGATGTCGCTCTGGAGGCTCGACAGCAAGGTCGCCGGCAGCGGCGTGACCGGCGACCTGCTGGCCCACTCGATCGACACGGCCGAGTGGATCAACGGACCGATCAAGCGCGTCGTCGCCCATGCCGAGACGTTCATCAAGGAGCGCAAGCACGCCGACACCGGCAAGGTCGAAAAGGTCGGCATCGACGACGCCTGCATGTTCCTGGCGATCTTCGAGAACGGATCGCTGGGCACCTTCGAGAGCACCCGCTACGCCCGGGGCCGGAAGAACTACAGCACGATGGAGATGAACGGCGAGCGCGGCGGCCTCTACTTCGACCTCGAAGACCCGCACATCCTCCAGTTCTTCCGCTACGCCGACCCGGAGACCGGCAAGAAGATCGAGGACCACCTCACCGGCTGGCAGCGGATCCACGTGACCAACTTCGAGCACCCGTACATGAAGAATTGGTGGGTGCCCGGCTGCACGATCGGCTACGAGCACACGTTCATCCACGGCTTCGCCGACTTCCTCGCCAGCCTGGAGGGGGGCCCGGCGTTCCAGCCCAACATGCGGACCGCGATGCGGACCCAGCAGGTCTGCGAGCGGGTCCTGGAAAGCGCCAAGCAAGGCGCCTGGATCGATATCTGATCCGCCCGCGTTCCCAACGGCTGCGGAAAGACGGCTCCAACTTCCGGTCGGCAACCGGGTTGGAGCCGCTCTGCTTTCGACCCAGGTGCCGGATCACTCGTCTCCCTCGACCGGATCGACCATCGCGATCAGCGTCTGCCCGACTTTCGGCTGCGGTGGATCGGCCGCCGTGAAGACCCGCAGCCTTCCCGCGCCGTCGATCAGAAACAGGGGCACCGCGGCGCCGCCGTAGTGGGCCTTGAAGGCCTCGAAATCGAACTCCTCGGTGAGCCGCGTCTTCTTGATCCGCGCGCCCTGCGCGAAGCGGTTCTGCAAGTAGTCGAAGGTGATCTGCGGCCCGAAGGCGATCCGTCCGGGGATGAACTTGGCCGCCGTCTCGCTGCGGATTCCCTTGGCGGGGGGCGACGGCAGGAGGAACACGGACTGGCGCCCAAAAAGTTCGCGGAAGTGTTGTCCGGCCAGCGAATTGATCTCGCGGTTCGGGGTCAGGGCCAGGAAGCGGCCGATGCCGCCGAGGTCCATCTCTTCGATCGCCTGGTGCGAAAGGATGCTGCCAAGCCAGACGGAGAGCCCCTCCATCCGCGCCACGCGGATGTTGTCCGGGTTGCTGTCGACCATCAGCACGCGCACGCCCGCCTCCTTGACCTTCAAGGCGATCGCCCGGGCGCCGGGATGCGCGCTGAGGATCACGAGCCCCTGCGGGTTGGGCGTGGCCAGCCCAAGCCGCTGGGCCAGCGGCGCGATCGAGAGCCCGTAAATCGCCACCGTGCCGATGATCACCGCGAACGTGGCGGCCACCAGCTCGCCGCCGATGCCTTCGTGCAGGGCAAACACGGAAGCCACCGCCGCGGCGACGATCCCCCGCGGCGCCAGCCAGGCGAGAAACGCCTTCTCCTCCCACTTCAAACCGGAGCCGATCGTCGAAACCCAAACCGCCGCCGGCCGCACGACGGCGATCAGAAACGCCACAAAGGCAACGCTCGACCAGCCCAGCGCCAACACGTCGGCGACCTTCAGCCGGGCCCCCAGAATGACGAACAGGCCGGATATCAGCAGCACCCGCAGATTCTCCTTGAACTCGACCACCCGCTGCATCTCGACCCATTTCTGATTGGCCAGGATCACGCCCAGAACGGTCACCGTGAGCAGGCCCGACTCGGGCTGAACCACGTTCGATGCCGTGAACACGGCCACCACAACCGCCACGAGAATCGGGCTGGCAAGAAAGTCGGGAATCCAGAACCGCCGCATCAGCCAGACGAGCGGGCCGGCGGCCACGAAACTCAGGCCCAGGCCGACTCCCACGGTCCGCAGCAGGTCGCCGGCCACTTCCCACGCCGCATGCTCCATCCCCCCCAACTCGACCGCGCGCAGCGCCTCGAACACGAGCACCGCCAGCACCGCGCCGATCGGGTCGATCACGATCCCTTCCCACTTGCTGATTTGCCCCGCCGGACCGGTTGGACGCAGATGGAGGAGGATCGGACCGATCACCGTCGGACCGGTGACCACGAGGATCGCTCCCAATAGCAGCGCGGTCGGAGTCTCCAGCCCCAACAGGAGGCGCGCGGCGGCGGCGGCCAAGACCCAGGTAACCAGCGCTCCGATCGACACCAGACAGAGAATCGGCCTGAGCGACTCTTTTAATTCCCGCAGCCGCAGCCCCATCGCCCCTTCGAACAGGATCAGGGCCACCGAGAGCGACACCGCCGGCAGCAGCAGATCGCCAAAAACCTCGTCGGGCTGGAGCACGTCCGTCGCCGGCCCCAAAATGAAGCCCGACGCCAGCAGCAAGAGAATCGATGGTAGCCGGGTGGCCCAGGCAATCCACTGCGCCCCGATTCCCACCACCACGATCCAGGCAAGCGCAATCAGCAGATGTTCCGTGTCGCTCATCCAGCCAGTCCCTTGTGTCCAATCGATGCGACTCTGCGACTCCGCCAGCAGCCTGCTACGCTTGTGAAAAAGCCGCGTGCCCCGCATGGCGCAGAACGGAGGTCCACCGGTAAGCTGGAGCGGAAAGAAGCCACCGATACGATAGCGATCCGGCGGCAAACCCGCAATCCGGTTGGAGGCGGGGCGCAGGTTACGGCGGCAGGCAAGGGGCCGCTTGGGGGGAGCGGAGCGTGAAGGGAGGCGGCCCAGCGATTTGCCGCTGACGTACCCGTCTGCCGTGGCCGAGGCGAATCGTGTCCCAAGCGCGCCGCCCCCATTGCCCTGGCCGCCCAAGCCGGGCAGAATTGGCCGAGGGCCGCCTCTTCTGCTACTTGGTGGCCCAAGGGGCGGTATGGTTCTTCGAGGGCATGTCACTGAAGTTCATGGGCTCGATTGATCTGGCGATCGTCGAACCGATGTGGCGGTTCAGGGCGGGGATCGCCACGGGCGGCGCGGTGCTGGCCGCATTTTGGCGCGTGCTGGCGTTTCACCCGATCGCCCGCTGGGACTATTCGTCTATTCTGCCCTCCGCCGCTCGCTCCAGCCCGCTCGCTGGCCCAACTTCCCCTTGTCGCTGCAAAAGTACCAGGAGCGCGAACGGCAATTCCATCGGGCTGCGGAGGTCCCTCTCAGGCGCCGTTCTCCGAACAGCCGCACGATCGCTCAACCATGGCGATCTCCTCGAGCGCCAGGCCATAGAGGCCATAAACGAGCCGATCGATTTCTGCGTCCGCGGCGTCCTGCTCCGCCTGGATCGCGCGGAGCGCCGCGGGGTCTGGAAGCTGGCGCGCCCGCCGCGCCAGGGCGAGCATCCGGCCGACCAGCGCGCTGAGCGAATCGCAGGCGGCGGCCTCTGCTGGCGAGTCGAAGTCGATCCGCCGGATCGGCGTCCGGGCGAGCACGTGGCCATTGATCTCCAACCCCGCGCCGCGGCGTTTCGCGTGGTGGCGGAACCACTTCCAGAGCAGGCGGCTGTTGAGGATCGCCGCGAAATAGTTGAGCGGTTCGGCCACGTCGGCCCGGGGCACGAAGACATTCACGCTGAACGAAACATATGCCGGTTCGCTGGCGGGTACCAGCGCCGGCCGCCGGCTCATCTGGAGCGCGATCAACTTGGGACTCTCCCAGAGCCGCGCCTGGCGCGGCCAGTGAAGCTGCCACCAGGGGCGGGTTCCCAACCGGGTCTCGCGGCGGGCCTCAAGCAGCGGACGGAATCGTTCCAGATGCCGGGCGAGCACCGGGCAGTCGCCCAATCGCGGCCAAGTGTCGCAAGTCGAGTAGACCAGCCGGAGCGAGGGCCGCGCGGCTCGGTCGTAGCGCCCGAGATCGCAGAGGTCGTGATACGGGCGCACAAGCCTGGCCTCGCCCGCCGGCAAGTCGAGCCCCGCGAGTTCTTCCGGCGTCAGCGCGAAGACCCCCTCGCCCACCCGCCAGCGCCCCGGGTGCTTGCGGTCGGCGGCCCGGCTGACGCTGGCCGGATTCTCCGCGATGCCCTGGCGAATCTCGCCCAGCTCGGCCAGCGCCGGATGCCGCCCCAGGCGGTCGAGCAGGCGATCGGCCGGCGGCTCCAGGTCCAACAGCCGATTGCGGAACAATTGCCCGTGGGTCTTCTGAAATGTGTGGACCGGCGACCGCCCCTCGACGAAGGGCCGCGCATCGGCCGCCGCGCCGGAGACGGGCAGGCGGATCGTGGTCGAACCGCCCGGCGGCGTCTTGGAGATGATCAGCAGCATGTGCCGGCCGCTGATGCCCGGAAAGACCTGAAGCCGGTCGAGCTGAAAAATCTCCTCGACGTGAACCGTCTCGCGGAGCACGGCGATCAGCCGGTCGGCGCCCGTGCCGGCCGACCAGTACGCACCGACGATGAATCCGAGCCGGCCGCCCGGGGCAAGCAGTTCCAGGCCGCGATGGAGAAAATAGTACCAGAGGTCCATCCGCGGCGCCCGATGCCGGCGTCCCAGGTCTGAATCGGCGATCGCATCGAGCAGTGGTTTTGCACCGAGTTCGCGGCGATAGGGCGGATTGCCTAGGACAACGTCGAACGGCCGCGTCCCGTCGGGCCAGACCTCTCCGGTCAACGTGTTGCCGCTGAGGATGTTCCTCTCCAGAACCTCGGCGAGTTGGCAAGGATCGCTTCTGGCCGGCAAGCGAGGCAGCAGCGTGAGCCAGAGGATTCGCCGTGCGACGGCGACGGCCTCGGTGTCCAGGTCGCTGCCGTGCAGCGCGGCGGCGATCTCCAGGGCCGAGGGGGCCTCCGGCTCCCGGAGCAGACGCTCGGCAGCGGAGAGCAGGAATCTGCCGCAGCCGCAGGCGGGATCGAGGACCCGCGGGAGCGGCCCCTCCGCGCCTCGCGGCAGGCAGCGGTCGGCAATGTATGCGGCCACGTAGCCGGGCGTATAGTAGATTCCCTCCGCCCGCCGGCGCCGTCGGCTCGGCTCGATGGCAAGCCGCCCCCGCCCGCGGCGCAGCCGCCGGGAGAGCAGGTGCTGATGGACCGTCTCGAGCATGTCGACCGGCGGATACTCGCGGCGAAACGCCTGTTCGACCAACGCCCGCACGCCCGCCGCCGATGCCGGAAGATTTACCAGCAGCGGGTCGGCCACCGCACCGGGGACCGTCAACCGGCGGTCCTCGGACCGGTGCAGGTACATTTCGAAGGCCCACTGCTCGATCAGCCGACGGGATGCCCGCTCAACCTCGTGAAGGGGCAATTCCTGGTTCTCCAGGAGCAGGCCGCCGGCCAACTCGCGCCAGGCGGATTCGATCTGCGGTAGGAGAGTGGCGTGTGACAAGGCACCGTGGTTCCATTCAAGGGCACGATTGGGTGCAAGGTTGAAGGTTCAAGGTTTGCCTCCCACTTGGCCATGCAACCTTGGATATTGAACCTTGAACCTTGCCCGATTCACTGCATTTCCGCGAGGAGCCGGCTTCTTCCAGCACCGGAGTTCGATTCCCGGTCATAGCCCCAGTCCGCGGACCAGGTCGAGGACCCCGTTTGCGCCCGCCCAGGCTCCGGCGATCAGCATGCCGACCGCGGAGAGCCACAACATCAAGTCCCAAAGCCGGCCCGGGGTAATCCGGCGGTCGCAGCGCCGATAGCGGAAGTAGAGCGTCGCTGCGGCGAGCATCGGCAGCATAATGGCCTGCATGACGCCGCTGAGCAATACGAGCTCTCCCGGCTTGCGGACGAGGATGCATGTGACCGCCGCGAAGGCGGGGAAGAAGACGCAGAAGGCCTTGATCCACCAGCGGCGCTGTGCCTCGCGGCGCGCTCCGATGCCGAACACGCGAACCGCGTCGGAGGCAACGCGGGTGTGGCCCGCATTGGCGACGAAAAACGTCGAGTAGAGGACGGCCAGCGCGCCGAACAGGAACAACCACTTGGCCCACAGTCCGAACACCGGCACGTACATTTCTCCCAGCGTGCGGATCAACTGGCTCCCCTTGGGGTCCAGCCCGCTTCGATGGAGCACCGCCGCGCCCAGCAGGTAGAAGGCGACCGTGGCGAAGGTGTAGATTGCCATCGACACGCCGGCGTCCCAGCGCATCACCCGCAGCCAACCCCGGGCGCGGTCGGCCCAGGCGGCGGAGGGCTCCTTGGGGCCGGTGAATCGCGCGTACCCCTTCTCGAGACACCAGTAGGGATAGGTGACCAGTTCCGACGTGCCGACGCCGATGATCCCGAACGTGGCCAGGGCGGTGCTGAGCGGCTCCCAGCGGCTCATGCCGACGACGACCGGCGGCAGTCGAAAGCTCAGCCCGGCGGCCAGGTCCTCCCAGTGCATCGCCCAGGCCTCGTGGGCCTGGATGGCCACGACGCAGAAGATCGTCGCGGCGGTGAAGGCGGCGACCATTGCCGTCGACACATTCTGAATCACGGCATAGCGCCCGGCCAGGAGAATGGCGATCGTCACCAGGGTGACGATCATCGCCCAGGTGATGTCGTCGGTCCAGAACAGGCCCGGCGTCCGCTCACTCGGCCGCGGATGCCCGATCCGCTCGGCAACGGCGTTCTCCAATTGCCGCACGGCGGCCTGGCGGCTCTTGAAGCGGCTGCTGGCAAGGTCGGGGTAGTTGCCGCGCAGCTGCTCGCGGACCGGGGCCGAGCGGGCGTCCCAGGCGTCCTGGGCGGCGAGCAGGCGGTTGAAGCTGCCGTCGAGCGGCAGGCTCATGGCCAGGGCCTGACCGACGCCATGAACGATTCCGCCAAGCTGGCACAGGCTGAAGACAAACATCACGAGCCAGTACCAGAGCAGCCAGTTGACCCGCAGCCGCGGGCCGGGCACGGCGTCCATCGCCGACATCGTCCCCTCGCCCGACGAGATCGCATAGCGGCCGAACTCGACCTGGACGAAGACCTTGATCACGCAGCCGACGATGATCAGCCAGAGGAGCCAGAATCCGGCCTGGGCCCCGGTTTTCGTCGTCGCGATCAACTCGCCGGAGCCGACGATCGCCCCGGCGATGATCAGCCCCGGGCCGAGCTGGCGGAGGATCCCGGGGATCGAACGGGGCGGCGTGCGGATAGCGCCCGCGGCCGATCCCTCGGCCCGAACCGTGCAACCCGAAGGCCCGTCGCCCATCAGCATCCTTCCCGGTCTGAAGCCCTGAACCAGAGTTCAGGCACGATTCTGGCCAATCGAAAGGGAGAATGCAAGCCGGATCGCCAGGGAGGGTGCGCGTCAGCGAAGCCAGGGCGGCTGGGCTCTGCCCGGGGCCGGTTTGTGGCCGCTCCCGCGGGGCGAAATCCGCAGGCAAGCCCATCCAGCCGCCGGGCAACGGTTGCAGGATCGCCGAGAGATTCGCATACTATCAGCACAATCGTCCCCCGGAATCCCGGCCCAATTGTGGGCCCAATTGCGGCTCTGCATCACGAGGAAAGGCGAGCCATGCGCGTGATCGGCGTTGAATCTGCGGTTCGCCTCTTGTCGGACCTCGTGGCCCTCCCGACGGTGAACCCGATGGGCCGGCCGCACGCCGCGGCCGAGCCGGTCGAACGCCCGGCGGTCGACTATCTCGTCAACCTGTTCGGCCGCTACGGGGTGGAGATGCAGCGGCTCCGCCCCAATCCGGTCCATGAGTCGCTGTTGGTCAAGATTGCGGGCCGCCGCCGCGGGCCAGGCACGCTGCTCGAAGCGCACCTGGACACGGTGCCGGCCGAGGACTGGGGCGAAACAGCCTTCGTGCCGCGCCTCCAGGACGGGCGGCTTTTCGGGCGGGGAGCCTGCGACGACAAGGCGTCGGTGGTCGCCATGGCGTTGGCCCTTGTCGAGGCGCTCGAGGCGGGCGCGCGGCCGGCCCTGCCCGTCGTGCTGCTGGCGGCCGGCGACGAGGAACACACGCAGACCGGCATCCGGCAGTTTGCCACCTTGGATTATCCGCTTGCCCGTGCGGTAGTCGGCGAACCGACGCGACTTGCGCCGATCATCCAGCACAAAGGCGTGGTCCGGTGGGAGATCACGGTCCACGGCCGCAGCGCCCACAGCTCCCGGCCGGAATTGGGCCGCGACGCGATCGCCGGCGCGGTCCGCGTGCTCCGGCATCTGGAGGAACACGAGCGGCGTCTCGGCGAGACGTTTGTCAGCCCCTGGATGACCGGTCCGACGGTTACCGTCACGATGATCCACGGCGGCCGGACCTACAACGCCGTGGCCGACGAGTGCACGCTGTCGGTCGATTTTCGCGTGCTTCCGGGGATGCAGCCGGCCGGGTCGCGCGACGAGCTGATTTCGTCCCTGGCGGCGCTCGGGCTGGAGATTACCCACGGCGAGGTGCAAGTGATGATGCCCCCCCTGGCCACCGCGGCAGAAGACCCGTTTGCCCGCAGGGCCCTGGAAGTCTGCCGGCGAGTGACCGGGCGCGGCGACCTGGAGTTCGCCGGGGCGCCGTACGGAACCGACGCGGCCTGGGTGGCCGAGCAGGCATCGACGATCGTTTTGGGCCCCGGCGGAATCGAGACGGCCCATGCCGTGGACGAGCACGTCGAGATCGCGGAAGTCGTCTCCGCCGCCCGAATCTATCACGACCTGTTGATGACTGACGCTTGACGCACGGATGTCTCGCGGCGGGGGATGCGCGTGCCTCATTCAGCCCGTTTCGGCGTCCTGTGCTTCGCCGTGCCGCCAGAGCAGAAGCATCGCGCCGAGTGCGACGCACGGCGCCCAGCCGATCACCGCCAAGCCGAGATCGAAGGAGCCTGTCTGATCGACGAGCCTTCCGAAGAACTTCTGGAGCGGCGCGGAGGCGACCCAGGCGATTGTCGCCAACAGGCCGGTGGCTTTGCCGACGTGCTGCCGACCCATCTCCTGCGTGAAGGAGTAGTAGCAGGGGAACAGGCCGAGCGTGCTCGCTCCGATAATCAGCAGGACGGCGAGCAGCGGCCAGCCCCGCGGCAGTGCCGCGGCCAGCGTGGTCAGCGCGGCGAGGATCGAGCAGAGGCCAAACACCAGGAGCCGCGCGCGGTGAGCCTGCAAGCCGTGGCGGGCGAGCCACAACCCCAGTCCGCCGGCCAGCAGGCAACCGACATCCGTGGCGACATAGTAGGCGGAATTGAAATACAGCATGCTCGCTTCGTCGTAACCGCGACCTTGCTGCAAGAACTTCGGCAGCCACGCCCGAATCAACTGCCAGACGCTGTTGATGCAAACGACCATGATCACCAGCGCCCAGAAGCGGCGGTCGCCCGCCAAACCCATCCACCAGTCACGTCTACTCGGCGAGGCGTCGCCGGTGGTTCGACCGCCGATTTTCAGGTCGCCGCGCCGAACGAGCGACAGCCACGCGACGACCCACAACGCCCCGCTCGCACCGACGACGAAAAACGGCAGGCGCCAAACTCCGGGGGCGGTGTTGCCGCCGACGATCGCACGGATCACCAGGGGCGTGAAGATAGCGCCCAGCGACGCCCCGCTTTGCAGAACGCTGTTGCCCATCAGGCGATCGTCGGCCGAAAGGGTGGATTGTGTCGTGCGGAGCGCACAGGGCCAGTGGCCGGCCTCGAAGAAGCCGAGGATCGCGCGGCACGCCAGGAGCGAGCCGTGGCCGCGCGACAGGCCCGTGGCGACGCCCACCGCCGACCATCCGAGCAGGACAACCGGATAGAGGACGCGGACGTTGATGCGATCGGCGAGGATGCCGAAGGTCAAGGAGCCGACGGCGAACCCCCAGCCGAAGACGAGTTCGATATCGCCGTACTGCTCCTGGGAGAGCCCGAATTCATCGGTGATCCGCACGGAGAGGTTCGCCAGCGTCTGCCGGTCCATGTAATTGATCATCGTGGCCAGCAGCAGCAGGCCACTGACCCACCATTTCCAGGAGGCGGAAGAGGGGGGCGTTGCCGGTGCTATGGACATGCGGAGCCGCCCGATCGGTTGTCTGAGGAGTGCGGCGAACGGGAGAATGCGATCACGTCGACCCCCTGCATGGTGAGACCCGAGTTCCGCCTGCTTTGATCCGTGAACTGGCTTGGAGTTTGTCGCGGTTGCTGTCCCTATCGATAGCGGCACGCTGGTTCGGCGTCAAGCGTTGGCGGGATTTGGTGGTTTCTTCGCCAAGGGGGGCGGCCCGGACTGGCGGAAACGGATGCCCCATGGCAAGGGCCGCGGTCCGCTTGGCCGAAAAGGCTCTCTTCCTGATGCCTGCTCCGCCTCGAATCGACGCCTGTCGCTTGACGCGGTCGGATTCGCCGAGGATACTTCCCTCACGGCTCGGACCCGGTGAGGTCGGCGTTGCACAAGCCACGTCTCCCCCGCCGCAAGGGCTGCACGGCGGCAAGATGGGGACCGGGCCGCTCAAACGATCGGCAACTCCCCCGGAGTTCTCCACGATGAGCATCGCCAATTTGGAGGAAAGGCTGGATCGGTTCCGCGGCCGCTTCGAGAAGATGCGACGCGAAATCGGCAAGGCGTTCGTCGGCCAGGAATCGGTCGTCGAGGGGGTTTTGACGGCACTGGCCGCCGGCGGGCACGTCCTCCTGGAGGGGCTCCCCGGAACGGGAAAGACGACCCTCGCCCGGGCGCTGGCCAACGTCGTTGACGTCTCTTTCCAGCGAATCCAATGCACGCCGGACCTGATGACAGCCGACATCATCGGCACCTACGTGATCATGGAGACGCCGCAGGGACGGCGGACGTTTGAATTCCAGAGAGGTCCCCTGTTTGCCAACATTGTGCTTGCCGACCACGTCAGCCGGGCGATGCCCAAGACCCAGTCGGCCCTGCTCGAAGCGATGGACGACGCGCGCGTCACGGTCTCCACCGAGAGCTTCGAGCTGCCTCGGCCCCATTTCGTAATCGCCACGCAAAACCCGCTGGAGGCGGAAGGCACGTTTCCCCTGCCGGACGCGCAGCTCGACCGGTTTCTGTTCAAGCTCACGATAAAGCGCGCCGACGCAAGCGACCTCGAACAGATTCTCGATCGGACAACGGAGGCCGCAACGGTCACAATTCAGCCTGTCCTGACCGGCGCCGAAGTCCTGGAAATGGGCGCGTGCATCCGCCAGGTCCCGATCGCGGCCGACTTGCGCCGGCAGGCGATCGGGCTGGTGCTGGCGACCGATCCCGGCCAGGCCGGCGCGCCGGACGCGGTCCGGCAGTATGTCCGTCACGGCGCGGGGCCGCGCGGGGCCCAGGCGGTCATCCTGGCCGCCAAGGCAAAGGCGATCCTGGCCGGCCGCGGCGAGGCTGCCGCCGCGGACATCCGCCAGGCCCTGCCGATGGCGTTGCGGCACCGGATTTCGCTCAACTACGAGGGGCTAGCCGAAGGCATCGCGCCCGATGCTCTGCTCGATCGGATCGTGGCGAAATGGCCAGCACGGTGAGATTCGACGATCTGCCCCGCCTGGAACGCCTGGCCCTGGCCGCGCGCCGCTGCGGAGGCGGAATATTGGCCCAAGCCGCGCCGCGCCTGCCTTGCGGGGGCACCGAGCTGAGCGGCTATCGCGACTACGCCGCCGGCGACGATTACCGGCAGATCGATTGGAGCGTCTGTGCCCGCCACGATGAACTCCGCGTCCGGCAATTCGCCGTCCAGCGCGACTGCCGCGTGCACCTGCTGCTCGACGCGTCGGCCAGCATGGGACTGGGCACGCCGGTTGCCAGATTCACCCTGGCGGCCCGAATCGCCGCGGCCCTGGGCTACGTTGCGCTCGATCAGCAGGCCGAGTTGACCCTTCTCACGTTTTCCGATCGGCTCGAGCAGCCGATCGGCCCATTGCGAGGCAAGGGGCGCGCCGGCGCGCTCTTGCGCGAGCTGGCGCGGCTCGCGCCCGGACGCGGCGGGACGAATCTCCGTCGGGCGGCCGAACGGTTCGCCCGCCACCGCCGCGGCGGCCCTCGGCACGTGGTCGTGATCAGCGATCTGGGCGAGGCCGAGGCATCTTGCGCCGGGCTCGATGTGTTGCGGCTGGCCGGTTGCTCGCCGCGCGTGGTCCACATCCACGACCCGCGCGAGGCAGGCGAGGTCGCGCCGGGCGACCTGGAACTGGTCGACGTCGAAAGCGGTGACCTGTGGCAGGTCACGATTACCAGAGCACACCTGCGCCGCTACGGCGAGCTTCTGGCCGAGCAGCGGGAACTGCCGCGACGCTATTGCCGGAAATGGCGCGTGCCCTATGTCAGGGCGGGGCTCGATCTGCCCGAGCAGCGCGTCTTGCAGGAGGTGATCCGAACCAGGAGCCGATTCGCGTGATTGCCCCGGCGATGATCCTGATCCGCCCTGCGGCGCTCCTCTGGGGGCTGGCCGCCGCCGCGATCGTGCTCGTCTACCTGCGTGCGATCCGCCCGGGGCGCGTCGAGGTGGCAACCGGGCGCCTCTGGCTGCGGATCCTGGGCGAGCCGCGCACCAGCGCCAGACTCTGGCGCCGCCGTCGCGTCCGCTCGGCGGCGATTCACATGGCCATTCTGGGCCTGATCGTGTTTGCCGCGGCGGACCCCTGCTGGAACAGGCCCAGAACGGTCGTCCTGCTGATCGACAATTCACTCGATACGGCGGCCCCGGGCGGCCAGGCAAACCGTCTCGACCAGGCAAAGCAGGCCGCCCAGTCCGTGATCCGTTCGCTTGGCGAACGCGAGCATGGCGTCGTGATCTCAACCGCGGGCGCGGCCGTATTGGTCTGCGGCCGGCAACAGGATCGGAACCGCCTGGCGGCGGCTGTCGATCGGCTGACGGCCGTCGCTCGGCCGTCTCGCATGAGACAGGCCGTCCGCGTCGCCGCCGAGTTGGCTGCGCCGGCGACTCGGCTTGAAATCCACGCGATCGGCCCGCAGTATTCCGCGGGCACGGAACAAGACGTCCGCGAGACGGGGCGACCGGCCGGCTCGCTCGGGCCGGCGGACCAGCCGCGGGCCCGCCGGGTGGCGCCCCTATGGCCCTGGGCCGTGTGCACGGCGATGTTGCTGTTGGCCCTCGAATGGTTTTCTTACCACCGGCGATGGACCTGCTGAAGATGAGCGATCTTCTTCAAAGCCTGCGACTTGCCCACCCGGCCGTGCTGGCGGCGCTGCTCCTCCTGCCGGTGCTGGCGCTTGCCTCGCGGGCGAGCCTCGCCCGCGAGCCGCTGGCGAGAAGGCTGGCGACGCTGGCGTTGCGTCTGCTGACTGTTTCGCTGTTGGTTTTCGCGTTGGCCGGTCCGGTTGTTGTCGAGGATTCTGACGAGCGCTGCGCTGTGCTGCTTGTGGACCGCAGCGCGAGCATCTCGGAAGGCGGCGCCGCGGCCGCCAAGAGATACGTTGAAGATGCCCAGAGCGGAGCCGGTCCGGGTCGCATGGTCGTCGTGCCGTTTGCCGCAACGGCCGGTGAATCGGCCGATCGGCTGGCCACCGACCTGGCCGCCGGGCTGGAGGCGGCAGCCGCCGCGGCGTTTCCCCGGGCGAGCGAGCGCACGGTGCTCCTCAGCGATGGAAACGCGACGGTTGCCGGCAATCTGCTTGCCGCGGCCGCGGCCCTCCAGAGCCCCGTCGACACCGTGCCGCTGGCGGCAACAACCGGACCGGAAACCTGGATCGCGGCTTTCGACTCGCCGGGGACGGTCCGCCCGGGCGAAGATTTCACCCTCCAGCTCACGATCCGTTCGGATCGGCCCTCGCGGGGCGAGGTGGTCTTTCTCCGCGACGGCCTTCAGGTCGAGCGCCGCGAGGTGGCCGTTGAGCAGCGCGAGGCGACGGTTCTTCTCTCCGCCCGGCTGCTCGATGAGCCGAACGCCGAGTTCCAGGCCCGCCTCGAAGGATTCGAGGACACGCGGCCGGAGAACAATCTCGCTCGGGCGATCGTCTGGCCGTCATCCCCGGCTCGCGCGCTTCTTGTCGGCAAGGGTGACGCGGATTTCGCCCGGCTTGAAAGCCTGCTGCGGCGATTGAGAATCGAGCCTCACGCGTTCTCGGTGGAGGACCTGCCCGGCGATGCCGGCGGGCTTGATCGATATGACCTGGTCGTGGCGGCGAACATCCCGGCGGCGGCCTTCACGCCGCAACAGGCGGAGGCGATTGCCGCCTACGTCCGCCGCCTGGCGGGCGGGCTGCTGGTGATCGGCGGCGCGGATTCGCTCACCGCGGGCGGCTACCGCGACCACCCGCTCGAACAGCTCCTGCCGGTCGCCTGCCGCTACGAGGCGCGCTCGCAACGGCCCTCGCTGGCGATCGTGCTGGTCATCGACCAATCGGGCTCGATGGAAGAGGGAGGGGCGATCGGGCTGGCCCAGCAGGCCGTGCGGCGAACCGTCGAGATGCTTGACGCTCGCGACGAGTTGGGGGTCGTCGCCTTCCAGGAGACCAACCGGTGGATCGCCCCGCTCCAGCCGTGCACGGACAAGCAGAAGGTCCTCCGCCAGGTCGACACGCTCTCCGCCGGCGGCGGCACGAACATGCTGCCGGCGATCGAAAAAGCCCACCTCGCCTTGGACGAGAGTTTTGCAGATCTGAAGCACATCATCGTGCTCACCGACGGCATTTCCTATCCGGGCGATTTCGACGCTCTGGCACGCGGCGTGGCCGCCTCGGGGATCACGATCTCGACCGTGGCAATTGGCGAGCGGGCAGCCGAGCCGCTGCTGCGGACGATCGCCGAGCTCGGCGGCGGCAGTTTCCACCTCTGCCGGAATGCCCGCGAACTGCCCGATGTCTTCGCACGAGAGACCGCCAAGGCGGCCCGCTTCGGGATTCACGAGCAGCCGTTTTTGCCCGCATACGGGCCGGCGCTGCCGCAGACGTTCGGCAAGCCGCCCAGCCTGCTCGGTTATGTGGAGACCAAGGCAAAGCCCGCAGCCAGCATCGCCATGCTTGCCGAGGCCGGCGACCCGCTCGCCGCCTGGTGGCGGTGCGGCGCGGGAACGGCGGCCGTCTTCACGTCGGATCTCGACGGCTCCTGGTCGCGGCCGTGGAAGACCTGGTCCGGCTGGGAGCCGCTCTGGACAACGCTGGTTCGGCAAGCCATCCGTCCCGGCGGCGCCGGCGGCTGGCGGCTGCACGCTCGGCGGGCCCTGGCGGCAACGATCGTCACGGTCGACGCCCCACCCCTCGGCGACCGGCCTGAGGCAGATGTCCAGGTTTCGCTCCAGGGGACCCGGCCCGACGGCGAGAGGCGGGAATCGCCCATGCCGCGCGTCGCGGCGGGCAAGTACGCCCTGGAGACGCCCGCGCTGCAACTGGGGACGTACCAGTTCACCGTCACCGCAACGATCGCCGGTCAGCGGGTGTTCTCCGGCAAGACAGCCGTCTGCATCGATTGGCCCGATGAGCTTGCGCCGCGGGAGACGAACGTCGCCTTGTTGAAGGAGATCGCCTCTGCCACGGGCGGAAGGTTCCATCCGGCGCCCGGCCAACTGCTGGCTCCGGGCGCGGCTCCGCGGACGCGGCTCGTGCCGGTGTGGCATTGTCTCCTGTTTGCGGCGATACTGGCGTTTCTGGCTGACCTGGCCGTCCGGCGGCTGCCCGCCGTGTTTCCACGTGATCCGGCAACCGCAGGGCGCAGCGCCCCGAGCCCGCGCTCGGAGCGGAATCCAGATCCAGACCGCAATCACCCGCACCAAGGTCCCAAGCCATGAATCTCACACGAATTTCGCAGCTGCTCCTGGCAGCGGTCCTCGTCGCAAGCTCCGCCAGCGCCCAGGAGGAAGCCGGGCGGGCCCCGTTCCTGATCGGGGGCACGGGCGGCGCCTATTTTCTCGCCGAGCCGGGCGAGCTGGTGATCGTCGTGGAAAAACGCGACCGCAACCGATCCGGCCGCACGGCCGATCTCCGCGCGATCCTCGTCGGGCCGGACCGGCGGGTGATCCAAGACGTGACGATTCCCGACGACCAGCGCGCCCGCGGCAGCGGCCTCGGGCCGGTCCAGACCGCCAGGCTTTCCACGCGCGTCGAGCGCAGGGGCGTGTACGGGCTGAACATCACGGTCTCCAACGATCGCTACGGCGACGAGATCGCCTGGGGCTTTCAAACGAACTCGGCGCACTACCTGATCGAGACCGCGCGGGGCCACCGCGACGCGCGGCGCGAGGAGCCGATCGTGCTGCTCGACCCGGACCAGCCCCGCGACGTCTGTTTCCTGCCGCGGTCCGGCCCGTTCGGCATCGAGATCACCGGCCTGCCGGAGGGGGTTGAGGAGGCCGCCGTCTATGACGGCAAAGGCCGCCAGGTCGCCCGGCTGGCCGCCGATTCCAGGGGCGCGGCCTCGGGAAGCGTGCCGGCAACGCCCAGCCGCGACGCCGTCCCCTGGCGGCTGCACCTGCCGCGCGGCCGGGCGACGGTCCAGATCGACGGGGTCACCCGCTGGGACGACGGCGATCTCTACCCCAACCTGCCGCTCTGGACTCCGCACGCCGAGTCGTGGTTTCCCCTGGCGGAGAATCGCTGGTTGCTCGCCCCCTACAGCCGGACCGCCTATGGCCAGCCAGGCAGCCAGGCGGAGATCGCCTTCGAAGTCGATAACAACGCCGAGCGGAAGCGGACGATCCGCCTCGAGCTGGAGTTCCCCGGCAAGACCTGGCCGGCCAGCCTCGCCGAGAGCGAAGTGGCCATCGCGGGCAAGCGATCGGCGAAGGTTCGGGTTCGCTACACGGTTCCCGCCAGCGAGGCGCGCGTCCATCTCAGGGCGACGCCCGCGGGCCAGCGGCAGTTCTCCACCTACAGCACGCTGACGGTCAGGCCGGGCCGCGCGCCGGCCGCCGAGCCGTTCGCGATTCCCCTCGTGCTGAAACCCTATCAGCACGAGAACGAGCAGTTCGGCTACCTGGCTGACTTCCCGCGGGCAACGCAGGTCTATTTCGATGTTGAGAACCGGCCGTTCCTGAATACGGAAGGCGGCATCGCCAGCTGGCGCGGCGGCCAGTGGGTCGAGACCTCGCTCCGCGACGCGGTCACCTCGGGCGACGAGGAGCTCGCGCGGCAGCCGTTCCGCTCGGCGTCGAACAAGCTGGCGTTCGATGCCGATGGCGGCGTCTACCTGCTGGCGCGTGCGTCGCGCCGAGCGGCGCTGCTGCATTCGGCCGACGGGGGCAAAACCTTCGCAGCCTGGCCGCTTCCCCCGCGCCAGGGCCGATCCCAATCCTTCGACCTGGAGCAGTTCTCGGGGCACAACGGCGGCGACTACCCCCCGCCGATTGCCCGCTTCACCCAGACCGCCGCCGATCCGAAGTTGATCTGGCGGCGGATCAACGACCTGGAGTTGTTCGTGCCGGAGAAGCAGGGCGGGCGGATCGTGATCGGTGAGCCGATCCTGATCTCGCGGCAGTCGATCGGCCTGTCGCTCCACTCGGGCAGCCCGTCGACGATCGTCTCGCGCGGCTCGAAGGTCCACGTCGTCTGGGCCGAGGCGACCGATCCGGCCGAAAAGGCGCCGGGCGTCCCCACGTATGTCGTCACCTACGATCGGCGGACGAAGACGCTGGGCAAGCCGGCGCTGGTCGGCCACGGGCCGCCGGCCAACGACGTGCACAACACGCCGAGCATCACGATGGACAGCCGCGGCCACCTGCACGTGCTGGCCGGAACGCATGGGCGGCCCTTCCCCTACGCCCGATCGCTCCAGCCCAACGATTCCGGCGGCGGCTGGACGGAGCCCGCGCCCACCGCCGGCCAGCCGCGGCAGACCTATCTCGGCCTGGTCTGCGGCCGCGACGACGCGCTGCACCTCGTCTCGCGCGTTTGGCGATCCGGAGAGGAGCCGTTTCCGGCCAGCAGCTACGCCACGCTCGCCCAGCAGCGGAGACCGCCGGACGGCGATTGGCAACCGCCCCAGGCACTGATTATTCCGCCCCTGTCGGAATACAGCGTGTTCTACCACCGGCTGACGATCGATCGCACGGGGCGGCTGTTCCTCTCCTACGACTACTGGTCGACCTACTGGTTCTACCGCACGGACCAGCGCGGCGACCGGCGGGTGATGATCATGTCGGCCGACGGCGGCAAGACGTGGAAGCTGGTCTCGACGAGCGACCTCGTCGGCCGGCCTCGGCGGTAAAGGCGACCGCCAAGCGGCCGGTTCGCTCTTCGTGTTAACGGCCCGCCCCCGGCAGGCCATAATCGCGGGCAACACGCTCCGCGGCCCCCTCAAAACCCAAGTCCCACCGAGCCATGAAGACCATCCTTACCCTGCTTGCCGCCCTGGCGGCCTGCCCGGCGACGCTCCCCGCCGCCGCATTCGAGCCGGCCACTTCAATCGCCATCGCCGGCGATAAATTCCTCATCAACGGCGTGCCGACGTACCGGGGACGTACCTGGCGGGGAGCCGTTCTGGAAGGGCTGCTGCCCAACTTGCGCATGGTCCAGGGAGTCTTCGACGACCGGAATCCGGAGACCGTCGCCAGGTGGAAATACCCGGATTCGGGCAAATGGGACCGCGAGCGGAACACGCGGGAATTCATCGCCGCAATGCCCTTGTGGCGCGAGCATGGCCTGCTGGCGTTCACGATCAATTTCCAGGGCGGGAGCCCCGAGGGCTATTCTCGCTCCCAACCCTGGGAGAACAGCGGCTTCGACGCCGGCGGCAATCTCCGCAAGGACTATGCCGAACGGATGGAGAGGATCGTCCGCCAGGCCGACCGCCTGGGGATCGTGGTGATCCTCGGCTACTTCTATTTCGGGCAGGACGAACGGCTCGCTGGGGAAGAGGCGGTCATCCGGGCTGTCGACAATGCGACCCGCTGGGTCCTTGACAAGGGCTTCACCAACGTGCTCATTGAAGTTGCCAACGAATGCAACAATGCCAAGTACGATCACGCGATCATCAAGCAGGACCGCGTGCACGAGTTGATCGAACGGGTCCGGAGCCATCAGCGCGGCGGCCGGCGATTGCTCGTGTCCACCAGCTTCAATGGCAACACGCTGCCTCCGGACCGCGTGATCAAGGCGTCGGACTTCGTCTTGCTGCACGGCAACGGCGTCAGCCGCCCGGAGCGCATCGGGGAAATCGTCGAGCAGGTTCGCGCGCTCCCCTCGTACCGGCCGAAGCCGATCGTTTTCAACGAGGACGACCACTTCGACTTCGACAAGCCGGAGAACAACTTCATCGCGGCGACGCGGGCCCGCGCCTCCTGGGGCTACTTCGATTTCCGCAGGAAGGGCGAGGGCTTCGACGAAGGCTACCAGAGCGTGCCCGTCAACTGGGGCATCTGTTCAGAGCGCAAGCAGGGGTTTTTCCGCCTGATGAAGGCGATCTTCGTCGACTAGCCTCTCGATTCTCGCCAGGATCGTCGTCGGCGGCCGCGATTGCCGCAGCCTGGCGAGGGCATCCTCGAACCCCCCGATCCCAATCGCCGGGTTGGCGTTGAGCAGTTGCCCGACGGCTTCCAGCGCGTTGGCGTGGATCGTCTCCCGCTGGCGGATTCGCGCCGCCTCGTCCGCCGCGCCGGCCAGCGCGGCCGCCTGGTCGGGCGCCAGCATCTCCAGGAGCACGCCGACCGCCCGGCCGTTGCCCGTCCGAGCCAGCGCGGTGGCCGCGTTGTAGCGGACGATCACGTCTTCATCGGCGAGCATCGATTCCAGGCGCTGTTGGGCTTCGAGGTTGCCCACGACGCCGAGTGTGAACGCGGCCGCGGCGCGGAGCGCCGGCGCAGAGGTCCGCGATGCCTGGAGGATCGCATCCCGCACCCCGCTGGAAGACCAGACATCGTCCCCACCGAGCCGGTCGGCGAGGATCGCCAGCGACTCGACGGCCGAACGCCGCACGGGGTCGTTGCGGCTGGCGGCCGCGTTGGCGAGGACCGGCAGGGATGCGTCGACCTGGAACTCGCCCAGGGCGCGGCAGAGAAACACGCAGAGCGTCGCGTCCTGCCCGCCGGACGTCAGCTCGCGGCGGAGGACTGCGGCGAGCTGCCCGGCCAGGCGGCGGTCGCGGCGCAGCGCAGCCTGCGGCGGATCGGCGAGCATGGCGGCCAGTTGCATGGCCGCCCGCCAGCGGGTGTTGCCCCCGGACCTTTCGATCGTCTCGGCAAGCTGGCAGGCCGTTGGCGGGGGAAAGGCCCACCAGCGGATGATCGCCAGTGCGAGTACGGCGGCAAGAATCACGCCGCCCGGCACGAGCACGAAGCGGACCAGAAACCGAACCCGCCGCGGTTGGGGCCGGGGCGTCTCGTCGACCGGCGGCGCCAGGGAAGACGGTTTGTCAGGCAATTCGGGGCTCCGGATCGGGATGGTTGGCGGCGACGGCCCCTGGTTGCCGCGACTTGTGCCGGGCCCGGGGCGGCCAATCGACGCCTCCCCCCCGCGAGCGCGCGGCGGCGCGGCGATCACGGCATCCTAGCGGGGCCACGAAACGAGCACGTCGCCGAGCAATTCTCGGGCATCGCGGTTGCGGTCCGTGGCGACGGCAATGATGCCCGTGCCAGACTCGCGGCGGAGGATGCGGACGCTGCGAACGTCGATCCGCGCGTCCTTGAGCCGGCGGGTGATCCGGGCCAGTTCGCCCGGCTTGTCGGCAAGTTGGAGCACCAGGGCATCCTCGCTGATCGCCTGGAATCGCGTGCGGGCCAATCCGCGGAGGGCGTCGTCGTAGCGGTCGACGGTCAACGCGGCGACCTTCGATCCACCGATCGTCTCGACATCGAGCGACTCGATGTTGACGTGCACGGCTGCCAGGGCCTCGGCGATCTCCGCCACCATGCCAGGCCGGTCGTCGCTGACGATGATGATTTCTTTCATCATGAGACGGGTCACAAGGTTAGAGGTTACAGGCAGAATGACCAAGGTTCAAGATTCAATGACTAAAAAGCCACCGGTCCTTGAACATTGAACATCGAACGTTGGTCATCGAGCCTTGAACATTGAACCCTGGTCATTGGCCACTGGCCCTCTCTATGTCTTCCACGAACCGGTCGATATGCTCGCGGGTGACGTGGGGCATGGTGATCAGGTGGCCGATCTTGCCGTGGACGGCGATCTGCCACTTGCTGGCGACCTCGATCGCGGGCCGATCGAAGACGACGGTGATCGAATTCTTGTGCCGCCAGGCGTGGCGGCCGGCCCGGTTCAACCGCTCGATGGCGTAATCGGCCGTTTCCAAGCAGCGCTCGATGTTGCGGCGGAAGCCGGCCACGCCCACCGTGCGGAACGCGTACCAGAGGAAGAGCGGGGCGATCGCGTTCCGCGAGCCGGAGAGCGTCGTGTCGAGGGTGCCGACATACTCGATGTGGCGGGCGATCCGTTCCACGTTCTGCCGCCGGGCGAGCGCCGCGCCGCAGGGGATCGGCGAACCGATCATCTTGTGGCCGCTGATGCTGATGCTGTCGACGCCGGCCGAGAAATCCCATGGCTCGGGGTCGGCGACGAACGGCAGGATCATTCCGCTGAGCGCGGCGTCGGCGTGGATGTAATGCGAGGGGATCGCCAGGTCGTCGAAGATCTGCCGGATTCCGGCGATCTCGTCGGTCGCCCCCTTCATCGTGGTTCCGACGTTGGCGAAGACGATCGGCGGCACGTCGCGGTGGATGCGGATCGTCTCCCGCAGGTCCTCCAGGTCGATCCGCCCGTCCGCGGCGCTCTTGATC
>Ga0123329_1000337_pt1 | contig 49174 bp, 46 predicted proteins | sample BioC12SIPDNA_FD_89703 | JGI IMG/M metagenome (GOLD analysis project Ga0123329, IMG submission 89703) | Anaerobic biogas reactor microbial communites from Washington, USA - Biogas_R1_B C12 SIP DNA | ecosystem: Engineered > Bioreactor > Anaerobic > Unclassified | place: Washington, USA | collected...
AAGGCGAGCTTTGCGCTCGCGCAGGTTCCCGCGCACAAAGGGCAAGGCGAGTGCTTACCGCCGCCTCGCCGCTGCAGACATCCGCCCTATTGTAGCGGCTTCCCCCAAGCAGCCGAGTTTTGTCTCCGAGGCGCAGGGGGCCGTCAGCTTCAGCTGGATGCGGTCAGTCGTACAGCTTCCGCCCCTCGGCGAGCATGGCAATGAATTCCGCAATACGCTTCTGGCGCGTCTCCGGCCGTTTCACCGTCTGGATCCGGTGCAGGATGGCGTAGCGGTTCCGGCTGTCCAGCTGCTCGAAGAACGCCAACGCTGCCGGATTCTCGTCCAGCGCCGCCTGCAGATCGTCAGGCACAGTCGCCGTGCTTGGCGGGTCGTAAGCGGCCTCCCAGCGCCCGTCGGCCTGCGCCGCCTCCACTTCGCGCAGCCCGGCCGGGCGCATCCGGCCCTGGGCGATCAGCTCCAGCGCCCGCGCGCAATTCACCTTCGACCACTTGCTGCGCGCCCGGCGCGGCGTGAAGCGTTGCCCATAAAAGCTGTCGTCCAGTCGCCTGCTCTGGCTGTCGATCCAGCCAAAGCAGAGCGCCACCGTCACCGCCTCGGCATAGGAAACCGACGGCACGCCCGCCCCTTTTTTGGCGAGCTTCAGCCACACCCCATCTGACTCGGCATGGTGGGCTTCCAGCCATTGCTCCCACGCCTGCTCGGACTCAAAGGCGAGCTGTGGAGAATCGTCCATCATTCCCCCTGACTGGCTTCTGTCTCGCGCCGGGCCGTCAGCGCCAGCGCGCGCTCCAGCAGCGCCGCGTTGCAGCTCATCCCTTCCTGCCCGTAGATCGTGCTGTTGCCCTGCCAGTCGCCGAAATAGCCGCCGGCCTCGCGCAGGATCACCGGGAAGGGGCCGCAATCCCAGGGGCTCATGATCGGGTCGAGCATCACCTCCGCCCGGCCCGTAGCGACGAGCAAATGGCCGTAGGCATCCGACCAGCCACGCACCGTCGCGCCGGAGGCCAGCAGGCGGCGCCACTCCTCCTCGCGCCGGTAGGTGATGAAGGCAGGCGCATCGGTGCAGGCGATGATCGCCTGCCGCCAGTCGTCTACCGACGAGACGCGCGCCGGTCGCCCGTTCCACCAGCAGCCTTCCCCACTCGCCGCGGCGACCATCTCGCCCAGCGCCGGGAAGTGAGCCACGCCCACCTGAATTTCGCCCTCGACCTCCAGCGCCAGCAGGACGGCGTAAAGCGGCACGCCGCGCACGAAGCTGCGCGTGCCGTCAATCGGGTCGATGAACCAGCGGAAGCCGCCCTCACTGCCCTCGGCCTCGCCATATTCCTCGCCGACGACCGTGTGGTTCGGGTAGGCCGTCGCGATGCGCTCGCGGATCAGCCGCTCGGCCTCCCGGTCGGCGACCGTCACCGGGCTTTCGTCCGCCTTCAGCTCCGGCCTCAAGCCGGTCTGGAAATAGCCCAGAGTTAGCTGCCCTGCCTGCCACGCCGTCTCTACGGCGAAGGCCAGATAGTCACGCAAGTTGATCGCGTTGTTAGCCATAAGCTGTTAGCCCTTAGCTATAAGCGATAAGCCATAAGCCATAAGCCGTAAGCCTGAAGCTTCAGGCTTACGGCTTATGGCTACTTCCAACTTCACACTTCCCACTTCTAACTGCCTACTGCCCACTCTCCACTGGCATCTCTCCCTCTTCTTCTGTACCATTCGCAGGCCATGCTAGACAGTATCCGCCTCTATCTCAGCCGTCAAGCCGGCAGCCTGCCGCGCTATCTGCTGGAGCAGCTTCTCTTTTTTCTTGCCGGCTGGGTGCCCACGCCGTTGGGCATCGCCCTGCGCGGCCTGCTCTACCGGCTTATCCTGCACATGGACGGCGTCGCCGCCATCGAAAAGAACGTGCGCCTGCGCTTTGCGAGCAATATCAGCCTCGGCCACGGCGCCTACCTGGACGAAAACACCTATCTACACGCCACGCCCGGCGGCATCCGCATCGGCGCCAACACCATCGTCATGCATGGCGCCGTGCTGCACGTCTACAACTTCCGCAACATGCCGCAGAGCCACATTACGATCGGGCGCGATAGCCTGATCGGGGAATACAGCGTCATCCGCGGGCAGGGCGGCGTGACCATCGGCGATCGTGTCTATACCAGCCCGTTCACCCAGCTTATCGCCGTCAACCACGTCTTCGACGACCCCACCCGCCCCTTTGTCGAGCAAGGCATCACCGCGGAAGGGATCGTCGTCGAGGATGACGTCTGGCTCGGCGCCAACGTCGTCGTCACCGACGGCGTGCGCATCGGCCGGGGCGCCGTGGTCGCCGCCGGAGCCGTCGTCACCCGTGACGTGCCGCCGCACACTGTCGTGGCCGGCGTGCCCGCCCGCGTCATCAAGGAAATCGACGGCACGGCAATGCAAGAGCGGGTCGTGTATTAGTGGGCAGGGGACAGTGGGCGGTTGGAAGTGTGAAGTGTGAAGTGTGAAGTTGGAAGAAGTTGCCGTAAGCCAGAAGCCTGTGGCTTCTGGCTTACGGCTTATTGCTTATGGCTAAAGGCTAATGGCTAAAATCCTGGTTACCGGCGGCGCCGGTTTTATCGGCTCACATGTTGTGGACATCTACCTCGAGGCCGGGCACTCGGTCGTCGTGGTCGATAACCTGGCGACAGGAAAGCGCGAGAACGTCAACCCCGCTGCTGCCTTCTACGAAGTGGATATCCGCAACGAGAAGCTGGGCGAGGTCTTTGAGCGGGAGCGGCCCGACGTGGTCAACCACCACGCAGCACAGGCCAGCGTGCCGCTCTCCGTCGCCCGGCCGGGCTACGACGCCGAGGTCAACATTCTAGGCTCCCTCAACCTCCTGGAGCAGGCCCGGCAGCACGGCGTGCAGCGCGTCATCTATGCCTCGACGGGCGGCGCCGTCTATGGCGAGCCGCAATACCTGCCGTGCGACGAGGATCATCCCGCCCGGCCCCTCTCGCCGTATGGGGCCAGCAAACATACTGTCGAGCATTATTTACAGCTCTACGGGCAGCTTTACGGGCTGGGCTATACCATTCTTCGCTATGCGAATGTCTACGGCCCGCGCCAGGACCCCTACGGCGAAGCCGGCGTCATCTCTATCTTCACCGAGCGCATGTTAGCCGGTGAGCCGGCGACGGTGCATGGGGACGGGCTGCAGGAGCGGGATTTCGTCTACGTCGGCGACTGCGCCCGCGCTAATCTCGCCGCCCTGGAGCAGGGGAAAGACGGCATCTTCAATATCGGCACCGGCGCCGGCACGACGATCAATGACCTGTTCGACCGGCTGGCGGCAATCACCGGTTATCCCCACCCCCGGCAGCACGGTCCGGCCCGGCTCGGCGACGTCTACCGCAGCTACCTCAGCGCCGGGCTGGCGGCGCGCGAGCTGGGCTGGCAGCCCCGCTTTACCCTGGAGGACGGGCTCCGGGAGACGGTCGATTCTTTCCGCCGTAGCTGATCGGCCCCCGGATCGCGGGCATTCTGCACGCAGTTCGTCCCGCGTCGTCTCTAATCGCCAGAAGAGCCGCCGGTAAAGCTACGCCTCCGCGAGCGGCACGATGCACTCCGGCCCTTTGTTGTCCGGCCTGTTGACGAAGGTGCTCACCGGCTCTGCTTCCAGCGTGCCTTCCGGCGCCGGGCGCAGCAGGTGCTGCAGCTCCTCCAGGTGCGTGCCGTCGCTCTGCAGCCAGGTCTCGTAATCGGCCGGGTCGAGGATCAGGGGCATGCGGTTGTGTAGGTTAGCAACGTCGTCGCTCGGCGTGGTCGTCAGGATCGTGCACGACTCGATTTCACTGCCATCGGCGCTGCTCCAGCGCTCCCACAGGCCGGCAAACCCCAATACCTGCCCCTCGGCCGGCCGGATGTAGTAGGGCTGCTTCTTCCCGTTCTGCTTCTGCCACTCGTAGAAGCCGCTCGCCGGCACCAGGCAGCGCCGGTATTTGAACGCCGCGCGGAAGGCGGGCTTTTCCGCTGCCGTCTCGGCGCGGGCGTTGATCATCCGGCTGCCGATGCTCGGGTCCTCCGCCCAGAACGGGATCAGGCCCCAGTGAACGTGGGCCAGCTCGCGCTGCCCCCGCTCCTTATCCAGCCGGACGATGGCTACGGGCTGCGTCGGGGCGATGTTATAGCGCGGCGCGACCATCTCCGGCACGATGGGCAGGCTGAACTGGCGCGCCAGCTCCTCCGCCGGGACCAGCAACGTAAAACGACCACACATGAGAGGACCTCCAGAGAAAGAGCCACACGGCGCCAGAAGACAATGGCTGCCGGTTAGCACATTCCTTTTCAACTTTCACCACTCCTATTTTACCAGAAAAGGAAAGTGCGAACATATGTTCATAGCAATTTCTCTACTGGCCCGCGCGGCGCCGCTGCAGGTGGGCGATCACCGCGTCGCCGTAAGCCGTGATCGCCCAGCGGTCGCCACTGAGGGCCGTCACCAGAGCGTGAGTCTGCAGCAGGAGCAGCGCCTGCTGGACCGTCTCGGGCTTCAGGCTCGTCGCCTGCACGAGCTGCGGCGGAGTCATGCGCCCGTGGGCGCGCAGCGTAAGCAGAACCGGAAGCGGCGCTCCCTGCAGCCGCTCGAGCCACGCGGGACTATCGTTGAGCACCGTCATTGTGTGTCTGTCTCCTCCTGTTCCCCCTCTCCACCCCGCAATCGAACATATGTTCCATTGTAAGGGCCAATGGCGAAAAGATGTGTGAAGGGGACGTGAAGGAAAGCGTCGAGAACAGCAATTAACCGGAGAAGATGCTTGTTTGTCGATTTTGCCCGACAAACAGTACCTGAGTACGGGCAAGACAGTACGCCAGTACGGCGTGTCCGCCGCCCATCTATGCTAATATTCGGTTTAGACCTCTTCCCTTGTGGAGGGGAGCCAATTTAAGGAAGGGCCTACCCATCGCGCTGCTTGACCCGCCGGGCGCCAGGGTAGGCCCTCCTTATTGTACTGGCCTACGGCCGATTCTTCCAAAGAACCGGGGAAAGCCGCCTACACACTTCCTCCGGTCATCTCCCCACCCGGCGGCCCGGTCGCCGCGCGGGAGAGGTAGCGCCGGACGTAGCGCAGAGCGAACGGAAGCAGGATGAGGAACAACAAGACGGCGACCGTCGTCGCTGCCGACCAGGCGACATTCTTCCAGGCATAGGTGCGCGCGCCTCCATCCAGGCGAATCGTGCGTGGGTTATTCACCAGATAATGTATCGTCGCCGACCCGCCCATTTCCAGCGATAGGCTATCCGCGTCTACAATGTCGGCGGCAAGCACGGGCTCGCCGATTTCTTCCGGCACAAAGGTAACCTGCACGAGGTCAAACGGCTGGATCAGGGGCTCTGGCTCTGTCTCGTCCCCTCCCCCTACCTCGGTAAAGCGCTCCACTTCGAGCACCGTTGCCGCTAGCGTCTTCTGTTCCCCACGCAACGGCCGGCTGGCGCGCCACTGCGGCAGGAAGTTCACGACGAGCGCGAGCGCGAACAGGACCAACAGGACCGGCAGGAGAGCCGCCTTGAGCGCCGCGCGCTTCGATAGCAGCCACACCAGGCCGATGAGAACCGCAAAGGCGACAATGATATAAAAGACTGGATTGGAAACCGCGTTGAAGAGCATGGAGAGCGTCGAGCGTTCGGACAGGCGCGCAAATGAAATCAGACCGCCCAGATGCAGAAAGCGCACCTCGACGGGATCGCCGGCCGACACGCGATCGTAGATAGCCGCGTCAGCCGCGAGGGCGTCTGTCCGCTCTTCGCCGGTGTCCGGCCGGGTGTAGCGCACCTGCACCGTGAGGTCGTGCGTCCATCCCCCCTCGCTGTCCACGTCAATCTGTTCCGACTTCCCTACGACAACGCCGGGTATCGACGGCTGCGCGTCCAGATAGAGGGAGACAGCGCCGAAGAGCACGACGGCTGCGCCGGTTACCAGCCCGAACGGCAGCAGGCTATCCTGGCGGCCGAACGCCAGCAACTTGCCGACGAGATAGACCGCGAGCAGGAAGCCGCCCACGCCGAGGACGATAAGAACGGTAATCCGAATATCTTCCGGTAAAGCCTGCCAGAGTTCGATCATCGTCCGATTTACACCTCCTGTTTTTGCCGCGCCCCCCACTCGTGCACGTCCTCCGGGATCTCGTTGCGCAGGCCGGCGTGCAGGGCGTAGGCGTTCTTGACCGCTGCCAGCAGCGCCCCCTCGATCCAGCGGCGGTGGCGCCGGTCGCAGGCGTCGTTGGCGAACCAGATCCGGTTACACGGCCGGACGATGTTGTCGTAGAAGCGCCCGCTCATCTCGTGGGGCCGGAACAGCGGCCCGATGCCGCCTGCGTAGGGGTCCAGCGCCCAGTCGTGCGAGACGCCGAACTCGAAAGTCTCCAGCGCCTCGGGGTGGATGCGACCGAGGTCTTCCAGCGCCTGGGCGATGCGCTGCTCTTCGCTCAACATGCTGTAGGCCATGCTGTCCTGCCCCCAGGCATAAGAGGCGATGAGCACCCCTTTGGCGAAGCGCTCGTCCTGCCCGGCCGGCGTATAGACGACGTTGCGGATCGCCAGGTCGGTGACGGTGACGCCGTGCTCGATCTGGTATTTTGTCTGCCACCAGCGCTCGCCGAACTGCATGAAGATCTTGTGCGCCCGGTCGTAGTAGACGTTGCGGATCGTGTACCATTTGTTGGCGTCCAGCCCCTCGATTTCCATGTGCCGGACCAGGGAAAAGGGCACGGTCAGCAGGCATTCGTCGGCGGTCACGCTCTGCGCGTAGCCGGCCGGGTTGCGGAAATGGACGCGCACGCCATCCGGCCCCTGTTCGATAGCCCGCACCTCCGCGCCGAAGCGAATGTTATCCATCAGCAGCGGGGCGAAGGCATAGGGTAGCGAGTCGGCGCCATCCACGAGGTAGACGAGATCGCCGAACACGTCCTCGTAATAGTGGATGAACCACTCGACCAGAGAGAAATGGAGCCGCCCTTCCAGGTTAAAGAGCGGGCCGATCATCTCCAGCGCCTGCGGGCTGAGCGTGCATTCCTGGAAGTAGTCGATCAGCGAATACGAGTCGTACTGGGCCACCAGCCGCTCCCAGCCATCTTCTTCGGCCATCAGGTCGATGAGCGGCTGCACGGCCGAGCGCAGCAGATCGGCCGGCAGCATCTTTAGCTCCGCCTCCGGCAGAATGTAGCCGGCCTCACCGGGCTTAAAGAGGCTGCGGCGCAGCGCCGTGTGGTTCAGGTAGATGAACGTGTCATCGTCAACCATCCCGAACGGCGCCGTCTCAAGCTGAAAGCGCTCGTGGATCAGGTGCTGCCCGAGCCGGTGCTGGCGCGGGAAGCGCATCGCCCCAAACTCGCCGTACATCTTGCCCGGAAAGCCACGATAGGTATAGATCCGGCCGCCGAGCCGGTTCTGCGCCTCCAGAATCGTGACCCGGTGCCCGGCTTGGTTCAGGAGCAGCCCCGCCGTCAGCCCGGCGATGCCCGCGCCGACGATGACGACGTGACGCCGCGGCAGCCCGTTCTCCGGCAGCCCCTGCTTCAACACCTCCAGGCAATCAATCGTCGGCATGGCAGTTCCTCCTGTTTGCGACGTGTGGTGCTTGATGATTTTTGGACAAAATGGCCCATTACTGGCGCGCATAGCATAACACAAAATGAGGAGGGGAAGCAGCAAAAAGCGCTGGCGTTGCCAGCGCCCGCGCTATCAGAATCAGGGCTGTGGCGCCACGTCCTCAGCCAATCTCGACCAGTACCTGCCCTAAGATAGGTTCAACCACCGGCCCCCTGCTCTTGCCCCAAACGCCAGTTCGCGCCAGAATAGGACCACATCCGCGCCCGTACTGGCGCCGGAACGCTCGAACCAGACCGCAGGAGAGACGTTTCATGGCCCCGATTCAAGCCTACCACCGCCCCCAAACCATGACCGAAGCCTTACAACTGCTGGCTCGGCCGGGCCTGCGCACGGCGCTCGTCGCCGGCGGCACCAGCCTCGTGCCCAGGCTGGACGAGCAGGAGATTGACGAGGTTATCGATCTGCAGGGGCTTTGCCCGGCCGGCATTCAGGACGGCGGCGACCGCCTCACCATCGGCGCGCTCACGCCCCTGCAGGCGCTCGCCGAGCACCCCGCCGTGCCGCCGCTGCTGAAGGAAGGCGCCCTGCGGGAAGGCCCCAACACGTTCCGCCATCAGTCCACCGTGGGCGGCGTCATCGCCGGCGCCGATTGGGAAAGCGAGCTACTCGCCGCGCTGCTGGTCCACGACGCCGTCGTCACGTTGGAAACGCCGGCCGGCACGCATACGCTCAACCTCGCCGATTATCTGAGCGAGATAGCCGGCCAGCTCCAGAACGCGATCATCGTCGAAGTGACCGTCGCCATCGGCGGGCAGGTGGGCCAGGCCCGCGTGGGTCGCACGCCGCTCGACACGTCCATCGTCGCCGCCCTGGCCCGCCGCGACGAGCGGGGCGAGCTGCGGCTGGCGCTCACCGGCATCGCCGCCACGCCCCGGCTGATCGCGCCCGACGAGATAGAGGCGCTCGACCCTCCCGGCGACTTTCGGGGCAGCGCCGCCTACCGCCGGGAAATGGCCGCCATCCTCAGCCGCCGCGCCGTCGCCCAGCTCGACGAAGCATCAGTAACCAATCACTGACCACCGACTTCTGACTTCCAACTTCTAACTGGACGCAGCCCCATGAACATTACCCTCACCCTTAACGGACAGGAACGCCAACTGGAAATCAGGCCCGCCGACACGCTGCTCAAGGTGTTGCGGCGCGAAGGCCTCTTTAGCGTGCGCTTCGGCAGCAACACAGGCGAGACCGGCGCGGCAGCCGTGCTCGTAGACGGCCGGCTGGTCAGCGCCGACATTCTCCTGGCAGCCCAGGCCGACGGGAAAACGGTCGAGACCGTAGAAGGCCTCTCTCAGGGGCTGCAGCTCCACCCGATCCAGGAGGCGTTCATCCGGACCGGCGCCATCCAGAGCGGCTACGCCACGCCGGCTATGGTCCTGGCGGCGAAGGCGCTGCTCGACCGCAACCCCAATCCCACGGAAGCCGAGGTGCGCGACGCCCTCTCCGGCATCCTCGACCGGGAGACGGGCTACGTCAAGCCCGTGCAGGCGATCCTAGAAGCGGCAGCCGTGCTGCGCGGCGAGCCGCCAACGACGGTGGAGCCGCTGGTGCTGACGCCGGTGCACCTGATCGAGCAGGATTACCTCGACTTCTTCCGCGGCGTGCGCGAGGGCGACGGCGATGAGGGCTGGCCCACGCCTGAACAGGACGGGCCGGAGGTGCAGACACGCACCGTGCGCCCGCCCAAGTTCATCGTCTCCCCGGCCGCGCCGGAGATGCAGGTCGTCGGCAAGTCAGAGCCAAAGGTAGACGCCGTCAAGCTGGTCAAGGGCAACCCGGCTTTCACCGACGATTTCGAGATGCGGGGCATGCTCTATGCGAAGCTACTCACCAGCCCGCACGCCCACGCCCGCATTCTCGACATCGACGACAGCGAGGCGCTCGCCCTGCCCGGCGTGCACGCCGTCCTCCACTACAAGAACGTCAGGCGCGTGCGCTACGCCTCCGGCGGGCAGAGCTACCCGAACCCGCGCCCCTACGACCAGGTCAGCTTCGACAACAAGGTGCGCTACGTGGGCGACCGCGTCGCCGCCGTCGCCGCCGAGTCGGAGGAGATCGCCGAGCAGGCGCTGAAGCTGATCAAAGTCCAGTACGAGGTGCTGCCCGCCGTCTTCGACGAGAACGAGGCGATGAAAGAAGGCGCGCCCGTCATCCACGACGAGCCGGAGATGGCCGGCAGCGGCGCCCACGACCCCGAGCACAACGTCAGCCACTATATCCACGCGGAGGTCGGCGACGTGGAACAGGGTTTTGCCGAAGCCGACCACGTCTTCGAGTGGACCTACCGGGTACACCAGGTGCAGCAGGCGCCCATCGAGCCGCACATCGCCATCAGCTACTGGGACAGCGACGAGCGGCTAGTCATCCGCACGAGCACGCAGGTGCCCTTCCACGTGCGGCGCATGGTCGCGCCCCTGCTCGGCCTGCCGGTGCGCCGCATCCGGGTGATCAAGCCGCGCATTGGCGGCGGCTTCGGCGCCAAGCAGGAGATGCTCATCGAGGACATCGTCGGCCATCTGACCATTGCCACGGGCCGGCCGGTGCGCCTGGAGCTGACCCGCGCGGAGGAGTTCCGCAGCAGCCGCACGCGCCACCCGCAGACGATCACCTTCAAGAGCGGCGTCAACGACGACGGCACGCTCGTCGCCCAGGAGATGCGCATCGTCGGCAACACCGGCCCCTACGCCACCCACGGGCTGACCGTGCAGACGGTCAGCGGCCTGCGCGGGCTGAGCACCTATAAGAGCGAGCACAAGCGCTTTGAATGTTACGTCGTCTACACCAACATCCCCGTGCCCGGCGCCTACCGGGGCTACGGCGCGCCTCAGGCGCTCTTCGCCCTGGAAGTGCACATGGAGGAGATCGCCGAGGCGCTGGGTATGGACGTGATCGAGTTCAAGGCCAAGAACTACGTGCGCGCCGGCGATCCGGTCACCATCGCCCCCCACCTGGGCGAAGGGGATATTGAGAACGTGACTGACGTGCCCGTGATCCTCAGCAGCGGCCTCGACGAGTGTGTGGCCCAGGGCATGCAGGCGATCAACTGGCAGCGGCGCTACGACCCGGACTGGCACACGGTGCCGGGCAAGCCGTATCTGCGGCGCGGGCTGGGCGTCGCCATCGCCATGCACGGGACGGCCATCCCCGGTCTGGACATGGGCGGCGCGAGCATCAAGATCAACGACGACGGCAGCTTCAACGTGCTCGTCGGCGCCACCGACCTGGGCACGGGCAGCGACACCGTGCTCAGCCAGATCGCCGCGGAAGTGCTCGGCGTGCCCCTGGAGCAGATCATCATCTACTCCAGCGACACGGACATGACGCCGTTCGACACCGGCGCCTACGCCAGCAGCACGACCTACATCAGCGGCATGGCCGTCAAGCGGGCCGCGGAGGACGTTCGGGAGCAGATCCTGGAGCGCGTCGCCCTCATGCTCGACCTGGACACGACCGAAGGCATCACCCTGCGCAACGGCGAGGCCCACGCCCCGGACGGCCGCAGCGTCACCCTGCAGGACGTGGCCCTGCACTCGCTGCACCAGCAGGACCAGCGGCAGATCATGGGCACCGCCAGCTTCGTCAGCCACGAGTCGCCGCCGCCCTTCGCCGCGCAGTTCGCCGAGGTCGAGGTGGATACGGAGACCGGGCAGGTGACAGTCAAAAAGCTGGTCATGGCCGTGGACTGCGGCGTGGCGATCAACCCGATCACGGCCAGCGGGCAGGTGGAAGGCGGCATGACCCAGGCGCTGGGCTACGGCCACTGCGAGGAGATGGTCTACGACGCCGAGGGCAACCTGCTCAACCCCGCCTTTGGCCCCTACAAGATTTACCGCGCCGACGAGATGCCGGAGATGGACGTCATCCTCGTGCAGACCGTAGAGCCGAGCGGCCCGTTCGGCGCCAAGGCTATCGCCGAGATCCCCAAGGACGGCGTCGCCCCGGCCCTCGCCAGCGCCATCTACGACGCCACGGGCGTCTGGATCAGGCAGATCCCCTACACGCCGGAGAAGGTGTGGAGGGCGCTGAAGGGATCGCGGAACGGGGACCAGGGATCGGCCGGCAGTCAATAGTCCTGCGAAGGCCCAGTTCTTGAGCGTTCCCCAATGGCTGGCCTGGGCGCGAGAGATTGAGGCGCTGGCCCAGTCCGGCCGGGCTTACACTCGCGACGATTATGACCGGGAGCGTTACGACCGGCTCCTCGCGCTGGCTGCCGATATCGTCGCCCACCACAGTACGCTCCAGGCAGAGCCGCTGCTGGCCGAATTCCGCGACCAGGCCGGCTACGCCACGCCCAAGATAGACGTGCGCGGCGCGGTCGTCCGCGATGGGCGCATCCTGCTGGTGCAGGAAAAGAGCGACGGGCGCTGGTGCCTGCCCGGCGGCTGGGCCGACGTCGGTGTGGGGCCGGCAGAGATGATCGTGCGCGAGGTGCGGGAAGAAAGCGGCTACGACGTCGCCGCGCGCAAGCTGATCGGCGTCTTCGACGCCAACCGCAGCCAGTCCCCGGCGGACTTCTACCACGCTTACAAGCTCATCTTTCTCTGCGATCTGCTCGGCGGGCGGCCCGATCCCGACCACGAAATCCTCGCCGTCAGCTTCTTCCCCTTCGACGCGCTGCCGCCGCTATCGGCCAGCCGCACAGATGCCCGTCATCTGGCGGAAGTGCAGGCCCATCTGGTCGATCCGCTGCGGCCGGCAGCATTTGAGTAGCCCAAATAGTACTTATTGGCTATCCACCTGGTCGAGGGAGCGCGGTTGCATCAGGGTACCCACAGCCCATAATCGGTGGCCGGAAGGGAAAAGGGTAGTTAATGCCTGAGAGGAGGAAAGCTACGATGAGCATACCTGCCGCCCAACCCGGAGACATCTGTGTGATTGTGGAGCCGTCGATCCGGGATCTACCCCGGCTGCGGCGCCTGCAACAGGGGCTGCAACAGCGTTATGGCGGTCGGCCGCAGGCGCGCATCCACTTCACCGGCCAGCGCTTCACACCCCCCAAGAATGGCGGGCTCAAGCGCCTGCTCGCCGAATTGCGCGGGCAGCTTGGCGCCCTCGCTCCTATCCCGGTGACGGCGGCTTCCCTGGCCTGGGCCGATCACCCCTTCTGGCAATACAACGTCCTGCGCTGGGATCTGTATATGACCTCGGCGCTGCGCCGTTTGGCTGCCCTCCTGGAGGAGGCCTTGCTGCGGGCCGGCGCGAGCCTGCATTACCCGAGTGGGGATGGCTGGCAGCCGCACGTCACGGCCCTGGAACGCATCCCGCCCGCCCTGGCAGCGCCGGCCCCTATTTCCGCCATCCAATACCTGTATACGGCCAAACGAGTCGTGCTTTCGCAGGTCCAGCCGGGCAAGCGTTTTGCCATTCTGGATACCATCCAGCTCGCGGCGCCGCCCACCCGGCAGCCCGATTCCGTCGTCCTCCGCGACCTGCCGCCTATTCCCCTGACGGTCGCCGCCCTCGACTGAGCAGCGCCCTATCTTGCCCACGCCATCGCCAGATTGAAGGACTGGTGGAACAAACCAGTGTACAATAGAGGCAAATTGACCCGGCACGGCTGTGCCGTTTCGACAGGGATCATCCTAGATGGCATTACGACTATACGACACCTACAGCCGGCAGGTGAGGGAGTTTGAGCCATTGCAGCCGCCGCGCGTGGGCCTCTACGCCTGCGGCCTGACCGTCTACGACTACGCCCACATCGGCAATCTGCGCACCTACATCTTTGAGGACATCCTGCGCCGCACGCTGGAGGCGCACAGCTACGACGTGCTGCACGTGCAGAACATCACCGACGTCGGCCACCTCGTCTCCGACGCCGATACGGGCGAAGACAAGATGGAGAAAGGCTCGCGGCGCACGGGGAAATCGGCGTGGGAGATCGCCAAGTTCTTCACAGAGGCCTTCCGCCGGGATCTGGCGGCGCTCAACGTGCTCGAGCCGCATATCTGGCCGAAGGCGACCGACCACATCGCGGAACAGATCGCGCTCATCCAGTGCATCGAGGAGCAGGGCTACACCTATCTCACCTCCGACGGCGTCTACTTCGACACCAGCCGGCTGGCCGACTATGGCGCCCTTGCCCGGCTGGACGTGGAAGGGCTGCAGGCCGGGGCGCGCGTCGATCTGGGTGAAAAACGCAACCCGACCGACTTTGCCCTCTGGAAGTTCAGCCCGCCCGGCGAACAGCGGCAGATGGAGTGGGACAGCCCGTGGGGCGTCGGCTTCCCCGGCTGGCACATCGAGTGCTCGGCAATGGCCGCCAAATACCTGGGGCCATATTTCGACATCCACTGCGGCGGCGAAGACCACATCCCCGTCCACCACACCAACGAGATCGCCCAGTCGGAGGCCTGCTACAAAACCCGGCTCGCCAACTTCTGGATGCACGGCTACTTCCTGGTGACGAGCGGCGAGAAGATGGCCAAGTCGGCCGGCGAGTTCCTGCGGCTGCAGACGCTGATCGACGAGGGCTACGACCCGCTCAGCTACCGCTACCTCTGCCTCAACGCCCATTACCGCTCCCGCCTGAACTTCAACTGGGAGGCGATGGACGGCGCCGCCACGGCGCTGAACCGGCTGCGCCAGCACGTCTACGGCTGGGGCGCGCCCGGCCCGGCCGACGAGACGGCGCTCGACCGCTTCATGGCTGCCATAGACGACGATCTGAACACGCCACAGGCCCTCGCCGTCATCTGGGAAGTGGCCCGGGGCAACCTGCCCGACGCCTTCAAGAAGGGCACCGTGCTCGCCGCCGACCGCATCCTGGGCCTGCGCCTGGGCGAATGGGCGCCGCCGGAGACGGAAGTACCGGAGACGATCCAGACCCTGCTGGCCCAACGGGAGCAGGCGCGGGCGGTGAAAAACTGGGCCGAGGCCGACCGCCTGCGTGACGAGATCCGCGCCGCCGGGTTCGACATCATCGACAGCCCCGATGGGCCGCAGCTAAAGCCGCGTAGCTGAAGCCGCCCTGCCAGCGCCGCGTGGAGAATAGGTCGTTTTGCTGGTACACTTGAGGCCATGCAAGACGACCAGTTTACCATCCTGCAGGAGTTGCTCGCCGCCCAGGAGAGAGGCGCCGCGGTGGCGCTGGCGACCGTCGTCCGGGCGCGCGGCTCGGTGCCCCGCCACGCCGGGGCCAAGATGCTCGTCTACGAAGACGGCCATTTCAGCGGCACAGTCGGCGGCGGCGAGATGGAAGCCCGCGTGCTCGCTGCCGCCCAGGAAGCGCTGGCCAGTGGCGAGACGCGGCTCGTGCCCTACAGCCTGGTCGATCCCCAACGGGGCGACCCGGGCGTCTGCGGCGGCGAAGTGGAGATCTACGTGGAACCATACCTGCCCCCTGCCACCGTCTACGTCATCGGCGCCGGGCACGTGGGCAAAGCCGTCGCCTCTCTGGCCCACTGGCTGGGCTACCGCGTAATCGTCGCCGACGACCGCGAGGAGCTGGCCTCGCCCGAGCACGTGCCGGAAGCCGACCACTACCTGCCGGGCCCAATTCAGGCCGCGCTCGAACAGCAGCCGATTAACCGCTCGACCTTCGTCGTCCTGCTCACGCGCAACGTGCTCATCGACCGCCAGATCCTGCCCGCCATTCTGGAATCGCCGGCGCCCTACATTGGCGTCATCGGCAGCCGCCGCCGCTGGGAGCACACCAAAGAGCTGCTGCGCGAAGACGGCGTAGACGAGGCGCTCTTCGCCCGCGTCCAGTCGCCCGTGGGGCTGGAGCTGGGCGCCGAGACGCCTGAAGAGATCGCCGTGAGCATCATGGCCCAGATTATCCAGCAGCAGCGCGGCGGCGACGGGCAGCCGATGAGCAACCCCACCCCCGAAAGCCGCCACTGAGCGGCCCAGATTTTCCCATGCTATTTCGTGACTTTCTGGTGATTCTGCGCGGCGGCGGCGACCTGGCGACCGGCGTCGCCGCCCGCCTGCACCGCGCCGGCTTCCCCCTGATCATCCTTGAGCTGCCCGAGCCGCTGGTCGTGCGGCGCACTGTCGCCCTTGCCGGCGCGGTCAACGACGGCGAGGTAGCCGTCGAGGATCTGCGCGCCCGGCGGGCGAGCGACGCTGCCGAGGCAGCCGCGCTGGCCGGAAGCGGCGTCATTCCCGTCCTGGTTGCGCCCACGCTGGAGCCGGTGCTGGCGGCGCTGCCCCGGCCGGCACAGGTTGTCGTCGATGCCCGTCTGACCAAGCGCAACATCGACACCCACCGCGACCAGGCGCCCCTGGTCATCGCACTTGGGCCTGGCTTCACCGCCGGCGACGACTGCGACGCCGTGGTCGAGACGATGCGCGGTCACGGTATGGGGCGCGTCCTCTGGCGAGGCACGGCGCTGCCCGACACCGGCCAGCCTGGCGTCATTGCCGGTAAAGGAGCCGAGCGGGTGCTGCGCGCGCCGGCCGATGGCGTCGTCATCTGGCAGCGGGAGATTGGCGACCTGGTCGTCGAGGGCGAGCTTCTCGGCCACGTCGCGGGGGTGGCTGTGAACGCCCCATTTGCCGGCGTCGTGCGCGGGCTGCTCGCCAGCGGCACAACCGTCAACCGGGAGATGAAGATTGGCGACGTGGACGCGCGGGGCGACGTCGCCGCCTGCTTCCAGATATCAGACAAGGCTCTCGCCGTGGGCGCCGGCGTGCTGGAGGCCGTGCTGGTCTGGCTGAACCGGCTGCAGCGATGACCGGCGTCGCAGTCGCGCTGGGCGTGCGGCCCGGCGATCTCGTCGCCCTGGTCGGCGGCGGCGGAAAGACCAGCCTGATGCTGGCGCTCGGACGGTCGCTCGTCGCCGCCGGGCAGCGTGTGGTACTGACCACGACGACGCGCATTGCCTCCCACGAGCTGGCCCTGGCCCCCGCTGCGTGCCCGGCCGGCGACGACGAGGCGCTGGCGGCGGCGCTGGTGACCGCGGGCTGCTGCCTGGTGACGCGCGAGGTTGGCCCGCACAAAGCAGCCGGCGTGGAGCCGGACGTGCCGCGGCAATGGCTGGCCCGGCCCGACGTGGACGTGGTTGTCGTGGAGGCCGACGGCGCGGCCCAGCGGCCGGTCAAGCTGCCCGCCGCTCACGAGCCGGCCCTACCCCTGGGCGTCACCCTGCTCGTCGCCCTGGTGGGGATCGACGCCCTGTCCGGCCCGCTCCAACAGGTGGCTCACCGGCCGGAACGTGTTGCGGCCTGGCTGGGCATCACGCCGGAGGAACAGCTCACGCCGGCCCTGCTGGCCCGGCTCGCGGCCAGCGAAGAAGGCGGTCTGAAGGAGCTGCCGGCCGGGGCGCGAGCGGCGTTGTTCGTCAACAAGGTTGAGAATGAGCAGCAGGCGCTGCTGGCCGGACAGGTAGCGCTCTCCGTTTTTAGCGGCTCGCCTATCACGCGCGTGGTCGCCGGGGCGCTGCAGCACGAAGAGCGCCCGTTGCTCGTCCTGAAGCGCGACCCCGGCGGAGCGTAGACGGGTGCAGCCTCGTATCTCCAACCGGCTGCTTGCTATCGTCCTTGCCCTCCTGATGCTCGGCGTCTTCTGCACGGCCGGCGCTTTTGCCGCCCTCTACGCCTTCCGCGATCCGGTAGCCGCCCTGCTCAATCCGCCGCCGCTGCCCTCCCCGCCCGCCTTTCCCGTGCCCACTGCTGCGCCGGCGACGCAGCCGCCCGCCACGACCGCCGCCCCACCCGTGACGCAGCCGGCGCCAACCGCGACGAGTCCCGCGCTTCCCGGCACGCCCGCCCCCAGCCCGCTGCCAACCGGCGTCTGGCCTCCGCCGGGGCAGATCGTCTACGTCTGTTTTGTGGATGGCTGGGACCAGATCTGCCGCATGGACGGCGACGGCGGCAACCAGGAGCAGCTCACGTTCGCCGAGGCGACCGATTTTTATCCTGAGTGGGGGCCACTGGGGCTGCTCATCACGTTCAGCAGCCGGCGCTCCGGGGAGTTCGCCATCTGGCTGATGAACGCCGACGGCAGCGACCAGCGCCAGGTCAGCCCGGCGGGCACCGGCAGCCTCTTCGCGCCCGACATCTCCCCAGACGGCAGCCAGATCGTCTTTACCAACGCCGTCGGCAACTGGCAGAACATCTGGGTCATGGACCTGGACGGCAGCAATGCCCGGCCGTTAACCAGCGGGCCGTTCAACGACATCGATCCCGTCTGGTCGCCGGACGGCAGCCAGATCGCCTTCGCCAGCGACCGGGGCGCGGAAGTCAAACATTGGGTGGTGGACGCCGGCGGCGGCAACATGCGTATGCTACCCGACGAGATCCCGGCCCAGGGCGGGCGCAGCGACTGGTCGCCGGACGGGCGCTGGCTCGCCTTCTACGCCGGCCCGCAGAACGACCGCGACATTTACCGGGTGGCGACGGACGGCAGCGGCGAATGGCAGCGGCTGACCAATGGCGGCGGCAACCTTGCCCCAAGCTACAGCCCCGACGGCAACTGGATCGCCTTCACCAGCTACCGGACGGGCGGCGACGCCGAGATCTGGGTGATGCGCGCCGACGGCAGCGATCCCCGCCAGCTCACCGACAACGACTACGCCGACTGGCAGCCGCGGTGGGGTAAATAAATTGCCGGAACGGCAAGCCCTACTCCCACAACTATGTTAAGATTCCAGTCTGAGATGGGAACGCAAAAACGGCTTCCAACCTGGCGTGAGATGAATCGAGACACCTCGCCTGAGGTGGAGGAGATTCTCTTTGCCTACTGGCGAGACACGCCTGTCTGGGAGAAGTGGCAGCGAATGGCCGAGCTGAACCGTGCGGCCCGTCTTCTGGCCCTGGGTGGGCTGCGGCGGCGTTATCCCCACGCTACAGAGGCGGAGCTGCGCCGGCGGCTGGCCGACCTGATCCTCGGTCCCGACCTCGCCGCGGCTGCGTACGGGCCGTTTCCCACCGACGCCACTCATGCTTGACCCGGCAGCCTTTTCCGCGACCCTGGCCGTTACCGATCTCCTTGAGACTCTGAATGTGCCGTACGTCATTGGCGGCTCGGTTGCCACTACGGCGCATGGCATGATTCGATCCACAATGGACGTCGATCTCGTGGCCGACATGAAGATCGAGCAGGTTGCTTCCTTCGTTGCCGCTTTGGAAGATCAATTTTATGTGGACGAAGGCTCCATCCGCCAGGCCATCGAGCGACGCAGCAGCTTTAACCTCATCCACTTGCCGACGATGATTAAGGTCGACGTGTTCTTGCCAAAGGACCGGCCATTCGACCAGCAGCAGTTGGCTCGCCGTATTGCTCAGCCAGTCAGCCCGGATTCCAGCGAGACAGTCTGGATCCTGACAGCAGAAGATGCCATCCTCGCCAAGCTGGATTGGTTTCGTATGGGCGGCGAAGTCTCAGAACGCCAATGGCGGGACATTCTAGGCGTCATGAAGACCCAGCGAGAGGCGCTGGACCTTGCGTACCTGCAGCTGTGGGCAGAACGGCTTGGTGTTGCCGATTTATTGGAGCGGGCGCTCGAGGAGATGGCAGGAAAGTAGCTGCCCCATCTCCCGCCAGCTCACCGACAACGACTACGCCGACTGGCAGCCGCGGTGGGGAGGATAAGAAGTCAGCCATTAGCCAAAAGCCGTTAGCCTGAAGCTAACGGCTTTTAGAGCCAACGGCTTAAGGCGCTCAATCCGGCAGGACGTTCCGCAGCACAATGAGCGCCCGCTCTTTGAGCCACTCCAGACTGTACTGCGGCGAGGCGCCGGCAGCGGGCACCCAGGCCTGCATCCGCCGCCGCTCTCCCAGGCTCGGAAAGTCGTGGGCGTAGCCCGCCGGCTCGTCCAGCACGGTGACCAGCACGCGGCCGCCCACGGGCAGCTCGGCCGGCTCCAACAGGTGTACGACCCCGTCCGAATCCACGGTTGCCTCAAATGACTTCCACATCAGAAGACCCTCCCTCTCGATGAAGCGTGAACGCCTGCGGCGGCAAACCGCAGAGGCGCATAATTCAATTGTGGTACTACGCCAAAGATACGCCTATATTAACACGTTTTTCACGCCAGGGAAAGTCTTTTAGGCCATTTTGCCCGCCCGGGAAAGGGGCTGCGCCGCGCGGGAGTGCCCGCAGCCCCTGTGGAAGACCGAGCAGGGCTACGGAACAGCTACCGGCGCGGCCGCTAGCGCCTCGCGTATCTGCTCCAGGTGTGTACGGAAGTGGTACGGCGGTTGGAGCAGCTCAAAGGCCAGCCGCCAGAAACTGCCCTTGCGCTCCGCGACATCCTCCGGCAGATTGGCGACCAGCGCCACGGTCTCCCGGTAATGGCTCTTCAGCTCGTCGAGCAGCGCCGCCAGGCTGGGATAGGCGCTGACAGTGGCGGCGATATATGCGTCCAGGTTATCGCCCCAATCGTCCTTCCACGGCTCGTGCCCGTCAACCAGCTGGACAATCCATTGCTGGGTAAAGCGCTCGCTGTGGATGAAATGGGCCAGAATCTCGGCGGCGCTCCACACGTCAGGCGCGGGCTTGTACATGGCGGCCGCCTCGTCTACGGCGGCAAAGAACGCGTCCAGCTCCGCTTCGATCTCCTCGTAGCAAGCGCGTACCGCCTCCGCCAGCGCGGGCATCGTCGCCGGAAGCTCGGGGATGGGCCGGCCCGAGAGGGTCATCGCCGTCTGCCGTTTCTCCGGGCCGCGGTAATAAGTCACCTCGACCGTATCGCCTGCTCTGAGCCCGGCGAAAGCCGCCTGCAGCGTCTCCCAGTTGCGGGTCTCCTGACCCCCTACTCCGACAATGACATCACGGGCCTGCAGGCCAGCGGCGGCAGCGCCCATCCCGTCGATGACGCTGTCCAGGCGAATGCCTTCGGTCACCGGAACGCCAAGCTCTTCGGCAAGCCGCTCGTTCAGGTCACCGACGATAATGCCCAGCATGGGGCGCCGGGTGAAGCGTAGATCTTCGCCCGTCGTCAGTACCGAGGCCAGGTTCTCCAGGGCCCTGGGCCACTGCTTTTCCAGGGCGTCCACCGTCGCCTGCCAGTCGGGGCCGCTGCCCAGCCTCTCGTGGCGCAAGAAAACGCGCGTGCCCTCGCCCACGGGCACGAAGGTCACGCGCACCTGTGATGGGCTGGGCTCGCCCTTGCCCTGCCAGGTGAAGGCAACCTCGCGGTCCGGCTCCAGCGCCGAATAGGCTCCCGCCATATAGTCGCCCTCGTTCGTCGCCAGGTAGATGCGCCCGCCCGGCCGGGGCGCCGTCGTCGCCACGTCCGCCAGCCAGTTACGCAGCGCAGTGCTGTTCGTGAAGGCGTGGTAGGGCGCAGATGGGGGAACAGGAATCAACTGCTCGAAAGAGAGAATACGCTTATCGGTCATGGGAACCTCCTGGTAAACGTCCTTCTAGCGGCTCTTTCATCATAGAACAACTGTTCTATCATGTCAATAACTATTGACAAGATCCGCCTCGAAACAGATAATGGGCCTGCCTTCAAGCTGGAGAGTATGATGATTCGTTAGTTCACCTGTCCCCGTCTGATCGACTTCTTCTGGCTGCCGCTGCAGCCAGCCATGACGGCCCGGCGCTCCCTGCCGGCGGAGGTGAACATATGTTAACGGCCCACCATCTCTCTAAAGCCTACGGCTTCCAACCCCTCTTTCAGGACGTTTCGTTCAGCATCAATCCGGGCGAGTGCGTCGGACTGATCGGCCCCAACGGCAGCGGCAAGACGACGCTGCTGCGTATCCTCGCGGGGGAAGAACAGCCCGACAGCGGGCACGTCGCCCTGCCGAACGACGTGCGCCTCGGCTATCTGCCGCAGGGGCTGGAGCTGCCGCCGGACCTCACCCTCGCCGGCGTGATCGGTCAGGCAGGCGGGGACGCGGCCTATCTGGAAGCGCGACTCAGCCGGCTGGCGCAGGAGATCGCTCAGCGCCCAGACGACGCGGCGCTACATGCCGCCTACGACGAGACGCTGCAACGACTCAGCCGCTTCGACGCCGGCCGGGCGGCAACCATTCTGCAGGCGCTGGCGCTGGACGAGCTGCCCGGCAGCCAGCCGGTCGGCACACTCAGCGGCGGGCAGAAGACCCGCCTCTCGCTGGCCCTGGTTCTGCTCGACGATCCCCACCTGCTGCTCCTCGACGAGCCAACCAACCACCTGGACATTGCCATGCTCGAGTGGCTCGAAGCGTGGCTGGCCTCCTTTGCCGGCAGCGTGCTGCTCGTCAGCCACGACCGCACCTTCCTCGACCGCACCGTCAATCGTATCCTCGCGCTGGACCCCCACACGCGCACCGTAGCGGCTTATACGGGCAACTACAGCGACTATCTGGAGCAGGTCATCGCCGAGCGCCGCAAGCAGTGGGCGGCCTACCGGGACCAGGTCTACGAGGAGCGCCGCATGCGCCAGGACATCGCCCGCATCAAAGAGCAGGCGAAGCGCACGGAAACGGCCACGAAGAACGACCAGCTACGCCGCTACGCCAAAAAAGTCGCCGCCAAAGCCAAAGGCCGCGAAAAAAAGCTGGAGCGCTTTCTGGAAGCGGACGAGCGCGTGGAGAAACCGGCGCGAAGCTGGCAGATGAAGCTGGAGTTTGGCGAGCCGGCCCACGTCGGGCAGCAGGTGCTGCGGCTGGAACGGCTCACCGCAGGCTACGACCCTGCCAAGCCGCTCCTGCGCGACCTGAACCTGGAGCTGCGCGGCGGGCAGCGCCTTGTGCTCACCGGCCCCAACGGCAGCGGCAAGACGACCCTCCTGCGCACCATCGCCGGGCAGCTCCCGCCGCTTTCCGGGCAGGTCCGGCTGGGCGCGGGCGTGCGCCTGGGGTACATGTCCCAGGAGCAGAGTCTGTTGCAGCCGGAGCATAGCGCCCTGGAGATGGTCCAGCGCGTCGCCTCGCTGAACGAGACCGAGGCGCGGAACTTCCTGCACTTCTTCCTCTTTAGCGACGACGACCCGCTTCGCCCCAGCGCCGAGCTGAGCTACGGCGAGCGCGCGCGGCTGGCGCTGGCCCTGCTGGTCGCCCAGGGCTGCAACTTCCTGCTGCTGGACGAGCCGATCAACCATCTGGACATCCCCTCGCGCAGCCGCTTCGAGGAAGCGCTGAGCTCGTTTGAAGGCACGGTCCTCGCCGTCGTCCACGACCGCTACTTCATCGACCGCTTCGCCACCGAGCTGTGGATCGTCGAGGGTGGCGGCGTGCGCCGGGAAGTCCGCGCAACGGCCTGAAAGCAGACGGGCGTTGGGCAGCAATCCCGGCCGGTACACGGCTACACGGGAACGCCGAATGCTGCTATACTACCGGGACCCCACCACTGCTCTGCTTTTGAGGAGAATAGGGGACTAAACTTATCCAGCCCGGATTGAAACTCCTGCTGCCGATCTTGATCGCGCCATGACAGTCATGGGAAACGGCGTGCGAACGATCTTGTTACATGGCTGCCGTTTTTTATCAATCTTTAGACACAGGAGAGGAAAAGATATCGTGGACAATCAGTTTATTCTCACCCCCTACTATATGGGCCGCCGTGCCCCCGGCCTGGACGACCTGGCGCAGGGCGGCTGGATCGTCAACCGTCGCGCCGACGAGCCGGTAATGGGCGTGCTTCCGTTGCCGGAGCAGTACCGGCGGCTGGGCGCGCTGCTCACGCCTTTACGCGACGCCGTGGCGGGCGCCGTGCGGGCCGGCCGGCGGCCCGTCAGCGTCGCCGGCGATTGCATGGCCCCGATCGGCGTGCTCGCCGGCCTGCAGGAAGCGGGCGTCACCCCGACGCTCCTCTGGTTCGACGCCCACGGCGACTTCAACACGTGGGATACATCCCCCAGCGGCTTTATCGTCGGCATGCCGCTGGCGCAGATCGTCGGCCGGGGCGATCAAAACCTGCTGGAAGAGACAGGCCTGGCCCCCTTCCCGGAGAGCCAGGTCATCCTCGCCGACGCTCGCGACCTCGACCCCGGCGAAGACGAGGCTGTGTCCACTTCCGGGGTGACCCACGTCGAGCGCGTGACCGACCTGCTTTCCGGCGATCTGCCCGATGGCCCACTCTACGTCCACGTCGATACCGACATCCTCGATCCCACCGTGGCGCCGGCCATGTACTTCCGGTCGCCGGGCGGGCCGGAACCCAAGACGCTGCGCCGCGTCTTCGAGCGGCTGGCCGAAACCGGACGGGTCGTCGCCGCCAGCATGTCTACCTGGGCGCCCGAGCTGGACCACGACGGGCGCAGCCGGGCCGCCTCTCTGGATCTGCTGGCGGGGCTGGTTGACACGACCCCCTGAGTTTCTTACCATATAGTGGACTTTGAGGTGGCTGTTCTTCGCGGCGTGGGACGCGGGTGGGAACAGCTCGGGGATTGTAGCAGCTGTCGGCGCCGTTACTCGCTGGGTCCTCGCTCTCCAAGCTGGCGGCCGGCACATGCGCGCCGGCCCTCCAGGAGTATCTGCTATGCTGGCTGCTAGAAACACGTTGCGTGTTGTGTCTCCGATCTTGTTGCTCCTCCTGCTCCTCGGGGCGGGCGCCGTCCTTCTGGCGGGTCCACGTGCGGCCTGGGCCGACGCCGGGTATGCACTCGCCTTCGACGGCAGCACCGATTACGTTTCGCTGGCCCGCAGCAGCGAGCTGTTTGGAGGCGAGGGATGGACAGGCGCAAAGACCGTCAGCGCCTGGATTAAGCCCACCGGCGCTTCCGCCCCTGCCCTGCCGCCGACGCTGGGACAGATGATCGTCATGGCCGATCGCCCGCGCCTCTTCGGCATCAGCCGCGCCGTATACCAGGGCGGCGACCGTCTGTGGGTCATGAATGCAGATGCCAACGGCGTGGACTTCGTTGGCATCGACTTTACGCCGGGCGAATGGGTTCACGTGGCGCTCGTCCACGATGGCCTGACGCTCTCCGCTTACCGCAACGGCGTCCTGGTGGGCGCTATTCCCAGCGGGCCGACTGCCGCGACGGCCCGCAATGATGGGACTCTCTACTTTGGCGGCTCGGGACGCCCGGACCCGTCTCTCTATTTTGCCGGCGAGCTGGACGAGGTCCGCTTCTGGGATACTGCGCTCGACGGGCCGACCATTGCCGCCTGGTACAACCGGCAGCTTGATGGCAGCCATCCGCACTGGACATCGCTACGGGCCTACTACCAGATGAGCGACGGAGCAGGGACCGTGTTGAGTGACGACAGCGTGCATGGGCGCAACGGTCTGCTGCAGGGTGGCATGAGCGATGACAGCTGGGTGGTCTCGGGCGCGCCCCTGGACGAAGGCCCGCCCACGCCGACGGCTGGGGCGACGGAAACGGCAACCCCGCTGCCGACCGCTACGAGCACGCCGCCAGCCACAGCCACGCCGACCCCGCTCCCCACCGAGACGCCGCTGCCACCAACCGCGACGGCGACAGAGCCACCCACTGCCACGGCGACGCCGGACGATCCTCCTACGGCTACACCGACCAATCTCCCCACGGAGACGCTCCTTCCGCCTACAGCCACGGCAACGGCTACACCGACCAGCACCCCCACGGAGACCCCGCTTCCACCAACACCGACACCGACAGCCACGGCCGGGGCGCCCGGCGAGCCGGTAGAGGTCGCCGCCGTCGATACGCCAGGCTTTGCCTACACGGTCCGCGTCGTCGATAACCGGGCCTATGTCGCCGATGTTACCGGTGGGTTGCGCATCTACGACGTATCCGATCCCACGGCGCCCCAAGAGCTTGGCTTCTATCTGGCGCCCCGGCGCGTCTATGGGGTGTCGGTCTCAGGCCAGTACGCCTTTGCCGCCGCCACCGAGGCCGGTGTGCGCGTGCTGGACGTCTCCGACCCGGCGACGCCTGTCGAGGTTTCCGCATTTGCCTTCGGCGGCTTCATCTGGTCCGTGACGGTTCACGACGGCATCGCTTACGTGGGCGACCGGGGCGGCGCGCTGCACATCGTGGACGTATCCGATCCCGCCAATCCCGCGCCGCTGAACACCATCATCTTTGGCAGCGAGGTGCTGGGCATCGTCGTGGCCGACAAACTTGCCTACGTGGCCGCTTATACCTCCGGCCTCAAGGTGGTTGACGTCTCTGACCCGGCGTCTCCGCTGGTGGTCGGTTCGCTGGCCCTCCCCAGCGTCTACGACGTACACCTGTACGGGCAGCATCTCTTTGCCGCCGATGGGGTCCGGGGGTTGCGCATTGTGGACGTCTCCAACCCATCCAATCCTACCCTTGTCGGCACCTACAAAACCAGCGGCACAGTGCGGAGCGCCTTCGTGCGCGGCAACCTCGCCTATCTCGGCGACTGGTCGGGGTCCGTCCCCATCGTGGACGTTACCGATTACAGCGCTCCCGTGCTCGACCACCTGCTGACCATGCCGGGCAAGGCGCGCGACGTCTGGATAGACGGCAACTATCTCTACGTCGCGGCCTACGAGGGCGGCCTGCGTATCTACGACATCGGCCCGTAGGCCGCTTCTAGCTCGCCGGCTTCCACGCCCGCGTGGCGATGAACGTGGGCAAATAACGGGCCACAATGTCCTCTTCGGGCGGAGAGCTGTCTTCGAAGAGGCCGAGGATGTGGAAGCCGGCGGCGCACTGCCCGCCAATCTGCTCTTCGAGCGAGTGGCTGAACTCAAGCGGCCGGCCCTCTTCCCTCGCCTTCGCCAGCTGCGCCTCGCTCAGCGAGTCTACCTCGCGGAAGGGCAGCGTGTGCTTCACTTCCAGCACCCCTTCGTCGTCGGCCTTGAGCAGATCCAGGATGAAAATCGACGGGTTCATGAAGCCCGCCAGGAGCCAGCCGCCCGGCCGCAGCACGCGAAACGCCTCACGCCAGACAGGCAGCACGACGGGCGAAAAGAGGTTGGAAATGGGATGGAAGACGAGGTCGAAGCTCTCGTCGGCAAAGACCGAGAGATCGGCCATGTCGCCCTGCACGGTACGCAGGGTCAGCCCCTCGCGCGCCGCCACTTCCTCGTCGCGCGCCAGCTGGCGGGGAGAGTTGTCGAAGATCGTCACGTTGGCCCCGGCGGCGGCAAAGATGGGACCCTGCTGCCCGCCGCCGCTCGCCAGTCCCAGCACGTCGGCCCCCTGCAGCGGCGGCAGCCACTCCCTGGGCGTCGGCTTTGTCGGCGTCAGGTAGACGGTCACCTCCCCGCGTCGTGCGGCGGCGATTTCCTCCGGGCTGGCGCCGATGGTCCAGCGGTTCCCTTTTTCTACCTGGAGGTTCCAGGCGTAACGGTTGTATTCGACAATATCCACAGCGCGTTCTCCTGTTCAGGGTATCGCGGCCGGCGGGCCGAAAAGCCTCACAGGGCGCCGGCCAGCTGGTTGATTTTCTGCCGGTCGGCGTAGGGCACATCCGGGTCGGCCGCTATCTCGGCCAGCAGATCGGCAGCCGTTATCAGCGCCAGCTCGCCCGCCCAGCAGCGGTGGGCCAGCCGACGGTAGGCGGCCTTCACCGTCTCCGGCTCGGCGAAATCGACGTTCCGCAGGGCAGAGAGCAGGCGCGCCAGCCCCGGCCCCAAAATCGTCTCGCTTATGGCGTTATGCGCCGTGGAGAAGCTGGCCTGCCAATCGATCCGGGGTGGTATTGTATAGACCTGCTCGGGATCGTTCAAATCCACGTGGCGCACGGCCGTCGCGCCGTCGTCGCGGACGAAGAGCAGGGCAACGCTCTGTAGCCGCTGACGCAGGTAATGGTTGCCGGGGGCGAGCGCGCCGGGATTGACGAGCAGGAGGCCGTCTTCCTCCTGCTGCAGCGGCACGTGGATGTGGCCGAAGACGGCGAGCGTCGCCCCGGCCCGCCGCGCCCGCTCGCGGATACGTCCCAGCAGCACCGCCCACGAATCGGCCTCGCGCAGGCGTAGCTCCGTCGCCCGATGGGGATCGTGGCTGTGCCAGAGCAGGATGCGCCGCCCGGCGACGCTCACCAGCTGTTGCTCCGGCAGGTGTGTGTCGGAAATAAGTCCAATCCGCGCGGCCAGCCTGTTGGCCGGGAAGCCAGACGGTAGATAGGCGTCGCTCATGGGTTTTTCAGGCCGGTGGTCAGCTTGTTGCGCACCTCGCGTTTGACGCGCGCCGCCAGCCGGTCCTGGTGCGCGGCGAGGAACTGCTCCACCGCCGCCGGGTCGTGCTCGACGGCCGCCCGCAGCGCCCAGGAGAGCGCCTTGACCACCATATCGTCCCTGTCGTCTACCAGAAGCGCGCAGACCGCCAGCGTACGCGGTACGTCGCCGGTCCCACCGCGCGCCGCGATATTCAGCGCCACCGTGCTGACCAGCGCCGCCCGGCGCCACCAGCGGTCGGGCGAGGCCGCCCAGCGGTGAATGGTCTCATCGCCGATCTGCCCTCGCCGCCAGGCCACGCCAGAGAGATAGGGCGCAAAGGTGTCCACCTGGTCCCACGAGGCCATCCCCTGCCCCAGCCGCTCCAGCTCCTCGGCGTCGAGGCTGTGCAGCGCCGGCCGGTGATCGTGAATCAGCTCGTAGGCAAACCAGCGGTTGAGGGGCGAGCCTGTGTCGATAAGCGCGTGCGCCAGCGCCAGCATCTGCCCCGGGCTGGCGTGGGCCAGTTCCCGCCCGAAGGCGCGCCGGACGGCCCGCAGGTTTGGCGTGTTCCGGCGGCTGACGCTCGCCGCGGCCGTTTCCAGCTTTCGCACCAGTTGTTGCGTGTCCCACTGCTCGCTCATCCGTCGTTCTCCTTTGCGCCCGCCACAACCACGCGGACCCAGGCGCGCGCCTCCGCCGGGCCAAGCTGCGCCAGCCGCCCGCCGCCAAATGCCGGCTCGGCCGTGACCTCGCGCACGCAGTCCGGCAGCGGGCAGCCCGTCACCGACTCTATCTCCGGGAACAGGTGCATCTCCGCCAGCACGAGCCCTTCCAGCGGCCCATCAAACTGATCGACAGAGAAGCGGCGCCCCTCGTGCAGCAGCGTGTAGCGCCGCTTGTGCAATGTCGCCGCCGGCAGCCGGGCCAGCAGCGCATACTCCGCCGGGCTCAGATAGAGGTTGGTGATGTTCGTCTCTTCCGGCGGCATCTCCGGCGTCGCCCATTTGCGCGCCAGTTTCAGGCTGACCGTCTCGCCGTCGGGCCTCTCCATCCGGCGCAGCCGCAGCGCGCTCTCCGGCAGGTAGCGGTCGATAATGCGCACGTAATCGCCGCTTCCCTGCAGGGCAAGCGGCAGCCGGCGCAGTAGATAGCGCCGCTCGCGCTCAATCTGTACATATTTGTCTGGACGGCCGTCGGGGGTTCTGATCATCGCTCGTTCCTGGCAGCGCAAGTTTGCCACGCCAGCGATGGATCATGCAAAGTGAACCTGAGGACATCCCATAAGATAGCGCTCAGGCGATAATCGCCACGGCGTCGAAGAGCGGCGCCGCCAGATCGGGATCGCCAGTCACAGTCGCCGCGGACCGCGCCGCGTCGGGCGCCAGCCCGCGCGTAAAAAGGCGCCAGGCGACGCCCGCCGGCAGCACAATCCGGGAGGCCGGCTCGCCCGCTGCGCCCACCAGCAGCCGCCATTCCCCGTCCTCTCGCCGCAGCGTCCAATCGCCGCCCGCCGCGCCGGGGATAGTGAGGACGACGAGCGCGCCCGCCGCTGCCGGCGTTTGCCGGTAGGCGACAGGTAGCGCATGGACGAAGGCCGCCAGTACGGGCGCCAGGTAACGCGGCTGTTCGAGCAGCGGCGCGCCCACCGCCTCGCGGATATGCTGCTGGTGCAGCCAGCGCTCCGTATACTCCCGCGCCAGGTCCAGCCAGACAGGCGCCGGCCCCTCCCCCGCCCAGCTAACGGCGCCGCCCATCGCGTCGGGATCCCACCCCTGAAAGGTCGCCGTGACCTGCGGCCCCGTGAAGGCCAGTAGATCGACGAGCAGGCGCGGGCTGATCCGCCGCGTCGCCTCCACCCAGAGCGCGTTGTGCTGGTTGATGAAGGCGACGAGTTCTTCCCAGCTCTCGATCCTCTCCTCGCCCGGCCGGTAATCGTCGCGGCGGCGCGACAGAATGCCCACGTCGCCGCCCAGCAGGTGCAGGGCCACGTCATGCACCGACCAGCCGGCGCAGGCTGTCGGCCGCTGCCACTGTTCGTCGTCGAGCGCGCGTAGTAGCGCGAGCAGCCTGTCCAGTAGCTCCGGGAAGAGGTCTGCTACGAGGATTGGTTCGGGAGGCTGCATCATCTCATCTCTCCTGCTGGGCGGGTGATGGCGCGCTGGCACTATTGGGAGGAAGCCATTATGATTCTAGGGACGGACGGGCGGAGCGTCCAGTAACAAACCCGGAGGATTCTCGATGGAGAGTATGGCCGGCATCCAGGGGATCGGACAGATAGCCATCCCGGCGCGCGATCTGGCGGCGATGGTCCGCTTCTACCATGAGGCGCTGGGGCTGCCGCTCATGGGACAGTTCGGCGAGCTGGCCTTTCTCGACTGCGGCGACGTCCGGCTGATGCTCAGCGCGCTCCCCGAGGAAGAGGCCGGCGTCTCCATCCTCTACTTCCGCACCGGCGACATCGACGCCGCCACGCAGACGCTGCGCCAGAAAGGGGTACAGTTCGAGGACGAGCCACACCTGGTCGCGCGGGCCTTCGGCAAAGAGAACTGGATGGCCTTTTTCCGCGACGTGGAAGGCAACCTGCTCGGGCTGATGGAGGAGCGGGAGATAGCGGGAACGCAATAACTAGATGCAGCGAACAAAGGACAAACGCCACATATAGGATCATCTTGATCGATGCTGGGAGCAAAGACCGTATGCGTGCTTTTTATAGTGCTTCACTTACTCGCTTTCTTGTACAGGACACAGCATCAATTGTCGGCGAGCTAACACAAAGTGCTGCTCAGGCGGGACAATACCAGCAGCTTCACACACAAACAGACGCCTGGGCCAGCCAGATATGCATCCTACAGACCGCGCTGGTCAATTTCGGTTCAGGGGGGCACCTCTTCTTTGAGTATATCATCCCCCGTCGTGGAAAACGTGCCGACGCGATCCTTCTCCTTCGCGACCTTATTTTTGTTATTGAGTTCAAGATCGGTTCGCATACGTTCTCTACCTCAGACATCGCTCAGGTCGAGGATTATGCTCTTGATCTGCGCGATTTCCATTTGGCCAGTCGTGGGCGCGTTGTGGTTCCCGTTCTCGTCGCGACCAATGCGCGATACGCACGCGTAGTACCGCGGCTCGACGAAGGGCAACTGCCTGCCACCCAGCTCAGCAACGCCGAGCAGCTGGAACAGATACTGCTGTGTGCGATTGACCGTTATTCCAATTCAGAAAATCCACCTATCGACGCTACGCGCTGGGAGCACAGTGAATATCGGCCGACACCGACGATTATCGAGATTGCTCAAGCGCTTTATGCCGGCCAAGATGTACAAGAGATTTCCCGCTCTCACGCCGGCGCGACCAACCTGACGCTGACAACCCAGGCAGTTCTGAGACAGATTGACCAAGCCAAGTCAGCGGGTGAAAAAGTCATCTGCTTTGTTACTGGTGTGCCCGGAGCAGGCAAAACCCTTGCTGGGCTTAACATTGTCCACAACCGTGAGCTTGATGAAGAGAATCTGGGCGTCTTTCTCTCTGGCAATGGGCCGCTCGTCAAGGTCTTGTCTGAAGCGTTGGCCCGTGACTATGCCGAACGCGAAGGCGTTTCGCGCCAGGAATCACGGCGACGTGTTCGCACCTTCATCCAGAACGTCCACCATTTCCTCGACCATTATTTCCATAGCGAGGAACGGCCAGCCGATCGGGTTGTCGTCTTCGATGAAGCGCAACGCGCCTGGGATGCCGCACAATCTGAGCTCAAATTCAACCGGCCCTTCTCTGAGCCGGAGATGATGCTCGAGATTATGGACCGGCACGACGGTTGGGCCACTGTTGTTGCCCTGATCGGCGGTGGGCAGGAAATCAACCGGGGCGAAGCTGGCTTAAGTGAGTGGGGTCGCATTCTCCAGGATAAGTTCCCGCATTGGCGAATTGCGATTTCGCCAGCGCTACTCACTGGCGATCACAGCACGGCAAGCCAGGTCCTCTTCCCCTACGGGCAGCCCAATCTAGCTATTACGTGTGACCCCGATCTACATCTCGCAGTTTCCATTCGCGCGTATCGCGCTGAGCGTCTATCAGAGTTTGTCGGTTACTTGCTCGACAACCAGCCGCAACGGTGCCGCGACCTGCTGAAGACCGAGCTAGGTGATTACCCACTCTATATCACTCGCGACCTTTCCCTCGCCCAGGCATGGTTGCGCGCCAAGAAGATAGGCACGCGCCGTTATGGCATGATCGCCAGTTCGGGAGCCCGTCGCCTCAAGGCCTACGGTTACGACGTCGCACGCCAGATTGACGTTGCCAACTGGTTTCTCAACTCAGAGCGAGATGTTCGTTCGTCCTACTATCTCGAAGACATCGCCACCGAGTTCGATATCCAGGGATTGGAGCTCGACTGGCTTATCATTGGTTGGGGTGGTGACTTTCGCTACATCGACGGCGCTTGGGACTACCGTCGCTTCGTCGGTACGGAGTGGACCACTGTACACCAAGAGTCAACACAAACCTACATCAAGAACAAGTACCGCGTCTTACTCACGCGGGCACGAGAGGGGCTGGTCATTTGGATACCGCCAGGCGATAGCGGGGACTGGACCAGAGAACCGAGCATTTATGATGAGACAGCAGCTTATCTCACTCAGTGTGGGATCCCAACGCTCACTGCCTTCCCCAGGCGAAATGAATAACGTCTCATCGGGCAGCCATGCCTCCATCTGCCCATTGACTGGAACTGGGTTACACTAGATCAGTAAATCATTGATTACCCACCCGTATAGGAGATCATGCATGACATCCCACGACATCCCACAGACGATGGGCCAGCAGGCGGGGCGGCGCTCCTGGGCGGAGCCCTGGAAGATCAAGATGGTGGAGCCGATCCGCCTGATGCCCCCCGAAGCACGGCAGAAGGCCCTCGAAGAGGCCGGCTATAACACGTTCCTGCTGCGCTCGGAAGATGTCTACATTGATCTGCTCACCGATAGCGGCACCAACGCGATGAGTGACCGCCAATGGGCCGGCATGATGCTCGGCGACGAAGCCTACGCCGGCAGCCGCAACTTCTATCGCCTCGAAGAGACGATCCGCACCTACTATGGCTACCGCTACGTCGTCCCCACCCACCAGGGACGCGGCGCCGAGCACCTGCTCAGCCAGGCGACCATCAAGCCGGGCGACGTCATCCCCGGCAACATGTATTTTACCACGACCCGCATACACCAGGAGCTGGCCGGCGGCACGTTCGTGGACGTGATCATCGACGAGGCGCATGACCCGGCCGACGACCACCCCTTCAAGGGCAACGTCGATCTGGCCAAGCTGGAAGCGCTCATCGACCGGGTCGGCGCGGAGAAGATCCCCTACGTCAGTCTGGCGGGCACGGTGAACATGGCCGGCGGGCAGCCCGTCAGTATGGCTAACGTCCGGGCACTGCGCGAGCTGACCGCCCGCCACGGCATCCGCATCTACCTCGACGCCACGCGCATGATGGAGAACAGCTTCTTCATCCAGGAGCGTGAGGAAGGTTATGCCGGCAAGAGCATCGCCGAGATTCTCCGGGAGTTTTGCAGCTACACCGACGGCGCCTGGATGAGCGGCAAAAAGGATAATCTGGTCAACATCGGCGGCTGGCTGGCGGTGAACGACGAAGAGGTCTTCGAGCGCGCCCGTAATATGGTCGTCGTCTACGAAGGGCTGCACACTTACGGCGGCATGGCCGGGCGCGACATGGAAGCGCTGGCGATCGGCATCGAAGAAGCCGTCCAGGATGACTACGTCCAGGCCCGCGTCGGGCAGGTGCGCTACCTCGGCGACCTGCTCCTGCAGTGGGAGATCCCTATCGTCCAGCCGGTCGGCGGGCACGCCATCTTCCTCGACGCCCGGCGCTTCTACCCCCACATCCCGCAGGATCAGTTCCCGGCGCAGATGCTGGCGGCGCAGCTCTACCTCGACAGCGGCATTCGCAGCATGGAGCGCGGCATCGTCAGCGCCGGGCGCGACCCGGAGACCGGCGATCACCGTTATCCCGCGCTGGAGCTGACCCGGCTGACTATCCCGCGCCGCGTCTACACCCAGGCGCACATGGACGTCATCGCCGAGGCGGTTAAGGCTGTCTACGACGCGCGCGAAGAAACGCGCGGTCTGGAGATGGTCTACGAGCCGGCTTACCTGCGCTTCTTCCAGGCGCGCTTCAAGCCCCTGGGCCGTTAGCCGGGAGCCGGCGCAGCCGCCAGCTCGTCGCGCAGGCGGCGCGCCTGGCTATTGGCCGGATCGACCGCAATAACACGCTCCAGGTCGGTGGTCGCCGCAGCGCGATCGCCGGCCCGGGCATGCGCCTCGGCCCGCCCCACGTAAGCGGCCGTGTGCTGCGGGTCAAGCCGGATGGCCCGGTCGAAGTCGGCCAGCGCCCTGTCCAGCATCCCCTGCTGTAGATATTGCAGCCCCCGGTTGGTCAGGTAAACCGGGTTCTGCGGCTCCAGGTTCACGGCCGCGTTGAAATTGTCCAGCGCCAGCCGGGGCTTGCCCAGATGGCCCAGCACGAGGCCGAGGTTGTTCCACGCCTCGGCCGAGCGCGGCTCCAGCGCCGTAGCCTGCTCGAGCAGCCGACGCGCTTCCTCCCATTCCTGCTCCTGCATCATCAGCGTGCCCAGGTTGTTGTAGGGAATGGCCGACGGCCGGTAGCTGCCCGGCGTGGCTTCGGCCAGCAACTCCTGGACGCGTATCGCCTGCCGGAAGTCGGCGCGAGCCTGGTCGCGCTGGCCCAGCGTACGGGCAAGCTGCCCCCGGTTGATGTAGGCTTTCGGCAGGTTCGGGTTGAGCTGCACGCCGCGGTCAAAGTCGCGCAGGGCCATCTCCGTCTCCCCGAGGGCGGCGTAGGCGACACCCCGGTCCACGTAGGCCTCAGCCGCGTCGGGGTCCAGGCGCTCGACGATGTAGCTGTAGTCGGCGACGGCGTCCTGCAGCCGGCCAAGGGCCTGGAAAGCCGAGGCGCGCAGGGTATAGGCCGGCAGGTAGATGGGATTGGCGGCAATCGCCAGCCGCAGCGCGGCGATCGCCTTCACGTAATCCCCTTCTTCGAGCAGGGCCTTACCCCAGGCCGTGTAGACTGCTGCGGGATCGGGATGGTTCATCCGCAGCGCGCGCTCGAAGTCGCCGTACGCCGCGGCAAAACGGCGGCGCTCCCCGGAGACGTAGAGGCGCGCCCGCTGGTAATAGAGTTCCGGCGCTGTTGGGTCGATGCGGATCGCCTCTTCCAGCCGCTCCTCGGCCTTCTGATAATCTTCCAGCTCGCGCAGCGCGCCGGCCAGCGTCACATAGCTGCCCACGTAATTGCGGTCCAGGCGGATCGCGTCGCTGCAGGCATCGGCGGCGTGGGCAAACGCCTCGCGCGCCTTCTCCAGCTGCCCCTGTTCGAGCAGTTGCTGCCCGTGGCGCAGGTGGACCAGCCCGCGTTGGGCCAGCGTCGCCGGATCGTCGCGGCTGATGGCCAGCGCCTGATCCAGGTCTTCCCCCGCCTGCTCGAACTTCCCCATCAGGGCATAGGTCGTCGCCCGCTCCAGATAGGCAGGCACGTAGAAGGGGTCCAGCTCCATCGCCCGCGTGAAGTCCGACAGCGCCTGGCGGAACTGGTCCTGGGCGCCCTCGCCGTCTCCCTGGAGCTGGAGCTGCTGGCCCCAGAGCCGCCGCGCCTCGCCCCGGCTGACGACGAGCAGCGGGTGCAGCGGATTCTGCTCCAGCGCCCGCTCGAACTGCTCGATCGCCGGCTCGTACTTGCCCAGCTCGGTAAACACCCGCCCCCGGCTGAAGCTCTCGAACGCGCCGGTCAGGTAGCTGCTTTTGTAGCGCCAGAAGAGGCGGATGGAATCGCCGCTGGGCGTCTGCTGCAGCGTCGTGTAGAGTAGATCGAGCCGCTGCTTGCGGCGCGTCTCGGCCGCTTTGTCGCTTGCAGCCGCTGCCGGCTCATCGTCCAGCACGCGCGCCAGCCTATCCCGCACCCGGCTGTTGCGGTAGACGCCCTGGAAGTCGCTCAGGCCGCGGATGCCCAGCTCCTGCACCCTGACGAATTCGTCGTAGTTGCGCAGGTGGATGAGCAGCACCGCCTGATCGACCCAATCGACGAGCTGCTGCACGCTGAAGCGCGTCTTGCGGATCAGCTCCGGCAGGTCGGCGTTCGCCAGGTTATGCACATTGTCGATCCCTTCGACGTTCAGGCGGATGGCGTGCCAGCGGTTCAGCCCTTTGAGCAGTTGCAGCGGGTAGTTGCTGTCAATCGACCAGCGCTGACGCTCTTCGGCCGTCATCTCGCCGGCGCGCGGCAGCCGCTGCCGGGCCAGCGAGACTACCCAGTCCAGTCCGTTCTCGGGAAAAATGCCGACGACAAAAGAAAGGATATAGACGATATTCCGCGCCAGCGGGCTGTCGCTGCCCGTTTCGGCCAGACCCAGGCCGAGAATCGCCGCGACGATGACGGCGACGATCATGCGCGTGGCTACGTCGATGTAAGCGTCGGGGTTGAGATCGCCGGTGTGGAAACGGCGGGCTGTCGTGTGTACGGCAAAGAGGTAAGCGCCCAAAAAGGCGAAGAACAACGGCTGGCTGATCGTCTGCAGCACCCCCGGCTCGACCTCCGCCCCGGTGAGCAAGGAGCCGGCGGCCGGGTAGGCCAGCAGATAGCCGATGGCCGTTACGACTGTGGCAAACAGCATCGTCCAGAAGTGGCCGGCGGTGCTCCAGCGCTGCGCCGGACGCTCGCCAAACAGGCCGCTGATCTCCCGCTCGCGGCGCAGCCGGCTGGCGCTTTCCTCGCCGCCGCGCACCTTGACCAGCCAGTAGAGCGCCAGCGAGATGGGCAGATAGCCGACCAGCACAAAGCCGGCTATCCAGAAGGCGATCCGCGCAAGGGTTTGTTCGTCCATCAGGAGCCTCCCGGATTGGAGTCTAGCTGTTGGGACAGGGTAGCGAGCAGCTCGTCCTGCAGGGGCGCGGCGCTGCGCAAGGTACGCAAAAGCTGCCGCGCCGCAGCCGTGTCGCCGTCGGCCAGCGCAAAGCCAAGCTGTTCGACCAGGGCCAGGGCTTCGATCTTCTGCCGGGGCGTCTGACGCCCGTTCACGATAGCCGCGCGCAGCCGGTCAAGCTGCTCGCCCCCAGCCAGCGGGGCGGCAGGCGTGACTGCTGTGTCGCCGGATGGGCCGGCGAGCCGAAACGGCGGGCCGGCAACCCTGGGCGGCTCGTCGATGCCCCGCCGTCCGCCGCCGGGCGGCGTGCCGGCTACCGGCCGGGGGCTGCCGGGCGTTTCGAAGGAAAAATCAAGGTCTGCGTCTTCGCCAGGCAGACTGCCCGGCGGAGCCTCTCCGGCTTCGTCACGGGTTGCCGCCTGCGACCCCAGCACCTCGACTGTCTGCTGTACGTTCATGCGCCGGCTGCTCAGGTCGTACCGGTCCACGCTGGCCAGCCCGCCGACGTTGGACACGGCGAGACCCGCCAGCTCGGGGCGCTGCCCGGTCGTCCACGCCGGCGCCGCCAGCAGAGGGGCGAGCGAAGCGCCGGCCGTATAGAGCACGGGCGCTACCCAATCCAGACGATCGCCGGCCCGCAGGTGGAGCTGCCGCCGGGCGTGGGTCACAGCGCGGTCCACCGGCAGCCCGTCGGCAAGCCCGCCCAGCAGCGCCACGTCAAAAACGGCGGCGGCCCGCTCGCGGATCTTTGCCTGCATCCCGACGACCAGCGGCACACCTGCCTGCACGAGCGCCGCCGCCAGTGAGGGCAATGCCTGCCCGCCGGCCCGGCGCGGCGAGCGGCGGCTGCCGTCCGGCGCGCCCGTGTCGTCGGCGCTGAGCACGAGCAAATAAGGCGGCTGCCCCTGCAGCATCTCCCGGAGCTGCTCCACCGGCAGCGACCGGCCGCGCCGCTGTTCGTCTTCCAGCAACAGCGCCCTGTCCGTGCTGTGTCCGGCAAAATAGAGAACGTCGTACGGCTCGCCCGCCAGCCGTTCTTGCAGAGCCTCTGCCGTCACGGGCGGGGGTACAAAATCGATGCTGACCTGTCCGGCCTCGACGAAGCCCGCCAGCGCCTCCTCCAGCGCCTGTCGCGCCGCGTCCAGCTCCAGCGTGGGGGCGTCGGCCGGCGCCACGTGCAGCGCCAGAATGCGCAGCGCCGTCCCCGCCTCCCGTTCGGCTACCGGTTCGGCGACCTTGGTCTGGCGCACCAGTCCCGTCGCCGGGTCCAGAGCCAGGAACAGCCGGCGCCGGGGATCGTAAAGCAGCTCCCAGGGCACCGCGGCGACTTCCGGCAGCTCGCAGTGGACATAGAGGCGCAGCAGATCGGGCCCGGCGATAGCGCGCGCCCGTTCCAGATTGGCCTCCAGCGGCGGCGGGAAGAGGTGCGCGTATAGCGTCCGGCCGAGCTGCGTGGCGTCTTCCACCGGCGACCTGCGCTGGCCGATCTGTCGTAGCTGCTGCTGGAGCACAGGCGGCAGGAATTCGTCCCGCGCCACCTGCACGCCGGCCTCGCCGCTGGGTCCGCTTATCTCCAGCCCGAACGCATCGTTACCCTGCGGGACGATGCGGATCATGATCTCCACGTGTTCGCTCGTCTCGACCATCTTGTGTCCTCTGGTGGGGCCGACCACTGGATTGCGATTTTCATTATAAAGGAAAGGGCCGGTGAGGGGAAGGTGCGGCCAATCTCTGCTACAATGGCGCCCGCTATACGGCTTATCCAGTCATCAGGAGGTTCTATGTCTCAAAAGGCCGTCTGCTTCAATTGCCGGCGCAGTGAAGCGGAAATACCCATCAGCAACTGGCGCTACCAGGGCGGCGACGTCTGGGTCTGTTCCCAGTGCCTGCCGCTGTTGATTCACAAGCTGGATCAGATTATCGACGTGCTGCAGGCCGCGCGGGAGCAAGGAGAAGACGATGGCCCCGGCGTATGACTTAATCATCATCGGCGGCGGCATTATGGGCTGCAGCACCGCCCTGCAGCTCGCCCGGCGCGGCATGCGCGTCGCCGTGCTGGAGCAAAAAGAGATCGGCTATGGCTCGACCGGACACTCCTCGGCCATTATCCGCCAGCACTACTCCAACGAGCTGACGGCGCGCATGGCCCTCTATAGCCTGCGCGTCTTCCAGAATTTCGCCGACGAAGTGGGCGGCGAAAGCGGCTTCACCTCAACCGGCTTCCTGGCCCTGACCAGCGCCCAGGACCGTGCAGGGCTGGAGGCCAACGTCGCGCTCCAGCAGAGCCTGGGCATCCAGACCGAGATTCTCGCCCCCGAGGCGCTGCGGGAGCTGATGCCCGGCCTGGAGGTGTCGGACCTCGTCGCCGCCGCCTATGAGCCGGAAAGCGGCTACGCCGATCCGAACCTGACGGTCAATGCGTATGCGCGGGCCGCCCGCCAGGCCGGCGCCGCCATCTTCACCGATACGCCGGTCACGGGCGTGCGCTTCGACGGCGATCGCGTGGTCGGCGTGGAGAGCAGCCGCGGCCCGTTCGACGCACCGCTCGTGCTCAATAGCGCCGGCCCGTGGGGGGCGCGTGTGGCCCGGATGGCCGGCGTCGAGGCGCCCATCAACCCCTGCCGGGTCCAGGTGGCCTTTTTCCGCCGGCCGGCCGCCGAGGAGAAGGCCCATCCCGTGGTCGCGGACTTCATCAACGCAACCTACTTCCGCAGCGAGACGGGCAATCTCACCCTGGTCGGACTCATCGATCCCTCTGAAGCGGACGCCATCGTCAATCCCGACGCCTTCGACGAGCGGGTGGACGACAGCTTCATCATGGATGTAGGCGACCGCATGGTCGCGCGCTACCCGGCGATGGCCGAATGCGGCGTCATGGGTGGCTATGCCAGCCTCTACGCTATCACACCCGACTGGCATCCCATCGTGGACGAGCTGCTGCCGGGCAGCGGCTTCTACATCTGCTCGGGCTTCAGCGGGCATGGCTTCAAGCTGGGGCCGGCCGTCGGCGTGATGGCTGCCGACCTGCTCACCGGCGCTGCCGATCCTCAGTTCGATCCCGCGCTGTTCCGCCTCAGCCGCTACGCCGAAGGCAAACCGGTGCTCGGGCTCTACGAGTACAGCATCGTGGGCTGAGCATCCGGCCCCAGTTCCGGCCAACGTCCTGTCTGAGGGTACGCTAAAGGGCGGAGTCCATCCGGCAGAGACGGCTGTACACTGAGGGAGAGATGGAGCGGGCACGAGGGCAGGCAAATCCTGGATAAAGCAGTCTGGTTTTGTCGTACCAGGAGGAACGGATGAGAAAGCGCATACTGGTTTGGGTGTGGGTAATTCTGTTACTGGCCGCCTGTACAGAGCGCGCTCAGGAACTCACGCGCACCCCGCCGCCCACGCCGGAGGCTACAGCCGAAACACCGGTAGCCCAGGTGACCGACACGCCAGAACCAACGGCCACGCTGCCGCCGACGGCCACAGTGCGCTCTACGCCCACTGCTGCGCCCACAGCCACGCCGGAGCCGCCCACTCCTACGGCTATCGTGCCCACCGCTACGGCTACGGCAGCCGCGCCGCCCAGCGCCGTGCCGGTCACCATCGACGAGCCGGCCGCGCAGACGCCGGTAGACGTGGGCAGCAACCTGGCAGTGTCCGGGACAGGGCCGCGCGAAAACGGCCCGGTGATCGTCGCGCTGGAAGCCGCCGGTCTGGTCCTCGTCGAGACGAGCGCCATGCCCGATGCGAACGGGCAGTGGAGCGCCGTGCTGGAGGTGCCGACCAGCGCCACGGGCGATCTCCTGCTGCGCGCGACCGCCGGGGGCCAGACGGCCAATCAGCAGGTTCGCGTGCAGCGTCCAAGCGTCGTGCCGCCGTTCATCACCCTGGTCCATCCCACCAGCGATTGGCGCGCCGTAAGCGGGCACGCTCTGCTCTTCCAGGGGCGGGTACAGCGCCCGCCGGATGGGCTCGTCAACATCGCCCTGCTCTACGATGACTGCCGGAGAGTGGGCGCGGAACAATCCTTTGACGTCGGCCCCGGAGGCCGCTACTGGGGCTATATCGTCATCCCCGGCGGCCTCACCGGGCCGGCCTGTGCCGTGGCCTCTTTCGGCGAACCCGGCGAGGAGTCCTGGCAGGCCGCCAGTGTCATGCTGGAAGTGCTGCCCCCTGACGACCCTGAGGCCCGCGGCCTCTTCCTGGGCAACTTCCCGGACGACGACGTGCCGCGCGGGCAGCCGGTGACCGTGTACGGCAGCGCCTACAACGCCCCCAACCGGCAGGTACAGGTCGGCCTGGAAGTCAACGGCCGCCGTGTGGCCGAGGAAATTGTCGTGGCCGACAGCTTCGGCTTCTGGGAGGTTGACCTGGTGCTGCCGGCAAGCATCCAGGCCGGCAGCAGCGGGCAGTTCGTCGCTACCGTCGCCTATCCGGGCGACCCGGAGACGATGAGCGTGCCCTTTGTGGTCGTCGAGCCTCCAGCCGGTACGTAGCCGATGTCGCGGGTGGGAGTACGCAGGCCGGCGCTGAGAGTGACCATGACAGGCGGATCGTAGTCATCGTAGTCATGGTATGATAAGAAACAGGATCTCTGTGTTATTGCATCTGGGTCGCTTACACCCTCACGGTAGACGACAAGGAAGAAGACCCGTCATGTGCAAAAAGCTGATTCTCCTCGCGTTGCTCCCGCTCGTCGCCACGGCCTGTGCCCAAAATCGCAAATCATCGCCACCCCAGCTGCCCACCGGGACAGCCGGTGCGGAGCCACCGGACGAAGAGACGACCGCTATCGCGGGCGGCGAGGTTATTGCCTCGTTGCCCACGGCTACCGAAGTTACGGCAACCGTCCCTGCGGCGACGGCCACAGCCACTCCCACCGTGTACCCAACGGCCACGATAGCGACGAACACACCTTCACCCACCGTTACCTTCACACCCGCACCGCCGGCGGCAACGCCACAGCCGGCGGCAACGCCACCTCCGTGGACGGCGACACCACCGCCGCCCACGCCCACGGCGGAATGCCCGGCCGCCTGGTTTATGGAGCATCCGCCCGACGCCTGCCCCGCCGGCCCGTCGCTGTCCTCCGCCGGCGCCAGCCAACGCTTCGAGCGGGGACAAATGATCTGGGTGGAACAGACCGACACCTTTTACATCCTCTTCAATGCGGGCGCCTATCCCGGCGACGGCCGGCTGGTGTTCGTAACGCTGGCCGGGCCACTCGTCCTCACCGCCGGCGGCTCGCCCGACAACCGGGTGGGCGAAGACCCGCCGCCCGGCCTGCACGAGCCGGTGAGCGGCTTTGGCCTCCTCTGGCGGGGCGAGGTGGAAGGGCTGGCCGTCGACTTGCGGCAGGCGCTGGGTTGGGCCGTGGAAAAGGAGTTCGGCTTCCAGAGCCAGCTACAGTGCGAGCGCCCGGAGACTTACTCGGACAACACCTGCTACCTTCTGGCTGCCGACGGCTCGGTCATCGTCCTCGGCTACCACGCCATTGCCGGCAACGTGTGGTGGCGGTGGGTGGGAGTCGACGGCTAACTAACGAAAGCAGGGCTAGAATCGGCCTGTTCCTGGGGCGCGTGCTCGCCTTCGTGCAACCCATAGCCGCTCTCGATCAGCTCTACCAGCCGGCGCGTGAAGCGGGCCGCCGGTCCGCCGTCCACAATATCGTGGTCGAAGCTGACCGTCAGGTGGAGCATCTCGCGCGGCACGATCTGCCCATCGACCACGGCGGGCTTCCAGGCGGCGCTCCCCACCAGCAGGCTGAGGGAGTGTCCCATCGCAGCCAGCCCCCACCCGCTATGGCCTTCGCCAAACATGCCCACTGACGAGACGCCCACCGTGCCGGCCATCGACACGATACGCGCCGGATCCCGACTCACGGCCATCGCCAGCAAGACACGGAATAGCCTCGACAGAGGCCACGGCAGCAGCATGGCCGTGCGGAACCAGTTGGGCATCCCCCTGTTGGCCGGCACCGGCGTGGACTGGACCGATAGGTCCTGGCCCCGGCGATATGCATCGTATTGATCCAGATGCGGCGGCCCGGCGTGAGATCGACGACACGGTACGTTCCTCCTTTTTCCTTCATGAGCGGCTATCCTCCAGACGTTTTCTCGCCCCCTGCACTTCCGGCTCGACAGGGTGTTTCCTTCTTGCTCTTCAGGACATGGTGCGCAAACGAACAGACCGAATATCGTTCCGACAGCCAGTCGGCGACCGTCAATGCGCGCTCACGGCTTTCTCAACGCCCGGCCGACCAGTCCGCTGCGTAACAGGCCCCAGAGCAGCGCAAAGCTGCCAGAGACGGCGGCAATCAACGAGAAGTCCGGCATGTAGAGGCGCAGGTAGCCGCGCCGCTTACCCAGCCTGGGCTGCAGAAGCGCGAGCCCAAGCTGCAGATTCAGGACGAGCGGGAGCACGAGATGCCGCCGCCACACGCCTCCCCCACCCGGCCGGCTCTCAGGACGGAGGCGCCAGCGGCGTAAGCGCAGCAGCGTGGCCACGACCCCGGCAATCTGCAGGAGCGGGAGGAGAAGCTGGGCGCGCAGCAGCCAGGGGATCAGACGAATCGAGCGCAACGAGGTTGGCCGCTCGCCGGCGAGCAAAGAGGTCACGCCCAGCCCCACGTCTGCCAGGACGGGGTTCATCCAGTGATGGCAGCCATTGAACAGCAGGACGACGCCCTTCTTTTGCTCAGGAAGCAGCGCCATGTAGGCGCCAAAGTCGGGGAGGGTGCCGCCGTGCCAGAGGAGTTTCGTCTGGCCGATCTGGTCTACCACCCAACCCATCGCGTACTGCCCCAGGGAAAGGCCATAAGCCTTGATGTCGGCCACGCCCCGGTGCAGCTCCTCCATGCCGGCGCTGGAGAGAAGGCGCTCGTCTCCATAGCGGCCCCCGTTCAGGTGCGCGCTCAGGTAGCGGGCCATCTCTGCGGCGCTGGAGATGAGCCCGCCGCCCGCCAGCGCGCCGGCCGGAAGGGGCAGATCGGGCGCGGCAACCGGCACGCCGAACCAGTAGCGGTGGCCCACCGCCAGGCCGTTCTGTCGCGCCGTGGCCTGCAAGGTAGTGGTCTGGCTCATCCCCAACGGGGTGAGGATCGTTCGCCGGATATAGTCCGCGTATGCCTCGCCACTGGCGGCCTCGACGATCAGGCCGAGCAGGATGTAATTGGCGTTGCTGTATTCGTATGCGGAGCCGGCCGGGCGGTCGAGCGCGAGCGTGGATAGGGCGCGCGCGTGGCGCTCGGCGGCGCCCGGACGCGCGTCAAAATCGGCCAGGGGAATCTCTCCGGCGGAGGTGGGCAGGCCGCTGGTCTGGTTCAACAGATGGCGCACGGTTATCCGGGCCGATAGTCCGGGATCGGCGACGCGGAACCAGGGCAGGTAGCGCTGCACCGGGGCATCCAGCTCGATCTTCCCGTCTTCGACGAGCTGCATGACGGCCAGGGCCGTGATTGATTTGGTGAGCGAGGCAATCGGGAAGGGCGTTTGTGGCCCCGGCGTTTCACCGTCGGACCTGACCCGGCCAAAGCCGCGCTGGTGCACGATCTGGTCGCCTTCGACAATGGCCAGCGCGACGCCCGGCATCCTCAGCCGGCGTCTTTCCCGCTCGACGTAGGCGTCGATGGCTTCGTAGCTGCCGGCCGGAGGTTCCAGAGCGCCCGGACCAGCGCCGGTCGTTGCGTCTCGAACGGGGATCGTCGTCATGATTACTCTCCTTGCAGGCGTTGCGCTTAGCCGCGCCTGCTGTCCTCCTGTGTGTCTGCCCGGACGCTCCGGCTCGGACCGGCATTCTCTGGGGACGATTGACCGGTTACGGAAAATCACTCGCCGGATAGGCTACGATCACAGGAGCATTTCTTTTTCTCTCGGCTCCTGCCTAGCCCACAGGTGCGGCTGCTGATAAAGCCTGAGTCATTTCGACCCCTGGTGGGAAGCGCCACAGCAATCCGGCGGCAACGGCCAGCATCGCCACCAGGGCGGCGGCCATCAGGAACACCATGCGCGGGCCTGTAGACGGCGTAAACAGCACCAGCAGCGCCGGGCCAAGAAGCGTTCCCAGCGCGCCGGCCGTGCTCTTGATCCCTAACAGGCCCGCTCTATGCTCCGGCGGCGTAATGTCGAGGATCAGCGCGCTCAACGCCGGGTCGTAGAGGGCGTTGCCGAGCCCGGCGACGAGAAAGCTGACCACGATCCAGATCGCATCGCGGAAAAGGACCAGGCCGGCGAACTGGGCCGAGAAAAGCACCAGCCCGATTAGCAGCACGGGTCTACGCCCGGCGCGGTCGCTGAGCTGGCCCAGGCCAAACTCTCCCAACATAAACGCCAGGCCATACGCGCTCATGACCAGCCCTAACTGCGACGAGGTCCAAGAAAGATCATCGTAGGCGTAGAACATGAACTGCGGCTCGATAAAGGCCCAGGCGAACATCACGCCAAAGGTAATGAGCAGCAGCAGCGCGAACGTCGACCGCGCCGACAGCGCCTGCCACTATGCCTTCCAGGATGACTGCAGGCGTATGGAGCGGGCTGCGGGGGCGTGCGTCTCGGGGATCCACAGCAGGGCAATCAGGAGGGCGCCACAGGCCATGGCGATCGCAACGGCAAAGGGCACGGCATAGCCAAAACGATCGTACAGCAGCCCGCCTGCCAGTGGCCCGGCAATCCAGCCGGCCGAGGCGCCGCCGTTGACAATGCCAATCCACCGGCCGCGCCGGTCCTGCGGAGCCACGTCGCCGACGATGCTGTTCATGGCCGGTACCAGGCCGGCGGTGAAGAGGCCGGCGAGACCGCGAAGCAAAATGAAGAGCCAGGCGGAGGCGGCGAACAAATAGCCGGTGAATGCCAGAACATGCGCCCCAAGGGCGACGAGGACGATGGGCCGGCGGCCGAAGCGGTCGGCCAGTATCCCGATGAAGGGGGCCGCCAGGATGCCGGTCAGCGCATAGGCCATCGCGCTGATGCCCAGCGCTTCCACTCCCGAGCCAAAACTTTCAAAGCGACGGGCAAACAGCGGCAGAACCATCACAAAGCCCGTCATCTGTAAGGCCATGCAGGCTGCCAGAGCAGTCAGAACGCCGGCGTACGATCGCTTTGCATCCCTCCTCATTGATTGCCCCTTCACATCAGCGCCGGCGCGGAGCCAGCGGCGCTGCGGTTGCCGTACGGCCGAACCGGCAGGCCACACCTGATAATGTCCGTGGGCGGGCCTTAACGAGAAGCGCCCGCAGCGAGCACGACGAGAAAGGTGGACATCGCCCAGTCTCGCTGTCAGGCAGGGGCTGAGTCGGTAGGGTAGTCCGGTAGATTGGTAAAACTGTTTCTCCTGGCCCCAAACATTGTAGGTCATCGCCAACAGGACAGATAGTGATAAAGATCACAATTGCTGTCAGACTGATGAGACCTAGTGCTCCCTATCCTCCCGGCCCCGACGGAGACGCGAAACAGCGCCCGACCGGCTTCGCCCGGATTGGCAGCCACGTTAGCCGGCAGGTCGCCGCACGTGCCCGCGAGGAAAGATAAGCTTACGTCCAGGCGTTGGGGTTGGTACGGCTGGCGTCAGTTGCTCCCGATATCTTCCAGTGGCTGCGGCCGGTGTCCGAAATTGACGATTGGCCCACCGGCCGGCGCCGCCCAGCGCACGGCGTTGGCAATCACGCGCAGGACGTGCGGGTGGTGATAGATCGGGTAGGTTTCGTGACCAGGACGGAAGTAAAAGATCTTGCCGCGCCCACGATAAAAACAGCAACCGCTGCGAAAAATCTCGCCGCCCTCAAACCAGCTGATCAGGACAAGCTGATCCGGCTCTGGAATGTCGAAATGCTCGCCGTACATCTCGGTCTGGGGTATTTCGAACCACTCGGGAAGCCCGGCGGCGATAGGATGGGCGGGAGCGACGACCCAGATGCGCTCCTTTTCACCGGCCTCTCGCCATTTGAGGTTGCAGGTGGTGCCCATGAGCCGCTTGAAGATCCTGGAAAAGTGGGCAGAGTGAAGCACGACAAGGCCCATACCGCCGGCAACCACGCGCTGGTAAACGCGCTCGACGATCTCGCCGGCGACGCGGTCGTGAGCCAGATGGCCCCACCAGATCAGCACGTCGGTGTTAGCCAGCACCGCCTCGGTGAGGCCATGCTCTGGCTCTTCCAGGGTCGCCGTGCGCACGTCGAGGCCTTCCCGGCGGAGGAACGCGGCGATTGCGCCGTGCATACCGTCCGGATAGATGGCAGCGATCGTTTCCTCGGCGACTTCGTGCAAGTACTCGTTCCAGACAGTCACGCGGAGGGGATCAGCCATGTTCCACCTCGGCGGCTCGGGCTGCCGGCAGCGCGGGTACAGACACCGGCTGGCCGTGGCAGGCAGCCGACGCCCGGATGGCATCCCAGAGCTGCGCCATCCGGAGACCCACGTCCGGCGGCGAAGGGTTAGGTATATGGCCCTCTCGCACGCGCAGGAACTGCTCCCACTGTGACTGGACCAGGGGCACCTCTACGGGCTGCCAGCCTTCTCTCTCGTCGTACTGCACTTCCAGAAAACCACCCCAGGCTCCTGTGCGCAACATTCCTTTCGTTCCCCACACGCGAATATCGGAGGCGCACGAGGGGGATGTGTTGCCGCAGGCGTTCAGCGTCACCAGCGCCCCAGATTGCAGCCGGGCCATGACGACGCCGATAATGTCGACCAGCCGATCTTCATTGTTCAGCCAAGCCGCCACTTCGACGAACGGTTCGCCCGCCAGCTCGGCGACGGTGTTCAAGAGATGGGCGCCCGTATCGAAGAAGAAGCCCCCGCCTGAAAGCTCGGGCTGGACGCGCCACGTTCCCGTGGTAAGGCCGTACCAGTCCTGCCAGATGTTGCCGCTGATGCTAAGGATGCGACCGAGCTTGCCCGAGCGCAACAGCGATACGGCGGTCTGCACTTCCGGCGACAGGCCGCCCTGGAAGGCGACGACGAGCAGCCGGCCAGAGCACTGGACGGCTGCCAGCAGGCCCTCCGCTTCCGCGACGGTCATCACCATCGGTTTCTCCAGGAGAACGTCCAGTCCCGCCTCAAGGCAGGCCTTGGCCTGGGCATAATGGTAGGCGTGCGGCGTGACGATGAAGGCAGCGTCCAGCTGCGACCCGTATACGGCCAACAGCCGGCTCAGGTCTGGCTCGTTAGGCGGCGCGGGCAGCCCGGCTTCCTCAAACAACCGCGCTAATTCGGCGTAATTGATGGCCGAGGGCTCACAGACGACGGGGAAGACTGTGTCAGGGAAAGCGGAGAGCATCTGGCCCACGTGGTGGCGAGCCATCTGACCGCAGCCAATAATCGTTACGGAAACCGGTTTCTTTGCCATTTCGACTCCTGCAGGCGCCCGGCGACAGCGACGCCCGGTAAGAATGACAGAATGTGAACCAATTACGAACGGGAAATGGTTTGCGATTTGCTCACGTACACCTTTGCCCCAACCATTGGCGATTTGAGGGTGAGAGACCCGGATCTGAGCAGGTCGCGGAACGCCGTGAGTATACCATACACTTATGGCCTTCAGCAGCGCATCCCTGCACCGCGCGATAGTGGCTGGGGCACTGCGTAGCGCAGCTCGGCAAAGGCTTCCCCGTAGATGGTCGCCGACAGCAGGCGCAGAGGCGGGCTGGCGATCATGCGCGGCAGCAGGGGCGCGCCGCTGCCCAGCGTGACCGACGTCACCTGGATAATCAGCTCGTCGAGCAGGCCGTGATCATAGAACTGGCCGGCCAGCTCGCCCCCGCCGACGATCCAGATGTTCTTGCCCCCCGCGGCGGCGACCATCTCTCTGTGTAAGGGCCGGACGTCGCCCGAGACAAAGCGGATGTCTGCGCCGGGCACGGCGGGCAGCGAACGGGAGCTGAAGACCCAGGCCGGCTGCTCGTAAGGCCAGGGAGTTGCGCCGGGCGAGTCGGGGCGACTCTCGTGGCGCAGGATCCACTCGTAGGTATTCGACCCCATGACCAGGGCGCCCACCTCGCGGATGAATTCCGGGTAGCTCGTCCCCTCGACGTCGCCGAACTGGAGGAGCCAGTCCAGTGAGTGCTCTGGCGCGGCGATAAAGCCGTCCAGGCTGGAAGCTGCATAATATTGCGTTTTCATCGTTCTTTTCTCCCAGAGCGCGTCACACAGTGGCGCCAGATACGGACGGTTACCCCAGCACGGCCTGCAATATCCACAGCGAGACGATGCCCGCCACGATGGTGGGCAGAATCTTCTTGGTGCGCCAGGCCACGAATATGGCCAGCCCTGCCGCCGGGATGCGCAGATTCTCCAGCGGCGAGAGGACCAGCACCGCCTCGGAGTCCGGCAGCAGCACGCCCATGAAGATGATCGCGCCCAGCACCGCCGGGGGCACAAAACCAAGCAGCCCCCGCACGCTTTCCGGCACGTCCACCCGGCCGATGAAAAGGATAAACGCCAGCCGCGTGGCGTAGGTCACCAGCCCCATCCCGATTAGAATCAGCCACACCGTCATGCCGGCCTCCTATTTCTCGCCCGGGAGCGCATCATCTGCCCGCGCCGGGGGCCGCCGCGCCGGAGGCCGCCGCGCAGGCAGCAGGCGTTCAGCGCCCACCCCGGCAAGAACGCCGATCAGCGTCGCCGCAATCAGGCCGAGCTTCAAGGGCAGCGCTGCGAGGACGATGGCCATGACGCCCGCCGCCA
>Ga0123329_1000338_pt1 | contig 48977 bp, 30 predicted proteins | sample BioC12SIPDNA_FD_89703 | JGI IMG/M metagenome (GOLD analysis project Ga0123329, IMG submission 89703) | Anaerobic biogas reactor microbial communites from Washington, USA - Biogas_R1_B C12 SIP DNA | ecosystem: Engineered > Bioreactor > Anaerobic > Unclassified | place: Washington, USA | collected...
AAGTTGCCAAAGGCGAAGTATCGAGGGTGGCATGGGTCGGTACTCCGACCCGTGGCCCAATGCGGACAGCCACTGGTCTGGGTACAGACCAGTGCCACCCAGTGCCCCTGAAATTCGGGTGCACCCGTGGGGCGAGCTATAATGGGCCGGCATACACCAGGGCGGGGGTAACGCGATGAGCGGACAGGCCGACCGGCAAATGACCTTCGACTGGGGGACGCCCCCTGATGACGACGCGTCGCAACCGGGGGCACCGTTGCCGGCCGTGGCGGGTCTGGCGGATCGGCTGCATCGGCTGGCCGACCACGGCGTTTTCCTGGGCACGTCAAGCTGGAAGTACCCCGGCTGGCGGGGGCAGGTCTACGACCCCGGGCGATACCAGGTGCGCGGCCGATTCTCCGAACGCAAGTTCAACGACGAATGCCTCAGCGAGTATGCCCACGTGTTCCCGACCGTTTGCGGCGACTTCGCGTTTTATCAGTTTCCGTCGAACGAGACCTGGGAGCGGATCTTCGCCCAGGTGCCGGCCGGGTTCCGCTTCAGCCTCAAGGTTCCCGAGGAGATCACCGTTGAGCGGTACCCGGACTTGCCTCGCTATGGCAACCGGGCCGGGCAAGCCAATCCGCATTTTCTGGATTCATTCGTGTTGAAGGACCGGTTGCTCGGCCCGCTGGCCCCACACAGTGGAAAACTTGGGGCGATCATCTTCCAGTTCGGCACATTCCGCGCCGCACCGCTCAACGACCCGCAGGCGTTCACCGAGAAGCTGGATGGCCTCCTGACCGTCCTGCCGACCGCAGACTACGCCTTCGCGGTCGAGGTGCGCAACCCGGCCTTTCTGGCCTCCGCCGGTCGCGAGGACTACCTGGCCTGCTTGCGGACGCACGGTGTGGCCCACTGCCTCAACAGTTGGACGCACATGCCCACGGTAGGCGAGCAGCTCGCGGTGCCCGATATCCTGACCGCCCCGCATACGGTTGCCCGTTTCCTGCTTCGCCCGGGCAGAACGTACCAGCAGGCGGTGGACCGCTTCGCACCCTACGAGCGCGTGCAGGATCCCTACCCCGCGGGCCGTGATGCCCTGCGGCAACTGATCGACGCGTGTGTCCCCACCGGCCGGACGTTGTATGGATTCGTGAATAACCGCTTCGAGGGCAATGCCGTCCAGACACTGGATGAGGTCACAGCGGGCCTCGACGTGTCAGGCAGTCCCTCCCTGTGAGACGGGCATACCATCTCTGCGAAGGGCCCATGAGCATGGATGCGGGAACCAGTGACGCAGGGGGACCGCCACCCGCCATGCCCCCTGAATATGGCTTCGCGTGCAGCGAGGCCTTGTCCACCTACGGCAGGCACTCGGGATCGGGAGCGATGTCCGCGCCGCTGATGCAGCCGCGAATCAACCAGGTATCAGTGGTATCGACGCACAGGTCGCTGTTCAAGTCCGAGCTCTGGCAAGCGGGATCCTCCTGCGGGATACCCCACCCGCTTCGGCAGGTCTGCAGGATGGCGTAATCGTCGAGGTCCACGTCGCCGTCGTGGTCCAGATCGGCCGGGTGCCAGCACGATCCGTAATCGCTCAGGTCGCTATCGAGGTAATCGTTGGGGAGGCCCGCACCCGCCGACAGCCCAACCATTCCGTCCACCGCCGCCATGCCCAGGAAAGTCAACCGAATCGCGCCGTCGAAGAACATCTCGATCTGAAAGCTGTTTTGCGTTGTCTGACCCCATTCGGGCACGTTCTGGTAGGTCACGACCGCCCGGTCGGCCAGTTGCTGGTGAGAAATCGTCCCGCTGGCGGCCGGGTTGAAATCATCAAACCACCCGGAGATGCGAGGCTGGCTGAAATGTGCGCTCGGCGATTCCTGCCACGTCGTATCGCCTGCTCCCAAGGTGATCGAGCCGTTGCTGCACACGTAAAAAGAACTGTAACCCACGCCGTAGAGCTGCACCTGGGCTCCGCCCGAAAGCGACACAAGCTGGTAAGAGTCATCGGTCAGCGACAGCGTGGTGCCGCCGGTCGGATCCACCGGGAAGGCGGTGGCTTCGCCCGCGCAGGCCGCGTAGTAGTCGGAGGAGCCGTCGGGCACGAAGGTCACCTCTCTGTAACTGAGGTCGTTGGGCGCCTCGCTGGTGAACAGCTCGCTGAAGTAGTCCGGCTGTGGCGGGGTGGTGAACGTGTAGCACGCGCCACCCTGGTTGTCGATGGTCAGGTTGCCGCCCGTGTCGGTTGCCTCGATTTGGAAGAAGTAGTCTGTTTGGTGATCCAAACCGATCAGCACCACCTGGTGGAATGTCTGCGGTGTTGACGTGCCTCGGCTGAGCACAAGATTGCCGCAGCTCGTTCCATAGCGGACCAGTCCCGCGGCCGGCTCATTGGTCTCGAAGGTGATCGTCGCCTGTCGCGACATGATCTCCGTCACCGCCACGTTGAAAATCACCGGGGCGACACAGTCGATCGTTGCCGTGTCCTGGACCGTGGCTGGCTGCCCCGAACCATCATCCAAATCCTGGTATGTGACTGTCAGGGTCTGTCCATGGCCGACTTGCAGTAGCTGATCGCCGCTGAGAGCATTGCCGGCCACTGCCTGAATCGTGCCGTGGAACGCGCCGGACCCGGGCGGCTGCTCCGTCAGCACGAGCGATTCCTGATCCCCGCCGGTGGTCACCAGCGTCACCGTCTGGTTGCCTTGGCCCACCAGGTCGCCATCGACGACGGTGACAGCCACGGAGACTGAGCAGTTGTACACGGACCGGTCCAATTGCACGGTGCCCGCCGGCCCCGCATTGAACCCGCTGAGCAGCAGGGAGTAATACTGCTCGCCGTTGGTCAGAACGTCTTTGTGATTGACGACGATAGTGTAACTACCGGGTCCGGGCGACGCGATGCGTATCTGCTCGACGTTGTCGCGGACGTTGTCGCCGGACGTGGCCGTCGCGGCCGGGTTTGAAGGATCGAGCACGAACGGCAGGTAGGTGGTCGATCCGTCCGGCCCGATGATTCGCAGATCGAGATCGTTGATCAGGCGGGCGGAGGGGTCGTCTAGCTCGCTGACGGCGGTGGCCGGCGGATCGGTCCAGCAAAGCGTCGCTCGGATGGGCTGCTCGCCGTCCCAGGTCAGCTCGTAACTGTCGCTGGTTTGGCCGGTAGCCAAGCGTCCCTCGACCATGTGCAGGGTGCCCGGCGAGTCCGCGTGCCGACCGATGTGGTCCGCAGCAGCCTTGACGTTCATCAGCCCCCAGCCGGTGCGGTAGTCGGGGCCGGGGTTGTCCAGGTCGTCGGCGGTGTGAATGATCAGACCCTTGAGCATACTGGCCCGCATATACTGGCCTGGCAATCGCTGCCCGTAGTAATCGACCAGCAGCATGGCGGATCCGCTGGCATTGGGCGACGACATGCTTGTCCCTGAGTAGGTGCCATAGGACGAGTCGCTGCCGGACAGTGATGAGTAGAGGCCCATACCATTGGCGACGATATCGGGCTTCACCCGGCCGTCGTCGGTCGGGCCCCAGCAACTGAACGTGCTCATGGTAGCCGCCGCCGGCGACCGCACCCCGCCGGAGACCGCGTCGTTCACCGCCCCGACGGTCATGATGTTCTTGGCGTTGCCGATGTGTCCGACGGTGTCAAATCCGCCGTTGTCCCATCCGTCGTTGTAGGGGTCCGTCGCGGGATCGTAGGTCTTGGTCACCCAGGCACTGCCGCTGTAGTACTCGAACGATGTTCCCGACGATGGGGCGGTGTCACTGCGATCGTTCCCCGCCGATTTGAACGGCAGGAAGTAGGGGGCATCGTAACAGAGTATGTCATAATCGCGGGCGTAGGATGAGTACTGGCCGAAGCCTCGGTCTTCGCGTTCCGGGTAGGTTCCGTACCACCGCGTTCCGTACCAGCCGGCGATGTACCCGTAAGAATGGTTGGACGCTTGGATCGTGCCTGCCTCGCCGGGCAAAGCCATCGCCCGGGCCGTCATCTCGCCGACATCGTTCGTCCATTCATAGGAGTCGATCAGGATCGCGGGGGCCATGCCCAAGGCGCTCGCGTCCACGCCCGCCGCCCCGATGGTGCCGCCCACGTGGGTCGCATGGTCATCGGCGGAGCCGCCGTCGCGAATCGTGACTCGCGAGCCGAACTCCTGGTGCGTCGAGCGAACCGCACCGCCGTCCCAGATACCCATCGTCACGCCGGAGCCGTTCACGTGATACGGTGAGACATTGCGAATCTCGCTGGCGCCTGTGGAGATCGCGGCATTGATGTTGTCTGTGGACAGTACGAAGACTCGCCCGTCCTCGATGGCCATCAGCTCGATGACCCGCCCGTCCGGGTCGACGGTTCGCGTCTTGTCGGCCCAGCCCTGGCGCTTGGCCGTGTCCCATGCTTGACGCTTGGCGGATTCGCTGCGGATCTCCATTTGCCGGGCACGTTGGGTACGAATCCGCGCATCTGCCAGCCGGGGTTTGCCATCACCGTCCGCCGCCTGGATACCCGCCGACCAAGCCAGTCCAGACAGAACAAATCCCAATACTACCCACACCCGGTTGCGCAGCATGCGGCCACTCCCTGACAGGAAAACAGGGGATCCAAGGTCCGCAGTCGCCCACAGGGCGTGCGTTTTGAGTCCCCCGGCGGCCTGCACGGGCCGCCCGACTCCGCGATTCCTGCCTCCTATTCTACCATTGCTACGGCCGGTTCCCAAGGATATCTGCGGGGCGAAAACCAAGGGCCGATAAGGTAGATCGATATCCCCATGTCGACGTTGGTTTTGTGTCCTGTTGCCCGGGGCGCGATTCGCTTCCCGCGCGGCGAAGTGGGGACAGGGAGCGCCGGAGCGATCCGCCCCAGCGCCCGCACTTACCCGGATCCGAGGATGCTGATACTCTCAGATATCCCTGCTGCGGAGCCTCGACCGTAGCCAAGCCGCGACCGTAGCCGAGCGGCGACCGCAGCAGAGCCGCGACGGTGAGGGAGCGGTTCTTATCGGCCGCGAGCACCCGCTCCCTCATGGTCGCTGTCCGGTCAACACATGAACTCGGGCGCTTCGACGATCCGGTGGGACACGATCGCCGCAGCGGCTCCGATCACAGCTTGTACTGCGGGATCTTGAGCAGTTCGCCGTCCTTCATCGCGGACTGGTGAGCGACGATACCGCTGACGGTCATATTGAGCGACTGGGCGACGTCGACGAGCGGCGTGCGGTCCGCGAGGATAGCGTCGACGAACTCGCTCATCAGGTACCCGTGCGATCCGCCGTGCCCGCCGGCCTCGACACCCGGCGGCAGGGGGGGGCGACTGATCATCGGCCGGTCAGGTTGTGCACCATGGCCACTCTGGAACTTGCCGTAGTAACTACCCTTCTGGGCTCGAATACGGCCGCGCTCGCCGGAGTCGCCCGGTGTGTCCCAACTCACGGCCATCCGGGCCATCCCGCCTTTGTCCGTGCGGAAGAGCGCGATCTCCGTGCCGAACGGGTTCTTGTATCCGTTGTTCTCCGGTCGCAGATGCTCCACGATGCTGGGCATGCCCATGCAAGAGACTTCGGTGAAACTGCCGCCGGTCACGCCCACGAAGTACGCGTTCGAGTGGGTCGGATAGTACTGCGGCGGAAGGCCGACACGCCAGCCCCGGTACGATGGGATCGGCGTATCCATGTAGTGGTAGTACTCGCCTTCGGCATAGACCAACTCGCCCAGGTCGCCGGCCCGGTACATCTCCCGCATGTCGTGCAACTCAGCGTGGAAGTACGACGTCTCGAACATCATGTACTTGCGGCCGGTGGTCTTCACTGCTTCGAACAGCTTATCGGCATCCTCGAGCGAGCCGAACACCGCCGGCACCGCCGAGGCGACATGTTTGCCCGCTTTGAGTGCCGCGATGGCCAGGCGACCGTGGCTCGGAGCGTCCGTTGCCACAAAGATTGCCTCCAGTGAATCGTCCTTGATCATCTCCTCGCAGGAGGCGTAAGTTTCTTCGCACTGGCACGCCTTGGCCAGCTCCGCACGATTGCCGGCGTCGAGGTCGGTGACCGCCGCGATGGTCACGTTCGGATGGTTCTGGAATCCAAAGGCCAGGCCGAATCGGCAGACTCCGTAGCCGGCGATACCCACGCGGAGTTTGCGGTCGGAGACCGGCCGCCAGTGCTTGGACGCCTCGGTGTCTGTCTCGGCCTTCTCGAAGCCCTGGATGACCTTCTCCTCGCCGCGGGCGGTTTGTCCCAGCCCCAGCGCGGCCGCACCCAAACCCATCGCCTGCAAGAACGAACGTCTGGTTGAATCGTGCATCACGGGTTCTCCTTATCTACCCGAACCGGCCATTTCATCTTCGGATGACGAATTGGCCCTGTTCTCCGGTCTTGTACCTTCCGCATCCACCGCGGGTGCATCGGATACGCCGGTTCCGCATAGCGGCAAGCCGGATCATCGCTTCTGTCCACGAGGCGGATGTATCCCCATTCCCCTCGCAAGCATTCGCCCCCCTCACCCCTTCCGCCTTCAGCCTTTAGCCTTCAGTCTCCCCTTCCCCTTTTCCCGGGAACATCATATCTACCACGCACAGCTCCACACTGGTGTGCCCATTGAACGTGTTGAGTTTCGGCTCGAAGGCGACGCGGCACCGCCGGTGTTCGAGCAGCGGCTCGAAACGTTCTTTCTGCCCGAAGGCGATGGCCCGCCGGCGGGTCTGTCCGTCGCGGAGAGAGAATGCCAAGTGCGTTCCTGCCGATCCCACCAAGCGAGGTTCGCCATCCAGATCGAGCCACGCCGAAGCGAACTTCGGCTTGGGGTTGCCGCACCCGAACGGACGAAGGCGGGCTAGGTCATGCACCAACGGCTCGGTCAGCTCGCCCAGGCTGACCTCGGCGTCCAGGTGTAACGCGGGCTCGAGATCGCGGGCGGTCAGCAGGTTGTTGGCTCGGGCAACGAATGCTTCGGTGAAAGCCTCGACCTGAGCCCGGGCAATGCGCAAGCCCGCCGCCATCGCATGGCCTCCGCAGGTCGTCAGGTAGGACGCGCAGTCGCCCAGAGCGCGGTGCAGGTCGAAGCCCGGAATGCTCCGCCCGGACCCCTGGCCTTCCTCGCCCTCCAGGGCAATCAGCACCGTTGGCCGGCCGAACCGCTCCACGATCCGCGAGGCCACGATGCCAATCACCCCCGCATGCCAATTCTCGCTGGCCAGCACAATACCTCGACGGGCGTCCGAGGCCAGACGCCGCGAGACAATCTGCTCGCATGCCTCATCGAGGAGGCGTCGCTCGGTCGCTTGGCGGTCCCGGTTCTGCTGTTCAAGGAAGGCGGCAACCTCAGCGGCCCGGGCTTCGTCGGCGTGGGTGAGCAGCTCGACGGCCTGATGGGCGTGCCCCATCCGCCCCGCGGCGTTCAAACGCGGGGCCAGCCAGAAGCCCACATGCTCGCTGCTGAGCTTCTGATCCGCCAACCGCGAAACCGCGATCAAGGCTCGCAAGCCCGGCAACTTCGACTCCGCCAGCCCCAGGAGTCCGAATCGGGTCAGAATGCGGTTCTCGCCGCGCAGCGGCACCACATCCGCGATCGTGCCCAACGCCGCCAGCCCCGTCGCGTCTACCAGGAAGTCCCGATACCGGCTGGTCACCTTCTCCGACCCGCACAGGGCCCGAGCCACGGCCCAGGCAAGCTTGAAGGCTACGCCCGCACCGGCCAGATCCGGGTTGGGATAGCCGTCCCCGATCCGGGGGTGCACCATCCCATCGCACTCCGGTAAACCGCTCCCCGGTGCATGGTGGTCGGTGATGACCAGCGTCAACCCCAGCTCGTGGGCCACCTTGGCCGGCTCCACCGCCGTGATCCCACAATCCACGGTGATGACCGTGTCCGCCCCCTCTCGGGCCAGTTGTCGCAACGCATCGCTGTTCAGGCCATACCCTTCCTCGAGCCGATGCGGGATGTAATACCCAACGTCGGCACCCGCCAAGGTCAGCAGATGCCACAGGATGGCTGTGCCCGTGATCCCGTCCACGTCGTAGTCGCCGTAGATGACGATGCGACGGCGATCGCGTGCTTTCCGGGCAATCAGCTCCGCGGCCTGTTCAGCCCCGGACAGCAGTCGAGGGTCGGGCAGGGCTTTGAGCTGCGGATCCAGGAAGATGCGAGCGTCACCCGGATCGGTCAAGCCCCGGTTGAAGAGAACCTGGGCCATGAGCTGGGACACGCCCATTGCGCGGGCCGCCTGCTCCCGCCCCGGCCAAGCCGGCGCCGTCGCCCAGTGTCGAGTTGTTTGCGTGGCACTCATGGTTCGTCAGCGGCAACCCCACGGCAGCATATCCTCAGACCTCGCATCGAAGCAAGAATCGGCCGGTCGGCAGAAGGCCCGGGCGGTTCAACGCATAATCCCGCCGGGTAGTAGGCGAATGGTCCGGATATGGCTATACTGCTGACTGAAGGATTTCTGTGGCCAACCCCCTTGCCGAAGCCGGCCAGGGCGGAGTGTGATCGTGGGGCTGCGCGAGAACCTCGGGAAGGATGGCGTGGCGCATGCCAGTATGCGTCCCTCACCCTCCGTGTATCCCGAGAGCCTGTCGCGACAAGCGGTCACGCCCATCCGCAACACATGCTCCCGCCGGGTCCCAGCGCCAGCGAGATTATCCCTGGTAGGAAGTTCCACCGATCGCGATCCGCTTGCGATCATTCTCGCGGGTAGTCCAGCGGCACATACTCATAAGCGCGAAACAAAGATCCCCACGGCGATCTCGCTTAGCCGAAGCCCAGCCTCTGGGGCGGGCGATCTGAACCATGCGTCAAACGCAACACCCCCGACCGGTAGACATCCTCTCCGTCAAGGAGGTTATCCGATATCTCGTAAACCATCTACCGTTCAGCACGTACAACCTGCCTTCCGACTGCTGGCAGGTGCAAGAAACAGAGGAGGACGCCCAGGCGATTCGGGCCGCTCCCAGTGGGTGGACGGGACGCCGGCGAAGACACATCGTGACTACATTGCATATCAGAACGGATCCGGTGCCTTCGACGAAGACAGTGGAGGAACTTCCTGGCGCGATTGTTCGTTTTGCTGGTGATTCTGGAGACGGCATGCAGTTGGTGGGCACTCAGTTCACCGACGCGACGGCGATCGTGGGTAATGACCTGGTGACGTTGCCGGATTACCCCGCAGAGATTCGTGCCCCGGCCGGCAGTCTCGCCGGCGTGTCCGGCTTCCAGATCAACTTCGCCAGCACGGAGGTGTACACACCGGGCGACACGGTGCAGACGCTGGTGGCGATGAATCCAGCGGCACTGAAGGTGAATCTGGCGGACTTGGATCATGGCGGGCACCTGATTCTCAATATCGATGCCTTCACGCCCACGGCCTTGAAGCACGCGGGTTACGAAGCCGATCCCACCGATGACCAGGAACTGCAAGGGTACCATGTCCACAAGGTGCCCATGACCAAGCTGACCATCGAGGCGGTGAAGGATGCAGGGCTTAAGCCCAAGGAGGCCGAGCGCTGCAAGAACTTCTTCGCCTTGGGGCTGGCGTTCTGGCTTTACGATCGCCCGCTGGACGCGACGCTCAAGTGGCTGGACCAGAAGTTCGGCGCCCGACCGCAGATCCGCCAAGCCAACGAATTGGCCTTGCGCGCAGGCTTCAACTACGGCAATACGACGGAGATGTTCCAGGTCCACTACCGGGTGAGGCCCGCCCGGGTGCCTCCGGGCACCTATCGCAAGATCCGAGGGAACGACGCCACGTCGCTGGGCCTGATGGCCGCCGCCTGGCAGGCGGGGCAGAAGCTGTTCTACGCAAGCTATCCCATCACCCCAGCCAGCGACATCCTGCACGAGCTGGTGAAGCACAAGAACTTCGGGGTAAAGGTCTTTCAGGCGGAGGACGAGATCGCGGCGATGTGCGCGGCCATCGGGGCGGCCTACGGCGGGGCGTTCGCCGCGACGGGAACCAGCGGTCCGGGCATGGCCCTTAAAGGGGAGGCTATCGGCCTGGCGGTCATGCTTGAGTTGCCCATGGTGATTGTCAACGTGCAGCGCGGCGGGCCGAGCACAGGCCTGCCGACCAAGACCGAACAGGCAGATCTCTTCCAGGCTGTTCTGGGTCGCAACGGCGAATGCCCGCTTCCGGTGCTGGCGGCTTCATCGCCTGGCGATTGCTTCGCGACCGCCTTCGAGGCCTTCCAGATCGCCGTACGCTATATGACGCCCGTCGTCGTCCTGACCGACGGGTATGTAGCCAACGGCTCCGAGCCCTGGCGCGTGCCGCGGATTGAAGATCTCCCGCGAATCGCCGTCAATCATGAGTTCCCACCGGAGACCTTCCAGCCTTACGCCCGCGATGAGAACCTCGCTCGCCCGTGGGCTTTGCCGGGCACCCCGGGGCTGGCCCATCGGATCGGCGGGTTGGAGAAAGAGCACATCACGGGCAAGGTCTCTTACGATCCCGCCAACCACGATTTCATGGTCAGACTCCGTGACGCCAAGGTGGCCAAAGTCGCGGATATGATCCCCGAGCAGACGCTCATCGGCGACGAGAGCGGCGATTTACTGGTGGTCAGTTGGGGCGGAACCTATGGCACGATCCGCAGCGCCGTCGAACGCGTTCGTGATAAGGGAGGCAGTGTCTCGCATTGCCACCTGCGGCACATGCATCCCATGCCCCGTAATCTCGGAAAGATCCTCAAAAGCTTCCGCAAGATCCTGGTCCCCGAGCTGAACCTGGGGCAGTTGTGCCTGTTGCTTCGGGGGCGTTATCTCGTGGACGCGATCGGTTTCAACAAAGTGCAAGGTAAACCCTTCGCGGTGGCGGAAGTCGCCGCTCGTATCGATCAAATACTGAACGGAGGTGATTAACCCGTGGCTGCGACAACATCAGCTCCGACCGTCAGCCTGCAGCCCAAGGACTATGGCAGCAGCCAGGAGATCCGCTGGTGCCCGGGTTGCGGCAACTACTCGATCCTCACTCAACTCAAAAAAGTGTGCAGCAATCTGGGCAAAGATCCGGATAAGCTGGTCTTCGTCTCAGGCATCGGCTGTTCGAGTCGGTTGCCGTATTACATGGGCACATACGGGGTCCATAGTATTCACGGGCGGGCTCCCGCCCTGGCCACCGGTTTGCGGCTTGCCAGGCCCGATCTGGAAATCTGGGTGATTACTGGGGACGGCGACGGCTTGTCGATCGGCGGCAACCACCTCCTGCACGCCTTCCGACGCAATCTGAACATCAAGATCATCATGTTCAATAACCGAATCTACGGCCTGACCAAGGGGCAGGTCTCGCCAACGTCCGAGATGAACAAGAAGACCATCTCGACGCCCTACGGATCCATCGGGGCGATGATCAACCCCTGCTCGGTTGCCATCGGGTGCGAGGCCACCTTCGTCGCCCGTACCGTCGATATGATCCCCGCCCACCTGCAGAAGACCCTCGAACGGGCCGCCGCCCATCGCGGGGTCGCCTTCGTCGAGGTCTACCAGAACTGCAACATCTTCAATGACGGCGCGTTCAAGTACTCCACCGACCGCGAGATCCGCGAGGATCACGTGGTCGAACTCGAACATGGCAAAGCCCTCATCTTCGGTAAGGACCAGACCAAGGGTCTGCGCATCGGACGCAACTACTGCCCCGAGGTGGTCACGCTCGGCGAGAACGGCATGAGCATCTACGATCTACTCATCCACGACGAACGGGCGTCGTCGCCGGCCTTGGCGTTCCTGCTCAGCCGGTTGCGGCATCCCGACTATCCCGAGCCGATCGGCGTCTTCCGGGCGGTCAAATCGCCGATTTACAACGATCTCATCGAGGAGCAAATCCGCCGGCTCACCCAGGAGCGAGGGGCTCCGGACATGCAGAAACTGATGTACGGGCCGGAAACCTGGGAAGTCAACTGACCGGCCGCCCGACCCGTTCGGAGTGACCGTTCCGCCCGACCCAGCGCGTGGTCGTCGCTGTCTGTGCGCTCCGGCCTTCCGAAACGGGCCGAGCGGTGTTCCGTACCCGCAACCATCTGGCCGCGAACCTGACAGGGGCCAACGCCGGGCCTTCCGCCCTTGCGTACGACGTTATCGGACTTCACGCAAAACCCCATCTCTTCTGCATCACCAGGCTGCTTCCTTGGACCGCGGGTCATATCCGTGGAGATGAGCTTTGCCCGCAAGCCGTCTTGCTGAGGGAACTGCCCGACTTATAGGGCTAACTTACCTCGGACCCCGGATCATCCGATAACGCATCGGGGGCGGTATGGACCCGCCCGCCGTATCTCCGGCTGCGCCCGCGGGTTGCGGCTCGGAAGCGAGGATGGAACCCCCGGCCCGTGGGAGACCCGATCGGCATGAGGGAAATCTGGCCATACCGTGATCTGTGGATCCAACTGGTGCGGCGGGAGGTCGTGGTCCGCTATCGGCACACGGTGCTGGGCGTGTCCTGGGCGCTGCTGCAGCCGTTGGGGTTGATGCTCCTGTTCACCTTCGTGTTCACGCGGGCGGTGTCGGTCGGGGCGATCGAGCAGCTTGGTGTGCCGTACCCGCTTTTCGTGTATCTGGGTGTGTTGCCTTGGACGCTGTTCGCCACCGGACTGACCGGGAGCGTGGCCAGCCTGGCATCGCATCGCGATCTCGTGACCAAGGTCTACTTTCCCCAGCAGATCCTGCCGCTGGCTTCGATTACCAGCGCGTTCTTCGATTTCTGCGTGGCCTCGACGGTGCTGGTGGGCCTGGTCGCGTATTACCACCTGACGACCGACTGGGCGTTCGTGCCGAGCGCGGCCCTGCTGCTCTTGCCGGTGGTGTTGGTGGTGCAGCTTCTGCTCATGATCGGGTTGGGGCTGTGGCTGGCGTTGGCGAATCTGTGGTACCGCGACGTGAAGTACTTGTTTGCGGTGGGCATCCAGATGTGGATGTTCCTGACCAATGTGCTCTATCCGCTGCCGCAGGATGGGACGGGCCTGATGCGCTGGCTGACATGGCTGAACCCGATGGTGCCGATCATCGGCGCGTACCGGCAGATTGTGATCGAGGGGCAGTTGCCGCCGGCAATGGCGATTGTGTCGCCGCTGTGGGTCGCGACGGCCCTGACGGTGTCGGGATGGGCGGCGTACCGTGCACTGGAGGGGCGTTTTGCGGAGCGCGTGTAGAACGAGCCCCGAGCGCAAGCGAGCGAGAAACGCGGTGCTCGCGGAGTGTACGTCGCTGACGCTCCACATCCCGGCGCTTGCGCTTCGGGCTCGTTGTTGGAAAGCGAGCCCAGGGCGCAAGCGAGCGGGACACGAGCCCAGGGCGCAAGCGAGTGGGGGGCGTCGGAGACATGCACGCGTTCGCTGATACACCGGCCGCCACAGCCTGTCCGCCGTGGCGGAGAGGGCGGCCGCTACCGAGGCCGGGGCACAGTATCAAGGATGAAGTGATATGACCACCGCTACGGCAGAGAAACGGGAACGGCAGAATGCACAGGTGAACGTCGAGGCGTTCATCGATCCTGACCAGCCGCTGAGTTGGTCGAGGCAGATGGTCTCGCTGCTGCGTGCGGGGCACTACCGTGAGGGCTACGAGATCCTCGCGGAGAAGATGCCGTTCGTCGAGAACATGCTTCGGCCGTACGCCGAGCGGTTGGCGGGGCAGGAGAACTTCTGGACGCGGATTCACGATCAGATGGTGGCCCACCTGGACTTGAGTGAGCCGCGACGGGTGCTGGACTTGGGCTGCGCGATCGGCTGCCATGCGATCGAGTTGGCCCGCCGGGGCCATGAGACCTGGGGCGTGGACGTGCTGCCGGTCATGATCGAGCGCGGGCGGGAGTTGGCGGGGTCACTCGGTCTGGCCGACCGCGTGCACCTGATCGACGGCGACGTGCGGCACCTGGATTGGTACCTCGAACCCGAATCGCTGGACGCGGTGATTGCGTGCGACATCTTCGAGCATCTGGACGACGACGCGCTGCGTGAGGTACTCGAGGGTCTTCGCGGTGTGCTCCGGCCGGGCGGGAAGATCGTGGTTCAGACTTCGCCGGGCCGGTTTTACTACTGGTTTGAGCCACACCGCTGGAAGTTGATGGCCCTGCTGATTCCGATGGCCTGGCTGCCCGATCGGGCCTTCTCTAGTTACGTGCGTTGGCTGGAGGCCGGCCCGCTGGCCCACCTGCGCAACGAACACAAGCGGTTCTACTTGCACGAGTACGGGCACATCAACTGCATGGATCACGACCACCTGCGTTGTCTGCTGGAGGGCGCGGGCATGGTGGACGTGGTGACTTATGCGGTTCATGCCCATCCGGGACAGAAGGACGAAGGGTGCATGCGTACGTGGTGGTCATGGGCGCTTTTTGGGGGTAAATCGGCCGCGTGCCGCAATGTCTTCGGCATCGCGACGAACCCGGATTAGGGGGGGCGAGGCGTGCACGCGTCCTCACTGCTCGCAGAGCAGTGCCACACGGGTAGGAGAGCGGTGGCGCAGAGGTGAGGTACAAACGAACCTGGAGCGCGAGCGAGCGAACGAGCCTGGAGCGCGGGCGAGCGAACGAGCCTGGAGCGCGGGCGAGCGAACGAGCCTGGAGCGCGGGCGAGCGAACGAGCCCCGAGCGCGAGCGAGCGAGTGGGTTAGCAGCGGGATCTAGGAATCTGTGGAAGCAAACGAGCCCGATATGGTGACGACGACACAGCGGCAAGGGCCGGCTATTGAGATCGACCAAGTGTGGAAGCGGTTCCGCAAGGGCGGCACGGAAGGGCTGCTCTGGGAGGCGGCGACGCGGGCGGCCCGGCGGTTGATGGGCGGTCAATCGGCGCAGAAGGACGTGTTCTGGGCGTTGCAGGACGTGAGCCTGCATGTTCGTCGCGGCGAGGCGGTGGGCATCATCGGCCCCAACGGCGCGGGCAAGAGCACGCTGCTCAAGATCCTCTCGCGGGTTCTGCGGGCTGACCGCGGCCAGGTGCGGGTCAACGGCCGACTGAGCGGGCTGATCGAGGTGGGGGCGGGTTTTCACGGCGATCTCAGCGGCCGCGAGAACATCTATGTCAACGGCGCGATCCTGGGCATGAGCCGGCGTGAGATCCACGCGAAGTTCGACCGCATCGTCGAGTTCGCGGGCCTGCGCGATTTCCTGGATATGCCGGTGAAGCGCTACTCGTCGGGCATGTATGTGCGGCTGGGCTTCGCCATCGCGGCTCACATGGAGCCCGACGTGCTGCTGGTCGACGAGGTGCTCAGTGTCGGCGACGTGTCCTTCAAGGCACGGTGCATGAATGCCATGCGGCAGTTTCTTCGTTCGGGGACTTCGATCCTGTTCGTCTCGCACAACCTGGCGGCGGTGAAGCGGTTTTGCGACCGCGTGGTGCTGCTGGACCGCGGTGGCGTGCGTTGCACCGGCTCGCCGGACGACGCCATTGCCGAGTACAGCCGGCTGGTCAGCGATCTGGAGGATGCCAACCCGTCGGGGATCGAGAACACGCATATCGGCGGTCGGTCGGACCAGCCCAGCGCGGCCCGCATCACCGGCGTTCGCATTCTTGACGGCGACGGGCGACCCAGCCGGACTTTCACCTCGGGCCAGCCGGTGCGCATCGAGCTGGATTACTGGATCGACCCCGCCTGCGGGGGGATCGAGAATCCCAATATCGCCTTGTCGGTGCACATGTTCGGCGCGGGGCTTTTCTACCAGTTCGAGTCGCGGCGTGACGGATTGTCGCTTGGGCACTGCGTCGGCGCGGGCACGCTGGCGGTGGAACTGCCCCGGCTGGCTCTGGGCGAAGGGATCTACCAGGTGGGCGTGGCGTTGGCGGACGAGAAAGGTTTGCCGGAGCACGACTGGCATGATCGGGCGTACCGCATCCAGGTTCTGGCCGACGGACGCACCGAAGGCCCCGTGCATCAGTCGCGCACCTGGCGGGCACTGCCCGACGATGAGACCAAGACCAAGGCAGCTTGCTGCTGCGACGCCAGGACCAAGGCAACTTGTTGCTGTTCGTCAGATACGGCCGAACACGTCCATCAACAAGTTGACTCCGTCCTCAGCCAGGAGGCTCTGCGTGCGTGACTCGACCGCACCGGTATCGTTGATCGTACCTTGCCGCAACGGGCAGCGCACGCTGGGCGAAGCTCTGGAGACCGTGTTCGCCCAGACGGTGCCGCCATTCGAGGTGCTGCTCATCGACGACGGCAGCCAGGACCGCAGCGTCGCCATCGCCAGGTCGTTCGGCCCGCAGGTTCGGGTGCTGCGGAACCCGTCGCGCGGCCCGGGTGCCGCCCGGCGACTCGGTGTGTCGCAGGCCCGCGGCCAGTTCATCGCCTTCGTCGACGCCGACGACTGGCTCGATCCAACCAAGCATGAGCGGCAACTGCGGGTGCTGGAATCGTCGGACACCTACACGCTGGTGCATACCGACAGCCTGATTGTGCAGGAGGACGGCAGCTCGCCGCCGCGGCGCACAGACGTGGGCCGATTGGCGGTCGGGCGGTGCACGCAGGTTATCTTCGAACGCAACCCGGTCTGCGGAGCGTCGACCATGCTGCGGCGCTGCGTGGCCCTCGAACTGGGTAACTACGATGCGGAGGTGTTCGGCACCGAGGACTACGCCATGTCGTTGGTGGCCTCGACGCGGTGCACGTTTGTGCATCTGCCCGAGCCGCTTTACCGCGTTCGCCGTCACGCACACAACCTGACCAACCGCCGGGCGCACATGGCCTACCACCATTGGCTGGCCCAGGAGAAGTTCCGGCAGCGATGCCCGGAGAGCTTCGCTCAACTGCCGGCCGAGACGATCTCGCAATACATGATCGAGCCGGTGCTCCGCACGGTCACCGAAGCCTACTGGCGACGCGAGAGCACAGGCTATCGGCAACTGCTCCGGCTGGCGGTGTCCCTGAGCCCGGACGACCCCCGCGTGCGCATGCTCTGGCAGCGTCGCCGTCGGCCGCTGTGGAGCCTGCGATTGTGGGATCGCGTGCAGGCCATGTGGACGCAGCCGGCCCAAGAAACACATCTGCGTCAATCTGTGTGATCTGTGCGCGCACAGGAACGGGCCCACAGATTACCCCGATGGACGCAGATAAGAGAGAAAGGCGTGGGATGAGTTGGGACCAGCGGGTGCATGATGATCTTCCTCATTTGGTCCTGGCGGCGGCGCACCCCGGCGGCATCGGTGGGATGGAGAAGTTCTGCCGGTTTCTGACGGACACCGTCCTAGCGGCGGGCTGGCGTCTGACGGTGGCCCTCTCGGGCGAGGATATCTACAGCGGTCGCAGCAACGCGGATTGCACGCGACTGCGTGTCGATCGCGTCGACTGGCTCGACCGCACCTTCGCGGGCGATCGCGAGTACCTCGGGCGGCGGATCCTGGATCGGCGGGCATGGTTTCGGCGCGTTCGGCCGGACGTGGCCCTGTTCGTGCAATCGTCGAATACGCCGATGCGGGCGTCGGTACTGGGCGCAGCCCTGGCCGGTGTGCCCATCGTCACTACGCATCGCACCATGGCCTGGCCGGTCGAGAGCGGCCCGCCGGGCCGATATCTCTTCGGGCTGGTTCGCGGACTGGGTCTTCATCGTCGGCGCCTGGTTCGCAAGACCTGGATCACCGGAGCACTGGCTCGCTTCATCGTCTTCAACAGTCATGCGGTGCGTGAGGGCTACGAGCGACTGTACCGCTACCCTCGGCACAAGGGACGCGTCATTCTCAATGCGGTGACCGCCCCGGCCTTCGACGCCGCGGCTGAGGCGCGAAGCCCGAATCAGTCCGACGAGATCACCATCGGCTACGTCGGTCGGGTGGCGCCCGAGAAGCGGCTGGACATTCTGCTGCGAGCGCTGGCCGACCTGCGAACCTCGCGACGCGTGACGCTGGCGATCCACGGCGACGGACCGGCCCGAACGGAGTTGACCCGACTGGCGGGCGAGTTAGGTCTGACCGACCGCGTGCGATGGTGCGGGCTCACCGACGATGTGTGGTCCGCCTATCGGCAATGCGACCTGGTCGTGCTTTGCTCGCCGCGAGAGTCGTCGAGCAACATGGTCCTCGAGGCGATGTCCGTTGGCCGGGCGGCTGTGGTCACGAACGTCGGTGGGCAACCGGAACTGGTCGGGCACGGCAAATGGGGTGTTTGCGTGCCCCCCTTGGATCTGCCCGCGCTGACCGAGGCCCTGGCCCGGCTGATCGAGGATCGCGCCGGCCGGGAAGCCCTGGGAGCCAAGGCCCGGGCAGCCGTCCTGACACGCCACGATCCGGGCACCATCCGGGCCGCTTGGCTTGCCATCCTGCACGAAGCCGCCCGAGCAGGACGTCAAACGCCCGAATCCCCGCTTCTCAACCACAGATCGTCCCCGCAACGACCGATATTCACTGCACAGAGACGCTACGAACCGGTCCATTCGGTCCTGGAGTGAGCGACCGAGCGAGTGAGTGTGTGCGAGCAAGTGAGTGTGTGAGCGAGCCGGTGGGCAAGGCGGTAGGTCGGCAGGACAGCGAGATTGGTTTGCCTCGCGGCTTGCCGCTTCGCGGTTCCGGTGAAACCGCAAGATAGGGAACCAACAACGCAACGAGTGACCAAGTGAAACCGGGACTCATCATGGTTGTGGATCCGCGGCCGGGGCAAGCGGCCCAGGACGTCGATCGGGCACTCACTCTGCTGGGCGCCTCGTCGTCGGCCGCGTCGATCACCGCCGCTTGCGGCACGGGGTGGGCCGCCGCGGCAATCGCACCACCGGGCAACCCGGCCGGCGGCGGCGCGGGGCTCTCCACGCGTGGCGGAAGCGCCCTCATCTGGACGGGCGACATGATCCTGCCGGCGGAGTGGTCCTTCGATCCGACCGGCCTGTGCCCGCCCGATCCCGGCGAGATCCTCCTCGCAAGGTTGATGAAGGGCGGCGTGGAAGTGCTCGCCCAAGTCGACGGGCCGTTCTGCGGCGCCTGGTACGACGCACCGGCGGCCCGTTGGGTGGTCTTCAATGATCGGTTCGGCCTGCTGCCGGTGTTCTATGCCGTCCGCGACGAACGACTGGCGGTTGCGACGACGGCGGCCCTGGCGTGGCAACTGAGCGGCCTGGAGCTGACCTTCGACGAGCACGGCATCGTTGACGTTCTGCGGGCCATGAACGTCACGCAGGACCGCACGTTGATTCGCGGCGTGCATTGGCTCGTCGGTGGGCACACGCTGGTCCGCGAACGGCTGACCGGGGAGCGAAGTCGTTGCCTGGTGAGCCGCTACTGGGAGTTTCGCCAACAGGCGGAGATGTTTGCCACTCCCGCCCAGGCCGCCGACGCCTACCTCGACGCATTCCAACGTACCGTCGCCGAGCAGGCCGACGGAGCCGACCCACTGCTCGTCGGTATCAGCGGCGGCATGGACTCGCGGGTGATCCTGGCCGTCTGCCACAAGCTGGGCCTCGTGCCGGACTGCTTCACTTGCGGGTTTCCCTTCAGCGAAGATGTGCGCTACGGGCGCCGGCTGGCCCGCGTCGCCGGCGCCCCGCACACCTTCATTCCCATGCACACCGACCTGGTACTCGACGGGCTTACCGCCAGCATCATCGAGACCGACGGCCTGCACGGCGCGCTCCACCTGGTCAACAGCCTGCCGTTTCCGGGCTATCTGGCGGGGCGGCGGGGCGGGGTCATGCTCGAAGGTCACCTCCACGGTATTCTTGGGGGCGGATGCGTCCCCGCCGACGAGGACATCCCCGCGAACCGCCCGCCGCACCAGTGCGCCTGGGCACGCAAGCACGCCCACGCCGGCGGAAGTATCGACCTGGTCAACCATCTGCTGAGAGCGGACCTGGCTCAAGAGAGCCTCGCCCGCTGGCGGACGCGGATCGACGACGCCTACGCTCGCACGGTCGGCGGTGATCCGCTCCAGCGTGCGGAGCAGGCCATGGTCAACGGGCGTCACGGCCGCAACGACGTGCTGGGCCCGGGCCTGCTGCGTCACGACGTGTTGATCCGCAGCCCGGCCACCGGCCGCCGGCTTCTCGATTGGTACGCCGCGACCCCGCCCGCGTGGCGAAGGGGTAAGCAGTTTTACGTCCACGTGCTCCGTGAACGCTTCCCCGCCTTTGCCCGCGTGCAGCGATCGGATTGCAGCGGCCTGCCCATCGCCGCCGATCGCTGGCTCCGCGAGTATCACTGGCAAAACGAGAAGCTCCATCGCATGTGGGCCTGGCTTCGCCATCCGGAGGTCCGTCGGTTCCGATCGACGGGACATCTCATGGCCGCCTGGCTGTTCGATACCTGGGCCCATCGCGGCGACCTGGGCCTCATTCGCCAATCCGACGCCCGAATCCGCCCCTATGTGGACCAGGCGGCTCTGCTCGATTGCTGGGTGCGTGCCCCGCGGGATCCCTCGGCCGTCCGCCCGCTGCTCACGCTCGGCACGATCGAGATCATGCTCCGTGATCTCGAGAACCGCCCGCGAATCAACGGCTCCGCTTATCCGACCGGCATTCGCTATCGCCGCGTCGATTCGCCGCAGACGACAACCCCGGCCACGACCAGACCCATACCACGGGAGGTGGTTCTTTGAGTTCGACAGTGCGCGAATCCATGGCCGGCCGGCTCGACGGACAGCCGTTCGACGCTTCCAAGTACTGGGCAAAGCGACTGCACCGGTCGGCTTCGCTCGAAGCGACGGGCACCCTGCCCTTCGACGGCCGATACCAGCAGTGGCTCTACCGGCTCAAAGAGGCGGCCATTCATCGCGCTCTTCGGCCATGGCGAGACCGGCTACGCGGAGCGAGCGTGCTCAACGTCGGTTGCGGCGGGGGATATTTCGAACCGTTCTTCGCCGCCTGCGGTGCCTCGCAGCTCATGGGTGTCGATTTCGTCGCATCGGCCGTCGAACGACTCCAGGCGGATCGGCCCGAGTTCGAGTACGCGGTCGCCGACCTGTCGCAACCCCTGCCCCCCAGTCTCGTGGGCCGGTCGTTCGATCTCGTCACCGCCATTGACGTGCTCTACCACATTGTCGATGACAACCTTTTCGCCCGGGCACTGGAGAACCTGTGCAGTCTCTGTCGGCCGGACGGAGGCATGCTGCTCTGGACGGACGCGCCGGGCCGAGTAACCGAACAAAACGCGACGCATTGCCGATACCGCGAGCCGGCCGACTACAGTCGCATCCTCGCGAAGCGGGAGCTGAGTCTCGCCCGCTCAACGCCTATGTACTGCTGCTTCGACGTCTATACCTCGTGGTCCGAGCGATTCGCCCGGTACCCGCGACTCACCTACCGGGCCATGTACGCCTTTGACCGCCTCTTCGCGACTCGCAACTGGCGACGAACAACCAACCATTGCTTCGTCGCGGTGCACGGGCAAACAGGAGGTATGCCGCGTTGAACTCGCCGCCGCGATTGGGACTGATCGCCTACGAATACCCGCCGCTCGTCGGGGGGATGGCGACCTATGCCCGTGCGGTGGCCGCCTACATGCGCGACCAAGGCTGGCAGGTGCACGTCTTCGCCAACGAGAACAGCGACAATACCGACGACGGCATCACCGTCCATCCGATCTTGACCACCGACTTGGCCCGTGACTTGCCGCGGCTCGCCCGCTTCGATGTCGATCTTTGGCATTCGGTCAACTTCGGCTATGCCCCGCTGGCCCTGCTCAAGAGGCCGTTCGTGCTGACCGTCCACGGCAACGATTTCCTCAACCCCTGGGTGCGATTCACCATGGACCGCCTGCCGCTGCTCTGGCGGGCGTCAGGATTCATGGGGCGACGGTCGGTGCGGCGAGCGCTCTACCCGTTCGCCCTGCGATGCGTGGATCATGTGCTCACTTGCAGCCGGTTCTCCGCCCGGCGGTTCCGAGCCGAGTATCCCTCGCCCGGCCCGTTGACCGTGGTGCCCAACGGTGTCGATGCGCGATTCTTGTCACTCGATCACGAGAACGAGCCCGAGCTTCGCCATCCGGGCCGACTGCTTACCGTCTGCAATCTCGATACCGCCAACCAGCGCAAGAATGTCGACGGATGCCTGCGGGCGATCGCGATGCTCGCTGATCGGCCGAACATCGAGTATTGGATCGTGGGCGACGGGCCTGCGCGACCGCAACTCGAAAGCTTGGCCGCCGAGTTGGGCCTTGCCGACCGCGTGCGCTTCCTCGGGCGGGTCAGTGACGCCGAGCTGACCCAAGCGTATGCCTCCAGCAGTATGTTCGTGCTCGTGCCGCGGCCTAGTCGTGCCGACATCGAGGGTTTCGGCATCGTCTACATGGAAGCGGCGGCATTGGGTACGCCTTCCTTGGCCGGCCGTTACGGCGGTGCGTCCGAGGCGGTGGCCGATGGTGTCTCCGGCCTATTTGCCCGAGACGCATCCCCCGAGGCGATCGCCGAAGCATTGGACCGGTTCTTCAGTGGCGAACTGCGCTTCGACCCCGCCCGCGTCCGCCAACACGCGGTCAACCATACTTGGCCCCGCGTTTTGGCCCGTGTCGAACGCGTCTATCAACAAGTGCTGAACCGACATACATCGGGCGATTCGTCTCGTGTAGAGTCGGGTAGAAGATCTCTTCCGGACTGGAGTGATCCTTCCGCCACGGAGCTTGCCTCGCTTCGCTCAATCACGCCACGGAACGCGGAGACCGCCAAGCGTCCGGCAATCCCGGACTTCCCTCGCCGCGCGATTCGAGTGAATAGTCACAGGACAGCCTTGATCGTTGGACCCTACGTCGGCGAGATCGGTTGGGAGCTGATGTCCTGGCAAGGGCGGGTGCGATGGCTCTTCCACTGTGGCCGCTTCGATCGGCTTGTGGTGCTCGGCGCGGAGGGCAAATCGGGCTTCTACGCGGATATGCCCTTGGACTATCGAAGGATCGACCTCTCGGCGACGCCGGGGTCGGCCTGCGAGGATCGAAGGCTGCACCGCGACACTGGGGAGCCCGTGCCTCCGGAAGCGATCCGCGATCTGTTCGAGCCGGCCGTCACCGCGGTCGTGCACGAGTACAAGCAGGCGGGCTGGGAGACCGAGACGGCTTGGCCGGCCTATTCCTGCCAGCTCTGGCCCTGTGACGAGGATCATCAGCGCTTCATTCGATTCCATCGGCCTACGGCCCAACAGCCGACCATCCCCTGGGTCGCCTTGGTGCGTCGGACTCGGGCGGTCGGCAGCAGGAACTGGACGGGCGACGAGTGGACGGAGATTGCCGATCGACTTGCCGCCCACGGGGTGCGCACCTCCGTGTTCCCCTGCGAGGCCGAGGCGGCGATCGAACTCCTCTCGCATTGCGATCTGGCGATCGGGCAATCCACCGGCGGGTTGCATCTGGCTTCGCTGTGCGGCTGTCCGCATGTGGTCTGGGCGGATGAGGACGATCGACTCTGGACGCCGCTCGAAATGTCCAACCGCCAACGCTACGAAACGGTCTGGAACCCGTTGGGCACACCGGTGCAGTACCACGGGTTGTCGCGATTGCCGACGGTCGAGGAGGTCGAAGGTTGGGCTCTGACCGGCTTGAAACGGATCGGCAGGCGAACCGGCACGGCGAGCGCTCGCGCTCTGTTCCGCCATCGCTGGTATCTCAAGGATCTTCTCGTGCGGCGGGTGGCTCATCATCCGTCGTTTCGCCGTTGGCCTTGGCCGGTGCAGCGCCGTGTGCGCTTCCTGTGGGTGTAGCCATGGTGACCAGTCACACTACCATCAAACACCCGCCGGCGTGCGAGCTTTGCGGCACAGCCGACGCTCGTCAACTCTGGTCCCTCAGTTTCGAGGGCCACCCCGGAGAGTTCATCCTCTGGCAGTGTCAGTTCTGCAAAGTCGTCTTCAATTGGCCGCGATTGCCACCCGAGGCGGTTCACGATCAATACGACGGCAGCTACTACGTCTTCAACTCGCCCACCGAGCGATGCTGGAGCCGGGCGGTGCAGACCTATGTGAGCTTGCTCGGCCCATTGGAGACCCGGTGTCCCGCCGGTCGGCTCCTGGATGTCGGCTGTGCTCGCGGGCATCTGCTGGCGCTGGCTCGCGGTCGTGGGTGGCGGGTTGAGGGGGTGGAACTCGCCCGCGAGGCCGCCGCATTGGCGTCTGCCGAGTTCGACCTGACGGTCCGGACAGGAACCATCGAGGACCATGCCGAGCAGATCGGCCCATTCGACGTGGTTATCGCTACCGACGTCATCGAACATGTCACCTCGCCGCGACGATTCGTCCAGGCGGTCAAGCGCGTTTTGGCCCCCGGCGGTTGGGCGATCATCGAGACGCCCAACTGGGGCGGGTGGTGGCGGCGGCTCGGTGGCCGGCGATGGCTGGGCCTGAATCGCTTCCACTTGTTCCTGTTCGATGAGCGATCATTGAGCCGGCTGATCGAAGAGTGCGGCTTGGCAGTATCCGCGAAAATGTCATTGACCAGTACGGGCGGTGTCGACTGGGCGTGGCGACCCGAACTCGCGCCGCTCAGCGACTCCTTGCCCCCGGCTCTTGAGTGGCGGTCGCGAAGGCTGCTGTCCTGGGCAACACCGCGAAGCATGGCGAGGGATTTGCACCAGAAACCACCTCGGAGTCTGGATGAGTCTCTCGCTCGAGTGGAGCGGCTTCTGGCCAACGAGCACCAGAAACAGGTGAGTACCCGCCTCAACGGTGACAATCTGGCGGTCATCGCGCGGGCTGAAGCCCGCGGCTCGTTGTCCGAAACCGGTCTGTCTGAGGCGTTAACATGAGTTGCGGCCTTGAAGTTCCGATATTCCGGTTGCCGGGCACGGCCAAACCGCTGAACGAGCGGCCGTGGACGCCGGAGGGAGCAAGTGAGCCTGCTCCCGTCGGCGGGTCGCCTTCCGGCACATGGGGGGAATGGATCGCACATGCCCCGGCCGTTACCACATCAGGCGGCGGTGGTGGCGGCCGGGCGCTTCTTATTAGCTACACCTTCCCTCCAACCGGCGGCAGTGGCGTTCAGCGGGCGGCGAAACTCGTCAAGTACCTGCCGGCCGTCGGTTGGCAGGTCGAAGTGCTGGCCGCCGGGCACCAACGATTCCCCTGGTCCGATCCCTCGCTGATGGCCGACCTCCCAACCGACACCCGCGTACATCGAGTGCGAGGTCTCGAACCAGCCTGCCTTGCCGGGCGAATCGGCGATTTCCTGCGATGGCTTCGCCGCGATGAACCCAAGCCCGGTGCCGGCCATACAGCAGCCTGGTCGCCCGCCTGGATCGAGGAACGCTTCTTCTGGCGCTTCGCACGCTGGGCCGAGCGATTGGGCCTCGGCGATGGCTCGTCCTTGTGGATCGCCGCCGCGGTGCGGGCCGCTCTCGCACGACATCGCACAACGCCCTTCGACGTGATCGTCTCCACCGGCCCACCGGTCGTCGCTCACCAAGTCGCCCTGCGCATCGCCCACGCGACCGGCCTACCCTGGGTCGCCGACGTACGCGATCCCTTCGTCAGCGATTTCGATTGGGCGAGCGGAAACGGTCATCACGCCCAGATCATGCGCCGACTCGAACGCCAGGTCATGCGACGGGCGGCCATGGTCGTCACCACCTGCGAGGCACTCGTCGAGGATCTGCTGGCCCGCTACCCCCATCGCACACCGCAAGACGTGCGGGCCATCACCAATGGCTTCGATCGCGACGACGTGCAGACCGCGCTGGCCGGGCAATATGTCAACAAGCCATCCGAGTGCGTCTTCGTGGCGGCTGGGGCATTCTACGGACGGCGAGAACTGAGCCGCATCGTCGAGCCCATCAGCCGCGTGCTCGCCAAACACCCGCAATGGCAGGGGCGGCTGCGGCTTGTTGTGGCCGGCACGCTCGACGCAAAGCAGCAGCGGTATTGGAAGGAGGCCAAACCCTCCTGGATGAGACTGGCGGGCTACCTCGATCACGCCGCCGTCATCCGGCTCATCGCCGAGTCAGCCTGCTCCGTGGTCCTGGTGCCCGACTGTCGGCACACCAGGCAGTGCATCCCCGGCAAGCTCTTCGAGCTTCTGGCCTTGCCGACCCATCTGCTTATGCTCGCACCGCCGCAAACGGAGACCGCCGCCCTCGCCTCCAACGCCGGCGCCTCCGCCGTCGTGCCCATGGAAGACCCGCACCAGGTCGAAAACGCCATCGAACGCATCGCCGCCAACTACCTGAGCGGCAACCACTGGCCCACCCGACCATGGCCTCGCCTCGACGCCTACGACCGCCAAACCCTCGCCGCCCAATTCGCCGACACGCTCACAAACGCTGTCAGCCCTAAAGGTGTCAGGAACCTTTTTGCGGGTACAGGCAAGAGTGGCCGAACTACACCGCTGGGCGGTTGCGTTGAGATGCGCCCCGCAAAAAGGTTCCTGACACCCTCTGGGTCGAAAAATGGTCTCAGGATGATTTTTCAGGTGAATAACCGAGAGTTTATTCACCTAAAAAATCATCCTGACACCATTTTTCGGCTGGCGTTCGTCAGCGATGCACCCGGCTTCGGTGGCGCGGAACGCTACATCCTGGCCATGATCCGCGCCGCTCAGCGCCGGGACATGCAAGCCCACCTCCACTGGGCCCCACAAAAGGTGTCAGGAACCTTTTTCGAGGCGGCGGCCGCACAGCTCGCGCTGACCGCCCAGCCTTCAGACGCGAAAAGGTTCCTGACACCCTTTCTGGCGACGCCCGAGCAGACACGCAGCCTACGTGGGATGATTCGGGCGTTTCGCCAGATGCTGGCCACACACCGACCCGACGGCGTAGTCATCAACGCCTGCGGCCGACCGCGGTTCTGGCTCTATCCTTGGCTCGCTCGCTGGGCGGGCATCCCCGTCGTCTGGGTTCACCAGATGGTCGAGGCCCGCGACCACCGCCGCCAGCGGCCGCAATGGTTCGGCGGACGCATGGAGGGCCTGCAAAGCTGGCGCGTCCCCCAAGCCCTGCGCCACCGCCTCGCCGCCGCCGCCGCGACCGCGGTCATCGTACTCAACGAGGAGGACGGCCGGCGCATCACCCGCTGGCAGGGGGTGAACCCGACACACATCCACGTCGTGCCGCACGGCGTGGACCTGCACGAGTTCCGCTTCTCGCCGGCCGGCCGACAAACCCTGCGTCGGCAATGGTCGTTGCCCGACTCCGCCAACACCGACTCGCCCAACACTGGCGCCGCCAACGCCGCCCCCGCGGTCATCGGCACCGCCGGCCGGCTCGTGGCCGGCAAAGGCATCGACCTGCTCATCGAGGCGGTCGGCATTCTCCGCCAGCGCCGCGTGCCCTGCTCACTCGTCATCGCCGGCGACGGCCCCGATCGAGCCGACATGGCCAACCTCGCCCAGCAGCGAGGCATCACCGACGCGGTGCATTTCGCAGGCTTCGTCGACGATATGCCCGCCTTCTACAGCGCGCTCGACATTTTCGCCTTGTGCAGCCTGACGGAATCCTTCGGCCTGGCCCTCGCCGAGGCCATGGCGTGCGAGCGCCCGGTCGTCGGCACACCCACCGACGGCGCCGCCCGGCAAATCATCCCCGGCCACAACGGCTGCCTGCTGCCCAGCTTCGCACCCACGGATCTCGCCGACGCCCTCGAAAAGCTGATCCGCGATCCCCAGCGTTGCCGCCGCATGGGTCAGGCCGGCCGCCAAACCGTCACCGACCACTTCAGCATCGACCTGACGCTCGACCGCACTCTCCGCGCCCTGCGTGCACCGACCCGCCGCACTTAATCACTCATCCGCATGGATCGTATGACGCGGACGACAACCCGACTTTCTGCCGTGTCGAGGACGCCGATCAACGATCCGCACGACCCGCCGTGCGCCCGGAGCCCGGCCGAGACCAGCCGGCCGATTGACGGATGCGTTTCCTGGCCTTTCTGACCAAGATCCAGTAGATGAATATGCAGGGGCCGGGACCGGCGGGCTGTAGATGGTGATTCATACATGGCCAAGCGCAGAGAGGAGACGGTGGCATGACTTCTCGCGAGCGTGTTCTTGCGGCGATAAACCACCTCGAGCCCGATCGCGTGCCGATCGACTGCGGAGCGATGCGCTCGACCGGCATCCAGGCCATCGCCTACAACCGCCTCAAGAAACATCTGGGCATCGACCAAGGCCACACCCGCACGTTCGACATGATTCAACAACTGGCTGAGCCCGAAGACTTCTATCTCGACCGGTTCGGCATCGATGCGATCAACGCGGGTCGAGACTTCGCCCCCATCCATTGGAAGGATTGGGAACTGCCAGACGGATCGCCCTGTCAGATTCCCAGCTCGATCCGGCTTCAGCGGCAGGGGGATCAGTGGGTCGCGCTCAATAGCTCCGGCGAAGTCGTCGCTCGGATGCTTGCGGGAACCACCTACTTCAGCCAGGCATGCCATCCGCTCAAAGACGATGACTGGATGTCCCGCCTCGGTCGGCTTCCCGAAGAGATGGATCGCGTCTGCTGGGCCTCGCTGGCCGAGCCGCTCTACGCGGGCGGTCTGGGCGATATGAACCTGCGGCGCATCGCCACGCACCTGCGGCACCTGCGGGCGGCCAGCGACCGGGCGATCATGATCGCCTTCGGGGCGAATCTCTTCGAGTGGGGTAGCTTCCTGCGGCGGATGGATAACTTCCTCCTCGATCTCGCCGGCGACCGACCCGCGGCCGAGACCCTGCTCGATAAGCTCGTCGAGGTCCACCTCGCCGGCCTCGACCGCCTCTTGCCCGTAGTCCGGGACTACGTCGACCTCATCCAACTCGGCGACGACCTCGGTATGGAAAGCGGGCCCTTCTTCTCGCCTAAGCTGTTCCGCGAGGTCTTCAAACCGCGCTATCGCCTCATCACCGACCACATCCGCAAACTCGCTCCCAACATTCGCATCTTCCTGCACAGTTGCGGTTCGATCTACGCTCTTCTCCCCGACCTGATCGAGGCCGGCTTCCAGGTCATCAACCCCGTCCAGATCGCCGCCCGCGACATGGACCCCACCCGGCTCAAGAAGGAGTTCGGCCGGGATATCACCTTCTGGGGCGGCGGCTGCGATACGCAGAAAATCCTCCCCCGCGGCACACCCCAGCAGGTCCGTGACCATGTCCGCAAGAACATCGAAATCTTCGCCCCGGGCGGCGGATTCGTGTTCTGCCAGGTGCACAACATCCTGTCCGAGGTGCCGCCGGAGAACATCCTCGCCATGTACGAGGCGGCCATGAGCTGATCCCAAGCCCCCACGTCACCGAAGCCCACGTCTTGGTCACTACGGATCACGATGCACACCCAGGCCATGGGACTTGATCGGATCCCGCCGGAACCGGACAATACGCCCGGGCCGATACGCGGTCGGTCCAATCATGAATGGAAAACGAAGCTGCAAAAAACATTACAGCCGAGGATTAGCCCATGCATCTCAGTCCCCTGGACATCGTGGTCTTTGTCGGGTTCATCGTGGCGGTGGTCTCGCTGGGGATCTACAAGAGCCGACACGAGGAGGACAGCGAGGCCTATTTCCTGGCCGGCCGCGGGCTCAAATGGTGGCTGATCGGGTTCTCCCTCATTGCCGCCAACATCTCCACCGAGCAGTTCGTGGGTATGTCCGGGCAGGCCGCAGACTACGTCGGATTGGCCATCGCCAGCTACGAGTGGATGGCGGCTGTCACCCTCGTCGTCGTCGCCTTCTTCTTCCTGCCCGCGTTCCTGCGCACAGGCATCTACACCATTCCCGAATTCCTGCGTCATCGCTACAACGAGACCTCGCGGTCGATCATGGCCGGCTTCACCATGATCATCTACGTCGGCGTGACCATCGCCGCCGTGGTCTACTCCGGGGCCCTGACCATCGACACGCTGTTCAAGGGGCAGGAGATCCTGGGCGTGCCGATCAACGTGACCACCGGCGGGTGGATCATCGGAATCATCGCGGCGGCGTACGTCACCAGCGGTGGTCTCAAGGCCTGTGCCTGGGCGGACCTGCTGCAAGGGTCGGCCCTCATCGTGGGTGGGGCGGTGATCATGTGGCTGGCGTTTTCGGCCCTCGGCCGGGCGCCGGTCGAGAGCCTGGCCAGCACCATGCCCGCCGGAGACCTGGCCGATAACGCCAGCGGTCTGACCAAGTTCTTCGCCCTCAACAGCGACAAGCTGCACATGAAGCTGCCCCGGACCGACCAGATCCTTCCCTGGACGGCATTGGTCGTGGGCCTGTGGATCCCCAACTTCTACTACTGGGGTCTCAACCAGTACATCACCCAACGCACGCTCGGCTCGCGCTCCCTGGCCGAGGGGCAGAAGGGCGTGGTCTTCGCCGCCGCTCTGAAGCTGCTCATCCCGTTCGTGATCGTGTTCCCGGGGATCATGGCCTTTAACCTGTTCAGCACCGACATGGCCGCCAAGGCCGGCGAGGATAACACCAAAATCCTGGCCCAGTACGAGGAGCTGCGGGCCAGCGGCGAAAACCCGGGGTACATGGTCTTCGAGTTTGACGCCCACTGGCAGGCGGGCAACGCGGAGAAGGCCGAGGAACTGGCCCACTTCAGCGAGCAGACCAAGGCCCAGGCCCAGGTGGCCAACGTCCAGGTGACCGCCGCCAAGAAGCTCGTGGGCTACAAATACGACACGGCCTTCGGATTGCTGATCGGCAAGCTCGTGCCCTCGGGCGTGGGCTTGCAGGGCTTCATTCTGGCCGCCATCCTCGGAGCCGTAGTCAGCTCGCTGGCCGCGATGCTCAACTCGGCGTCTACCATCTTCACCATGGACCTGTACCGGCAATACGTCAACCGGCAAGCCACGCAGAAGAACCTCGTGCTCGTCGGGCGATTGTGTGTGGCCGTGTTCATGGTCATCGGCTGCCTCATTGCCCCGCTGCTGGACGACCCCAAGTTCGGCGGCATCTTCACCTACATCCAGGAGTTCCAGGGCTTCATCTCGCCGGGCATCCTCGCGGTGTTCGTCTTCGGCTTCCTGGTGCGCAAGGCCCCGCCGATCTGCGGCGTGATCGGTCTGCTGATCAACCCGCCGGTCTACGGCCTGATGAAAGTTCTGTTGCCCAATCTGGCGTTTCTCGATCGCATGGCGGTGTCGTTTGCCGGCGTGCTGCTCATCATGGGGCTGATTACGTTGATCATGCCGCTGTCGAAGCCCGTCGAGCTGCCGGTGAATACCAAGATCGAGTTGCAGTCCTCACGCGGGGCAAAAGCGTGCGGCATCGCCGTTGTGGTGACGACCCTGATCCTCTACGCGTATTTCTGGTAAGCACGGCGCCAGGACTACCAGTGAACGCGAAGTCCCAACGGGCACCGAGCGTGGGCTTTTGGCAAGCACCGAGCGCAGGGTTTCAACTCCGCTGGTCGGGTGTCCCGATTCGGAACTCAGGCCAACCGCGAGCGGGGACGTTCGTCATTGGTCATTCGGACTTCATTGGTCATTGGGGCTTCGCCATTGGTCATTTCGCCCGCGGATCGCGAGACACGCCCTAAATCTCGGGGCTCAGCTTGCCTCGGTGGCCTCGAGCTTCTTGAACAAAATGGCCGGCTCGCCGAGCGCGTGCCCCGCCGGCAGCTCGTGCGTCGCCCGGTCCCAGACGAGCAACTCGGCCGCGTCGAGCCTGAGCATGCCCGCCACCTTCTCCGCGGAGAACGGCAGGTACGGAGCCATCAGCGTGCCCAGCGTGCGCACCGTCTGAATGCATACGTTGATCGTCGTTCCGCAGGCCGCCAGGTCTTCCTTGCGCTGCTTCCAGGGCTGCTTGAGATCAAAGTACACATTGGCCACCCGGGCCAGGCTCATGATCTCTTCGAGGCCCGCCTTGAAACGCAAGTTCTCGAGCCGCTGCGTCACCCGCTCGGCGTGCGCGGCCACATTCGCCAGGTGGGCCTGATCCTCCGCGGCCCGCTCGCCCGCGGGCGGCACATGCCCGTCGAAGTACCGGTTCGCGAAGGTCAGCGTGCGGTTGACGAAGTTGCCCAGCACATTGAGCAGCTCGGTGTTGTTGCGGGTGATGAACGCGTTCACGTCGAACGCCGTCCGGGCCGACTCGGGTGCGATCGCCGTCAGGTAATACCGTAACGGGTCCGCCTCGAAGGTCTGTAGCCATTCCTCGATCCAGATGGCCGTGCCCCGGCTCTTGCTGATCTTCTCCTCTTCCTTGCCGGGGAAGCGGATATTCAGGAACGCGTTGGCCACCACCTGCCAGGGCAGTTGATACGTCGACTCCGCCATCAGCATGGCCGGCCAGGTCAACGCATGAAAGACGGTGTTGTCCTCGCCGATGAAGTGCACGATGCGGCAATCGGGATCCTTCCACCAGCGTTCATAGGTCCGCCAGTCGCCGTCCACATCCTGGCACAACCGGGCGGTGAAGGAGACGTACCCGATCGGAGCGTCGAACCAGACGTAAAGCACTTTGCCCGCGGCGTCGGGGTCATCGAGCGGCACAGGTACGCCCCAGGTCAGATCCCGGGTCATGGCCCGCTCCGGCAAACCGGTGTTGATCTGCCCGAGCGAGAAGTTGAGCACCGTCTCGCGCCAGGGTGGCGTGCCGTCGGTCGGCTCGCGCTTGCTCTCCAGCCAGGCGCGCAGACGTTCCTCCAGCCGCTGGAGCTGCAAGTACCAGTGCGTCGTCTTGCGCGGCACCGGCCGGGTGTTCGTCACCGTGCTCACCGGGTCGATCAGCTTCATGGGGTCGATCGAGATGCCGCAAGCCTCACACTGGTCGCCGTAAGCTCCCTTCGCACCGCACTCGTAGCAGGTGCCCTTCACGTAACGGTCAGGCAGAAACTGGTCCGCCTGCGTGTCGTAGAGCTGCTCCGTCGTCCGCTTGACGAAAAGCCCCTTGTCGTAAATGGCCTTGAAGAAATCCTGGCTGATGCGGTTGTGCAGCTCCACGAAGTCCGGCTGGTGCGTACCGCCGTAGATGTCGAACCGGATCCCGAGCCCCTCGAAATCCGCCTTCTGCCGGGCGTTGTAGAACGCGGTCAGCTCCTCGACGCTCTGCCCTCGCTCGCGAGCGGTCATCAGGGCGGCCACGCCGTTGTCATCGCTGCCGCAGATGAACCGGACATCCTCGCCGCGGGCGCGCAGGAAGCGGACATACGTGTCGGCCGGCAAATACGCACCCGCGATGTGCCCGACGTGCAGCCGACCGTTCGAGTACGGCAGGGCCGACGTGACCAGAAATCGTCGCTGAGCCATGAGGTAATCTCTCACTGAGCCGGGATAGGCCGGCTTACCTTCTCACTATGACTGCGATGGGCCATACGTTCCGGTCGCGCCGCCCGGCGCCCCCGTGGCGGCCGGCATCCCCCGTGGCGGGCAAGCCGTAGCGGCCGCCCCCCGCGGCGGCCGCCCCCCGGGTTCCATCGGCACCCACCGCTGTCGTATTCCGATCGCTCACGGGACAACATCCTACCGTCTCAAGCCCATGTTTCCACGCCGTACCCCTCAGTCGCCGCCACCCCTTCGCGAGCATTGACGCCTGCCCGTCGCAGCCATAGCCTGCGCACGTGTTGGGCGTCTCGTACAGTACGCAGCAGGCCCAGCGTAGGCACCGCTCCTGCCGCGAACGCCGACCACCCGAAACCCAACGTACTCCGGAGATACGCCATGAGCCGTAGTTCAGGCAAGAAGCACCGCGCCAAACGCCAGGAACGTAAGCGGATGCAGCATCGTCAGCAGGCCGGCAGCCCCTATCAGCGGATCGGCCGGGCCGCCGGTCCCGTCGAATGCTACATCACTCACGACTGGCAGGCCGGAGGCATGGCTGTGATCCTGGCCCGCAAGGAAACCCCCGCGGATGGGGGCGTTCTGGTCGCCTTCCTGGTCGACTTGTGGTGCATCGGACTCAAGGACGCCTGGGGACGCATCGGCGTGTCACGCAGCGAGTTCGAACAGGCGGTGCAGCGGGGCCCTGAACGCGACCGCGTGGATCTCGCCCTGGTCAAGCGACTCGTCGCTGGAGGCATCCGCTTCGCTCGGCAAAACGGCTTTCGCCTGCCGCCCCATTACGAACGCTGGCTCAAGGTGATCGGCGGCGTCGGCGATACCGAAACAGCCGACCTCAGCGATTTCGGCGTCGACGGCGGCCTGCGATACACCGGCACCATCGAAGGCCTGCGCGAGAAGCTCATCGGTTGCCGAGTCGAAGATTTCCTCGCCCGACCAGACGTGCAGTATATCCTGGGCCCCCCGCCGGACGAGTTGTTCGAAGCCCAAGACGGCGATGCAGAGCCCGAGTACCCCAATGAGTACGACGACGACACCCCGGACGACGACGATGCCCCGGACGACGACGATGCATGGGACGATGAAGAAGAGCCGGACCCGATCATCCTCGCCAACATGCGGCGGACCGTCAATGCCGTTCGGGCCCAGATGATCGCTCGAGCCCATCAATGGTGCTCCGACCACAACGAGATCCCTCATCCGCGACTCGATAACGCCATAGCTGCGGTTTCGCTGGTTTTCCTGGGGACGGGCACTCCTGCTGACTGTAACGACCCGGCACGAAAAGAGGAAGTGCTCAGCCACATTTGCGCCCAATTGCTGGCCGAGGTCGAGCCGGCGGTTCGACTCGAAATCGCGTCGGCCTTCGAGCAAGTAAAGCGATTCCTCTCCCAGTGGACAACCCTGGAGGAAGCCTTCGATATCCCGATGCCGTAACCGTCCACACACCAACCCGCCAAGGCACCCAACTGTATAGACGCTGGGGTGAAGAGGTGGCGCCGGCCCAAGTTCTACACAATCATCCGTTTCCGCTACTTGCTGCCTTTCTGGTTCACGCCCGTTGGGCACAACTCGCCATCTGCGGGCACGGTGACCCATGACGAAAGGCCCACACCCCGCCCGGCTCATCCGTGTCCATCTGGGTGATCTGTGAGCACTCGTGTTCTTCTGCCCACGGCTGACCCAGATGGTCACAGATTAAGGGGCAGCGCTTCGTGGCGGTCTTTGCGATCTGCCCTGTAACCTGAGATCGCAGGGAACCTCAGATCGCCAACTCCGCTCCCTTTGCGATCTGCTGCCCCCCGTCCTCTACCGTGCCGCAACCCGCGGACCAGCCTCAATCTGCCGTGAAAGCCGACGAAAGAGCAGCACACCACCCCCCCGCTTTGCCCAAAAACCTAATACAAACCGAACACGCCTCGGCCTCAGCACAACTGTCTTTTTTCGCCTGAGAGATTGAAAATGTCACCCCCGCAGGTTAGACTGACATGCCAGTGGAAAGGCTGAGGCGTTATCAGAACACTTCCATCTCTGTCCCCATCGTGTGATCGGCCTGACCACGCGGTGGGTCTGCTTCGTCCCAGCCACCCGCGGATTCTTCGGGTTCGTCCGCAAGAATACGCCGACGGCCGCGCAAGCGCGCAGCCCCATCGGCTCAAGGGCAAGGAGAGAGAAGATGAATACGTCCACAAGATTTGCGGTGGTAGGTTTGTCGGCAGCGGTTCTCTGCCTGGGGACCGTCGCCAGTCCTGCGAGCGACTTCAGTTGGACGGGCCAGGCCGGCACCAATGGCTGGTACGACAAGAAGCACATCGCCGGCTCGGATCCTACGGCCTACATCAGCAACTGGGGAACCGTCGGCAATCCGCCGGTCTTCCCCGGCGCTCTCGATGATGTCACCGTCGTCACCGGCCCGGCCGTGCTGAGCTACCAGACCGCCGACATCCGCTCGCTGACCATCGGCTTGGGGGCAACGGTCAACGCCCACAACGGCAGCACCTTGACCGTCAACGGCTCCGGAATCGTCGGCCCGGCCATCAACAACGACGGCACACTCCTGCTTCAGCACGGAGGATATGCCGGTCACGGGGTCCTGCAGATCAGCAACTCCGTCGAGATAGCCGGCCAAGGCCAGCTTCGCTTCGACGGAGGTTACATCAACGGCGGCGGTACCCTGACCAACGCCGCAGAACACACCATCGCCGCCGGCGCAGGTGACTTCAACGCCTCGCTGGTCAATAACGGGTTGCTGGATGTATTGTACTCCAATGCCACGCTGGGGCTCAAGACCGGCACAAAGACCAACAACGCCACCATGCAGGCCAGCGGCGGATGCACCCTCAATATCCATACCACCGTCAATCAGTCGGGCACCGGCCAGTTGATCGCCAACGGCGGCACCGTCGGGCTCATCAGCGGATCCATCACCGGCGGAACCACCGCCAGCACCGGAGCCGGCAAATTCTGGATGAGCCACAACAGCGGCACCATCACCGATATCACCAACACTGGCCTCTGGCAGATCCAGGATGGCTCCACCCTCACTGTCGGCGGAACCTCGCTGGTCAACGACGGCACGTTCCAGATCGGCTTGTACAGCGGCGGTTACGGCCCATCCACCGCGCAGTTCGACGAGGGCACGATCCTCGACGGAAGCGGTGCCTTCGACCTGTCCGGAGCCTACATCAACAATAGCCCCGGCGCTACCCACTTCACCCAGGCCGCAGGCCACACCATCAAGGGCGGCAACTCCACAATCAACGCCGGCATGACCAACAACGGCACAATCAACGCCGATCACAGCAACTGGACGCTCTCGCTCAAGACAAACGCCAAAACCAACAATGCCCTCATGAAGGCATCCAACGGCGGTTATCTGGACGTGTATTGCACGATTGATCAGACCGGCAGCGGGCAGATCCTCGCCGAGGCCGGCTCCAATGTGCGACTCTACACCGGTAGCGCCATCACCGGCGGAACCACCGCTACCACCGGCAACGGACAGTTCGCACTCAGCGGCGGCGGCGTCAACACCACCCTCACCGACCTCACCAACACGGGATCATGGCTCGTCGAGAACGGCGCCGTGGCCAACGCCGCCGGATCCACCTTCACCAACCACGGCAATTTCACCGTCGGCGGATACACCGGCGGCTCCGGATTGGGCCATTTCCGCCTCGCCAGCGATGTGGAACTCAACGGCACCGGCACACTGACCCTCTGGCCCGGACACATCGACAGCCCCGACGGATTCACCCTGACCCAGGCCGCGGGACATACTATCCATGGCAACGGCTACATCGATGCCGCGGTCACCAACCACGGCACGATCATCGCCGATCGTTCCAACCAGGCCCTCGAGCTGCGTTCCGCTGCCAAGACCAATCACGCCATGATGAAGGCGACCAACGGAGGCTTCCTCGACCTGCGATCTCCGATCAACCAGTCGGCCAGCGGGCAGATCTTTGCCGAGGCCGGCTCCAAAGTGCGACTCTTCACCGGCAGCGCCATCACCGGCGGTACCACCGCCACCAATGGCAACGGCCAGTTCGCACTCAGCGGCGGCGGCGTCAACACCACCCTCACAGATATCACCAACACGGGATCATGGCTTGTCGAGAACGGCTCCGTGGCCAACGCCGCCGGATCCACCTTCACTAACCACGGCACTTTCACCGTCGGCGGATACACCGGCGGCTCAGGCTGGGGGACATTCCGACTCAACAACGCGCTTCAGCTCAGCGGCACCGGAACCCTCAAACTCTCGCCCGGGGCCATCGACGGCTTAGCCACCTACCCACTGACCAACGGCCTCGGCCACACCATCTCCGGCTACGGACGAATCTACGCGTCCGCGGTGCTCAATAACCTCGGCACAATCGAAGCCCGAGGCGGTACCCTCGAAGTCTACGCTCTGCCATCGCAGTTTGCCGGCAACACCCTGACCGACGGTACCTGGAAGGCCGTCAATGCCACTTTGAACGTCCACGGGGCCGACCCGATCACCACGAACCTGGCCAGCGTCGTGCTCGACGGCACCGCCTCAGTCTTTGCCCCAATCAACACCCTCGCCGAAAACCAGGGCAGCTTTAGCCTGCTGGGCAGCCGCGACTTCACCACCGTCGCGGACCTGGTCAACACCGGCTCGATTCATCTTGGCCCCGGATCCAAACTCACCGTGAACGGCGCCTATACCCAGGCCAGCACACTGGCCATCGACATCGCCGGCTACGGCAACGCCAATCACGGCTGGCTGGCCATCGCGGGGGCCGGCTCACTGGCCGGCGTACTCGATGTCGAACTGGCCGGGTCGTTCATCCCCAGCCCCGGAGACCTCTTCACGGTATTGACCTGCGCCGGCGGCGCCGACGGCTTCACACTCGTCCTCGCACCCGAGAACCAACGAATGTGGAACATGACTTGGCCCGACCCCTTCACGATGCAACTGGAGTACGTTCCCGAGCCGGCCAGCCTGATCCTGCTGACCCTCGGCGGGCTGCTCCTGCGGAGAAGAGGACACAGGTAATCGTCGCCGTCCCGGCACATCGTAGCGGTCGCCCCCCGTGGCGACCGGCGTATTCGCAAGGAATAGGGTGCAACTCGCTGGCCGCGTGGCTCCCGGGGCAAAATGGCGAATGCCCAAGGCCCAATGACCAATCAATGACCAAGTCCAAAGCCCGAACGCCAACCGCGAGCGGGGACGTTCGTCATTGGTCATTGGGACTTTACTGGGGCTTTGCCATTGGTCATTCCGCCCGCGGATGGCGAGTTACGCCCTAAGGAATACGCCGGTCGCCACGGGGGGCGACCGCTACGATGAATCGCAAAACGCTCCAGTCGCTCCCCGGCTGATCGTTTGTGTTCCGCGCTCTCTCGACAACCGCTGACCGAAAGATCATCTCTCCGGCGTCGCGATCACCGGAAACGCCGAGATGCGCAGCCGGGCACAGCCCATGGGAATCAGCATCAACCGCTCGGTCGGCTCATCACTCGCGATCGGACTGGCCGGAACCTTGCCCACCAGGCCGTTCTCCTCCTGCCCCCACGCGGGGATCTTCCGACCGCGAGCCAACAGCATCACCGGAGCGGCTTCAGGCGTGAACGGCTGACCGGCCAACGGCCCCGACCGAACAACCACGTCGAACGCATCCGCCGGCTTCGCAGGGTCCACCAGCAGACCGTAATTCCATGGCGTCGTCGGAAATACCTCGTGACACAGCCAGCGGTCCGAACGCGGAGGCTGGTCGGCGGCCGGCTTCTCCTGATGGGCCTGCCAACGCTCGCCGATCCGCAACGAGTACGTCAGCGGACCACGATCCACCGATACGCATCCGCCGTTCTTCTCCCACACACGCACTTTGATCGACATCGGCAAGGCAAGATCCACCCGATCGCCGGTGCGCCATGTGCGCCGCAAGATCAACCACTGGCCCGCCTTGACCACTACCTTGATCGGAACGCCGTTGACCGCGAGCTGTGGCGAATCGCACCAACCCGGCACACGAAGCGCCAACGGAAAGGCCACCGGTTCCGGCATCTCGAGCGTCAGCCCAACCTGCTCGCCGAAGGGATAATCCGTGGTCTCGCTGATCCGCACGCGCGTGCCCCGCTCGCCGACCCGAGCCTCGACGCTGCTCGCCGCGTATAGCACCGCCGCCAGCCCATTGCCCTGTGTCGCCATCCACAGGTGCCCGACGTAATAGGGCCACCCGTGCGAGACGTTATGTTGGCAACAACGGAACTGCTCGTACGGGCTGAACGACAGCATGTTGCCCCGATTCTGCAGCATGGGCGACTTGTCCGCGCGGTCAAGCTGGATCATGTTCGGCGCGGTCAGGTACTTGAGAGCTTTGTGGTCCGGCGTCAGAGCCGCGGGCAGTGAGTTGAAGGCCACATCCTCGCAGCGATCCGCCCACACAACCTGGCCGGTGATGCGGCACAAAATCTCGTGGCTGAACATGAACTCGACTATCGAGCAGGTCTCAGCCGCCTGCCGCGGACCGATGTGGCCCTCGCGGGCGTTCTCGTCCGCCCCAAACATCCCACCCGGCACCTGGCCGTACATGCCCATCACCGTTGCGTAATTCCGCTCCGTCGCCTGCAGGTGACCATGATCGTGACTCTGCACGTAGTACTGGGCCGGTCCGCGAAACGCCTGGCAGATATTGACCCCGTGCCAACTGGGAATCCCGCCCGTCCAGTCCGCGGTCCGCTCGTGGTTTCGCTTGGCCAGATCCAGCAGCCACCTCTCGCCCGTCAGGTTGTACAACCAGTGGATCGCGTCGAGATGGTCGGCCGCGCGAATCGTCTGCCACCAGCCGCTGCGGTATGCGTCCGAGAAGCTGTACAGCTTCTCGGGCGGCAGACTGGCAAGATACTGGAAATACCCCCGTAGCAGCTCGACAACCCGTTCATCCCCCGTCGCCTCGTACGCCGAACGCAACACGCACACCATCACCATGTGCGGCCAGAAGTCCAGGTGTTCCTGGTTGGATTGCGGGCCGAAGTAGCCGTCCTCCCGGCGACTGGCCAGAACCGCTTCCACCCACCGGCCGGCTTCCGCCTTGATCCGCTCGTCTTCCAGCAGATAGCCGAGATCGATGAAACCCTTCAGCCAGTAGGGCAGTTCCTCCCAGCCATACTCGCCTCGGCCCTGTGCATCGGTCCACGCGTTCCCCTCAAACTGGCACCACTTGCTCACCTCCGGCAGCCGACCAATCATCCCGTCCGCCATCAGCTCCAACTGGTGCCGAACCCACCCCGCCGGCCGAATGCTCCCCACCGGCAGCTTGATCAGCTCACTGGGCAACAACGGCTCACGGTTGCCCGCGTAGTGGATATTCCCGCCCTCCGCTGGCGGCGTGTCCTGGGCAACGACATCGACAGCCACCGACGCTCCGCCCACCGAGCACCCGACCAAGGTCAGCAGCACACAACCAGCGGCCGCAACCATACCACAACCGGCAAGCTTGAAGTGCCTCATCAGTCGTCCCCTTGCGTGAAAAATGGTGTCAGTGAAAAATGGTGTCAGGATGATTTTTCCGGGCGAATACGGCCGTTCCGCATCCTGCCCGCGTCTTATCCTGCCGCCTTTTCCCCCACCTTGACTACGACCATGGTCAGATCATCTGTGCGATCGGCCAATCCACGGAAGCGACGAATGTCCCACAGAAGATTCTGAGCGATGAGCTGTGCGTTGTGCTCGCTGTGCCGGCGAAGCGATTCCGTCAGCCGGGCATTGCCAAACTGCTCGTCAGCAAAGTTGAGGGCCTCCACCGCGCCGTCGGTGTAGAGCAACAAAACGTCCCCTGCCCGAAGATCCACAATCCCACGATCGAAAGCCGCATCCGGGTCCATGCCCAACACCGTGCCCCCGGTCAGCAATTCCTGAATTTCGCCGCCGCGGAGCAGCATCGGCGGATGATGGCCCGCGTTGCAGTAGGTTAGCCGGCCCGTGCCCGGATTCAGCACGCCGTAAAACGCCGTGGCAAACTCGCCCACCAGCGTGTCCCTGCACAAATGGCGGTTGACCTCAGACAGAATCCGGTCAATATCGTACATGTGATAGGCGTTCACCCGCAGCGCCGCCCGCAGAGAGGCCATCTGCAGCGAGGCCGGTACGCCCTTGCCCGATACGTCCGCAATCGCCAACCCGAGATTGTTGCCCGGCAAAGAGATGAAATCGTAGAAGTCCCCGCCGACTTCGAAGGTCGGACGGTAAATCGCCCCAATGTCCAGCCCTTCGTACGACGGAGCACGCTCCGGGATCATGCGACGCTGAACCTCGCCCGCGTACGCCAGTTGACGGGCGTAACGCTCCGCTTCCAGGGCCTCAGCAAAAAGACGCGAGGTCAGAATCGCCGCCGCTACCTGCGAGGCCACCGCCTGCAACAACGATTCCTCGAACGGCGTGAAGACGTGAGCCTCGCCCGTGTACACCCGCAGCACGCCCACCGCCTCGCCCCGGTAAACCATGCCGCAGACCAGCCCGCTGACGATCCCCTCCTTACGGGCCTGCTGCGGATAGCGCGTCCGCGGATCATTCGGGGCATCGCTGATGCGAACAATCTCGCCACGCAACGCCGACGCGTCGATCGGGTTGTCGTCGACCGTCACCGGCCCCTTGCCCAGATACTCCGGCGAGAGGTTGTGTACCGCCTTGATCGCCAACCCACCCGTCTGCTCATCCAGCAGCCGAATGCTGCACGCCTTGACCCGCATCACCGTGCAGATCAAAGCCGCCACCTTGCCCAGCGCGTCGTTGAGATCCAGCGAGCCGGCCACCAGCCCGCCGATGTTGTACACCGCACTGAGCTCCTCGATGCGGTGCTGAAGATCCTTGTCGCGGGCACACAACTCGGTGAACAACTCGCCGAGCAGGCTCGTCAGATTCCGCGCCGCAAACGCTTCACCCGCCGACCACGGACGAAGCTGAGAAGCCGCCGATGCCAACGCCGTCGGCGGTAACCCCGCCGCATGAGCCAGCCTCTCCACCACCGCCGGCGAAAGAAGATGACGTGGCCGGTCACCCAAGGTCAAAGTCCCCGCACGCCGATCGCCAATTGTCAGCGGCAGGGCAAAGTGGTCCATGCTCTCGATTAACGCAGCGGCATCAACGGAAGGGGCAGCAATGGCTTGGTCGTGGATCGCGCTGCGGTGAGCGGCCACCAGCAGTGAACGCCCTTGCTCCGATTGGGCCAGGCGGGCGGCCAGAACATTGCCCGTGATTGGGCCGACAACCACGTCGCCAACCGCGTCGAACAGAACAACCGTGGCGGAAGTCGCCTCGGCCAGCACCGTCAACGCCTTCCCAAAGGACAAAGCCGAGATCGTCTCCCGCAGAAAACTGGGGCAGATTGTTGCCGACTCCATGCTTGCCATCCCGACCGACCCTGGCGGCCAGGGCGGCAGCGGCATTATACCGCGAACGCGGGCACCGCGTAAGACCCACCCGCAGATCGTAAAACGCCCAACGGCGAACGTGGTGAAGCAATTCGCTCCCAACGTTCGCCGTTGACGCCGTAATGGTCAGCCTTGGCACCGTCGGCCGAACGGGCCAATGACCCGGGCCCGTTTAGGGCCCTCCGTTTAGGTAGATGAACATGCTGCCACGTGGTGGCAACGCTTATTCACCTGTCAGTCTGTGAATCGCCCTCCAATCAAACAAACCGTGCAATCAAGCGTACCGTTCAAACCACCCAACACGAAACCGGCCGGCCCCAGGCTCCGTCTGCCTCAAAGCAACGCATCGCCATCAGTACCGGCCGAAAACAGCCCCACTTTCCACCGACCCCCCATCACCGCTCTACCGGAGGAGCCCGCTCCCCCATGCCGGAGAAGTCAGTTAGCCTCATCCTCTGTGGGGATCTCAGGATCCCCGCCGTCTCAGGACGCCGGCCCAGCCGACGCTTCCACGCAAACGCAACGTGCACAGGCTCGGCGGGCTCCTTCTCCGTTAGCGCCGGCACGACGTCCTGCGTCTCACCCACTATTTCGGGCATCCGGGGCATCGTCCTCACCCCTTCGTCCGAGCTGACAGCCACCCGCAAAACCTCAAACACGCTCGGCACTAGATATATACGCCACGTTTCGCGAAGGGGCAAACGGATTTCCGCCAAATCGCCTCCAACCCCGACTGCCCCATCCTCCCCTCGCCAATTGGACTCACCCAACGCCGCCGCACTGGTCGATATCAGGGCTTATAAGCCGGTTAACGTCCTAGCGAGGGTCGTATGGAATACGCGGCAATGACTTTCTGGCTCTTGGTGATCGTCTTCTCTGCCTTGGGAGTGCATCGACTCTGGAGCGCCCTGCTCCAGCCCAAAATCGTCAATTCGATCCTCCTGCCCGGCACCCTCGTCGCCACCCTGGGACATATTCTCGGGCTGCTCATCACCGGCGGAACCGTCGACAACACCACCCTCATCACCGACGACGACTCCGGCGAACCTCAAACCGGCACCGACCCCAAACCACGAGTCCCCATCATCGGGGCTGTCATCATCGCCTTGCTCCCCATGGTCGGCTGTGCCGCGGCTATCTACGCCGTCGCTCACTACTTCGGTACCCCGATCCTCCAGGGACTCGCCGAACAGTTCAAACCCCAGCTCCATCTTCCCACCAGCTACCCGCTCTTCTTCGAAATGCTCCGCCAGGTACTCACCCTCGTTGAACGACTCATCACCGTGGTCCTCGACAGCGACCTGACCGACTGGCGAACCCTGCTCTTCCTTTACCTCGCCATCTGTCTCACCGTCCGCATGGCTCCGCTTACCGGCGATCTCCGTGGCTCACTCGGGGCCATCTTCGTTACCGGCATCATCGCCTTCCTGATGAGCCGCTTGACCGAGTCGGCCGGCAACACCGTCGCATCCACTTGGCCGCTTATCAGCTTCTCGGTCGCCGTTCTGCTCTTCCTGCTGATGGTCAGTCTGCTCATCACCGGCGCGGTGAACCTCGCGCGCACCGTCTTCGGCAAGTAGCTCGCTTCACGCCCCATCGTAGCGATCGCCCCCGTGGCGACCGGCGCGTCCTTCGCGAGCATGCCACCAATATGGGGGGCACGCCACTATATCGTTACATGAAATGATCGAGCTCTCGACATGCCGCCGTTCACAGCCGCTGCAGGCGGCTGCGGAAGTAGTCGGCTCGCTCGGCCGGAGTCATCTTGCCAAAATCCGGAGCCTCGGGACGAGGCTTCGTGCCCGGCCGCGCCGCGGGAGCGGTCGACGTCGAACTCGTCGCGGCAATCGCCGGACGGGGAGCAGCCTGCGGCCTCGCGGACGACGAACCAGCCGACGACGCGGGTACTTGCACCTGAGTCGTGCCGCCGTAGCTCATCACCCCCGTCGTCAACCGCAGATCCTCTTCCAGCGAGCGATACGGCTTGAGCTTCAGCACCTGCAAGATGCCGTGATACGCCCGCACCGCCTCCTCCGGCGAAATCTGCCCGTCAACGATACGCCGCAACATCTCGATGAAGGCGAGCTGGTTCTCCGCGTTGTTGATCTTGCGGCCAAAGAGGGCCACCCTCGCACCGTACTTCTGGGCCTCGCTGATCAGCTTGAACGCGTCGTAGGTCGTACCCGACGAGCCGCCCAGAATGCCCACAATCAGGTTGCGATCGTAGCGGACCAGCTCCTCGGTGAACTTCGGGCCGTGATAGACCATCTTCAGGAACAACGGCCGGCCGGCCTCGGGAACACCCGCCAGCAAACGCGTGATCATGTCGTTGATGAACCCGCCGATCTTCTCCGGCGGAATCGGATTGATCATCGCGTTCGGGTCGAAAACCTCAAGAAAATGCCGAAAACCCTTGCGCTCCGCCTCGATGCGAAACTCGCGGTACCGCTCCAGCGTCAACATGTCGGCATCGCGATCGTTGTTGAACGTCACACTGTAGAGACCCAGATTCGCGCCGCGCGTCCGCTCGTCCGTCGAACACTCCACCCGCCCGCACTGAATGTGATCGATCGTCGTGGTGCGGAACGGCCGCGAGGGCTCCTTCACGAAAACACTACCCCGGGCAACGTGAATGTCCGTCGTATCATTCGCCCGAGCGGCCGGCGTCACGTGCGAATTCTCGAACAACCGCTCCTCAATCGCCAGGATGCCGTTCGTGTGGGCCGACATCAACATGATGTCCACCAGCCCCTGCCGAACCACCTGCCGAATGCACTCGCGATATTCTTCCAGCGTGCGGAAATGACCCTCCCGTGAATGATGCTCCGGAGACTGCCCCGGCGCCCCAATCCCAAAAGCCATGTCCGCGTCCTTCGCGTCCGCGAGAATGAACTCCCCACAGCCAGGGTTCGCCTTGATCCGGGCCAACTTGACGTCCATGCTTTTCGCTGTCATGTGTCTACCCCGCTACCTGTCGATAAGTCTCGTCCAGGGCCCCAGCCGACGCCCGAATCCCGCTCAGCTCTTTCGGCCACAACTCCATCTCGATCCGCTTGATCACCCCGCGACGCCCGAGAATCGTCGGTACCGACAGACACGTCTTGTGCGCACCGTAGGCACCGCTCTGGGCCGAGCTGATCGTCAACACCCGACGACGATCCAGGGCAATGCATTCGACCACCTCGCGAATGCTCAACCCCACCGCCCAGCCCGCTCCACCCTTGCGGCGAATGACCTCCGCGCCGCTGCTCTGCGTCCGCTTGAACAGCTCATTCTGCAAACCCTGCGTCATGCCCGGCCAGGTAGTCAGCGGAAAACCATTCACCGTCGCCGCCGACCAGATCGGCACCATGCTGTCGCCGTGCTCGCCCAGAATCATCGCCTTCACCTGCGTCGGCGATAACTTCATCTCCGCCGCAATCAAAGACGAAAACCGGGCCGAGTCCAAAACCGTCCCCAACCCGATCGTCCGGTCCGGACACCGCCCGCTCCGCTCCACCGCCAGCCGAGTCAAAATGTCCACCGGGTTCGAGACCACCAGAATGATGGCCTCATCCTTGAGACGATACGTCTTGAGGCTCGCAATGATCTTGGCGAACAGATCCACGTTCCGGTTAATCAACGCCAGACGACTTTCATCCGCCTCGCGACGCAGACCCGCCGTGATCACTACCACGTCCGAGTCGACAACCTCTGCATAATCAACCGCCCGGATACGCTGATCCGCCGCCAACGCCGAACCATGCAGCAGATCCAGAGCCTCGCCCTCGGCCGCTTCACCGTTCAAGTCCAGCAACGCGATCTCGTCAACCACCCCGCCGCACTGCAACGCCGCCGCCGCACACGAGCCTACCCGACCACCACCGCCGATGATGCTCACCTTCATCGAGATCGCCTCACTTCACCGCGGCCATGATCCGATCCGTGATCTCCCGAACCATACGCTCGACTTCCTCATCACTGACCGCTCCGGGCTTGAGTATCTCCGGCGGCGTCATCGGAGACGCCGAGGGAGTCGGGCAACCACACTCGGCCGGCGAACGGAAACCCCGGCCAAAATCCGTGTTCACGCACAGATCCGCATGCTCCATCCGCCGCGGGTCCACACCCAGCCCAAACCGCTCCTTCAAATCCAGCAATTCCTCAACCTTCGGCTCACTGATCCGCTCCACCCGACCGATCTGCTTCGCCAGAACCAGAATGCGGCAGTAGGCGTCCAGAATCTCCGTCCACCAATACGCCCGATCCACCGATTCCTCCGACCAGGCCACCGTGCCGTGATTCTTCAGCACCGCAATCTTCGCCTTGCCCACAAACGGCAAAATCGTCTCCGCAAACGCCGAAGCACCCGGCGTCTCGTACCGCGCCGTCGGAATCGTCCCCAGAAAAACCTCAACTTCCGGCAAAACACACGTGGGGATCTCTTCGCCGGCTACCGAGAACGCCGTCGCATACGGCGGATGACAGTGAACCACCGCCTTCACGTCCGGCCGGACTTTGTAGATCTCCAGGTGCAGTAATACCTCGCTCGTCCGCTTCCTGCGACCGCCGATCTGCCGACCCGTCATGTCCACCGTACAAATGTCGTCCGGCTTCAGATAGCCCTTCGACACCATCGTCGGTGTGCACAGCACCGTCTTGTCATCCACCCGAACCGAAATGTTGCCGTCGTTGGCCGCCGCAAAACCCTTCGCATAAATCTTGCGGCCAACTTCACAAATCTCCTGCTTCAGTTTGAACTCGTTCACCATGGCAGTTCTCGATTCTTATTCACAATCCCCAAATCCCGAATCTCTCTGGACTCTCAAATACCCGTTCTCAAATCTCAAATCCGAAATCCCAAACCGTCACCATCCTCAAATCACATCGCCAAGACACCAAGGCATAGATGGACACCGATGGAACAAACCGCCGCCTTCTCACGTCCCACGCCCCGGCGTCTCACGTCTCGCGTCTCACGTCTCACTTCGCCCCTCTCCCCTCATCGTACGTCACGTCATCAATCAAGCACGCAACATAGGCGTCGATCGCCACCGGGTCCGGGTGAAACGGCATCGCCGCCTCGCGACCTTCGCTGATCCCCACCCGTTGCCCAACATCCCCCCCCAGCTCGTCGTATGCGACCACCGGCTCGCTGCCTTGTGTTCTCTGTTCGCCGGGACCAGCCCCCAATACCTCGTCCCGCAGAGACTGCGGATCGTGCGGACGAACAATCAGAAACCGTCCGCCCACCAGCTTGCGGTTCTGAATGCTCAACGTGACCTTCCCTATCACCTCACCAATCCGCACAACAGTCTCCCAATCTCAAATCCCCAACCCTGGCCCCGATGTCAGATGTCCAGTCTCAAATCCCCAATCTCGATATCCCAAATCCCAAATCCCAGATCTCAGATCTCGAATCTCGAATCTCAAATCCCTTCCTCGTGCCGTGCACCCTCGCTTGCCCAATGTCACTTTCTCTGCTCACCACTCCGCCTTGCCGCCCGCCTGCTCAATACTCGCGATCGCAGCCGCCAGTTCTGGCCGCGGCACGGAATGGCCCGCCGTCAGCCGCTGAATCATCTGCCTCATCAAGTACGGCGTCTGACTCGGATACTCAATCACCAACACGTTGATCGCCAGCTCCCGGCACGCCTCCTCAACCATCGGCACGTTCATGCCCAACGCCGCCCGCACGCCCACGTGCTTGTTGGCCACACACACCGGCACGGCACCGTCCTGGGCAAAAACCACCCCGCGAGCTACCTCACGCCGAGCGATCATTCCACACAGCCGACGTGTCGCCGACGCCAGCGAACCCCTACCCGCCGCCGGCTCAATCACCTCCGCCAGCCCACCCGTCCGGTCCAGCATCGTCCGTACAGCACGCATCTCCGGCAGCTTCGTATCCATCACCACCGCCAACCTGCCGCCCCGACCGTTCGCCCCCTCCAGCCACGTCACCGGAACCGCATGCTCTTTGAACCAGTCCCGCGCCGCCGGCGTGATCAACGACCCCTTCTGCAACACAATCTCCGCCCCCGTCCGGAGCAGATCGTTGAGCATCAGAGCTGTCACCACCGGCCGACTCATCACTTACGCAATCCCTCAGTCAGTTCATCCCAAACCCGAATCTCAAATCCCAAATCCCAAATCTCGAATCTCGAATCTCGAATCTCGAATCTCAAATCCCGAATCCCTCACCCTTAAACCTCTCCTCCCACCCGCTCCGGCTGATCACAAATACACATCACCCACCAGCGGGCAGGCGACGTGTTGTCTTTCACCAACTCGCGACCATAAATCCCGTCGCTGCTGAGCACCACAATGTCGCCCCCACGGGCACCCATCGTGTCCATCGCCAGAACCGGATCCAGCGACGCGGCCCCGATCGGTTCAACCACCAGCAGCCGCATCGCCGCCAGCGACCGGTGCTTCACCGTCGAAACCGCCTTGCCCACCACACGCCCCAAAATCATCCCGTGGCCCTTCCGTAACCAACCACCGCACGTTCCACAATCATCCCGCGACCCTTCCGTGGCCAACCACCACTCGCCCCAAAA
>Ga0123329_1000349_pt1 | contig 48245 bp, 40 predicted proteins | sample BioC12SIPDNA_FD_89703 | JGI IMG/M metagenome (GOLD analysis project Ga0123329, IMG submission 89703) | Anaerobic biogas reactor microbial communites from Washington, USA - Biogas_R1_B C12 SIP DNA | ecosystem: Engineered > Bioreactor > Anaerobic > Unclassified | place: Washington, USA | collected...
CCCGTGGTCAATGTGCCCAATCGTCCCCACGTTTACGTGCGGCTTTGTCCGTACAAACCGCTCCTTCGCCATCGGTACCTCCTGGAATCTCGTGAGGCGGGGCTTCCCAACCTCGATCTGCCTTGACGAACCTAGCCCTACAAGATCATAAGCCCATGATCGGATTTGAACCGATGACCCCGTTCTTACCAAGAACGTGCTCTACCGACTGAGCTACATGGGCGTGAGAACGGGACCACTAGCGCGCCCCGCTACGTATGAGAGAGGTGGGCAGGGAAGGATTCGAACCTCCGAAGGCACTGCCAACTGATTTACAGTCAGTCCCCTTTGGCCGCTTGGGTACCTGCCCACGCTTCTGAGGAGCCGACGGTGGGAATCGAACCCGCAACCTGCGGTTTACAAAACCGCCGCTCTGCCGATTGAGCTACGTCGGCGCTCAGGCACCGAACAAGTATACCAGCTCGGTCGACTCGGTCAAATCAGGGTGCCCCGTCCGCACCGCACGCTCCAGCATTGGAGTATACGATCGGACCGCCTCCTGGGCAAAACATGAGGGCCAATTGGTGGGCAGCGACTGCCTCTCTGTCACCCGAGGGCAGGGACGACGCCCTGCCCTCGGAACCACCACGTCGGCGTCCCCTACCGCCTACCTCCGGGTGACCAGCGGAAGGTAGGTCATCGGCGACTGCTCCACCGCGGCGTCGGCGCTGGTGATCTGGATCGGGGCCATCCCAGGCACATCCTTGTTGTGCTCCCAGAGGCTCCAGATGGCGTTGCCCCAGCCACGGAGGTGCGAGAAGAGCCCGTCCGTCTGCACGATGTAGGGCGGATCTCCCCCGGCACCAGTTCCGACCAGTGTGCCGCCGGTTCCGTTGATCTCGTCGCGCAGGAACTCGATGTACTCCCGGGTCGAGGTCTGGTAGTGCAGTCCTACCTCCACCTTGGTGGCGCCCAGCGGAAGGCCGGAGAGCAGGATATGATCGTAGCCTCCGGCGTACTCAGCCGCGGTGAAGTACGTCGGGGCCGAAAGCCCCTGATAGACCGGGTCGGCCAGCCGTTCTGCGGAGGCGGCCACGTCAAACCCCCGGGGTGGGGTACGGTTGTCCTTGTACCGGCCGGTTGTGAGCGTGAAGTGGAATGTCTGCTGCTCGCCGGTAAGGGTGCTGCTGCCCTTGGCCTCGAAGACGAGCCGATCGTCGTAACGCTCGTTGGGCCCTAGAGACGGGCTCCCGGCGACGCCCGGCTGCCCCTTAAGCATTCCGACAGCGGCGTCGTACGGGTTGACCTCGTAGACGAGATCAGCCCCATCGAAGACCTTGACATTGACGAACATCCGCCGCCCCTCGGGGTAGCCCGTCAGCAGCTTGTGCCCGGTGTGGTTCTGGATTCGGAAGCTGAGCGTGCCCAGGTTGTTCAGGTAGGTAGCCGCCTCGATGCTAGCGGCTCGGCTGAGCGTCTGTATCGAGCGTCCGGCGCCCGCCTGGAGGGAAGTCCAGTCGAGCGGCGCGCCCTGAGTCAAGTCCAGCGTAAGCGTCCCCGGGTTTCCGAGGAGCGCAGCGTTGGTGGGATCGTAGCTCAGCGACGTCGGAACCGTGCTGGCTAGCACCGTAGCCACCCAATGGCCGCCGCCCGTCAGGTCATGCAGCGGCTGCCCGCTGTTGGGGTGCTCGGTACTGCCGCTGGGCCGCATGACGGCCGAGGCCGCGCCCGAAGCGGCACCCGAAACGTCACGCATGTGGCAATCCTGGCAGGACGCGATGACGTTGCCCGGTCGCGAAGTCTCGAACACCGACGGAGCGAAGGAGCCGGTGCCGGCCGCCCCACCTTCTTGTCCGTAGTCGGACAGCATGAACTCGGAGAACGTACGCTCGGCGTGGTAGTAGGCATAGGCAGGCTGGACCTCGGTGGGAAGCGGCTGGGTCGGATCCGCCCCCTGGTTGGCCAACGCGCCATTGGAGATGTCGTGGCTGGTACCGCAGAAGTAGCGGCTCTTGTGGAACCGGCTGTAGCCGGGAGGGTGCGGCCCTCCCGCATCAGCAAATGGACCACGGTAGTTGCCCGCGGCGGCCACGTACATCTGGCCGGAGGTCGCCTCGGTGTATGTGTCGGGCGGCATATAGGCGGCGTCGAAGAAGGGCGAGTTGTTGAACATCTGCACCGCCGCCGAGGCGGCCCGGTCCTGTACCAGGGTATTGGTCAGCGCCGTGTGGGACGCGGTGGTGGCTTCGTCCCAGTACACGCCTTCCGGAGAGGTCCCCTCTCGCGTTCCGGCAAAGGTGAACTCGAAGTGAGGATCGTAGAGGCGGTGGCATAGGTCACAGCTGACACCTTCATAATCATAGCCGCTGAAGTTGATCGCGTTCGCGCTGGAGTTGCCACGGAGCCATCCCATCGGGAAGTGGCAGCGCACGCACATGTCGGCGGCGTTCGGGTTGCCGAGGGCCCAGATCGAGTCCTGCGCCGCCACCACCAGGCTGGCGAAGAAGATCGGATCCCGGGCAGACTGGGACATCACCGAACCCTCCCAGTTCAGGCCCGGCTCCTCGGGAGGAGACATGTAGTAGTAGTCAAAGTGGCAGTTGCAGCCGGTAGCGGACTGGAAGGTGAGCGCTCCGTTCGGCTGCGTTCCAGGCATACGGAGGTTGGGGTCGGTGGCGACGTCCACCGGGGTCCAGGCGCTGACGGAGACCACTCCGGCGAGGGCGGCAAGTAGGGCAACCAACAACACAAGGATCCGTCTTGCCTCTAGCATGGCACATCACTCCGTTAACACTGACAGCAAACGCTACAGAGGTGACCTAGAGGTTTCCCCGGGCAGAACCGCAAACCGGGGTAGCGAGGATCGACCCGAGGGGCCGGCTCGTCAGGCCGCGTCCCCGGGCGCCGGTTTCTAGCACGTTTCAGAGGATCGGCCAACCTCCTTCACTTCGCACACGAGGGAGGGGCATGATGCCCCGTCCATACCAGGCGACGCTGCAGACAGCTGACTCCCAGAGTAGAATACCATACTGGACCAGTCAAGTAGTCACCCACCGAGGGTGTGCGTCAGGATTTGGGCGGATGGCACGAAAGGAGAAGCCCTCGGAGTGGCAAGTAGAACTGGCGGGAGAGCCAGACACTCGGAGGGCTTCATGAAGCTGGATAGGGCACCAGCGGTGACAGGAGTGATCATGTCCGACATCAGCAGTTTGGTCAAGGAGCTGGCGGGTCAGGTAAGTGAGAGCAGCGGCGCAGTACTAGAGGCGGCAGAGGATGAGTTGCGGGTGATGCTGCGTCGCTGGGCGGGGTTGGTGTTGGGAATGGTGGCGGAGTCGCTGCGAGAGGAAGTGGAGAGTGAGGTGCACTGCCGGTGCGGGGAGCGTGGGCGGTATAAGGGGGAACAGGAGCGGCAGCAAGAGACCTTGGTAGGGCCGTTTCGCTACCGGCGGGGATACTGGTACTGCCACAGGTGCGGCAAGGGTTGGTACCCGATGGACGAGGCACTGGGGGTCGGCGTGGGGCAGTTTAGCTCCAAGCTGGAGTTGGCGATGTCCTTACTGGGGGTCGGCTTTGCCTATCGGTCGGCGGCTGAGGCATTGGACACGCTGGTGGGCGCGCGGGTGTCGGCCAGCAGCGTGGAGCGAGTGGTGAAGCGGAGGGGAACGGCGCTGGATGCTCACTACCGGGCAGTGGAGGCACGGCTTCTCCGTGGCGAGGAAGGGGCTCTGGGTGCCGGCCCGGCAGCCAGTGGAGAGAAGGGAGCCTGGGTAGTGGAACTGGACGCCGCCAATGCGCTCTTCCGAGATGGTTGGCACGAGGTCAAGGTGGGAGTGGTGTGTTTGGCGGACAGCCCAGAGGCACCCAGTAGAGAGTGGCCCGTCTATGTGGCCCGAGTGCGGGACATGGACGGGGCAGGAGAGAGGTTGTATGCCGAGGCAGTGGGGAGGGGGATACGGCCGGAGCGAGACACGGTAGTGTGTTTGGCGGACGGTGCCCCAGTCAACTGGAGCCAGTTCGAGCTGCACTTTCCCCACCGGATAGAGGTGTTGGACTATTACCACGCCGTGGAGCATCTGTGGTCGGCGGGCAAGGCCGGTCTGGGCGAGGAAAGCGCCAAGACCAAGACCTGGGTCGAAGAGCAATCGACACTCCTGTGGCAAGGTGAGGCGCCAGCTCTGATCGCGGCCCTGGAAGCGCTGGCGCAGCGGACCGGCTCCGAGGCGGTAGCGCGCGAGGCTAGATACTTCCGCACCAACCAGGAGCGTATCCGCTACCACCACTACCGTCAGTGCGGGTACCCCTTGGGTAGCGGCAGAGTGGAGAGCGCCTGCAAACAGCTGGTGACCGCGCGGCTAAAGGGACCGGGCATGCGCTGGAGCGACGATGGCGCTCAGTCCGTGCTTACCCTACGGTGCGCGCTGCTGAGTCAGCGCTGGGATCACGTTTGGTCTCTCACCAAGGCCGCCTAGATTCTGACGCACACCCCCCACCGACGCCAAGAGATCGCCGCCGGAACTAGTCGGTGCCGCCACTCAGCTCGATCTCGTACCCGGGCGGCGCCAGTTCCACCCAGGTGTGCCCCGGCTTCAGCGGGATCTCGGCACCATCCTCGTCCACGAAGCGTGTCATCTCATCCTTGGCGGCTCGCTCCCAGAAGCCCCGGATAGCCACACCGTCGCGCAGGATCCAGGCCTCGCCCCGCCCCTGCATGACCATCCTGATCGACGTGGCTCCGTTCGAATCCTCCACGATGTCGGTGGCCTGGTGCTCGACGAACTGGACGATCACGTTGCTGACGGCCAACTGCTCCCCGCTGATCCGGTCGGTGTGAGGCACCCCACTCACCCAGCGAAGGTAGGTTTCGCTCGCCTTGTCGAACTCGAAAGCCACCGCGGCGCTCCCCGGGTAGGGGATGTAGATGCTCTCGGCCGGCTCGCCCTGCGGAGGCTCCTCCGCGAAGGGGAACCCGCGCAGACTCACCGGCTCGTTCCACCCATTGGCCTCCAGGTACTCGCGTACGGCTGGTGCCGAGGTATGCAGCCGGCCCATCCAGCCCAGCCCGTCCACATAGTAGAAGGGGCGTGGGTGGAAGAACTCATCGAGGTTGGTAAATGGCTCCTGCGATATGAACCAGCGCACCTGATCGCTGGCGCCGGAGTGCACCAGCGCACCTTGGTACTGGTTGGCCAGCTCAATGCTCACCAGACGAGCGCTGCGGATAGGGCCAACGACCTCAGGGTCCTCAGAAAGGAAGATGGCGGTGAGGCGCGTCACCGACCACCCGTCCATGATATCCTCGTAGACGATCTCGGCGGCGCCGAGGCCGGCCTGCGGCCGGATGGGTGCATCATTGCCGATACGGGCCAGGATGGGCGGGCGCTCCAGCGAGGACGGGTCCGCCACCGAGACGCCGGTGAGGGGGTTCACGTTGGGGTCAGGAGTGGGCGTCGGGGACGGGCGAGGAGTCGCCGTTGGGGTCCGCGTCGCCGTCGCCGTGTTGGTTGGTGTGGGCACTGCCGGAGTGAATGTCGCCGTGGCTGTGGGCGTCGGCCTAGGCTGAGACCGCGAGCCACATCCTGATACCCCCAGGGCCAGGGCAAACACTACGGCGAATGCCGCCACCACCGCCCAGCGTCCCCTAGTCCACTCCCGCATAGCTGCCCTCCTGTTCGGCCTCACTGCCCGTTAGCCCGCGGCCCCTTGCCACCGGTGGGGCCACTATGTAACATGCCGGGCATGGATAGCAACCCATACCGCGTCAAGATCGCCCCTTCCATCTTATCTGCGGACTTCGCTCGCCTGGGCGAGCAAGTGGCCGCCGCCGAGCGCGGGGGAGCCGACGCCATCCACGTGGACGTCATGGACGGCCGGTTCGTTCCCAACATCACCATCGGCCCCCTGGTGGTGGAAGCAGTACGCCGCGTCACCGCTCTGCCGCTCCACGTGCACCTCATGATAGAGGAACCGGCACGGTACGTGCAGGACTTCATCGGTGCCGGGGCCGACATGCTCGTTGTACACCTGGAAGGCAACTGGACCCTGCACCGGCTGATCGAGAGCATCCGCGAGGCGGGCGCCCGGCCTGGGCTGGCCCTTAACCCGAGCACCTCGCTGAGCCTCGTCGACGAGATACTGCCGTACGTGGATCTGGTGCTGGTGATGACGGTAGACCCGGGGTTTGGGGGGCAGAAGTTCATTCCCACCATGTATGACAAAGTGCGGCGTCTACGACAGATGGCACTGAGCCTCGGCCTAGCGGAACTTGACGTCGAGGTTGATGGAGGGGTTAACGCAACAACGGCCCGGTCGCTGACCGAGGCCGGGGCTAATGTGTTGGTGGCCGGAGCGGCGGTGTTCGCTGCCGGGCGACCGGTTGAGGAGGCTATCGCGACGTTGCGGGCAGCCGCAACCGGACTGCCCGCAGTCGACAGTACGCGCGACTCGGACTAGTGCCGGTGCACCGTCTTCAGGCAACGAGTACATACAACCATGCGCTTCGGGCGACCATCGCGGACCACCACGGTCTTCTGCAGGTTACCGCCAAAGGTACGCTTGGTTGCCCTCTTGCTATGGCTCACGTTGTTGCCAAAGGCGGTGCCTTTGCCGCATATTTCACACCTGGCCAACGTAATCACCCCCAGTGCGCTGCATTTGCTGCCGCTTGGTGGCCCCGCGGCCACCGGGCAACGAGCATAGCATATCGGCCGCGCGAGGTGCAATTGCCGACCCAGGACCAGACCGCCGCGAGCGCCGGCCGGCGCACTCCGCGCATCGGCGCCCATGGGGCAAGTCACTCGGCTATCGCTTGGCCACCTGACCGCGCTGAGCCCGCTCCCCGCATACTTCAGGAGTACCATGAGCAATAACGGAAGCATCGAGGTGTCCCCCACGGCCGTAGCCACCATCGCTGCCGAAGCGGTGTCGGAGTGCTACGGCGTAGTGGGCATGGCCCCGCGTACCGCCCAGGAGGCCATACTGAACGCGATCCATAGACCACCCGCGACCAAGGGAATCCGCGTCGATCTCCGGCCGGATTCGGTGGTCGTTGATCTTCATGTCATTATCGAGTACGGCACCAGGATAGTCACAGTCGCTGACAACGTCATCGACGCCGTGCGCTTCCGGCTGGAACAGGCCCTGGGAACATCGGCTCTGCGCGTGAACGTGTACGTGCAGGATGTCCGTGTCGGAACTCGGCAGCCAGGAGCCTAGCCATTGGATGACACGCAGTTGAAAGGCCATGCGCCGGTGGTCAAGGACGAGACGCGCGGCGCCAGCCAGGACAAGGTCGCTCCCCCGGCCTCACGGTGCGACGGCTCGGCGCTCCAGCAAGCGCTGGCGTCGGGTCTTGCCTGGCTCGAGCACCACTCGGAGGCGATCAACGCCCTCAATGTTTTCCCCGTACCCGATGGTGACACCGGCACCAACATGGTGCTTACCTTCCGGGCCGCCGTTGCCGAGGCTGCTGCCGCCGCCAGTGAAGAGATCGGAGAGGTGGCACGCGCCGTCGCTCGCGGCGCCCTCATGGGTGCCCGTGGCAACTCGGGGGTGATTCTCTCCCAGTTGCTGCGCGGGATGGCCGATGCGCTTCAGTCGGCCACGAGCCTCTCCCCACGCACCATAGCGGACTCCTTCGCCGCCGCGCGCGACACCGCGTACAAGGGCGTGATGCGACCAGTGGAGGGAACAATTCTCACCGTCGCCAAGGAGGTCGCCTCGGCCACCTCCCGCGCCGCTCGTAACGAGAACATAGACCCGGCTCAGTTGCTCTCCATCGCCACAGAGTCGGCTCGCCACGCCGTCGCCGCGACACCCAGTCAGCTACCCGTCCTGGCTGAAGCCGGGGTGGTCGATGCCGGCGGCCAGGGCCTCTTCATTATCCTTGAGGGCATTCACCGCCACCTCACCGGCCAGACCGTGCAGGCCAACGGCGCCTTGGAGCGCAAGGCCGACCTCTTCAGCTTCTCTTCGGAGAGCGAGTACGGCTACGACACCCAGTTTCTCGTTCACGGTCGCCAACTTGACGTGGACGAGATCCGCGCCGGCCTCGAGCCGATGGGAGACAGTCTCCTGGTGGTAGGAGACTCCACCACCATCAAGGTCCACATTCACACCGACCGGCCCGGCGACCCCCTCAACTACGCCGTCAGCGTTGGCGCCGTGAGCGACGTGGTCGTCGAGAACATGCAGGAGCAGTACCAGCACTTCATCGCCGAGAGGGCACGGGAGCCTGAGCCCCGGCCGGTCAAGGCGCTGGGGATCGTTGCCGTGGCGCAAGGCGAGGGGTTCAGGCGAGTGCTGGAGAGCCTGGGGGCCGATCTGGTCGTCGAGGGCGGTCAGACGATGAACCCCAGCGTCGAGGAACTGCTGGCGGCGGCTGAGTCGTTGGAGAGCGAGCAGGTCGTCATCCTGCCCAACAACAAGAACGTCATTATGGCCGCCGGCCAAGCCTTGCCCCTCTCCTCCAAGCAGATCGCCATGGTTCCCACCCGCACCGTGCCGGAAGGCATAGGCGCCCTGCTCGCCATCAACTATGATGTTGGGCTGGAAGAGAACGTGGATGCCATGACTCAGGCAGGCCGCGAGGTTCAGACGATTGAGATCACCGTCGCCACGCGGTCCGCACGGGTGAACGGCATCAAGGTGAAGGAGGGCGAACACATCGGCCTCCTCAATACCGAACTGGTGGCCACCGGCAACAACATCTCGCGGGTTGCCCTCAAGGCGCTCAAGGACGGCGAGGCCGAGAACTACGAGATCGCCACCATCTACACCGGCCGTGAAGCGCGCGATGAAACCACCGAGCAGCTCAGGGAAGCCATCTCCAAGCGCTATCCGGAACTCGAGCTCGAGATCGTCGACGGCAGCCAGCCACACTACCAGTACATCATTGCCGTCGAGTAGACCCTCTCGTCGGAGCCAGGCAAGCCAGGAGCATCAGCCGTATGAACAGCGTTCGCATCATCACCGACAGCGCCGCCGAGCTGTCCGCCCAGGAAGCAGGCGAACTGCAGGTGGATGTCCTGCCGCTGCGCTACAACGTCGGCGGCACTGTCTACCGGCAGGGATCGGAGATGTCGGCGGAACGCCTGCTGAGCATCATCGCGCAGGGAAAGGCCAAGGTCACGGCGCTGGCCCCGGCCACCGAAGACATCACCCAGTTGCTCGAGGATGTTACCCGCGCCGGCCAGGTTGCCCTCTTCATACACGTGGCCGGGGGCCTGGTGCCGGTGGTGCAGCCGGTACAGGACATCGCTCGCGGCCTCTTCGGGCGAGCGCGCATCGAGATCATCGATTCCATGTCCGTCTCGTATGGCCTCAAGCGGATCGTTGAGACCGCCGCGCGCGCGGCCGCCGATGGCGCCGACATCGCGGAGACGTCCCAGGTGGTCCGTTCCCTGACCTCTCGCGTCTACACCCTCTTCTACACCGAGGACTTCGAGTCGCTCGAGCACACGGTGGACATTCAGCCCTCCCAGGCCGTACTCGCCAGCATTCTCGGGGTCCGTCCGCTGGTAGTCCTCGAAGAGGGGCGTCTGATCCCGCTCGAGAAGGTAACACCGCGAACCACGCCGGTTGACAAGCTGGCCGAGTTCGTCCTGGAGTTCGCCAGCGTGGCCGAGCTAGCGGTGCTCACCGGGCCTAGAGACTCGGGGCTGGACGTGGACGAGCTTCGCGAGCGCATCGAGCAAAGCCTTCCCGGCCTGGTCGTGCCCGCCGTTCCCTACGGTCCGTTGGTGGCGGCCTCTGTCGGCCCCCGCTGTCTGGGCCTCTTCGTTTCGGAAGGACTCGACGGCGCATGGTGAGCCCGGCCGAGTTTGAGTCCCGGACTGCTGCACTTCAGAAGCTGGCGCTGATCCTACGGCAGGAGCGCGACGAGAGCTTCAGCGATCGCGGCGCCGACGGGGGCCTGGAAGCGTTCATCTCCGCCTGGGCCGAAGGCGCAGCCTCAGTAGGAATCGAGCCCGATGTGGTAGAGTACGTGGTCGAGCACCTTGACGGCTACGCCGGCCTGAACCGCGACGAACGTGAGCAGTCAGTGCGCCTGGTGATGAGCACCCTGCGAGACCGATTCGGCTCCCAGTCGCGCGTGGCAACGCCGGCGCCGACCCCTCCACAAGAGGCGGAGGCGCGCGAGCCGCTCATAGCTCCAACCGACCCCGTGGACCGTCTGTCCGGAATACGCGACGTGCGAAAGCGCCAGCTCGGCAGGCTGGGCGTTCAAACGGTGCGAGACCTACTCTACCTCTTCCCGCGCCGCTACAACGACTACTCCGCGCTCAAGCCGGTCGGCCACCTGCGCGTCGGCGATGAGGTTTCGCTCCTGGTCACCGTCAAGACAGTGCGAACCCGCCAGACGCGCCCGAACTTCTACGTTACCACCGCCGTGCTGGCGGACGCATCGGGTTCCGTACGCGCCACTTGGTTCAACCAGCGGTCCCTGCAGATGCGGCTCAAGCCGGGCCTGGAGATCGTGGTTTCCGGCAAGGTGGGCCAGTTCCTGGGTAAGCTCAATCTGGAGTCGCCCGAGTGGGAGACTATCAGCCACGAGCACCTGAACACTGCCCGCCTCGTTCCGGTCTACCCGGCAACCGAAGGGCTCGGACAGAGATGGCTACGCCGCGTGGTACGCCGGACCTTGGACGACTGCCTGGCCGGGCTGCGCGAGACCATGTCCGCCGACATACGCCAGCAGTTCGGCCTCATCGATCTGCACGCCGCCATCAGGGCCATCCACTTCCCCGAGGACTGGGATGACCTGGACCAAGCCCGGCGTCGGCTCGCGTTCGATGAGTTCCTGCTGGTTCAGCTGGGGCTGTTGCAGCGCCGTCTGCGGGCGCGCCAGGCCGTCGGAAGTCCGCTGACCGTACCCGATGAGTGGCTGCAGGAGTTCGAGGCCGGCTTGCCCTTCACCCTTACCGGCGCCCAGCGCCGGGCGATAGCCGAGATCCGCCAAGACCTGGCGGCATCGCACCCTATGTCTCGCCTGCTTCAGGGCGACGTGGGCTCCGGCAAAACGGTTGTGGCGCTGGCGGCCATGCTTATGGCCGCGGAAGCAGGCAAGCAGGCGGCTCTGATGGCGCCGACCGAGCTCCTCGCCGAGCAGCACCACCGGAGCATCTCCCGTCTGCTGCGACAGGCGGAGGGGGCTCCCTTCCGGGCCGGTCGCTTGGCTCTCCTCTTGGGGCGCTTGCCCGCCGGCGAGAAAGCGGCGGCCCAGGAGGCCATCGCTGGCGGACAGGCCAGCCTTGTCATCGGCACCCACGCCCTCATTCAGGAAGCGGTCAGCTTCAACGATCTTGGGCTGGTGGTGGTGGACGAGCAGCACCGCTTCGGCGTGCAGCAGCGGGCCGAACTGGTGGCCAAGGGCCGTCACCCTCACCTATTCGCCATGAGCGCCACCCCCATCCCGCGCACCCTCGCCCTCACCCGCTACGGCGACATGGACGTGACCGTCCTGGACGAGCTACCCCCGGGACGCCAAGTCATCCGTACCGTCTGGCGCCGCGACGACAGCCGGGAGCCGGTCTACGACTATCTTCGCGCTCAAGCAAGAGAAGGTCGGCAGGCCTTCATCGTCTGCCCAGTCATCGAAGGCTCGGAATCCGAGGACTCCCGGGCGGCCGTCGACGAGTACAACCGGCTGCGGACGAAGGTCTTCCCCGATCTCCGCCTCGGACTGCTGCATGGCCAGCTCCCTTCCGAAGAGAAGGACGAGGTGATGCAGCGCTTCGCACGCGGGGAGATCGACATCCTGGTGTCCACCTCGGTGGTGGAGGTGGGCATAGACGTACCCAACGCCACCGTCATGCTCATCGAGCAGGCGCACCGCTTTGGCCTGGCGCAACTGCACCAGTTCCGTGGCCGCGTGGGACGCGGGGAGCACCGCTCCTTCTGCATACTAATGTCCAGCGAGGCCAGTGAGATCGGTGCCCGTCGTCTCAAGGCCATCGAGCAGGAGACGGATGGATTCCGGCTGGCGGAGATAGACCTCGAGCTGCGGGGGCCGGGCGAGTTCCTGGGCACGAGACAAAGCGGATTGCCCACTCTCACCATCGCGCGGCTGAGCGATCTTCACACCGCCGACCTTGCCCGGAGAGCCGCCGAGTTGATCCTCGAGCGTGACCCGGAGCTGACTGCGCCACCGACACAGGCCCTTGCCGCCGAGTTGCACCGGTTCTGGGACCGGCCAACCCTCACAGCCTAAACGGAGCATACGCTTGGCGATAGCCATCTATCCCGGTACGTTCGATCCCATACACCACGGTCACCTCGACATCGCGCGGAGAGCGGCGTGTCTCTTCGACAAACTGGTGATCGGCGTGTACGATACGCCGAACAAGGCCGTGCTGTTCACCACGGAGGAGAGAGTTCGCTTTTTCCGTGCGGCTGTAGGTGACAGCGCCAGTACCATGGTGGTACCCTACTCGGGCCTGACGGTGGAATTCGCCCGAGCCCAGGGCGCCAGCGTCATTGTCAGGGGGCTAAGAGTCACGTACGACTTCGAGTACGAGTACCAGATGGCCCTAACCAACCGGAAGCTTGCGCCGGCGATAGACACGGTCTGCCTGATGACCAGCTTGGAGCACGCCTTCCTCAGCTCGACCATCGTCAAGGACGTGGCTCGAGCTGGGGGGAACATCCAGTGCATGGTTCCCGAACCGGTCGCGGCCGCTCTGAGCGAGCGATTCGCTTCGGCTCCGAAGACACCCCTCAATGGCCCGGAGGGCTGAGCAGATGGATATTATCCAACTGGTTGACCGCCTGGAGTCTCTCCTGAACCGTAGCCGACGGCTACCGCTAACGTCGGGCGTAGTCGTCAATGAGGAGGAATTCCTCGAGATCATAGACCAGTTGCGTGTCGCCGTCCCCGAAGAGATCAAGGCCGCCCGACGGATGCAGCAGGATCGCAGCCGCGTCCTTTCCGAAGCACAGGAAGAGGCGCAAGGTCTGCTGGAGGAAGCCCGCAAGCAAGTGGCGGTCTTGGTCGATCAGGACGCCGTCGTGCGTAACGCGCGCGCCCACGCTGAGCGAATCATTCAGCAGGCCGAGCAGCAGGCCCAGGATATGCAGCACGGGGCCGACGAGTACGCCGTCCAGGTACTTCGGAACCTGGACCAGCACCTCTCCAACGTTCATGCCGAGGTCCGCAACGGCCTAGTCAGCATCGGCGGTAGCCCGACCGACTCGGATCAGGTGTAGGCGCAGCCCAGCCCTTCGTCACCAGTGCCGCCGGCCGTGCCGGCGGCACTGTTCCGCCAGGCCGCGTTTTGCGGCCGCGCGCGCGCGAATGCTATCATGCCTGGTTGGAGGGAGTGATGCAGTACAATGTCGCTGAGCTCCTCAAGGGTCCGGCCGGCGCAACCAGGCAGTTCGAGATCGCCGAGGAACCGGAGTTTGCCCTGGAGGCCGCGCGCATGTTGGGCCCTCTCAGCGGCTCGGTCCGTATCATGCGCACTCAGGACGGCGTCCTCGCCGAGGTTCAGGTCAGTGTGTCCATAGAAGCCCAGTGCTCGCGTTGCCTGCGCAGCGTGCCCACCGACCTCGAGGTCCGGTTCGCGGACGAGTATCGCCCCACCATCGACATCCGCACTGGTTTCCGCATCTGGCCGCTGCCCGGTGAGGAACCGGATGAGGAATTGGTGATCGGTGACGACCACGTCCTCAGGCTGGACGAGGCCGTGCGCCAGGAGCTGGAGGCGGCGGTGCCGGTACAGATGCTCTGCCGCGAGGCCTGCGCCGGGCTCTGCCCGCGCTGCGGCCAAGACCTCAACGAAGGCTCGTGCCAGTGCGAACCGGAGCAGGATGCCCGTTGGCAAGCCCTGCGGGATGCTCTGGGCCAAGCCGCGACTGATTAGGACCCAAGGTGTTATAGGAGAGAGCATGGGAGCTGTACCGAAACGGAAGATCTCGAAGGGACGTAGGGACCGGCGTCGCGCGCACGATGGTCTGTCGCGGCTCCATCTCATGCGTTGTCCACAATGCGGCAGGCCGCGCCTTCCGCACCACGTCTGCCCTTCCTGCGGCACTTATAGGGGTCGCGAAGTGGTAGACATGGGGGAGAGCTAGTTCGCGGCCGAGAACATCGGACCGAGACTAACCGGCCGTGCGCCCGTCGCACGGCCTTCGCTTTCCCCCCTTCGGGCATCGCTCCCCACCGCAGGAGGTAAGATGATCACCACCCCGTTGTGCGACCTGTTGGACATCAAGTACCCAATCGTGCAGGGAGGTATGGCCTGGATCGCCACCGCCGAACTGGCGGCGGCCGTCTCCAATGCCGGCGGCCTCGGCGTGATCGGTGGCGGAGACTGCCCCCCGGACTACGTCCGCAGCCAGGTCCGGCTCGCCAAGCAACTCACCGACAAGCGCTTCGGCGTCAACATCCCTCTGTTCTCGCCTCACGTGCCGGCGGTTCTGGATGTCTGCATCGAGGAAGGGGTGAAGGTCATCATGACCGGTGCCGGCAACCCCGGCCCATATGTCAGCCGTCTGAAGAGCGAAGGAATCGTGGTCATACCGGTGATCGCCTCGGTGGCGCTGGCCAAGCGCCTGGAGCGCTCCGGTGTCGATGCGCTGGTGGCCGAGGGGACCGAGTCCGGCGGTCATGTCGGCGATGTAGGCACCATGCCCCTCGTGCCCCAGGTTGTGGACGCGGTCAAGGTACCGGTCATTGCCGCCGGTGGGATCGCTGATGGACGGGGGCTAGTGGCTTCCCTGGCGCTGGGCGCCCAGGGGATTCAGATGGGCACCCGCTTCGTCTGCACCACCGAATGCACCGCCCACGACAACTACAAGCAGCGCATCGTCCGCGCTGGAGACCGGTCCACCATGACCACCGGTCATTCCCTGGGGCACCCTGTCCGTGCCATCAAGAACCAGATGACGCACGAGTTCGCCGAGCTGGAACGCAGCGGCTGCACTGAAGAAGAGGCGATCAGCTTCGGTACCGGTCGCCTGCGCCGGGCGGCAATCGATGGTGACATTGACACCGGCTCTGTCATGAGCGGGCAGTCCTGCGGCCTCATCGGCGACGTGGTCTCCTGCAGCGAGGCCGTGCAGCGCATCATGGCCGAGGCCGAGGAATGCCTGGGCGGACTCTGCCGCCTCCTTTCCGGCCGGGCCGAGTGATGCCCACCAGTGGCGTAGGCCTGATCTTCCCCGGTCAGGGCACCCAGTTCGTCGGGATGGGCGCCGACTTGCATCGCCGCTACCCAGAGGCGCGTGACGTCTTTGCCGAGGCGGATGAAGCCCTCGGCTACTCTCTCTCGACGCTGTGCTTCGATGGCCCCGATGAGGAGCTGCAGCAGGGCAAGCACACGCAGCCCGCAATCGTCGCCGTCAGCACGGCCATCTGGCGCGTTCTGGCAGCGCGCCTGGACGTGAGTCCCATCGCAGCCGCCGGCCACAGCCTGGGCGAGTACAGCGCTCTGGTGGCAGCTGAGGCGCTCTCACTGGCCGACGCCCTCCCCCTCGTGGCGGCCCGGGCTCGCTGCATGGAGGCGGCCGCCGGAGAAGCGGCAGGCATGCTCGCGCTTCTCGGCCTGGATCGCGACGCCGCCGACGCCCTCTGCCGAGAGGCGGCCACTGCCACCGGCGGGTACGCCGCCATCGCGAACCACAACTGTCCCGGTCAGCTGGTGGTAGCTGGGCACGCTAGAGCGCTAGATCGGGTGCAGGAGCTGGCGCGAGACCGAGGCGCCCGCCGAGCGGTGCGGCTGGTCGTCACGGTGGCGTCACACACCCCCCTGCTGCAGCCGGCCTGCGACGCCTTCGCCCCCCGTGTGGCAGCCGTCCCCATCTCGAACCCTAGGTTCCCCGTGATCGGCAACGCCCGTATCCGTCCGCTCGTCACCGCTGCCGACGTCCGGGCCGAGTTGCCCGCGCAGCTCGTACAGCCGGTGGACTGGCCCGCCACCGTGTCCGCACTGGCAGAGTCCGGTGCGGCCCGCCTGTGGGAACTAGGGCCGAAGTCAGTACTGGCCGGGCTGAACAAGCGAATCGATGGAGCACCGCCTGTGGTGGCCCTCACCACCGCCAAAGAGGTCGACGTTCTCCTTAGCCAAGTGGAGGTCCGTGCATGAGCCAGTCCGACTTCGAGGGAAAGGTAGCCCTGATCACCGGCGGGTCTCGCGGCATCGGACGCCAGACGGCCCTGGACCTGGCCGCTCGCGGCGCCGACGTGGTCGTGAACTACCGCGGGAACGAGGCGGCCGCGCAGGAGGTGGTGGCCGCGGTCGAGGCGGCGGGACGGCGGTCCCTAGCACTGCAGGCCGACGTCTCGGACTTCTCCGCCGCCACCGATATGGTCAACACCGCCGTTTCGGCCATGGGACGGCTGGACATCCTGGTCAACAACGCCGGAGTCACACGGGACACTCTACTGCTCCGCCTCAGCGAGACCGACTGGGACCTGGTACTGGACACGGTCCTGAAGGGGACCTGTGCCTGCAGTAAGGCCGCCCTCCGCCCCATGATGCGGCAGCGGTACGGTCGCATCATCAACATCGGCTCCGTGGCCGGCCTGGGCGGCAACCCGGGCCAGACCAACTACAGTGCCGCCAAGGCCGGGCTGGTCGGCTTCACCAAGTCCCTTGCCAAGGAAGTGGGGTCCCGCAGCATCACCGTCAACATGGTTGCGCCCGGCTTCGTCGAGACGGAGATGACGGCGAACCTACCGCCGGAACTCGTGGCCGAGGCCCTCCGCGGCACTCCGCTCGGGCGCCTCGGGCAGCCGGCAGACATCTCGGCGGCCATCGTCTTCCTTGCCTCCGAGCCAGCCGGATTCATCACCGGCCAGGTCCTGAGTGTTGACGGTGGTCTGCTGATGCATTAGCATCTCGGCAATGGAGGGAGCCGTTGCCGACCCAGACCGACCGAATCGTAGTCCATCCTCGGGTGGTTGCCACCATAGCCGCCCTGACCGCCCTCTCCGTGCCGGGCGTCGCCCGCATGGACGAGAGCGGGCTTGAGCGTGTCCTTCGATGCGTTCGCGGTCGCCGAGCGCCGGGCGTCGAGCTGCACCTGGATGGCAACAGCGTCGCCATCGACCTGCGCCTAGTCGTCAGCGCCGGCTTCAGCCTGCTTGAGGTCAGCCGTCGCGTCCAGGCGGCCGTGTCGCGCGCCATTACCGAGATGACCGACATGCAGGTGCGCCAGGTCAACGTCCAGATCGAGGGGGTTCGAGGCGCGACCTACGCCTGACCCATATGAAGCCACGAAGGATCGCCCGTAACCTGGCACTAGAAGTGCTGTACGAGTCGGAGGTCGCTCATCGCGAGCCTTTGGCGGTGTTTGTGCGCCGCCAGGAGGACGTGGTCTACGCGCCGGACGTGCTCGACTTCGCCCGTCAGCTCATCACCGGAGCCATCGAGAACAAGAAGGCGCTGGACGACGCCATCATCGAGAGCGCTCCCGGCTGGCCTTTGGAGCAGGTGGCCCCCATCGACAGCAGCATCCTGCGCCTGGCCGCCTTCGAGGTCCTCTTCGGAGACTCGCCCACCAAAGTAGCTATCAACGAAGCCGTGGAGCTCGCCAAGCGCTACGGCAGCGACAGCTCGCCCCGCTTCGTGAACGGAGTACTGGGCGCCATCGCGCGCCGTCGGCAGCCGGGAGCCAAGGTCAGGAGTGCCTAGAAGCGTATGAACTTCTTCAACATCGGGCCCGGCGAGTTCTTCCTCGTCCTCGTGATGGCCCTGGTTATCTTCGGCCCTCAGCGCCTCCCCGAGGTGGCGCGCCGCGCCGGTAAGGCTGTGCGTGACCTGCGAGACATGGTCAACAACCTCGACCCGGAACTCCTGCAGGACTGGCGCGAGATCACCGAGGACCTGGACTCTGTCCGCGAGGAAGTCCGGAGTATGCGGTCCGACATGCTCGATATCCAGAAGGACCTAACGGCCGCGGCCAAAGACGTCGGCGACTCCGTGGACGACGCCGTCAAGGACGCCACCAAGACTGTCAACGAGGTGATCAAGGACAAGCCGGGGGCCGCCAAAACGCCGCCGAAGTCGCCGGCGCCCGCTGCCGGCCCGGCCAGTGCTGCCAAGCCGGCTACAGCCACGTCGACCACCGCCACCGCCGCGGCTCAGCCGGCCACCAGCTACGCGTCCGCGCAGACGAAGGGCCTGGCCAGTGCCGGCGCCCCACCCGCCAGCAGTTCGGCCAAGCCGGTCACCGGTTCGCCTACGTTTAGGAAGTCCGGCGTGGCGGACAGCAAGGACGAGGTTCTGGGCGTCCCGCTCACGCGCAACCAGGATGGCGATTGGGAAGTCCTGAGCGAGGTGGTGGGGCAGAAGGTCTTCCCGGTCTGGAAGAAGGCCCCCAAGGCTGCGGCGGCCAACGGCCGGCAAACGGCCTCGTTGACCCAGGTACGCCCGCAGGCCCGCATGGCCCGACTGGCGGCCCCCAAGCCGCTGGAACGCCGGCCGGCGACGGCGCGCCCATCGCTGCCCAACCGATCCCCGCGCCCGTTGACTGGGGCCCGCTCAGGAAGGACCGCACGTGGCTAAGATCCGCACTATCGTCGACCTGGTGAAGCGAACGGCTAAGGACGAAGACGAGGAGACCACCGCCCCGGCCCTGCCCGAAGACGACTGCCCGCCGGACATCGTCGAGGCCGAGATGACCCTCATGGATCATCTCATCGAGCTACGCGACCGCATCATGAAGGCGGCGCTGGGGCTTGCCGTCGGCACGGTGGTGGGCTTCATCTTCGCTCGACAGGCATTTGACTTGCTGATCAACCCTCTGCCCGAAGAGGCACAGGTTATTGCCCTGTCTCCCACCGATTCCATCTTCATGTACTTCAAGGTGGCCCTCATCCTCGGGCTCATTATCTCGATGCCCGTCATCCTCTACCAGGTCATCATGTTCATCATCCCCGGCCTCTACCCCCATGAGCGCCGCTACCTCTACTGGCTGCTGCCCGCCGGAACGATCGCCTTCGCCGCCGGAACGCTCTTCTCGGCGTTCATCGTCATCCCGTTCTCCATTCGCTACCTAAGCGGCTTCATGGCCGATATCATCTCGCCGACGTACCAGGTGCAGAACTACATCGGCTTCGTCACCACCCTCATGTTCTGGATCGGCATTGTCTTTGAGATGCCCCTGATCATCTACTTCCTCAGCAAGCTGGGAGTGGTGGACTACAAGAAACTCGCCTCGGCCCGGCGTTACGCCATCGTCGGCATTGCCGTACTGGCCGCAGTCATCACACCCACCCCCGACCCGGTCACGATGTTGCTGGTGATGGGGCCGCTGGTCCTGCTCTACGAGCTAGGCGTTCAGCTGGCTCGCATAGCTTAGTCATCATCTCCACCTAGGAGTCCACATGGCAACGCGAAACGTCCTCATTCTGGGCGCCGCCGGTCGCGACTTCCACAACTTCAACGTCGCTTTCCGAGACAATGCGGGCGCCCGGGTGGTGGCCTTCACCGCCACCCAGATCCCCAACATCAGTGACCGGCGCTATCCACCCGACCTTGCCGGCCCAAGCTACCCCGAGGGCGTGCCCATCTACCCCGAGGCCGACCTGGAGCGTCTCATAGCGGACCTCAAGGTGGACGAGTGCATCTTCGCTTACAGCGACGTATCCCACGAACAGGTCATGCATCTGGCCAGTCGCTGTCTCGCCGCCGGGGCGGACTTCCGGCTTATGGGGATGGCGTCAACGGCGATCGCCGCCAACGTGCCGGTGGTCTCCGTCTGCGCCGCCCGCACCGGCTCCGGCAAGAGCCAGACCACTCGGCGTGTCTGCGACATCCTCGCCGCCTGGGGCCGACGCATTGCCGTCGTCCGGCATCCCATGCCCTACGGAGACCTCTCTCGCCAGGCAGTGCAGCGCTTCGCCAATCTGGATGACCTCGACCGGCACGATTGCACCATCGAAGAGCGGGAAGAGTACGAGCCGCACATCGAGCGCGGCCATGTGGTCTACGCGGGCGTGGACTATGCCGCCATTCTCCACCAGGCGGAGGGAGAGGCCGACATCGTCGTCTGGGACGGCGGCAACAACGACCTCCCCTTCTACCGGCCCGACCTACACATCGTGGTGGTGGACCCGCTGCGGCCGGGGCATGAACTGCGCTTCCATCCCGGCGAGGCCAACCTTCGCCTGGCCGACTGTGTGGTCATCAACAAGGTGGACAGCGGCACCCGGGGGGACATCGACCTGGTGCGCGATAACATCGCTTCGGTGAACCCGGACGCTATGATCATCGAGGCCGCCTCACCCATCGCCGTGAGCGACCCGGCCGCGATTCGGGGCAAGCGCGTTCTGGTCGTTGAGGACGGCCCCACCGTCACGCACGGCGGCATGACCTACGGAGCCGGCATGCTGGCCGCCCGTCGCTTCGGTGCCGCCGAGGTGGTGGACCCGCGCCCGTATGCCGTGGGTACCATCTCCGACACCTACCGTCAGTATCCCAGCCTGGGCGCAATACTGCCCGCCATGGGCTACGGCCCGGCACAGATGCGCGAGCTACAGGAGACCATCGAGCGCACGCCGGCCGATCTCGTCATCGCCGCCACGCCCATAGATCTCAGCCGCGTCCTCGAAGTCACCCGCCCTGTCGAGCGAGTACGCTACGAGCTACAGGAGATCGGCCAGCCTTCGTTGGCGGAAGCTCTCTCGCCGCTGGCGCGGATTCGTCGCCGCCGGGAGAAGGATCCCGCCCTCGAGTAAGGAGCGGAGAGCGCCATGGCCGCCGAGAGTCCCCACGTCCGACTCGCCAGAGAGGCGATCCGAGCCTACGTGGAGCAGGGGACCGTCATCTGCCCCCCGGATCCGTTGCCGCCCGAGCTTAGCGGCCGGGCCGGGGCCTTCGTATCGCTACATCGGGGCGATGACACTCTGCGTGGCTGCATCGGCACCGTCGAACCCACCGCCCCCACCCTCGCCGAGGAGATCATCCAGAACGCCATCAGCGCCGCCACGCGTGACCCGCGCTTCCCGCCGCTCAGGCCGGTGGAACTGGAGGACCTGGTGATCTCGGTTGACGTGCTCTCCGAGGCCGAGCCGGTGGACTCCCTGGACGACCTCGACGCGAAGCACTACGGCGTGATCGTGCAGCGGGACTGGCGGCGGGGGCTCCTGCTACCCGACCTGGAGGGGGTGGAGACGGCACAACAGCAGGTGGCCATCGCCATGCAGAAGGCCGGCATCTCCCCGCACGAGGAGATCAGTCTCTTCCGCTTCATGGTGCACCGCCACCACTAGGGCGGTCGCTACCGTCGTTCAGCAGGCCCAGGTACGGTAAGTTGCGGTACTTCTCGCGGTAGTCAAGCCCGTATCCCACCAGGAAGCCCTCTTCCAGCGTGAAGCCCCGGTAGGCGATGGGCAGGTCGATGAAGCGACGTCGCGGCATGTCCACCAAGGCGCAGACCTTGAGGCTCGCCGGCCGCCGGGCCGAGAGCGTCCGAAGGATGTAGTTGAGCGTCATGCCGGTGTCGATGATGTCCTCGACGAAGAGCACATGTCTTCCAGTGATGCTCACGTCCAGGTCCTTCACGATACGGACCACGCCCTTGGTCTTGGCCGTGGGGCCGTAGCGCGAGATCGCCATGAAGTCCACCACCAGCGGAACCGGGACCGCCCGCACCAGATCGGCCATGAATATGAACATCCCTTTCATCACCCCGACCAGGACCGGTTCCAGGCCGCTGTAGTCGGCGGCGATCTGGGCCCCCAGTTCCCGCACCCGCCGGGCGATCTCCTCCTCCGCCAGGACTACCCTGACGCTCTCGTCGACATCGTGGGTCGGTACCCCACTCACTCGGCGTCCTCAGCGGCCGGAGCCGCTTCCTCGATCCCGTACTTGGCCAGCAGTGCCTGGTAGTCTCCCCGGTAGATCAGCTTCACATTGATCTCGGGGTAGAGCTCGCGCAGCAGGCGCAGCTTGCGGTTCTTGCGGTTGACCAGGCTCTGACGCATGGTGGTCAGTTCGATGTAGAGGTCCTCCTGAGGCAGGTAGAAGTCCGGAGCAAACGCCTCCAACAGCCTGCCGTCTTCGTCCCACCGCAGCGGGAACGACCGTGGCTCATAGACCCATTCGATCCGGTAGTAGTCCAGCAGTCGGGCAAACTCCACCTCACTGGGGTTCACCAGGCGAGGTGGCCCCTCCTTCGCGTTCCGGCTAACCTGCGGCCGTACTCCCATCCGCTGCATCCTCCCTAGTTCGCCCTGATCTTAGGCCACCCTCGCCTGGGGCGCCAGGGCACCGACCTGAGGGAACCAACTGCCTTGCGCGGGCGTCCCTACTGACATGACGGCCATCCCGGTCCCGCTGCGACCCGACTGGCGCAGGTTTGACCCGCTGCAAGGGCCTGCTTACAATCGCGGCCACGGCAGCCCCTCTTCGTCGCCCCAATTACCCGACGGGTTCGCGCGGCGCTGCCCCTCTCGCAGCCTCGGGTCCATCGTCACCAGGCAAAGCTCAAGGGAGGCAACTCAATGTCCACAGTGCATCTGGGCATCATCGGCGGCAGCGGCCTCTACCACATTGAAGGCCTCTCCGACGTCTCGGAGGTCGCCGTCGATACACCCTTCGGCGCCCCTTCGGACGTGATCACCTTGGGTCATATTGGCGAGGTCGGTCTCGCTTTCCTCCCCCGCCACGGGCGCGGCCATTTCATCAGCCCGACCGAGATTAACTCCCGCGCCAACATCTGGGCGCTCAAGTCCCTCGGTGTCAGCCACGTCGTGTCGGTGAGTGCCTGCGGCAGCTTGCGCGAGCACCTGCGGCCGCGCGACGTGGTCGTCCCTGACCAACTCATCGACTTCACCAAGCTGCGGAGTGGCAACACCTTCTTCGGCGATGGGATCGTCGGCCACATCGGCTTCGCGGAGCCCTTCTGCCCACACTTCAGCCGCCTGACGGCGCAGGCCGTGCGCGAGGCCGGCGGCGCCACCGTACACGAGGGTGGCACCTTCATCACCATCGAGGGGCCGCGCTTCAGCACGAAGGCCGAGTCGCACGCTTTCCGCGCCTGGGGAGCGGACATCATCGGCATGACAGCTTCGCCCGAGGCCCAGCTGGCCCGCGAGGCCGGCCTCTGCTACGCCTGTATGGCACACGTCACCGATTATGATGTCTGGCACGAGACGGAGGAGGCAGTGACGGTGGAGACCGTCGTCGCCAACGCCCAGGCCAGCATCGGCGTGACGCGGGCGGCAATCGTCCGGCTGGCCGGGCAGTTCCCGCTCGAGTGCGAGGACGGCTGCCGCCACTCCCTGGACGCCGCCGTCATGACCGACCCGAGCCGGGTACCAGAGGCCGCCCGCAAACGCCTCTCACTGATCCTTGGCTGACACCGCTGCGGATGCTAAGGGCGTGGCGGGATCACCTCCACGCCTCGGGCGCCTGCCTTTACCGGCGGCGTTCCTGCTTGCCCAGGCGCTCGCTTTCTCCCTGGGGGCCGCCTACCTCGCCGTGCAGGGCGACTTGGCCCCCGGCCTGCCGCCGCTGATCGCCGCTGTCCCCTGGGCAGCCTTCTTGGTCAGCCTGTGCCTGGGGCGGCTGGCGCCCTCCGTGCGACTCGAGTTGCTGCCGGCGGCCGTGGGGCTGAACGTGATCGGCTTGTTCGTCCTGAGCGTAGTGGCCCCCGCCTTCGCTCAGCTCCAGTGTTTGTGGTCCATCATATCACTCAGCGCCTACGGGTTGGTCTCCCGCTGTGCCGGCGACGCCCGGCGCCTCCGACAACTCAGCGGGCCACTCTTCCTGATCTCGCTCGGTCTGGTACTGCTGACTTTCGCCTACGGCGTCAATCCATCGGGGGGAGCGCGGCGGCAATGGATCGCCTTGGGGCCGGCCTACTTCGAGCCCTCGGAACTGCTCAAGCTGGCCCTGGCCCTGCTGCTGTCCCTTCAGCTATCGGGTACCTATGCGGCGGTAGGCAAGCGGCGACCGTGGGCCTACGCCGCCGTGGCCGTCAGCCTCCTGGTGCTTACCCTGCAAGGGGACCTGGGCGCGGCGCTTATGGTGGCGCTCATCGGCGCGCTAGTCATCTTCGCGGCCAGCGGCCGGTGGCAGCGCCTGCTTCTCGGCCTGGCAGCGGTCGCGGCTGGAGGCGCCGTCGCTTACGCCGCTCTGCCCTACGTGCGCGTTCGCTTTGACACCTGGCTCGATCCCTGGAGCGACCCCGCCGGAGCGTCCTATCAGATCGTGCAGGGTGCCCGGGCCCTGGCAGCAGGCGGCCTCACCGGACGAGGGTTGCTGGCCGCCGAAACGGTGCACGTCCCGGCCTCGCACACCGACAGCATCATCGCCGCCCTGGGCGAACGCCTCGGCCTGGTGGGATCAGTGACGGTCGTCGGGCTGTACGGGGTGATGCTAGCTCAGCTGCGGCGCGTGTACCTCAGAGCGGGCAGCGCCCTCGAGGCCCTGCTCGCGACCGCCGTCGCCACGCTGTTGGTCGGGCAGGCCATCGTGATCCTGGGGGGCAGCACGGGGCTGGTTCCCCTGACCGGCGTGACCCTGCCGCTGGTCAGCTATGGGGGTTCTTCCCTACTGATGTCCTACCTGGCCCTGGCCCTGATCGGCGGCAGACGCAACGAGACGGTCGACGCCTCGAGCCCGGTTCACACCCGGGGCCAGAGTATCGTGCACCTCGCGCTCGCGCTGGCACTGGCACTGGTGACCGTCTGGCTGTCCGCTTGGCATCTGGCTGGCACGACCATCATCGAGCATCTGGCTGGTTCCTGAGCCACTCCTCCACCCGGTCCGCGATGCCCTCAACGTCTCCGACAGCGTATGCGGAGGCCACACCCGCGGCTGCCGTGCCCACCACGGCCACCACCGGCCGGCCTTCCCCCAACTCCGCCACCACTTCTGGTCGGCCGCCAGTGACCACGATGGCCGGATGAGCGCTCCTCTTGAAACCCTCGGCCAACACCAGGTCGACATCCATCTGGGCGGCTAAGGGCTCCGGTTCGGCGCCGGTTCGGCGCCACATCAGCAGGGATCGGTCGGGAGCGAGCACGCCCAGGGCATCGGCACCGGCCTCCCAGAACCGGTCGGTGTCTTTGCCCTTGCGGTCCCACTCGAGATCGCTGCCCAGGTGCTTGATCACCCCAACACGGTAGCCTCGCCGGCGCAGAACTGGCACGAGCGACTCGATCAGCGTGGTCTTGCCGCTGTTGGAGTGACCGGTGACAACCAGAATCGGTGCCAAGTTCGCATGCGGCATGGCATCTCCCCCTTCGTGGTCCGTCGCTGACCGAACGCCTCGCTAGCTCCGTCCGCCAGAACTCTTCGTCCGGCCTTGACCCGACATCACCACAATGGTAAGGTGACGCTCAACAGGCCGCCAGTAGAGCGTTGAGCGAACCAAAAGGAGACGTCGGCGATGATGCCGAGTGCAGGGATGCTCCGCCTGGCTCTGATCTCGATGGCCTTTGGCCTCTGGTTCATGTTGACCGCGTGCGCCCTCCTGCTGTGGCGCTTCTTAGTCGGGCCCCCGCCTCAGTTGCTGGTCCACGGAGTGATCTGCTCCGGAATGCTGTCGGTGGCGGGGATACTCGTTTCGGTGGCAGGCTGCTGCGTACCCCAACGGCAGGCCCCCACGGAGTCGGACCAGTCCGGGCTAGACACACCGGAGGCGTAAGGAGCACCGAGTCTGATCGCTCTGCAATCGTTCGCTGCCCTCCTCCTGATTGCCTACCCTGCCGGCTACGTGGCCGGCAGTCTCTATGCGCCGCTCGCCAGGGAGCCGCTGTGGCTGCGCATCACGGTGCGGATCCTGATGGGAGTGGCCGCCTGGCCGCTCATAGTGGCCGGGTTTGGCGCCCTCAGCCTGCCGATGACACCCGGGGTGGTATGGGCCTACGCCATCCTCACTCTCGGGGGAGCGCTGCTGATCCTGTGGCGTGGTCGGGGCCGCCAGCAACCAACTGAGCGAGACGGTCACGCCTGGGCCATGCTGGGCGTGATGGCCGCCACCCTTGCGCTGCGGTGCTGGCAGGTGCGCGGCGTCGTCTGGCCCCTCTGGGGTGACGCCGTCAACCACAGCGCCGCCGTGGCGCTCTTCCTCGAGCAGCAGGGCTTGCCGCACAACTGGGGCGCCTACATCCCCACCAGCACCACCTTCTCCTACCACTTCGGCTTCCATGCCTGGGCCGCCGCCGTCTCCTGGATCACCTCGGTGCCCCCCTGGTGGGCCGTGTTCTGGACGGAGCGGTTCCTGAGCACGCTGGCCCCTCTCGGCGCCTATCTCCTCGCCGTGACGTTCTTCCGAGACCGGCGCATCGGCCTGGGCGCTGCCATCGCCACCGGCCTGCTCACCATGATGCCCCAGTATTATGTCAATTTCAGCCGCGACACGCAGTTGTTGGGGCAAACGCTGGTCCCCCTGGTCGCCTACCTCCTCGCCGGAGCCGTCCGCCGGAGTGGCTGGTCCGTCGCCGCCGCGCTGGCCGCCCTGTCTTTCACAGCTATGGTCTTCGCCCACTACCTGGTCTACCAGCTAGCACTGGGGCTGGTGCTGGCCGCAGTAGTCCTGGTGGCAGAGCGCCGCCGGTGGTTCGGCTCGCTGATCCGGCTGGGCGGGGTGGCGGTGGTGGGCGCGGCGCTGGCTGCGCCCTGGGTATGGCGCGTCCTGCAGACCCAGCAGGCGGTCTGGCGCTCGGCCCACGTCCAATACAGCCCCGACTTCGGCCGCCTCTTCTTCGAGGCCCCGCCCATCCTGGAGTACGAGACGCTCCCTCTCCTGCTCGTAGCCGCGCTCGGGCTCGTGGTCGGGCTCCGGCGGCATCCGCGCCCCACCTTGGCCCTCCTGGTGTGGCTGGGCTCGATGCTTCTCTGGGCCAACGGCCACCGGACGCCCGTCCGCGCCCTCCATCAAGTGAACTACATCGCCGTATACATGGCTCTCTATCTGATCACCGGGCCCCTGGTCGGCGTGCTGCTAACCTACCTTGCCGACGTGATTGGCCCGCGGCTGCGCCTGTCTCGGGCAGCGCTGGCCGGCGCCGCCGTCATCGCGGGCACCGTGACCGGATTCGCCGCCTATGGCAATCTGGTGGACGAGACGTATGTCCTCGTGCATGCCGAGGACGTGCGCGCCTTCGATTGGATCAAGCAGAACACTCCGGGAGACGCGCGCTTCCTCATCAATGCCTTCTCGGCAACGGGCGAGGACGGCCTTGTGGTGGGATCAGACGCCGGCTGGTGGTTGACGATTGCGACCGGGCGAGACGTGTCGGTGCCGGTGATCAACTACCAGACCGAACTCGTCTCCCCCGAGTACGTCGCTCGCCTGCAGACCCTCGCCTCCTACGATACGGCCACTCTGGCTACCGAAGCCGGGGCGGCCGAGCTATGTCGCCAAGGTATCACCCACGTGTACGTCGGCGCGGTGGGCGGCCCCCTGGACGGGGCCGCCTTGGCCCAGTCGCCCCGCTACCGCCCGGTCTACGGGGATGGCGCCGCCATGGTTTTGGCGATAGACTGTGCCCCGTAGTGCGCCCGCTTAGGCCTCTGTCGGTCCAGTTCTTGCAGGGGTAACTGGGAGGCAGCGTGCGACGTTTGGCGTTGCGCGGTGCGTCGGGCGGCCAACCCGGTAACCGGACCCGTGGAGTCTATGACCATGAGCGGTGGCTCAATGGATATGTCGGTGGTGATCTGCGCCTACACGGACGAGCGCTGGCAGGACCTCGTCACTGCTGTCGCATCCGTGCAGCGCCAGACGGTGCCGGCGCGGCAGATCATCCTGGTGGTCGATCACAACCCCGCCCTCCTCGATCACTGTCGCTCCGCGTTCCCGGGCGTCACCATCGTCGAGAACGGTGAGCAGCGCGGCATCTCCGGAGCCCGCAACACCGGCGTGGCCGAGGCGCGGGCCTCGGTGGTGGCCTTTCTGGACGATGATGCTGAGGCCGACGCCGACTGGCTCGAGCGCCTCGCCGAGGGCTACACCGACGCCAGCGTGATGGGCGTAGGCGGCAGCATCACCCCGCATTGGCATACGCGCGCGCCCGACTGGTTCCCCACCGAGTTCTACTGGGCCCTGGGCTGCAGCCACAGCGCCATGCCGCAGGTGTCTTCCCCTACACGCAATATGATCGGTGCGAATATGTCCGTCCGCCGAGACGTGCTCGAGGCGCTGGGCGGTTTCCGGCACTGCTTCGGCAAGATCGGTACGCGCTACAGCGCCGACGAGACCGACCTCTGCATCCGCGGCCTGCAGCGCTGGCCGCAGCGGATATGGCTCTACGAGCCCAGTGCCCGCGTCACTCACAAGCAGCCGGCCAGCCGCGCCACCCGGCGCTTCTTCGTGACGCGCTGCTACGACGAGGGCGTCAGCAAGGCCAAGCTATCCAGTGCCGTCGGCGCCGCCGATGGGCTGGCCAACGAGTACTGGTACACGTTCCATGTGCTGCCCCGTGCCTTCCTCCACGGACTGGGAGACACCTTCCTTCGTGGCCGACCGTATGGCGTGACGCGCGCCCTGGCCATCGCGTCCGGCTTTGCCGCCACCGCGGTTGGGTATGCGCTGAGCGCCGCCCGCGAGCGTCTGGCCGGCCGCACCGATTCCCGAGTCGTATCCGCCGCCGGAGGGTGTCGTGCTGCGCCTGAGCGTACCCCGGGCCGCAGCGAAGCATGACCGAGTCCGGTGCCAGGCCGCCCGCGAGTCCCCGGTGAGCCGAAACGGCTCCATGCGACTGGTCTTCCTGCTCAATCAGAGCCTGGAGTACCCTTCCGGCCTGGGGCGCTACTGGCCACTATGCCGGGAACTGGCTCGTCTCGGACACCGCACGACGATGCTGTGCCTGCACCCCAGCTTTGCCTCCCTGGCGCCCCGCCGCTTCCATCGCGAAGGCGTCGACGTGCGCTACGTCGCCCAGATGCACGTGCGTCAGGAAGGTAGCGTGCGCTCCTACTACGCCTCGTGGGAACTACCCTTCGTCGTGGCGGGGGGGACCGTCGCCATGGCGCGGGCCCTGCGCAAGCTCGACGTCGACGCCCTGCACATCGCCAAGGCGCAGCCCGGGAACGGCTTGGCCGCCCTTGTTCGGCCCGACTTGTGGCGAAAGGGCTCGGTCTACCTGGACAGCGACGACTACGAGGCCGGCTCCAACAACTTCCAGTCGGGCGCTCAGCAGCGCCTGGTGGCTCTGATCGAAGACGGCATCGCCCGGCGCGTCCGCGCGGTGACCACCAATACAACCTTCACGGCCGCCCGCCTCCAGGGCATCGGCGTCGCCCGGGAGCGGATCCTACTGGTGCCCAACGGCGTCGAGCGCGAGCGCGTGCGCGCAGTTCCCGGTGGCCTACCGGACGAACTCCGTCGTCGCTACGGCCTCGAGGGCACACCGCTGTTAGCCTACGTCGGCAGCCTCAGCCTCGCCAACCATTGCGTTGACCTGATGTTGCGCGCCTTCGCCTCCGCCCACGAACAGCGGTCCGACCTGCGTCTGGCCCTTGTCGGCGGCGGTGAGGACATGGTCGCCATGCAAGCTCTGGCCCGTGAACTTGGGCTGGGGGAATCGGCCCGGTTCATCGGTCGGGTTGACCCGGTCGAGGCATTGGCCTGGACCGCTGCCGCCGACCTGTCTCTAGACCCGGCCATTGACGACCCGGCCCATCGCGCTCGCGCGCCCCTCAAGATTCCCGAGGCCATGGCCGTGGGCACGCCGGTGATCACGTCCGACGTGGGCGACCGGGCCGAGGTCATCGGCGGCGACGCGGCCGGCTTTCTCGTGCCGCCCGGCGACTCCGAGGCACTGGCCCAGGCCATGGTGGACGCGCTCTCCGACCAAGAGCGCCTGCGCGCCATGGGCCGGCGCGCTTCAGAGATGGCCGAGTCGCTCTATTGGGACCACCTCGTGCATCGCTTCCTGAGGGTATATGACCTGGCTTCCTAGCTCACTCGCCCGAACCGCTCGAAGGACTACGCCGTGAGCACCGCCCTGGTAGTGCTCACCTGGAACCACCTCGATGACACCCTTGAGTGCCTAGGCTCGGCTGTCGCCATGGATCCGCGGCCGGAACACATCGTGATCGCCGACAACGGCTCCAGCGACGGCACGCCTGAAGCAGTCGCGCGAGCCTACCCCGACGCAGTGATCGCGCGCAGCCCAACCAACCTTGGGATCGCCGGTGGCTACAACCTGGGCATGCGCGCCGCCGCCGACCTGGGCGCCGACCACATACTGGTCACCAACAACGATGTCGCATTCGACCCGGGGTTCTACGGGGCTCTCCTGGGCGCCATCCAGAAGCACCCGGAGTGCGGCATGTTCATGCCCAAGATCCACCACTACTACGGCGATCGCAGCCGGCTGTGGTGTGTGGGCGGCTACTGGCGACGCTTCCCGCCCGACGTCAAGATGATGGCCCTCGATGCGCCCGACGCACCTCGCTACCATCGCTCCGGTCCGTTGGAGTTCGCCCCCTCCTGCACCCTCCTCATCGCCACCAAGGCTTTGGCGCAGGTGGGCGGATTCGACGACGGCTACTTCTTCTACTACGACGATTGGGACTTCTCCGCCCGGCTGCGCCAAGCAGGCCACGGCATCCGCTACGTGCACGACGCCATCGTGTACCACAAGGTGTCGGTGAGCACGGTGAAGGCGGATCGGCCCGCGCGCTGGTGGGAGACCAACGGCCGCAGCAGCGTGCGCTTCTACCGCAAACACCACAACGCCGCCGGCCTCGCCATCATGACCGCCTGGTTCGCCGCCCGAGAGACAGCCAAGCGCAAGCCCGCCCGCGTCCCGCCCTACCTGCGCGGCGTGCTTGCCGCCTGGCGACGGCAACCGATGGAGCGGCCGTGAGCGTTTCGCCCGGCTTCGAGCAAGTGCCCTGCCCCATCTGCGGTAGCGAAGAGTCCCGCGTCGTCTTGCGTCGCGGCGATCTCATGCTCTCCAGCGAGGGCGAGTTCACCGTTACTGAGTGCCTCGCTTGCCGGCACCAGTTCCTGAACCCGCGCCCGACCCGAGAGGCCATCCACGAGCACTACGAGGACGAGTACGACCAGTTCATCGTGGCCGGCCAAGAGAACCGGCTGCGGCAGTTGGACCACGACTACGGCCAGCGCAAGCGACTGCGCCTGCTCAAGCGTCACATCGCCGGCGGGCGCCTGATAGACGTGGGCTGTGGCGGCTGCGCCTTCCTCCTCTCCGCCTCCCGCAGCGGCGACTGGGATGTCCTGGGAATCGAGCCCTCCGCCGCCACCGCCGAAGCCTGCCGCTCCCTCCTCGGCCTTTCCGTCATGACTAGCAGCTGGGAAGGGGCGGACGTCCCCGCGGAAAGCGCCGACGTGATCACCCTCTGGGAAGTACTGGAGCACCTGCACGATCCTCTGGCAACGATCCGAAAGTGCTACCGCGTACTGCGGCCGGGTGGGCTGTTGGTGATCTCAACGCCCAATCGCGGTAGCCTGGACGCGCGCCTCTTCGGCCCCTATTGGGTGGGCTACGAACTGCCTCGGCATCTGCACATGTTCCGCCAAGAGCACCTGCAGGAGATACTGGCGGCCGAGGGTCTGAAGGTGGAGGAGGTCTGCCTTCCCGACGGCGCCTTCTTCGCCTTCAACACCTCGCTCCGCTTCTACCTGCGGGACCATGGCGCTCCCGGCTGGCTCCAGCGGGCCATCTTCTCGCTACCTCTGCGGGCCGTGTCGGCGCCCTTCTTCTGGGTGTCGGGCAAGCTGCTGCTCGGGTCCAGCCTCACCACTGTGGCAAGGAAGCCGGCGTGAGCCTCCTCGCTCGACTGACAGCGGACCGGCGCCTGCGCTACGCGATGATGGCGGCCATGCTGGCCGGGTCGCTGCTGTTCGCCTACCTGGCCTTCTCCGGCAGCGCCCGCGCCTTCCTCAATCTCTCTTCGCCGCCCCGCCTCGACTACCTCGGGCTGGCGTTGGGCCTAGTGGGCTTCAACCACATCCTGCAGGCGGTCATGTGGCACCTCTACGCCCGCGACCTCCACCAGGAACGCGATGCCGGCAAGGACATCCTGCGCTACAGCGTCACCGCTCTCACTCGCAGCCTGCCCGGCGCCTTCTACTGGTCGATAGCCAGCCGGGTGATGCTCTATCAGCAGGACGGGCGCACCGCCTTCGCTACCGTCGCCACCGGGGCCGAGCTTGCCCTGCAGAGCATCAGCGGGGCCGGGCTTGCACTGGTGCTGCTGGGCTGGCCCTGGGGCGTGGCTCCGGCAGCCGTCATACTGGCTCTGCCTCTGCTGCCGGGGACCGAGCGCGCGTGGCTGGGCCTGGCGGAGCACCGCTGGTTCAGCCAGCGCTGGCCGCAGCTGGGAGCCGGCTTCCGCGAGGTCTCGCGCCTGTCGCGCCGGACACTGGCAGTCGCCCTGGCCGCCTACCTGCTCATGTGGCTGTTGGGCGGGCTCTTCGCCGAGGCGCTCGTCCTCGCCATCGGCGCCCCACTGCCCGCGCGCCTGCCTCTATACGGCATCTGGGTGGTGACCTCACTGGTGGGGACCGCTGGGTCGGTGTTCCTGGGTGGTATCGGGGCCATTCGCGAGTTCTCCCTTGCCGGTCTGCTCACACCCCTACTCACACTGCCGGTCGCCACCATTGTCTCGCTCCTCAGTCGGGCAATTCTCGTACTCGGATCCTGGATCTGGGGAGCGGCCACCGCATTCGTCTGCCAGTTGGCCACTCGACCAAGGAGTCATCGGTGAACGAACTCGTAGGGCTCATCCCGGCCGCGGGTGCCGGCACACGTGTCGCTCCGCTGCCCTCCAGTAAGGAGCTCTTCCCCATCGGCTTTCGCTACCGGGACGTCAACGGCGTCCGCCGACTCTCGCCCAAGGTGGTCAGCGAGTACCTGGTGGAGGCTCTGGCTACCGGCGGCGCCCGGCGCATCTTCATGATCGTGAACGCGGGCAAGAGCGACATCCTCCGCTTCTACGGCGACGGCCACGCCCACGGCGTGAGCATGGCCTACCTAGTGCAGGAACAGGCTACCGGAATGCCGGCCGCCCTGGACCTGGCCCGGCCTTGGCTCGGCGGGGCCACCGTCCTCTTCGGTATGCCCGACACCATCCTCGAGCCGGAGGACTGCTTTCGTCACCTGCTCGAGACCCACCGCGAGCGGCAAGCCGACGTGACCCTGGGCTTGTTCCGTACCGAGGAGCCGTGGCGCTTCGGCATGGTCGAGGAGGACGGCAACGCCTGCCTCGTCCGCTGCGTAGACAAACCAAAGGAAAGCCGCCTGGAGTACATGTGGGGCATTGCCGCGTGGGGCCCTTCCTTCACCGAGTTCCTTGGGCGATTCTGCTCCGAGTCCAGCCTTCGTCCGTCACGCGAGCTTCTTCTCGGCGATGCATTCAACGCTGCGGCCGAACGGGGGCTGCGGGTGTTGTGTCACCGTTTCGCGGAGGGCTCATATCTGGACGTGGGCTCGCCCGACGACCTTCTCGCCGCCTCGATGCGCTTCTGCCACCACCCTGAGGAGCCTAGTTCTGCCCCAACGGGGGAGTAGTACCGCCCGGTACTACCAAAGTGGTATTGATCCAGCGGGCCTGCGCGTCTAGATTGTAGCGTGTGAAGCGGGCCCGACGGCCCAGCCTGATTCCCGAACGTACTGGAGGAACGACATGTCACACCGGCTCAGCAGAGTAATGGCCATCGCCCTGGTGATCGGCCTGCTCGCCGCTCTGGTTCCCATGGTGGCCCTGGCGCAGACCACCACCAAGGCCCCCGGCACCTGGGTGAGCAGCATCAACATCCAGAACCCGACGGACGCCGGCGGCGAAGCGGCTAACGTCAGCATCAACTTCTACACCGCGGATGGTACGCTTGCCTTGAACTTCCCTCTCAGCTCCGCCATCGCGGACGGCGGCTCGCGCTCTATCTTCGTCCCGAGCGAGGTACCAAACCTTGCGGACGGCCAGTACAGCGCCGTGATCCAGAGCAACGTCCCGCTGTTGGTCGTCGCGAACTCCAGCTCCACCGCCCCCAGCACAGCCGGTGCCTACAACGGCATCGACGCTGCTGAGGCGGGGACCCTGCTGTACTTCCCGGGCACCTACAACGACTACTACGGGTTCCGTTCCGAGTTGGTGCTGCAGAACACCGCCGCCACTACGGCTAACGTCACCATCCGCTTCTACTCGAACACCGGCGCCAGCGCCGGTAGCACGAATGGGACCATCCCCGGCAACGGCTCGCGCGTGTACGCCCTGGAGGACCTGGCGCTGCCGACCGGCACCGCCGGCATCTTCTCGGTGCAGGTAGAGTCGAATACCCCCCTGGTGGGCGTCTGTAACATCTGGAGCCCGACCATGTACGGCGAGTACTCCGACTACAACGCCTACACGACCGGCACCACCATGGCCTACGCGCCTTCCCTGCTCAATGAGTACTACGGATACGTGAGCGCCCTGACGGTGCAGAACATCGACACCGCCGACGCCACCATCAAGGTGACCTACTCCAATGGCACGGTCGAGACCAAGACCCTGGCGCCGCGCACTTCGGTGGAGTACTACCAGCCCAACAACCCCAACTTGCCCAAGGGCAACACCGCCGGCATCTTCTCCGCCAAGGTTGAGTCCACCAATGGCCGCAACATCGTGGTCCTGGTGAACCAAGAGGACAAGAGCAAGGGCCTGCTCGCCTCCTACAACGCTCCCATCCAGGCAGCGACTACCGTCAACGCGCCCGTCGTCCTGAAGACCTTCTACGGCTGGTTCTCCGCCGTCACGGTGCAGAACGTGGGCACCGGCCCGGCCAACATCACCGTCGCCTACTCCAGCGGCCAGAGCCGCTCGGCCTCGAATGTCCCGGCCAACGGCACCTACAACTTCATCCAGATGGCCAGCGACGGTGACCCGCTGCCCGACGGCAGCAGCGTCTCCGCTAAGATCTCGGCCAATCAGCCCCTGGTGGTCACCGTGAACGAGAACAGCGACGACCGTTACGCTGAAGCCCCGGGCGACTACCTTCTCGCCTACACCGCAGTTCCCGCTCCCTAGGCCAACGAGCCTACGTAGCAGTTCCCTCAGGGCCACCGGATCCACCGGTGGCCCTTCACCTTAGCGGCGGCTATACTGACGCCCATCCTCGCTCAAGGAGCTTGCCTCCATGCGATCGAGAACTCTTGTTGCGCTGGCGGTGCTGGCCTTGTTGGTGGCCGCCTGCGGGCGCTCCCAGCCAGATCCAACCAGCACACCGGTGCCCACGGCCACCACTACTCCAACGGTTGCGCCGGCGGCGGCCACCCCCACTCTGGCTCCGCTACCGACGGGCACCCAGCCTGCCTTCGTGAGCCCAATATCACCTATCCCCTATGCCCATCGCGGCATCCCGCTGGACTCGGGCCGCAGCGCCTCCGCCCTTACCTGGTACAACCTGGCCGAGGAAGCGGCGCATGCCTGGTATCCCGAGGCACAGTTCCTGGGCATCGCTCCATCCTTCATCATGGAGCGCAACCTGCCCTTCCTGCCCTCGCAGGCCGGTTGGTTCTACCGCTTCGGCCGCGCCGAGGACGCCCTCGAGTTCTACATTCAGGTCGCCAACGGGACCATCTCCGGATCAACCGAGGCGGAAGCTATCGGCGAGCGTGAGCAGCCGGTGCCGGTTGACCTGGCCGCCGTCGCGCTCGATTCTGACGATGTGCGTGCCCTCTACCTGGCCACCCCCGAAGGTGAGGGCACGCCCGACTCCGAGCTCGACTACACCCTCGCCTACGACACCAACTTGGGCGGCCCCGTGTGGTGGGTATGGAACGTCGCCTTGTCGGACGAGGCACCGGTGCTGGCCGTGGACGCTGCCACTGGCGACACGGTGCCGATGGAATAGGTCCCAGACCCGGGGTCTCTGGTCAGATAAGAGGAGGGCCGCCGACTTGAGTCGGCGGCCCTTATGGTTCCCTAAGGCGCTAGATCGGTCGACGGGCCAACCCGTCTACTCCCCGAGGGCCTCCACCGTGAACGTCTCGCCCGCTCCGTTGCCGAACACATCCGGGAAGTACATCTGGTAGGCTAGCGTCGGGCGGACGTTGAACTGACCGGCGATGCTGGCTCGCATGTAGTAGGTGTACTCGTAGGTTCCCTTGGGTAGGTGCGTTGCGAACAGCACCACCTTGTCGTCCCTCATCTCGGTGTGGCTGAACCACCACCAGCCCCAGGGCTCGTCAACGGCGCGGAACTGAGGCTGCACGCCTACCGTCGCCGTGGTGCGCAGGCTGGTATCCAGCCCCTCAAACCCGGCCGGAAGCGGATCCTCGACCACCACGTGCCACAGGTCAGTGGGGGCGACTACCGTCACCCGCACCTGAACCGTGTCGTTGATGGCAGCCGCGTGCAAGGCCGGACCTTCGCCATCGGCCGTCAGGTACTGGCGCGAGACGATAACACCGGAGTCTACCGGGGCGATCTCCTCGGCGTCGGCGTAGTAGGCCAAAGCGGCGGTGTAGTACATCGATCCAGTGTCGGCGTCCGTCTCCGGCAGGGGCGAACGTGTGAGTACCAGCTCGTTGGGTTCCTGGCTTAGGAGCCGGTAGACATCCACCACAAGGGTCGCCGCCTCATCCAGGTTCTCAGCGTCGAACTCGCCCGAACCTACCTCGCGCCCATTGACTGCCAGGCTCCAGGCGTACTTCGCCAGCAGCTCCTGCTTGGCCACCATGTACTCGGTCAGGCCAAGGAGACTGACGGCGGTCTCATAAGTGCTTGACCAGTAACCCTGGCCGCGCACGGACATGAGCCAGCGCACTGCGTTGGGGAGCAGCGGATGATCGGGCGAGACCCGCGACAGGGCCTGGATCACCGTGGCCGTCGCGATCGCGTCCGTATTCATCAGCCGCCACTGCACCTCGTCCTCCCAGTGAGTGGTGGTGGCGGTCAGCACGGCCCCCGCCTCCAGGTCGTCCACCAAGGCCTCGATCCGGCCTGGCTCGTCCGGGCTCAGAATCGCCAGCGCCATGAGCAAGTGGGCAGTGGCGCGGAAACTCAGCCGCTCGCGTTCCTCGAACAGACGGACCGTGAGACCCAGGTCTCCCTGTCCCGCCTCGGCCAGCACGTAGGCGATGTACGCCCGCACCTCCGGCCCCAGCTCATGCGCCTCCTGGTCGGACCGAACGTCGAGCTCGAACACGACCGAGCGCAGGAACTCTACACCGCGATCGATGGCGTACGGGGCGACCGTGTAGCCGGCATCCCTCGCCTTGACGAGACCCCAGACCACGTAGGCAGACAGGTAGGGATTGCTCTCATCGTTGTACCACCAACCCCAGCCGCCGTCGCCGTGCTGGTTGCTGTAGAGCCGCTGCAAACCTATACCCACCTGCTGCGAAAGCTCTCGGATGAGGGCGGTGTTGTCTGCCCCCACTTCTTCGAGCGCCTTGGCCGTTACCACGTTGGGCAGGAACCGGCTCAGCGTCTGCTCTACGCACTCGTACGGATAGTGCCTGAGGTAGTCGAGGCCGGGAATCATCCCCGCCACCAGCGATGCTTCCACCGTCACCGTTAGCTCACCCTCGGAGAACTCCGACGGCAGGATCACCTCCTCCAGAACCTCTCCACCGGAGGGCACCTCTCCACTGGTCGCGACGGTCTGCGCCGTCACCATGGGGTAGACGGGCAGCTCCATCCGCACGGCGTCATCAAGCCCGCCGCCGGTGGCCGAGAACGTGGCCGTCGCCGTGCCGCGGCGCTCCGCCGCCACCGTCCAGGTGACGAGCTGCCGCCCGCCCCCCTCCACGGTGACGACTCGCGGCTCCAGTTCCGCCTCCATGCCGTCCAGTGAGGCCTGGACCGTAACCTCCAGGGCGTCGCTCCCGCCGTTCTGGACTACCGCGCCGATCTGGGCCGTGTCGCCCACGACCAGGAAGCGCGGCAGCACCGGCCGGAGGAGCAGCTCCTTAGTGGCGACGATCTCGACCGACTGCTGCCCCACGAGGGTGTCCGCCGTGATGGCCTTCACCTCAAAGGTCCAGGTGGTGAGATTGTCCGGTAGAGTAACCTCAACGGCAGCCTCTCCCGCCGCATCGGTTCGGAGGTCCGGCTCCCAGTAAGCCGTCTCGGGGAAGTCCTCGCGTACGCCCCCAGCTCCGCCGCCGCCGCCACCCTTGCCGGCGGCCTCGGCCAGGCGCTCCAGTTCGCGAGTATAGAGCGTGTAGAGGGACGCCGTTTGCACTCCCAGGCCTCGCTGGCTGTAGAAGTAGTCCACCAGACTGGTTGGGGCGCCAGTGAGGGCCAGCAACGCCTTGTCGACCAAGCTGACCGACATCTCAGCATCCACAGGTGTGCCCTCGTGGTCGGTAACCGCGATCTCAAACTCGGCCGCATCGCCGGGTTCGTAGGGCTCCTCCTGATCGGCGCTGACCGTTATGTCAAGCTGGAGCGCGTCGATGGCCACCTCTACTCCCACGTAACCAATCTGGAACGGGGGCAGAGAGGCCTCCTCGTCGGCACCGCGCACCAACACGGCAGTGAAGTAGACATTCGGGGCGAAGTCCGCCGTGATGGGTACTTCCAGGACCGATGCACTGCCTTCCAGATCCAGCACCCGATAGTCCAGGACCTGACCGCGCTCGGCGGTGAAGAGCATGGCGACCTGCCCCTCGTAGGGACTGGGCACCATGATCTTGGCGGTGTCACCCACCTCGTAGGCCTTCTTGTCTGCCACCAGCTCGAAGGTGAAGTCCTCCTGCATGGGCCAGGCCACATAGCCGGCTCCAGTCACCCAGAAGTAGCTTGAGGAGCGGACCTCGTTGCCTCGGTCGTCGGTGCTGGTGGCCACTACCTTGTGGCTGCCCGCCGACTCCGGCACGAACGTGGCACCGGCCTTACCGTCGGTCCCGGTCGTAACCGTCTGACGAGCCACCTCAACGTCCTCTTCCGTGGTGGTCCACTGGTAGTAGTCGCCCACCTTCTCGTAGGCGTTGTACCAACGATGCTCGTAGAGTGTCAGCTCGACCTCGCGGCCGGCCACCGCCTCTCCCGCTCCGTCCACCGTCGCCACGTTGATGACGGCTTCCCCGCCAGCTTCCACAACGTAGGAGTCGGGACCCACGCCCACGAAGTACTCGCCCTGCTGAACGGGCACGGTCGACCGGCCGCTCACAGCCTGGGCGTTCACGTCTGTCACCGTGGCCTCGATGGTGATCACCTGGCTCGAGAGCCGGTCGGCGATCTCGGCCGGGAAGGATATGACCAGCCTGCCTTCCTCGTCAGTGCGGCCAGTCCCTTCCGTAAGCAGACCACTGCCGGGCCCGAAATCCTCCCGTTCGCGCAGATAGTCGTAGTCGGAGAAGTCGTAGTAGCCGCCCTCGTCCCAGTAGAAGTACCAGTCCTGCGTCAGGACCGCCCACTGCACCTGGGCGTCCGTCACCGGGGCGCCGAAGTAGTAGAGAGCCTCTATGGCGACCTTCACCTCATCGCCCTGGATGTAGCGCTCCTGGTCAGGGGTGACCGTGACCTCGAACTCGGGGCGCCGGTACTGAGCCACCTCGAAACCGGCCCAGGCACCCAGCTGGTCTGCGCCCGACAGGTACAAGCTGAACTGACCCAGAGGCGCAGCCTCTGACAGGGCCAGGCTGCCGTAGAAGGTACCCATCTCGTTGAGGGTGAACTGCTCTCGCATGATCTCCTGGCCCTGGGCGTCTGAGCAGACCAACTCCAGAGGCGGGAGGTCGGTGGGCACGCTGTAGCGGGCGTCGTCGTCAGACCGGACGATGCCCTTGAAGTAGACCGTCTGACCGGGCCGGTACATCGGGCGGTCGGTGTAGATGTGCACCGCGTAGGGGCTGCTGGAGCCGTACTGGTAGACCCCGTACCGCCACGGCGAGATGCCGTTGGTCCACGAGCTAAGGGTCATGCCGAAGGCATCGCTTCCGGGCTCGCCCACCACAACAGCGTGAGCCAGCCAGGAGTCCTGTTCGACCATCGCGGCGAGGGCGGTGCCGTCCTCTTCCGTGACGGCCTCGCCGAACTGCCGCCCCCGGCTATCAAGGTAGTGCACCGGCAGATCGCCGGCGGGATCGCCTTCATGCCAGTCGGTTACCCACGCTAGGCTGGCGTCCGCTGTCCACTTGAGGGTGACGTTGTGCGAGGCTACGACCAACACCTGGCCAGAGACCGAACCCTTGAGACTCGGGTCCTGAGACTCCAGCGTGAGGTAGTAGAGGCCGGGCGTCAGGGCGCCACCCCCCTCCACGAGCGGCTCGGACACGGTAGCCCAGCTATTGCGTTCCCCATCCGGTTCCACCGTCCACGCCCGCAACAGGTCGGCCTGCTTGGGCTTGTAGCTGGAGCGGAACTCCCAGTCGTCACCGTAGTAGCGGACAGCATCGGCCAAGGGCATCTCGTAGAGAGCCAAGTCGTAGCTGTGCACGTTGAGGTAGGAGACGAAGGCCGCCGGTTCGTCCTCATCGCCGAAGGCCCACGGCTGCCACGAGTCCGTCAGCTGCACCGAGGGGCCGTAGTCACCAGTACCGAAGCTGATGGTGATGTCCTCACCGAGCCGGCCGCCGCGGCTGTCCACCAAGTCGGATCCGATGGTAGCGGTGTACTGCTCACCGGCGACTGGGTAGAAGTCGACGTAGACGCTGGTCTGGCTCGACCACCATACGTAGAAGTTCTCGGGCTTCGGTTCGACGGCAAACTGCTCCTTGAAGGAGTCGGGGTCCACCGGCGCGGAGAACTCCAGCACCAGCGAAGTGCCGGGGTACACGCCTTCCGCCCCGTCTTCGGGGCTACTGGATACAAGCGCCAACTCGGGCATGACTGGGAAGACCCAGGAGATAGGCTCCATCGATGCACCCGCGACAGCCTGCGCTCCGTCCAGAACCACCTCAATCTGCGATCCGCGCGCCCAGCTGGTGGACGGGGTGAACACGAGCGTGTTGCCGAACCAACGAATCTTGCCCTCGACCGCGTCCATACCATTGGTCACGTACGAGACGGTCAGAGCATCTTCGACGCTAGCCCGGTCCATCGGCTGGGCGAAGGAGAGCTTGACCGGCTCGTTGGGCCAGGCTCCACCCACCGGATGATCGGCACTCCAGTCACCGGGCGGCAGGGGTGAGTAGCTCACCAGATGCGGCGCTACGGTGGTGAACGACCACTGACTCGGCCCGACCACAGGGGCGCCGCTCAGGCCGGCAAGGTCGGGCGCCAACGAGAGGGTGTATGCGGTCGAAGGGTCGAGTCCGGCGCTGGGGGCAAAGCGGTAGATAGCCGTGTTGACCCACTCGCCCGACCCCGCGATCTCCGGCTCGGAGACAATGGGACTGGGCAGATCAGCCTGGTCCGCCTCCACCGTGAGGGCTACCATCGGGCTGCTGAACACCACCGTGATGACGGTGTCCAGCGGCACATCGGTGGCCCCATCTCCGGGCTGTATCACGGTCACTGAGGCGCCGGGGGGCGAGTCAACGGCCTCTTCCGCGGCCACCCCAATTGGGCCAAGGACCAGGCATACGGCAACCACAAGCAGCAACAGCGGGATCAAGCGGGTGGCAGTTCTGGTTGACACTTCGTCCTCCTCGATCGAGCGAGACGATCGTCTGAACCAAGAGGGTAACGGTGGGTCGCGAAGGGCCCAGGAGAGGCGTAACGGGTCCAGGCACAGGTCCTTTACCCGAATCGGACACCGTACATAGGTTACACTGGGCGCCGCGGGCTGTCCATAGGTAGGACGTCCTCCTCCCTCGGCTGGTTCCCTTCATTGCGGCGGACGTGCCGGCATTGTCGTTGCCTCGCGGGCCGCCGCGCCGTATACTGCCAGGGTCATAACACCTCGGTCGGAGCCCTGCGATGTCGTCTGTCAAGGTGATCCATCTGGGAGTTGGCGGCGTGGGCACCGCCCTCCTGGAGCAGTCCCTTTCCCTCCGCCCTCGTGATGCCGCCGCCATTTCGCTCGTCGCCGTTTCCGACATTTACGCCGCTCTCTGGAGCGATACCGGTCTGGACCGCGGACGGCTCCAGGAGCTGGTCGCCCTTAAGGCTCAGGCAAAGAGCATCGCCGACCTCGCCGGCAACGGCGACCTACAGGGCTTCTACCAGTGGGCCGAAGAGCAGGTGGCCCCCGGACAACCCCCGACGATAGTCGTGGACACCACCGCCAGCGACGATACCCTGCCTCTGCTACTTCGTGCGGCGGCCAATGGCCACGGCGTAGTCCTAGCCAACAAGCGACCGGTGTCCGCCTCCCAGTCGGTGTGGGATGCCCTCAATGCGGGAGGGAGGCTGCGCTACGAAGCCACCGTTGGCGCCGGTCTGCCCGTCCTCTATGTCCTGGACTACCTCCAGCGCACCGGTGACAGTGTGACCGCCATTGAGGGCATGCTGAGCGGTACGCTGGGCTACCTCTTCTCTCGCCTAGAGGCGGGGGACTCCTACTCCGGTGCTGTGAGCAAGGCCCGCGAGCAGGGCTACACCGAGCCCGATCCCCGCGACGATCTCGGCGGCATGGATGTCGCCCGTAAGGCCCTCATCCTGGCGCGGACTGTCGGCCGCCGCCTGGAGCTGAGCGATCTTCCCATTGAGGCGCTCTACCCGCAGGAACTCGCCGGCCTCACGGTGGACGAGTTCATGCAGCGTGCCTCCGAGGTGGACGCGGCCTTCTCCGCCCGCCTCTCGCAGGCGGCCGCCAAGGGTGAAGTGCTCCGGTACCTCGCGCAGGTGGACTCCTCCGGCGTCTCCATCGGGGTGCGTTCGGTGCCGCGCTCGTCTCAGTTCGGGGCTCTTGCCGGTCCCGACAACCTGGTCTCCATCACCACCGCTCGCTACACCGAGCCGCTCGCGCCCATCCGCCTCATGGGGCCCGGAGCGGGACGCAGCGTAACCGGTGCCGGCGTCCTGCGGGACGTGCTCGACCTAGCCCAGGCGATGCGGGCAGAGGGTGCTTCTGCGCCTCTATGAGAGTTGACGGCCCCTCCCCCCTCACCGCCTTTCTGGGCGACCAGATCGTCTACCGCAACCTGGAGCCGATGGCCCCGGATCTGCCGCGGTTCGCCGAGTCCGCCGCCTCATTGGGCCTACCGGCCGACAGGCTGCCCCGGAAGACGGAACGTGAGTACGCCCTAGTCGTCGCGCACATCATCCGCGGGGCTGCCCAACGGCAGGGCCGCCGGCCGCCCTCGCACCTGCTCACGGTGGGAGACACGCGCCTGAACGACGGCACCGCCTTCCGCAACCTCCAGGTCGTGACCGGCTGGGACGGTGCCGCCATCATCTGCTCCGAGAAGGCGTCGGCTCCGGCAGCGCTGGAAGAGGCCGAGCGCGGGCTCTACCTGGCCAACCATTGGCGGCTGCTGGAGGAGTTCGACCGTCTACTGCCTGCGAAGGGGCTCGTGCCGGGAGAGGACACCGTGGCTGTCATTGACCTGGACAAGACCGCCATAGGTGCCCGGGGCCGCAACGACCACGTCATTGATGAGGCTCGGCTACACGGCGTCCGGGCCACGGCGGCAGGCCTGCTCGGGACGCAGTACGACGAGGCGTGCTTCCTGGCCGCCTACCACCACCTGAACCAGCCGGCCTTCCACCGGTTCACGGCCGACAACCAGGACTACCTTGTCTACATCTGCCTGATGATCGGGGCCAAGGTGCGCTCATTGGACGAAGTGGTTGCCGGTATCGATGACGCCTCCCACGAGACGTTCGCTCCCTTCATCGGCTGGGTGCAGGAGCATCGCCGCCTGGTTGCCGGCACCCCTCTGGGTGACGTACACGACGAGGTCTATGACCGGTTCCGCCGGGGAGACCCCACACCCTTCAAGGCGTTCCGCCGCCAGGAGTACCGCGCGACCATTGGTCGCATGGGGTGCCTTGCCGGCACTCCTTCGGCACCGGACGCCCTGTCTAGGGAGATCGTCATCACTCGCGAAGTGGCCGAACTAGTCGAGCGTTGGCGGAGTCGGGGCGCAATGATCATCGGGATCTCGGACAAGCCCGATGAGGCGGCCCTCCCCGATGCCGAAGCGGAGGCAGAGGGACTGCCACCGCTGCACCGAGCGCCCACGCATCGCGTAGGAGACAGCCTGCCTTGACCGAGAACCAAGGGGCCGACGCCGGCCTATGTGAGGTCTGCGGGAAGCCGCTTCCCTCGCCTGGAGCCGAGTGTCCCCATTGTGGACACAGTAACGACATCTCCAGCATCCTGCCGGCGGCCAGGACCACGAAGGTTTCGGCCGAGCCGGCGTCCAAGCACGTGCGACCGTCGCGCCTCTGGCTCTACGGTGTCATGGCGTTGGTGGCCCTCCTGCTGGTGGCGGCCTTAGCCGGGGCCTACGGGGTCTACACCGGGCTTCAGCAACGGGAAGACCTCAGAGCCACCACCGTCGCCGAGCACTACCAGCGCGGCCTAGACTCCCTGGAAGCGCAGGAGTACGAACTGGCCCTGGCTGAGTTCCAGTACGTGGACCGGCTCCGACCGGGGTATCATGATACCCGCACCCAAATCGAGAAGGTTGAGGCCGTCCTGCAGCAAAAGGCCACGCCCACGGCCGGGGTCCGCGAGGAAGCCGCCGCCAGCCTTCTGGCGCGAGCCCAGGACGAGATCGAGAGCGAGTCGTGGACGACCGCCGTCGCCACCCTGCGGGAACTGCAAGCCCTCGACCCGGGGTTCCACGCTGAGCAGGTGAACGCACTACTGGCGCAGAGCATGTACGGAGCCGGCACGGAAGCGCTGTCAGCGCTGGATGTGACCCGCGCGGCCGACTGGTTCAAGCAGTCGCTCGCCCTCAATCCCGAGAGCGTGGATGTCCGGCGCCAGGTGACGTTGGCGAATCTCTACCTGCAGGCGCTGTCCACATGGGGCAAAGACTGGCCGGCCACCATCGATGGGCTCACCCAACTACACAACCTCAGCCCGACCTACGCCGATACTGCCGATAGACTGGCCCTCTCCTACATGCGCTACGGAGACCAACTGTCGGCCGGCGGAGAGTGGTGCGAGGCAGCGGAGCAGTACGCTCTCTCTGCCGAGATGAAGAGCAGCGCCGCCGTCACCACCAAAGAGCAGTTGGCGGTGCGCTATTGCGAGGAGCCTCCTTCGGCCACGCCCGAGACCGAGGGCACTCCCGATGCGTTGGGCACGCCTCTCGCCACCACGCCCGCTGGTCTGACGTCCCTGCCGGCCGGTAGCCTCTACTTCGCTGCCACGGATCCGCAAACCGGCGCTGTGAGCGTGATGGTGCTGTCAGCGGGGCCGGGTCAGAGGCCCCGGACGCTGGTGGTGGGTGCGGAGCAGCCGGCGGTCCGTGCGGACGGGTCCATCGGCTACCACAACCTCTCATCCGACCGCCTTGGCGTGAGCGTGGCCACTCGCGATGGCAGCTTCGCCGCTTCGGTAACGTCCTACTCTGAGGACCAGTACCCCACCTGGGAAGCAGGAAACGCGCGGCTGGCCTTCGCCAGCACCCGGGAGAGCGACCGCAAGTGGCGCCTGTACGTGGCTCAGTCGTGGACTGGGGGCGAAGACGTCTCCATGATCGGCTATGGCAAGTCACCCACATGGGGCCCCGACGGCACCATCGCCTACAAGGGCTGCGACGCGATGGGTAACAACTGCGGCCTCTATCGTTCGCTGCCGGACGGCACTCAGCTCGGCCGCGTCACCGACAATGCCAACGACGACATGCCCGCCTGGTCACCCGACGGCCGACGGCTTGCCTTCGCCTCGCCCCGGGGTGGCACCTTCAGCATCTGGGCGCAGGACCTGCAGGGCGGGCAGCCCGTGCGTCTGACGGACGATCAGGGCCTGGACGCCGCGCCGGTCTGGTCACCCGACGGCAGGTATGTCGCATTCCTCTCCAACCGCGGCGGCGAGTGGGGCATCTGGATGGTCGAGGCCGCCGGCGGTACCCCGAGGAGGCTCGTGTCACTGGGCCAGGTCCCCGGAGACTGGGATGTCTACAAGATGGCCTGGCGCTAGCGCCGGGCCGTCGCCCGATTGAGCGCGCTAGTCCCCCGATCCGACGGCGCTCAGCGCCCTGAAGACGATCTCCAGGGAGCGGATATTGTCCTGACAGGTGGTGGCTGGACGCGGCCCGCCTCGCAGAGCCTCGACGAACTCGTGCAGCAAGTACGACTGACCGGTGCGCGGCAGTGCCACCTCCGGCACCGGCTCCGGCTCCGCCCCCGGCCGGTACACCAGCACCCGGTCGCCCTCCAAGGTGACGACTCCGCCCTCGCACTCGAAGCGCCACTCGCCGTTCCAGGGCGTCTCCGCCCCTTGCGAGCACCAGGAAGCATGGTAGCCGACCTGCACCTGCCCCTCGCAGCTCAGGCTGAGGTGCGCCGAGGCGTCGCCGTCGAACCAGCTCCACGCCGGGTTGAAGGCGAAGCCGCGTACCTGCACTACCTCGCGGCCAAGCAAGTAACGCATCATGTCGAAGTGATGGATGCTCATGTCCACGATCAGCGGATGCGCCATGCTCTCGCGGAAGCCGCCGAAGTGGGGCCCACGGAAGAATCGGACCGTAGCGGCGCCCACCTGCCCCACAGCGCCTGAATCAAGCACTGACTTCAGCGTCTGCACCGGAACGCTGTAGCGGTAGTTCTGCGCCACCATGTGCAGGACGCCCGTCTCGTCGGCCGCGGTCACGATCTCGGCCGCCGCCTCCATGGTGTCGGCCAGCGGCTTCTCCGACAGGACGGGCACCCCGGCCCGCAATGCCTCCACCGACTGCTCACGGTGGAACTGCGGCGGCGTGATGACCAGCACTCCGTCAGCCTCCAGGCGCCCCAATGCCTCGCTGAGGGTGGCGTAGACCGTACCTGGGTTCAGGTCATAGGCGTCGCACTGCTTCCGGGCGATGGCCTCATCGATCTCGACGAGACCGGCGTACTCCGCCTCATCCGAGCCGCCCACGGCCCGCAGCCAGGCGTTGCCCATGCCGCCCATGCCCACCTGAATCAGCCGCACCACTATGCACCTCCCACGCGAGGCGTCACGCCCCGCCCTAGGCTTCGCGTCGCTTGACCTCGTCCCAGAGCGCGTCCTGCTCCGGCAGGCTCAGCCGAGCCAGGTCCAGATCACGCTCGACCGCCAGCGCCTGCATCGCCTCGAATCGGTGCCGGAAGCGGGCGTTGGTTGTCCGCAGAGCCGTCTCGGCATCGAGATCGAGGTGCCTCGCCAGGTTAACCACCGTGAACAGCAAGTCGCCGAGCTCGTCCTGGCGCCTGTCCTCTGGCGCCGCGCGCAGCTCGCCGATCTCCTCGGCCAGCTTGGCCCACACGCCGTCAGCGTCAGCCCAGTCAAAACCGACTCGTGCCACCCGCTTCTGGTAGGCGTTGGCCTGCCCCAGCGCCGGTAGGCCGCCGGGCACTCCGGCCAGGAGCGATCGCGAATCGCTCTCGCCGCGTTCGGCCCGCTTGATCTCCTCCCAGTTGCGCAGCACCTCCCCCGAGTCGCTGACCGAGGCGTCTCCAAAAACATGCGGGTGCCGGCGGCGGATCTTCTGGTCGATGCCCGCCACCACATCGTAGATGCCGAACAGACCACCTTCGGAAGCGATCTGAGCGTGCATGCAGATCTGCATCAGCAGGTCGCCCAGCTCGACCCGTAACTCCGCCCAGTCCTCGTTGTCTATCGCCTCGAGCACCTCGTGGGTCTCCTCCAGCAGCGCCTCCCGGAGCGACTGGTGGTCCTGCTCGCGATCCCAGGGACAACCGCCCGGCGCGCGTAGGCGGGCGACGGTGTCCTGAAAGGCCTCCAGGCTCGAAGGCTGCGCACGTGGCGGAACGTACAGCGCCGTGAGGTGGTCGATGCCGGTCTGGCGATCGAGCTCGGTCAGGGGCACCGTTCGCACCGCTTCGTCACGGGTCCCGGCGGCGCGCACCAGGGACACCGGGTGCTCGGGCGCGTAGGAAGCGAGCAGGGTCAGCTTCACGGCCGAGGCAGTGTCGCGGTCATACAACTGGCTGATGAGCGCCGGCCGGTCCACGATCAGGTCCGGATGCCAACGCTGCGCCAGCCCCAGCGCATCCACCAGCTGCAGCTCAGCTCCAGCCACGCCCAGCGCCACCAGCGCCGGAGAGGCAAAGGACTCACTGGGCACCACCCGCACCGCCAGCCCGGCCGGCGGCGCCAGTTCCAGCAGGCGAAGCACGCTCGTCTCCGCCACCAGTGGATGGCCGGGGACGCAGTAGACGACGCCCCCATCCCGGGCTCCCAGGGCGAGTACACGCTGGGTGATCTCCTCATAGACATCCGCGAAGCAATCGCACGTCTCGTAGACCTCGTCAAAGGCGTGGACGACGGGCGAGCCCGGCAACGCCTCCACCGTAGGATGCCGTCGGGTGCGCACGTACACCTCGCCGGCCTGCTCGACGGCTCGCCAAGCGGCCACACTC